>Ga0209612_1002895_pt1 | contig 11824 bp, 9 predicted proteins | sample BioC12SIPDNA_FD_185746 | JGI IMG/M metagenome (GOLD analysis project Ga0209612, IMG submission 185746) | Anaerobic biogas reactor microbial communites from Washington, USA - Biogas_R1_B C12 SIP DNA (SPAdes) (version 2) | ecosystem: Engineered > Bioreactor > Anaerobic > Unclassified | place...
TGAGGAACGGGCGGCGACGCGCGGCCGGATCAGATGAAGCGTGAGCGCAGCGCCGACGCGGCCTCCAGCAACTCGTCGGCGCTCGGCTGCTCGTACTCCGCGAAGCGGGCCTCGAGCGCCCTCCGCCGCGTCGCGTTGTCGTAATCGGCGAGGCGGCGGAAGAGGCCCAGCCGCACGCCGATCGCGAACCGCGCCTGGTCGGCGCGCGGCCAGCCGAGGTACTCGTCCAGCACCGCCGTGAGGCGGGCGCGGTCGCGTGGCAGTGAGCCCTCGAGCTCCTGCAGCAGGTTCAGCATGTGGTCGGAGCGGAGCTCGAACGGCGCGTCGCCCACCTGCGTCAACAGGTCGCGGAGCTCCCGCGCGATCTCGACGTCGTCGGGCAACTCGAACCCGCCGGCCGCGGCGCGCGCGCCGAGCGGCGTGCCGGGCACCACCGCGGCCGTCCGGAGACGGACGACCGGGGGGTTCAGCGGGGGTGCGGACCACGCCACCTCGCGGATCACACGGGCGGAGCCCTCGACGTGCACGGCGGCGTCCGCGCGCCCGCCGAGCCCGGGCATGAGATAGAAGCAGAGCTCGAGACCGGCCTCGAGCACTCTTCGGCCGGCGGCGATGAGGTCCCCGCTGGTGCAGCCCTTGTCGACCGCCATGAGCACCTCGTCGGCGCCGGACTCGAGGCCGAGGTGCACGCGCGTGAGGCCGGCGTCGGCCAGAAGGGCCAGATCGTCGGGCGCGCGCCGCGCCAGCGTGCTCGCGCGCCCGTACGTGGTCACCCGCTCGACCGAGGGGAACCGCTCGCGGGCCCGCCTGACGACCGCCGCGAGCCTCTCCGGCTTGACCGCGCACGGGTCCGCGTCCTGCAGGAACACGGCACGCGCGCCGTCGCCGAGGAACAGCGACACCTGATACGCCTCAGGCGGAACGAGCCCCTCGCGCACGGCGTGCACGCCGCGGCGGCGCAGCACCTCGGCGGCCGCCGCCATCGCGTCCACGTCGGCGAGGACCTCGTCCACCGGGCGCAGGGACGACTTCGTGCCCTTGTAGACCGGACAGAACGTGCAGCGGTTCCAGGTACAGTTGCGGATCACGCGGATCAGCAGGCTGTGCGCCTCGCTCGGTGGGCGGATGGGGCCCTGCTCGAACGACGGGGTCGTCATGCCGCCGTGCGCCGCGGCGCGAAGGACCGAAGCTGGTCGTGAAGAAGCCGGATGACCGCACCTCCAGGCGCGTCGTGATGGTCTGCCGATGATACCCGAGCACACACCGTCCGCCGTCAGTGGAGACGGCGCCGGCGGACCCGGCCCGCGCGACCGGGACGGCACCCGGCCGGCTCACTCGTACTGGATCGCCGCGAGGATGTCGATGCGCGCCGCGCGCCGCGCCGGGAGGATGGCCGCGACGACGCCGACCACGACGGCCAGCAGGAGGAAGGCGGCCAGTTGTGCGCCGGGGATGGAGAAGACGATGCCCTGACCGGCGAACCTGGTCGTCACGACCCACGCGAAGACGACGCCGACGACGATCCCCATGAGCGCCCCGATGATCGAGGTGATCACACTCTCGTACCGCACCGTCGCCCGTACCTGGGCGCGGGACATGCCGATCGCCCGCAGAAGCCCGATCTCGCGTGTCCGCTCGTAGACGGCCAGCACGAGCGTGTTCACGATACCGAAGAGGGAGATCACGACGCTCAGCGCCAGCAGCCCGTACACCAGCGTCAGCAGTTGGTTCACGAGGTCGACCGTGCTCTCCTTGTACTCGTCGGTCGACCGCACTTTGGCGGTCGGCACGGAGGCCATGGCCGTCTCGATCGCCCTCTGTGTGGCGCCGACGTCGACGCCGGGCCGTGCCTTGGCCACGACCATGAAGGTCTGCGACTTGGGGAACAGCGCGTCGTACCCCGCCATGCCCACCGTGATGCCGTTGAGGATCATCGGGTCCCGGTAGGTCCCCAGCACCTTCAGATCCGCCCGCCGCCCTTCAACGGTCGTCACCCTGACGATGCCGCCCCGCTTCACCCCGAGCGAGGCGGCCGTCTGCTCCTCGATGACCGCACCCCGCCTCCCGAGCTCCGCGAGCGCCGCATCGTCACCGCTGATCCAGTCGAAGCTCCAGACCCGCCCGATCGCCACCGGGTCGATGCCCCAGACGACCGCCGTCACCCCGTCCTTCGCCTCCACCTGCTGGGCGTCGAGGGACACCACCGCCTCGACGCCCGGCACCGACTCGATCCTCCTCTCCGTGTCCGAGGGGATGGTCATGTAGTTGGTGCCCGCGATGATGTAGTCGGCGCGCACCGTGCGGTCGAAGCTGTCGATGAACGAGCTCTTGAGTCCCTGGGCGAGCACGGCGACGAACACCACCACGGCGAGACCGATCATGAGAGCCGCCGCGGTGAGGGCCGTCCGGCCCGGATTGCGGCGGCTGTTGTCGCGCGCCAGTCGCCCGGATACGGGAGAGACCTTCTGCAGCGGCCAGCCGAGCCATGCGGCCAGCGGACCCACGAAGGAGCGGCTCGCGATCGCCACGGCCACGAACACGAAGAGGGCGCCGGCGGCGGTCGTGGCGAGCCGCACCAGGGTGGATCCGCCACCGTACATGCCGCCGGCGATGAGGAGCGCCCCCAGCACGGCGACCACCGCAGCCAGCGCCGGCGTGAGGCGGGTGAGGCGCGACCGCGGCAGCTCGGCGCCCTCCTGCAGGGCCGCGACCGGAGGGACCCTCGTGGCGCGCAGCGCGGGCGCGACCGCGGAGAGCATGGTGACGACGACACCGACCACGAGCGCGATGACGACCGTGCGCGGCTGCAGGACCAGCCCGCTGTGGGGGATGTCGAAGCCGCCCGACCTGAACACCTGATTGACGGCAGCGGCCACGCCCAGCCCCGCGAACAGGCCGGCCGTCGACGCGAGGACGCCCATCACGAGAGCCTCTGCCGTGATGCTCCAGAGCACCTGCGAACGCGAAGCGCCGAGCGCACGCAGCAGGGCGAACTCCCGCCGGCGTTGCGCCACCGTCATGGAGAAGGCGTTGAAGATGATGAAGGCGCCGACGAACACGGCGATGCCGCCGAAGCTGAGCAACACGGGACGCAGGAAGGTGCCGATGGCATCGCTGAGCGCCCTGGTCTGATCCGCCGCAGCCTGGGCGCCCGTCTTGACCTCGGTGTACGCGGGCAGGGCGGCGCGGATGCGCGCGGCGAGTCCCGCCGCGGAGACGCCGGCCTCCGCCCTGACGTCGATCTCGGAGATGCGACCCGCCATGCCGAACCAGCGCTGGGCGTCGGACAGAGTGGTGTGGACGAGGATCGACCCACCGAGGGAGGACTGCGCAGCGAACCTGAACACGCCGCAGACGGTCGCCTCGTGGGCGCCGTCATCAGTGACGACGGTGATCGGCGAGCCCGGCTGCAGCCGCTCGTCGGTGGCGAGCTTCTGGATCACGGCCACCTCGCCGGGCTCCTCCGGCGGGCGACCCCGCACGTAGTCCGGCGGGGTGAGGTCGTTGGGCGAGTAAGAGAAGAACAGCGTCGGCGCACCGCCGGTCTGGACGACCTCGCCGCGCACGACCACGGCCCCCATGCCGGTGGCGTATCCGTAGACCTGTTCGACGCCGTCGACCGCCCGTACCTGCTCGACCATGTCCTGGGGCAGACCCTCGGTCGCACCGACGAGTTGCCCCGCGAAGCGGGCCTTGCGTGTCACCGTCACGTCCGTGCCCCGGTACGCGTCCGTGAAGATCTCCCGGAACCCACGGTCGATCTGGTCGGTGAGCACGTAGGTGCCGCTGATCATCGCCACGCCCAGCAGTATCGCGACCGTGGTCAGGACGGTCCTGAGCTTGTGAGACCTCAGGCTGCGCCAGGCGACCCGGATCATCCGACGTCCTCGAGCGACTTGACCACCTCGTAGATCTCATCGCGGTCGAGCCGTCCGCAGTCATGGGCGACGGCGCCGTCCTTGAGGAAGACGATGCGGTCGGCGTGGCCGGCCGCGTGCGCGTCGTGCGTGACCATGACGATCGTCTGGCCAAGCTCATCACAGGAGCGCCGCAGGAGCCCGAGCACCTCCTCTCCGGTGCGCGAGTCCAGGTTGCCGGTCGGCTCGTCGGCGAAGAGCACGGCCGGACGCGATGCCAGCGCGCGGGCGACGGCCACGCGCTGCTGCTGCCCGCCGCTGAGCTCGGCGGGCTTGTGCTTGAGCCGGTCGCCCAGTTCGACGGTCTCGATCAGCTGGCCGACCCATTCCCGATCGATCCTGCGACCCGCGATCGTCAACGGTAGAGTGATGTTCTCCGCCGCGTTGAGCGTGGGCAGCAGGTTGAAGGTCTGGAAGATGAAGCCGATCTTGTCGCGACGGAGCCGCGTCAGCGCCCGCTCCTTGAGCCTGGTGATCTCCTCGCCGTCTATCCGGACGCTCCCGGCGGTGGGCCGGTCGAGCCCGGCGAGGATGTGCATCAGCGTGGACTTGCCGGAGCCGGAGGGACCCATGATCGCCGTGTACGCGCCGCGCTCGAGGTCGAGGTCCACGCCCACCAGTGCGCGCACCAGCGCGTCACCCTGCCCGTACTCGCGCTCCACGCCCCGGGCCTGGACGACGGCGTCGGAGAGGCCGATCGTCGTCCCTGCCCCACACGCCGCCGGCGCCGGATCCGGCCGCGGTGCGATCGTCACGTCCGCGTCGTCACTCATGTCGTCTCCCTTGGTCGTGGCCGCCGGCCGCAGCCCGTGGCGGCTCCGGAGCCGGCGGACCGCGCCACGTCGTCAACGATACCGCGCGCGGTCCTCCGCTCCCACCTGAGGCCGCGTCCGCGCGGGGCCCTCACCGCGCTCCCGCGCCGGGGTCGCCCGCGTCTTCGACCCTGCCGTCCGCACCCGGTCGCACCCCGGCATCCGTCGCGGAAGGCGGCTCCGGCGAGGTCGGCGGCGTCGGCGGGCTCTGTGGCATGAGCGGTGAGGCGACCTCCGGGAGCGCCCCCTGGGTCGCCGGCGAGGTCTGCACGATCGGCGTGATGTCCGCCCCGCGCGCCTCCGTCGCCTCCGCGACCTCGACCGCGGCGGCGGCCCGCGCCGCCTCCGCCCGCCGACTCTGGCGCCACTCGGCGAGACCGAGCAGGGCGGCGCCCGCGCCGAACGCCGTCATCGCCGTCACCACCACCGGCCCGGCGGCCGGTATCCGCGATACCGCGGTCGTGGCGACGACCCCCACGGCGACAGCGGCCATGAGGCTCTCCCGTGCGCCGAGGCGGGTCAGCCCCTTCTGGGCGAGCACGGTGGCCACCGCCGTGGTCACGAAGAAGCAGGCGAGCAGCACGAACACCAAATACGGCAGGACGAGAAGAAGCCCGATGATGCTGACCACCAGGACCACGAGGATCCCCGGCAGGGCGAGGAACAGCGTCAGCGCGCCCCAGCCGAGGGACGCCCACGGTCTGCGCGCCAGGTGCGCTCCGACGCTCTGCAGCTGGCCGGGCATAAGCGCCGCCGCCACCAGCGCCAGGACAAGGAAGAACGCGGTCTGGACGAGCCACCCGACGAAGTCGGGGCCGAGCAGCGGGTTGAAGAGCAACCCGTGGAGGCCCCACCCGAACACCCCGCCCCAGTCGACGACGCCTGAGGACCGCTGCACGGGGCCGTGGACCTGGGCCCCCTCTGACCGATGCAGACGACCGCGGACCAGGACCACGGCGGCCTCGTCCGCCGCGCCGTCGAGACCGACCGCGGCGGTCTCCGTCAGCCGCACGTCTCCACCGAAGACGACCACGGTGGCTCCCACCGTGCCGCTGACGGTGACGTCGCCGCCGAAGGCGACGACCGTCTGGCCGACGGATCCGGTGACGCGCACGTCGCCGCCGAAGGCGACCACGGCGTCGTCGACGCGCCCGTCCACCGTCACGTCGCCGCCGAAGGCGACCACGGACGGCACCGACACCCCCGCCGGCACCACGACGTCGTCACCCACCCGCACCTCGGCGCCGCGGCGCTCGACGGACGGCGCCGGGCTCGGCGTCGCGGCGCCGGCGGCCGCCCTCGGCGACGACGCAGCGGCCGGCGCCGGGCCGGCGATCCACAACGGGCCGAGCAGCACGAGCAGCGCGGCGAGTGCGACCAGAGTGAGCGACGACCGCAGTATGCCGGACCGTCTGTCGTCTCTCATGACGTCACCTCCACAGGAGCAGGATCAACCCGCCGTCTCGTCACGAGACCCTGGCGGAGCCGGCGATGCGGGCGGGACCGGCGGCGGCGGCGGGCCGGGCGATACCTGCCGGCCGGGGCTCCCCGGACCGCAGAACAGCAGCTCGGCCCAGCGGGCACACACCCAGCTCCACGCGTTGAGCACGTGGAGCGATCCGAAGAACGCGAGGACGCCGAAGGCGGCGCAGAGCAGGCCGAGCCACAGCGGCGGCACCCAGGTGCCGTTCACCACGGGGACGTCGAGGATCGCGAGCGCCGGCATCGCGAGCAGCGCGACGACCACGCCGCCCAAGGCCATCACCAATGCGAACGACGCGGTCCCGAACGCGAGCTTGGCGATCAGATAGGCAAGACCCAGCCACGTCGAGCCGGCGCCGAAGTGCGCCTTGAGCTTCCCCCACACCCCGTCGGTCGCCTCCCACGGACGCGGTGCCGGCGGGACGTCGGCGCCCAGAAGATGATGCGCCTGCAGACGCTCGAGGGCGGTGAACAGCCACCAGGCCCCCGTGACCACGAGCAGGACGGGGATGCCCACCCAGACGACGACCAGACCGACGCCGAGCGCGAGGCCCACGACGAGGAACACGAAGTAGAACAGGCCGAGCGGGAAGGCGAGCAGGTGGAACACGATGCCCAACCAGGTCCGCGGCCAGGTCACGACGCCGAAGAAGCGAGTCAGCACCGGGTCCTTCAAGGGCCGGCCTCCGTTGGTCCGCCACGATGTACACCGTGAGCGTAGCGGACGGACCTGGAGCAGTCGTCACCCCGCGGCGGGAACCGTGTGGCGGCGAAGTGAGATTCGGCCGCCCGGCGGACTACCCCCGCAGGGGTAGCCGTCCGACGGCAGGGCCGTCCCGGCCGTCAGCGTCCGGAGCCCATCGCGCTCACTCCTCCGGCGTCTCGCCCGGCCGCACGAGCCCTACCTCGTAGGCGAGGATCACGGCCTGGGTGCGGTCGTGCAACCCCAGCTTGGAGAAGATCCGTTTGACGTGCGTCTTGACCGTGCCCTCGCTCAGGAAGAGGTGGGCCGCGATCTCCCCGTTGGCCATGCCGCGAGCCACCAGACCCAACACCTCGCGCTCGCGCCCAGTGAGATCGTCCAGCTCGCTGAGATCCTTCGCCGGCGCGGCCTCAGGACGCGCCCGGAACGTCTCGATGAGGCGCTGCGTCACGGAAGGAGCCAGCAGCGCCTCACCCGCCGCCACCACGCGGATGCCGGCGACCAGGTCCTCGGCCGGCGTGCGCTTGAGCAGGAACCCGCTCGCCCCCGCCCGCAGCGCCTCCCACACGTACTCGTCGAGATCGAACGTGGTGAGGATAACGACGCGCGAGCTGTCCTCGCGCCCCAGGGCGACGATCTCGCGCGTCGCCTCGATGCCGTTCATGCCCGGCATCTGTACGTCCATCAGCACCACGTCCGGGTCGAGACGCCGGGTCAGCGCCACCGCCTCGGCGCCGTCGCCGGCCTCGCCGACGACCTCGATGTCGTCCTCGGCCTCGAGGATCAGGCGCAGCCCCGACCGGACCAGCTGTTCGTCGTCGGCCAGCACGAGTCGTACGGTCATCTCCCCTCCGTTCCCTGTACATCGGACGTGCGCGGCAGCGGCAGCCGTACGCGGACGCCGAAGCCGCCCTCGGTGCGCGGGCCCGCCTCGAGCTCCCCGCGGAACGTCGCCACCCGCTCGCGCATGCCGAGCAGTCCGCGGCCGCCGGCTGCGCTCGCGACGGTCGGCGTCACTCCTCTGCCGTCGTCGAGCACCTCGAGCGCCAACGCCTCGTCCTCGTAGCGCACGGTGACCGTGGCTCGCGCCTTGCCGGCGTGCTTGAGCGTGTTCGTGAGCGCCTCCTGGACGATCCGGTAGGCGGAGAGGTCGAGGCTGGCGGGGAGCGCCCGGGGTTCCCCGTGCCGGACGAGCGTGACGGGCAGGCCGGCCTCGCGCACCTTCTCACACAGCGTCTCGAGCTGCGCCATGCCGGGACTGACGTCACAGCTGGCCTCCTCGTCGGGGGCGCGCAGGATGCCGAGCATACGCTCGATGTCGCCGAGCGCCTGGCGCCCGGCCGACTCGATGGAACCGAGCGCCTCACGCGCCGCCTCCGGCCGCTTCTCGATCACGCGCTGAGCCGCCTCGGCGTGCAGGACCACGACGTTGAGGGCATGCCCCACGCTGTCGTGCAGCTCGCGCGCGAGGCGGGCCCGCTCCGCCGCGACGGCCTCGCGCGCGCGCGCCTCGCGGTCGGCCGCGAAGAGCGCCGCGCGACGCTCGGCCCGCTCGATGCTGCCCCGGTACACGCGGATGATGACGGCCACGACCCAGACGATGGAGAGCGACGCCCACGTGCTGATCGCGGACTGCCAGGAGAAGTCCGGGATGCCGACGAACACGACGACGATGCCCGCCGTGACCACGAACCCGGCCACGACGGCACGCCTCCAGTGGTCGAAGGCGACCGTCGCGAACGAGGCGACGATCACCGCCCACACCGCCGCCTGCGTGAACTCGTACCCGGCGACGCTCTGGACGCAGAGCAGCGCCGTCCCCGCCGTCAGAGACCCGAGCGGCGACAGCCAGAGCGCCGCCAGGGAGATCCCGCTGGCCACCGTGAGGACGATCAGCGCCGCCCCGTCGTCACGGTAGCCCACCGGGACGCCGCCGCGGGTGAGCAGCTCCACAAGGCCGGCGGCGGTGAACACCAGGGCGAGGAAGACGCTCACGGGCACGGGGTCGAGCAGCGGCGGGCGGCGACGGACCCCAGAGGCCGTCGGCGCTCCCAGGATGTCGACGGGGCGCTCCACGGCCCGCAGTATAGGTGAGTCGCACGTAAGAGTGGTGGAGGCGGCGGGAATCGAACCCGCGTCCACGGACGCCTCGGCGGAGTCTCTACAGGCTTAGCCGTCGCATTCAGTCTCGCTCGCGGCCCCCGCGTCGGCCGGGTGCCGTCCGCCAGCCCCGATCGATCTCGGATGCGTCCGCTCGGAGCAGTGCGACCGCACCCCAGCCCGCTCAATGACACCGCGACTCCCGGGCGCGGGCGTCCCGGGTGCGATGCGCTACCTAGTGATTAGGCGGCGAGTGCGAGGTTATCCTCGGCAAGTGTGTTGTTCCGGCAGTTTAACGAGGCCACCGGACCTCGGCCTGCTGCTCCCACCTCGGTACAGCCCATGTCGAGACCTGTTCGCCCCCAACGTGGGTGACCTCAGCGGTCACATCCTCGAGTATACCCCTGCACACGGACGTCGAGACGCCGCCGCCCGCCCTGCGGTGGCGGCACACGTCGACGGCGCCGCTTCAGTCAGCCGCACGTCCCTTCGTGCGGGGCGACCAGCGCCGCCCCGCGCGTCGAGCCGGCCGCGCGGCTCAGTCTTCGACCGTCTGGACCTCGCGGCGGTCGCGGCGGCGGAAGTACATGTTGCGGCAGATCGGGCCCTCGCCGCTGGCGTAGCAGCTCTGCACGGCGATGGAGCACTGCGGCAACGGCTGGCGGGCGACCTTGACGACGCCGAACCCGCCTTTGCCGCGCTCGATCTCCTGGAACATGCGCAGGTCGATCTCGTGCGGGAACACCTTCTCGATGCACCCGAAGAAAGTGTCCCCATCTTCTCTGAAGGCGTACAGGAAGCGGCAGTTCATGGCGAGGCAGGCCGCCGGGTAGACGACCTTCTCGCACTGAGCCGAGCATTCCTGACACTCAAGCTGTTCTTCCGACAAACGGATCAGCCTCCTGGACAGAACAACGGCCGGCGTCCTGGTGCCGGCCCGCGAGCATAGTAGCACGGTCGCTCAAGTCCGAACAGACCTCTTAACATCCGCTTAACACTCCGCAAACGAGGACAACCCGGCCTTCATCTGCCTCGGACGACGGGCTTCGATTGACAGGACGTCGACCCGGCGACGAAGATGGTCACATCCGGCCGACGCCGGTCCGAGGGCGGAGGCGCCGGTCCACTCGTCTGCCAGAGGAGGTGGCGGTCGCGCATGGACGCCGAAACGCTCGCCCGCATCCAGTTCGCGTTCACGATCGGATACCACTTCATCTTCGTGCCGATCAGCATCGGCGTCGGCCTCATGGTGGTGCTCTTCGAGCGCCGCCATTACAGGAGCGCGATCCCTGCCGACAGAGCGGCCTCCGACTTCTGGATCAAGCTGTTCACCGCCACCTTCGCCATCGGGGTGGCCACAGGCATCACCATGGAGTTCGCCTTCGGCACGAACTGGGCGGGGTACTCCCGCTTCGTGGGCAACATCTTCGGGGCGCCGCTGGCCGCCGAAGGGCTCGTCGCCTTCTTCCTCGAGTCGACCTTCCTCGGCATCCTGCTGTTCGGCCGCAAGAGGGTGAGCCGGCGCTTCTATTACGTCTCCGCGTGGCTGGTGTGGATCGGCTCGCTCCTCTCGGCGCTGTGGATCCTCATCGCCAACTCATGGATGCACACTCCGGCGGGTTACAGGGTGGAGGGCGGCAAGGCGATCCTGACGAGCTTCTGGGCGGCCGCGCTCAACCCGTCCATCGGGCCGCGCTATGTGCACACCGTCGTCGCCACCCTGATCGCCGGGTGCTTCGTGGTCGCCGCGGTGGCCGCCTACTACTTCCTCAAGCGCCGCGACACCGCGTTCGCCCGCCAGGCGATGACCTACGCCGTGGTCGTCGGGGTCGTCCTCTCTGTGGCGATGCCCTTCATCGGCCATTGGCACGCCCTCGTCGTCGCCGAGCACCAGCCGATCAAGATGGCCGCGTTCGAGAACGTCGGCGACACGCAGAAGAACGCGCCGCTCTACCTGTTCGGCTGGGTCCGCAGCGACGGCGAGACCGTCGGGCTCGCCATCCCCAGCGGTCTCAGCCTCATGCTCGGCCTGAGTCCCGGACACGAGGTCACCGGCCTCAACAGCGTCGCTGCCGGCGACCGTCCGCCGGTCCAGATCGTCTTCCAGAGCTACCACCTCATGATCGCCCTGGGCTTCTTCTTCGCGCTCGTCTTCCTGGTCGCCGTGGCGCTGCGGATCCGGGGCCGTCTCGAGAAGGCGCGCTGGATGCACTGGGTGCTCATCGGCTGCCTGCCCCTCTCGCTGCTGGCCATCAACATGGGATGGACGACGACCGAGGTCGGCAGACAACCCTGGGTCGTCCAGGGCCTGATGCGGACCAGCGACGGCGTGTCGCCCACGGTGTCGGCTGGGGAGATCTGGGCGACGTTGGGCATCTTCGCCCTGGTGTACCTGGTGCTCTTCATCGCCTGGCTGCGCATCTTCCTCGGTATCATCAAGAAGGGACCGGACGACGTGACCCGGATGCCCGAAGCCGGGCACACCGCGCCCGGACCGGTCGCGACCGACGCCGTCGCGGCGCCCGCCGGCACAGAGAGGTGACGCGATGACCCTGGCCGACATCTGGTTCTTCCTCGTCGCCGCGCTGCTCACGGTCTACGTGGTCCTGGACGGCTTCGACTTGGGAGCCGGCGTGCTCTACCCGTTCGTGGCCCGCTCCGAGGGCGACCGTCACGTGATCCGGGCCTCCATCGGCCCTGTGTGGGACGGCAACGAGGTGTGGCTCATCACCGGGGCGGGGGCGCTCTTCGCCGCCTTCCCGATGGTCTATGCGACGACCTTCAGCGGCTTCTATCTCGCCATCATGCTC
>Ga0209612_1002897_pt1 | contig 11817 bp, 10 predicted proteins | sample BioC12SIPDNA_FD_185746 | JGI IMG/M metagenome (GOLD analysis project Ga0209612, IMG submission 185746) | Anaerobic biogas reactor microbial communites from Washington, USA - Biogas_R1_B C12 SIP DNA (SPAdes) (version 2) | ecosystem: Engineered > Bioreactor > Anaerobic > Unclassified | place...
GGTCAGCAATAATGTATTGACCGAGCTTTATTACGAACTTGGCAAGATCAGCATGGTGCGCACGGTTTTTTCGGAAAAGGTCAGCATCAAACTGCTGAAGGATAAGCGTAAAGGAACGGTTAGCCTGAATAGTTTTGACCCGGCAGACATCAAACAGGCTGTTGCGGAGGCTTGGCAGGCTGCCCAGTCGGCTGCAGCAGATGAGGCAGAGGGAATCGCTGAACTGAAGGAAAATCTGAGCTTCAGCAGCGGGGAAGAAAAACCCGACCTCGACCAGATGTATCAGCAGCTGACAGACCTACTGGAAGACACAAAAAAGGATTTCCCGAAGATCAGTTTTGACTCGATCGGTGTTGAGCATAATTACAGCGAACGTCTCTATGCCAACACTAACGGCGTACGACTATCGGAAGAGGTAGGGCTGTATCAACTATCCAACATGTTTATGGCGAAAGACGGTGACCAGACATCCTCGTTCAACTATTTTGGTATTGTATATGAAGACCCGTCTGAGCGGGTGGTTGAATCTGAGAGGGTGAAACGCATACTGGATGAAACCCAGCGGCAAATTGTGACCGATCAATTTGATGGGAGTTTTGAGGGTGATCTCGTGATAATGCCGGGCTGTTTGGAGAATTTTTTGTGGTACATCGGTGATACCTACCTGCAGGACGGCACACTGATCTCTGGCACCAGCCCTTGGAGAGACAAGCTCGGCGAGCAGGTTGCCAGTCCGCTGGTCAGCTTCTCACTGGCTGCTGAACACCCAAACCTGCCAGCAGCAAGCCAACTGAGCGGTGACGGGTATGTTGCTGAAAATATGCCCCTGATCGAGGACGGTGTGCTCAAGAACTTTTGCCTGAGCCGTTATGGTGCTGCCAAGACCGGTCTGCAACGTTCAGCTAACAGCGGCGGCACTTTTGTCTTTGACAATGGTGAAACCCCGCTGGAAGAGTTAATAGCTGGCGTTGAGAAGGGCATCTTGCTTGGGCGGTTTTCCGGCGGAGAACCCAGCCCTGCGGGTGATTTAAGCGGCGTCGCTAAAAACAGCTTCCTGATCGAAAACGGCAAAGTCACCAAACCCCTGAGCGAAGTGATGATCGCCGGCAACCTGGCAGACATGCTGCGCGATACCGTGGCGGTCAGCCAGGAGCGCGAAAACTCGGGTTACTGGCTTTTGCCCTGGGTTAGAGTAAAGGGTGTGACCATTTCGGGTAAGTAGGGATTTGAAAAAAATTAGTTGTCAGCGCGGGAACTCTTTGTTCTCGCGTTTGATTTTTAATCTATCACTCCGAACGAAGTGAAGAATCTTGATGTTGGCGGTATGGACAGTTAAGATCCTTCGCAGCAAAAGCTCAGGATGACAAAAAGGCTGTCATTCTGAACGAAGTGAAGAATCTTGATGTTGGCGGTATAGACCATTAAGATCCTTCGCAACAAAGGCTCAGGATGACAAGTGGAGCTGTTTTTTATGAAAATGTCATTACACTTCATGAGTTGCCATGTTCAGTCCACGATGGAAACAGGAGGTTTGCGCATTCTAAAGGTGTTAACATAAGGGTTTTCATGCATTCGTCGGTTACAATTTTGATACAAGATTGCCTGAAGAGGTGCTAATGATCAGACGCGACAAAATCAATTATTATCTCGACCTGGCAGAGGTGGTAGGTCAGCGAGCTACCTGCTTGCGCAAGCAATATGGTGCCGTGATTGTGAACAACGATGAGGTGGTTTCGACCGGCTATAATGGCGCGCCGAGGGGAAGAGCCAATTGCATCGACCTCGGTTTTTGCATACGCGAGCAGATGAATGTTCCGCGGGGTGAGCGATATGAGCTCTGCCGCAGCGTGCATGCCGAGGCAAACGCGATCATCAGCGCTGCCCGTGAGCGCATGATTGGCTCTGCGATTTATTTGTCTGGCATTGATCTGAGAGATAACAACAATTATGTCGAGAATGGTAATCCCTGTTCGATGTGTAAAAGGCTGATCATTAATGCTGGTATTGAGATGGTCTATATTCGCGATGATAAGGACAATTACCGGGCGATTCGAGTACAGGATTATATTGAGAATGATGAATCGCTGCGCGGACAGATGGGGTATTGAGTGTGTACATTAATAATACAGGCATCACCAATTCTCTCACCACCTGCCCCCTCTCCCGCAAACCGGACGCAAGCAGTAAAGAGGTGGCGGTAGGGGCTGGGATGCTGAGTTATCAGGAAAGGTTTGATTGAATGAAAATTAGAAAAATTGCACGAGTTGTCAGAGGGATGCCGGCGGTGGATGGCGCCGGGGTAAGCCTGACCCGCGTGTTGGGTGGAGCCACAATCGAGGATTTTGACCCCTTCCTGATGCTCGATTCTTTCGACTCCACCAACCCACCCGACTATCTGCGCGGTTTCCCAATGCACCCCCACCGCGGGATTGAAACCATCACCTACCTGGTGGACGGTGAGCTGGCACATCAAGACAGCCTCGGTAACAAAGGTCTGATCACCCCGGGCGCAAGCCAGTGGATGACCGCCGGTCGCGGCATTTTGCACCAGGAGATGCCCCAGGAATCAAAACACTTTTTGGGGTTACAGCTGTGGCTCAACCTGGCTTCCAACGAAAAATTGACCGAGCCGAAGTACTTTGACATTCGCCCCGAAGACATGGGTGTGGTTGAAGATCACTGTGCGAAGGTGATTGTGATCTCCGGTGAATACGCCGGTGTGCGCGGCGCGAAACCGCACCATATCCAGGCAACCTTGCTGGACGTGGGCATTCACGAAGGGCAGAGCGTTGAGATCCCGGTGGCTGAAGAGAATACCGTGTTTATTTTCTCGCTCTTGGGCGACATGATTGTTGATGACGAGATTTTTGAACAAAAGACCGCCGTGTTGTTGCGCGATGGTGACACCGTCGAAGTGAGCGCCATGCCCGGGCAAGCCGTGAGGTTCATCCTCGCCAGCGCTCCGCCCTTACACGAACCAGTTGCCTGGGGCGGACCGATTGTGATGAACACCCAGGAAGAACTGCGCAAGGCTTTCAGCGACCTGCGAGCCGGCACGTTTATAAAATAAAAGACTCTATTAAAGGAGAGAAAAATGAAACAATTTGACGTCGTTGTAATTGGTGCCGGACCCGGCGGATATGTGGCTGCAATCAAAGCAGCACAACTTGGCTTGAAAACTGCCATCATAGACCGACAATGGCTGGGTGGGGTTTGTTTGAATGAAGGCTGTATTCCTTCCAAAGCCCTGCTGCATAACGCAGAAATCGCCTATACCTTGCGCGCTGAAGCGAAAACCTATGGCGTCAGTTTTGACAACCTGGAGCTGGATTATTCAGTTGCCTTCAAGCGCAGCCGGCAAGTGAGCCAACGACTCACCAAGGGCGTTGCCTTTTTAATGAAAAAGAACAATATCGAAGTGATCGAAGGGTCTGCCAGCCTGATGGGGTCCAGAATAATCAAAGTTGCTTTGAAAGCAGGCGGAGAAGAGGAAGTCGAAGCCAAAGACATTATCCTCTCGACAGGCGCACATGCCACTGTGGTGCCCGGGATGGAACCCGATGGCGAAAAGGTGATCGATTTTTCTCACGCGATCATGCTTGAAAAGCTGCCAAAGTCAGCCATTATTATCGGCGGCGGAGCGATTGGCGTTGAGTTTGCCACCATCTGGAGCGGATACGGCGTCGAAGTGACCATCATCGAAATGCTGCCGCATATCCTGCCCAACGAAGATGAGGAGGCTGCCGCAGAGTTGGTGAAAACGTTTAAGAAGCGCGGCGTCAAGGTTTTGGCTGGCACAAAAGTCAAATCAGTGTCGAAAACCGATTCTGGGACGACTGTCGCGATTGAAGGTGAAAAAGGCGAAGAAAGCCTTGAAGCAGAAATCACCCTGGTGGCAGTTGGTTTTAAACCAAACTCCAAGGGAATTGGGCTGGAAGAAGCCGGGGTCGAGCTTGACCAGCGCGGCTTTGTGCAGATTGATGACCGCATGGCAACCAACGTGCCCGGAATTTGGGCGGTTGGTGATGTCACCGGAAAGCTGTTGCTTGCCCATGCAGCCTCAGCACAAGGAATGATTTGCGCGGAAATTATTGCCGGATTGGAAGAGCGCACACTGGACTATCGCATGATTCCAAGAGCGACCTTCTCTGACCCGCAGGTGGCATCGTTTGGCTACACCGAAACCCAGGCTAAAGAAGCCGGCTTCGAGGTCAAGGTCGGACGTTTCAACTTTATTGCCAATGGCAAAGCGCTCGGTTTGGGCAAAGGCACAGGCTTCGCGAAGGTGATTACCGATGCCAAATATGGCGAGCTGCTGGGTGCGACCTTGGTCGGACCAGAGGTTTCTGAGCTGCTGCCAGAGCTGGTGTTAGCCCAGTCTAACGAGCTGACAATCGAGGAAATTGCGCATGCGGTGCACATCCACCCGACGCTTTCAGAGGCAATTATGGAAGCCGCCGAAGCTGCAGCAGGTCAGGCGATTCATAGTTAGTTTTAAAGCCCTGTAATCCTGGGCAATAAGAAACAGGGAACGGGGAGCGGGGAGCAGGGAACAGGCAGGCCAGTTCCCTACTCGCGATGACAAGAGTTTAGATTGCTTCGCTGCGCTCGCAATGACAGGGTTTTTGTAGGGAAGGGGCTTGACCCCTTCCGCCCGCCGATATCAATAATTGCACGTGTTTCGGCGGATTGGAGGCGCGGGACGGCATGGCAGCCTCGAGCAGGGAATTGGGAACAAGGAATAGGGAATAGGAAATGGGGGACAGGCTCAATCCACTGCGATATTAATAATCACACACACATCGGCGGATTGGAGGCGAGGGACGGCGTGGCAACCGTCCCCGACACGCATAATTAATTGGTGCGGGCTTGGCGGGGCGGAGAAGTGCTCCCTTTAGACGGACAAATCAATATCTGAACCTCAATTATGCTATACTTTGTCTATGAAAGATGAGCTCCCTGCCGTCCTGTTTTCGCGTATAAACAGGCCCATTGGCAACCTCCAAAACCGGGTCGCGCGCAGGCAGGAATTCCATTCCCAGATCACTATTTCCCCAGATTTTGAGGGACAAGTCTGATGCCTCCCATCAGCCTCACCGACTTGATCGCCGCCGCGATTGTGGGGCTGGCAATTGTTATCATGGCTATTGTCTGGCTTAGCAGTCGCAAACCGCCGGTGGAGCCTTACGAACCAATTGAAGCTTATAGCAGCATTGAAGCGCTGATGCACCGCTCTTCTGAAGAAGGTAAAGCGCTGCTGCTTAGTTTGGGGGAGGGTTTATCGGGGCAGCAATCGGCGATGGGTGATTCGGTCAGCCTGGCGATTGAGCAAATTGTGCTCAGCCGCTCTGTCTCCAACGATCAACCCACCCAGTCGTTTAGCGGTGATGGCGCGTTGGCTTGTATCAGCCAGTTGGTGGTGCACGGTGCTTATCAAAACGCCATGGCGACCGAACTCTTTCGCTCTGATCACAGCCTGATGGGCGGGGTGGGAGCTTTTGCGTGGATGTCCGTAATAATGCCCGAACTTGCCCGCTCTGAGAATGGCGGCTTGATCCTGGCAGGAACAATGCGCCCCGAGCACGTATTGATAGCCGATCTGGCAGAGCGCTTAGAGCTGCCCATCATCGCTGCTACCGGCTCATTGACCGCCCAGGCTGCCTTTTTTGCTTCGGGAACACCGGTAACGCTGGGCGAAGAGTACTACCTGCCATCCATAGGGAAGGCTGGTCAGATGACTTACCAACGCTCAGCCAAAACGTTAAATTGGCTGCGGATTATTCTTGCCCTGGCTCTGATTTCCGCCGTGATCCTCAAACTGACCGGGGTGCTGCCATGAAACAGCGAACACCGGTCATCATCGCGGCTGTTTCTGGTGTGCTGCTTCTGGTCGCCTTCTTTTTTCAACCCTTCACATCACCCTACCTTGGGCTGGTGCTTAACTGGGCAATTATCCTCGCGAGTGTAGCCTTTTTGGTGGCAATCGCCAGCCTGGTGGTCACTCATATCCGATTTATCATTAATGGTCGCAAGGGATTCCTGTTTAGCCTCGTATTTATTCTGGCTTTCGTGTTGACGGTCGTTTTTGGTCTGTATCTCGGTATCGATGACCAACAATATTTAGAAGCGATCCATACCGTTTTGGTGCCAATTCAAAGCGCACTGATGGGGTTGATCGCGCTGGTTTTAATGAGCGCGGCGGTCAAACTTTTCCGCACGAGGGGTTGGTCGATCCTGACTGTTTCGTTCGGGGGTAGCGCGTTGGTTTTCCTGTTCCTGAATTTGGGTTTTTTACGACTTGATTTTAGCGAAGGACTCAACGATGTGATTGCAATGGTCCAGCGGTTGCCCGTGATTGGCGCGCGTGGTTTGCTGATTGGCGCAGGACTGGGTGCCCTGCTGATGGCACTGAGAGTCTTGTTTGGACAGGAGGCGCACAATGAGTGACAACCCTGACCTGAGAATCTGCCCAAATTGTGGGCAAGAAAACTCACTTTACACATTGCGCTGCATCCGTTGTGGCGAAGAAATGGAAGAATTGTTCCAACTGGAAGGTTTTGACCCTTCAGAGCAATTATCCAATGACAGTCCACAGGAAGATCAAGCACCTCTGTCTGAGGTGCTGGCATCGCTGGATGATAGCCCTCTGCTGGCTGAGCCGGTTGAAAACCATGTTGATGAGAACGGAGGCGATCATGCAGGGGACGATCAATCATCGGTCGTTGAAAAAGAATTGCCCGACTGGCTGGAACGTGTTCGTCAACGTGCCCAGGAGGAAGAGGATGCCTCTGGTGAATTGTCAAAGCTCGGGCATACTTCGAAAGAGCGCAGGCAGGTGGACGAAGCATTTGATGACATTCTGCGCCGCATACGAGAGCAAAACGAACGGGAAAAGACGCGTAAGCCCCGAACCACCGAGCAGGGCATGGTCGATGAAAAAGGTGATCCGGAATGGTTGCGGCGGATTCGTGAACTGCACCCAAAAAATGAAGAAGATCCCCGTGAAACAACCTTAAAGGGTTTGCCGCTGGAAGACGATGACGCGTGGACTAAAGAAGAGCTCCAGGAACTTTTAAGGCGTGAAATGGGCATCTCGGAACATGCTGATCAAGCAGCGGAAGACGAAAAATTCGAGGAAATCGAAACGATAGACAGCGCGGAACCATCGATTGACCTGCCTTTCCAGGAAAACTTCCATAACATAGCCGATGATGATCAAGATGAGCCGCAGGAAGAAGAACCCGCCGAGCCTGAAGAAGAAGCGAACGCTGAAGAACCAGAAAGCTTTCCCGATAACGACCCCGAGACAGAAAACGCAATCGACGAGCCTGAAGAACCGGATGGAGGTCTTCAGGATCAAGAGGGGGCGGTAGAGCAACCGGATGAAGAAACAGCCGAAGAGGCTGAGAGCGAAATAACTCCGCCGGTTGACAAAGTTTTACCGGATTTACTGTTACTGCGAAACCAACGCGAACGAGCACAGGTTTTGCGCGAGGTGATCGCGCAGGAGGGTCAGCGAACAATCACGTTGTTGCATGAGCCTGCCCGCCAGGGAAAGATTGGCAGGTTCGTCCTGGCGCTTATGTTAATTTTGGCTGTGCTGGGCGGTATTTTGTTTGGTGGCGAGGCTGGAATCGCAAACCAGCCCATCCCCGCACCAGCATTGGCGTTTGAAGAAAACCTGCGTTCAATCACCAGCACTCATCCGGTATTGCTTGTTTTAGACTATCATGCCGCCACTCGAGGTGACATCGAACCACTGGTACAGGAGATTTTGGCGATACTCGATTCAAATCGGGTGACGACCAGAATCGTGACTGCCAACCCTGAAAACCTTTGGCTGGGCGAAACCCCTGACGAATTCATCCCAGGTGACATGCTCGGCTATCTCTCCGCGGCTGTCAGCAGCGACCCCGCCTGGGGGCAATTGCCATTAGCACAGGGTTTCTCTGGAGATGCCAAGATCTACCATGAAGTCGACCAGGCAATTCTGATCAGCGATTCGTCTGAATTTGTGCGTGCCTGGCTTGAGCAGGTTAGCCCCTGGCAGTCAGGGATACAGACCTCTGTGGTCACAACCTCTGTGTCGGAGCCAATGCTCTTGCCTTACTTTGAATCCGGTCAACTGCGCGGAATAATTGCCGGGGCTTCTCAGTTCCGCGCCTTGGGCACAACGCAGCAGGGAAGCATCAACCAATATGCCTGGCAGGCAGGAACACTGCTGATGATGATTGTTTTGATCCTCGGGATGATTATGAAGGTTGATGAGGACAGACAAAGGCGAACGGAGGAACGCAGCCAATGAGCTCGTTAGATTTGCTGCTCTTACTTGCCGGTTTGGTGCTAAGCTTGATGGTGTTTGGCTACTTGTTCGGCGATACCGTCTTGTTTGGGATCGCGTTGTATGTTTTAGTCGGGGTAACGGCAGGGTTTACGACGCTGGTATTGCTGCAAAAAGTGCTTATCCCTATGTTGATCAATCCGCTTACCACTTTTCCGGAAACCTCAGCTTTGCTGGCGTTAGTGCCCTTATTGTTGTCGCTATTATTGATATTCATCCTTTTTAAAAAATCATCGAAGATATCGGGGATTCCCCTTGGTTTTCTGGGCGGTGTGCTTGCGGCAGCGTTGATCGTGGGGGTTAGCCGGGGAACCGTGGTGCCCCAACTGCTCAGTGTTATTGATGCGTTTGAACCTGACAGGCTGACCACTGCAGGGATGCCTGTTTGGTCGGCAATCTTTGAAGCTTTCATGATGCTTGCCGGGGTGTTGGCAGTGCTGTTTGTTTTCCATCACCGCAGAACCCAAAAAACCTCCGATGGTAACTGGGGCACCTGGCTGGGCGGCGTCTCAGGTCTGGGGCAGGTGTTTGTCGGCATCACATTCGGAGCGGTTTTTGTGGGGCTTTTCAGCACCGGATTGACCGCCTTAATTGCTTACGTTCAAAACCTGGTAGATTTTGTGAGGCTTTGGATTGGTGGATAAAGTGATCTCTTCATACCTCGGCATCGACATCACTCCCCAACGTACCCAGGCATGGTTGTTTGACGATCACCTCGGCAAGTATGAGCTGCTGGCATCTGGCAATTCGCAGACATCAAGCACAAAGGGGCTGATGGAAGGGATTGATGGTGCTGTTGGGCAGCTCGAACAGAAGACAGACAGGTTGTTATGGTCGCGACCTGGACGTTTTCTGATTGAGAGCGAACAAACCCAGTCAGGGTTGAAAGGTGTGGGAATCACGCTTTCAATCGGCAAGCCAATCAGAGTGGTGTTGGTGGGAGTTTCTGAAAAATACTCGCTCGAACCGCTGCGGCGGTTGGTTCGCTTCTATAACACCGAGATTGTACTCGAAATTAGCCTGCAAAATGAGCCAAATTTTTCCGCTCAGCTCGAAAAGCTGACAAATACAGCCTTTGATTTGCTGGTTATCACCGGCGGGGTGGACGGGGGACCGGAGAGGTCACTTCGGGCAATGATAGGCAATATCCGCCTGTTGGTTCAACTGCGCGGAGTTACCAACCGCCCACAAATTGTTTATGCTGGCAACAATGCCCTCGCAGATTACGCCAGAAGCGAAATTGATGCAGGCGAAGACCTGCACCTTGCCAGGAATATTCAGCCCGAAAGCGGACGTGAAGACCTTTCGCTGGCAGCCACCGCGCTGATGAACGCTGTTCGTCGACTGCGATTGAAAGAGTTTCCGGAACTCCAGGGACTGCAAGGGCAGTCGCGGGTTAAGCTGTTGCCTGGTGAATTTGCTCGTTCACGCATAAACCAGTTTTTGGAGCAAACCCAGACTAACGAAAAAGGGGTTTTGCAGGTTCATCTCGAACCGGATTATGCGCACGCGATCGCGATCCGCAATAACCGGCGCATGGGCGTTTGGCAAAACAACCATATTGATGAAAGAATTGTCACCGAGATTCTTGAGCAATCTGACCAGCCCCTGGACCGTGGGATCACTGCCGCTTACATCAGCAATCGTATTATTAATCCGGGTTACGCTGCCGACACGATCGAAGAGATGAGTATGGAGCTATCCTGGCTGTGCGTCCGCGTTCGGCGATTATTAGTCCAAATGGCTGAGCTATACAGCGAATTCAAATACGACCCACCTATCGGCTTACAAGATGATTACGAACCGATCATGCTGAGCGGCAATTGTTTTGAGCGGCTTCCCAGTGCCAGGCACTCGTTTATAGTTGCCCAGGATGGCATCCTCCCGCATGGCATTACCACGCTGGTCGGCGACGATCATAATCTGCTTACTTCTCTGGGTGTTCTGGCTGAATTCGACGATTTGCTGCCGGTTCAGATCATTGACAGCGATTTGTTCAGTGGGCTTGCCACGGTAATCAATGTAGACAGCTCAGTCACTGTGGAGAAGAAAGTGCTCGAGCTTGAAGTTGATGAAGGATACGATAGTCTCCGCGATCATTACCAGGTTTATAAGGGTGAATTGAAGCGCTTTGAGACGATTCCGGGCAATGACTTGAGAGTCTACCTGGCACCCGAACCAGAAAGCGATGTGGGCATAGGGCTGCGGGGTTTGGGCGGTTGGTTGAGCGCTGGACCGACCAGGCTGGGTTTGGTGGTGGATGCGCGGGGAAGACCTTGCTATCTGCCGGCTGATGATTTTGCCAGGCAGGAACTTCGGCGTGACTGGATCTGGAATTTGGGGGCATGGTGATGAGCACGATCATACAAGATAACTACCTGCTGACGCTTCCGGTTGCGTTGCCTTTTCCAGGGGCGGTACGTGTTCATCCTGGTCAGGCGGTTGAGGTTGGCGACGTGATTGCAGAGGCAATCATGCCAAAGAAATATCAAGTTTTTGATGTGCTCAATCAATTTCGTATCAGAGAAGCTCAGCTCGAGGGTTGCATTAAACGCCTTGCCGGTGAAGAGGTGCAGCGTGGAGATGTGATTGCTAAAAAACCGGGGCTGTTTTCTCGTTTTTTCCGCGCCCCAGAGGACGGAAAAGTGGTCGCTGTGCGTGATGGTCGCGTGACACTGGCAATGGGTGAGAAGACGATCCAGGCAATTTCGCCTATCGCCGGCACAATTGGCGAGCTGCTCCCGGGGATGGGAGCAGTGGTTGTAGCAAGTGGGCTCAGATATCGCGGCAATTGGGGCAACGGCAAAGTCGCTATCGGCTACTTGCATCACCTCGACGAGATTAGTGAGAGCCGCCTTGAAACCACAGAAAATACCATCGTGTTTTTTGATGGAACAATTACGCTTAAAGAATTGTTAGCCATTCAAAAAGCTGGGGCTGATGGGGCGGTGGTAACAGCACTGGATCCGAGCGGCGTGTCATCTTATCAAGATCTCGACTTGCCGTTGGTGAGTTTGCTCGGTTTTGGCTGGGCGCAACTGGACCCGTTTAGCAGGTCGATCATCGAAAATCTAGAAAGCAAGCAAGTTTACCTGGTTGCGCGGGGGACGGCTGATGATCAGAAACCAGAGCTGTTTCAGCCTGCCAGTGACGCGCAGGCAGCTGCTCTGTTTGAAGAGGCGGAAGAACCGCTGATCGGGCAAACCGTTCGTCTGCTGGGTCAGCTATATTTCGGCAGCGTTGGCAAGGTTGTTCAGGCACCGGAAAAACGACAGCAGCTGCCCAGCGGCATGCAAAGCCAGGTGGTGGCAGTTGAGCGTGAAGATGGAAGCGTAATCAGGGTTCCGGTTGAGAATATTGAGAAATTGACTAACTGATCAGGGAGTGATCTCACTCAGGAAACGAGCTGCCACCCAGCCTTCTTTGCCATCTGGCGCGATGACTTGCTGCCAATCCATATTTTGCGCGTTAACTTG
>Ga0209612_1002914_pt1 | contig 11758 bp, 8 predicted proteins | sample BioC12SIPDNA_FD_185746 | JGI IMG/M metagenome (GOLD analysis project Ga0209612, IMG submission 185746) | Anaerobic biogas reactor microbial communites from Washington, USA - Biogas_R1_B C12 SIP DNA (SPAdes) (version 2) | ecosystem: Engineered > Bioreactor > Anaerobic > Unclassified | place...
CTACCTGAGAGGCCCCGGCTTCCTTGGCGCGACAGTCACCCCCGATGAGGTCCGCGCGTACCTCCCGGAGCAGGTGCGGCTCGAGATGTGCACGAGCACCGAGGACCTGCCTCCGCGAGGACCTCTGACCTACATCGCGGTCGGGGCCCCAGGTCTGCGTCCCCTGTCCGCCATGCGCCGTGCCCAGTTCTTCCGTCGGGTCGACGTGGTCGTCGTCGACGAAGGACTCGGAAGCTACGGTGATCGGCGAACCCGCTACGCGGCGTATCGCCGGCAGGGTGGGGGCGCCGTGCACTCGGCGGTGCGGGCGGCAGCCGTGGACCTCGGCGCACGCACCCTCACCGGGACACGCTGGCCGCTCTATCTCAGGGACCAGAACTGGGCGGTGTTCGAACCGGTCGCCGAGGAGTTCCGCCGCGCGCTCGGGTCGATCGACCCGAGCTCGGCTGACGCTCGGCGGGCCGTCTTCCTCAGCCAACCGTGGGTCGACCTCGGTCTCTCCGCCGAGGACCGGTACCTCCAACACGTCGCACGACTGGCGCAGGAACAGTCCGAGCTCGGTCGCAGGCTCGTCGTGCGGCCGCACCCCACCGAGCCACCGGAGAGGTACCGTGACTTCGCCGTCATGGTCGAGGTGGGTCCGGCAGAGCTCGATCAGGAGGTGGTCGGAGCCGGCCTCGTGATCGGCGCCTCGAGCACGGCATTGCTCAATCTCGCTGCCTTGTACGGGACCCCCGTCGAACGGGTCCGCCCTCCGGGGACGGAGCATCTCGAGGCTCAACTGAGCGACGATCAACGCCGTCTGCTCACGCGATATCTCCCGCCCGTGGCCTCACGCTGAGGGAGCCAGTGTTCACATCGGCGGTGATAGACTCCCAGCCCGGAGGAGGGTAAGCCCTTGGAGCATGCCATCACGGTGGTCGTATGGGCCTGCGACGTGGAGCCGATGTGGGCATCCGTCGCTGCGAGTCTGGACCACAACCGCGACGAACGGGTCGTGTGGCTCATCGTTGACGATGGCTCGACCGATCGGACCGGCGACCTGGCCGAGGCGTGGGCGGCTACGGCGGAGTGCGCGGTCGTGCTCCACCTCGACCGGTCAGGAGGGCCTATCCCCGGACGCAACGCCGGGCTGGATCAGGTGCGCACTCGGTTCGTCACGTTTCTCGACGCCCCGGACTACTGTGCACCTGGTCGAATGGTCGGTCTCCTGCGTGCCGTCGAGGAGCTCGACGTCGCCTTCGTGCGCACTGACCACGTCGCAGTGCGCGGGGATCGGCGCCAGGTGATCCGGATGCCGGAGCGGCGCCACGGCGTGCAGTTGGCGTCGGTCTCCGGGGTCGGCGATGGCAGTGGCGAGGCGATGGTGGACTATGTCGCGGCGTGGGCCGGCGCCTATGACCTGCACCGCCTCGGAGGTCTGTTGACCTTCGACGACGACGTCGGGTCGGAGGCGGCTTGGCCATGGGTCTGGGCGTTGCACCTCAGCGATACCGACTTCGGCGTCGTCACCGCTCCCGCCTACTACCGCACGGATGCGGGAAGCACACGTGCGGAGGTGGCCGGGTCGCAGTCCTTGGTCCCTGCGTCACGAGCCATTCTCGAACTCGTCCGCGCACGCGACACCCGAGTCGGTCTCCGTCACGCGGTGCACGCGATCTGTCATCGGTTGGCGCGCGAGGCCACAGACGTGGATCCGAACGATCACGACGCGCGCCGGTCGCTCGCCGCGGATCTGAAGCTCTTGCTCAACGAGCTGCCCGAGAGCGAAGTGCAGTGGGTCCTCGCCCGGATGTCGACTGTTCGGACCGGGGCCCTCCGCGGCCTCGGCGTGACGCTTCCGGACTACGGAGAGCTCCGATGAGCGTCCTCGTGGGTGTCGGGGACGTGATAACCGCGGCGATCGCACTTGTCGAGCTCCGTGACCGAGGCGTCCCTGAGACAGAGGTCGTGATGCTGGTCGGGGACATGGACGCTGGCTCAGAGTCCAGGCCCGACCCCCGGACGGTGCCCGAGATGGCTGCCCTCCTATCAAGAGTGCGGCGCGTCGAGGCGCTGAACGCGCTGATCTGGCCACAGGTGCCTCAGGGATGGCGCGCGTCGGACCTCGCCGTCGACGGCGTTGGCCGGCTGCTCGTCGAACTCGAGGACACCCTTGAGGAGGTCATCGTGGCGGATGATCACCCAGCGTGGGAGATCCTCGCGCGTGCATCCCGAGCGGCGCGAGTGACCCGACTCTCCGTCGGCCGCGGCGGCTCGACCCCGGTCTCCGTTCCTGAGGTGGCCGCTCTCATCGCCCCACAGCGATCCGCCCGTCCGGCGGCAAAGGCGGCCGTGTGGGTGCCGAACGGCTCGAAGCTGCTGGAGCGCGACGTCGCGGATCTATCGGCATTGCTGACGGTCGCCGCACGGTACGGGCAGCCGTTCGACGTGCTCATCCGAGATCTCCCTCCGTTGCCGCACGGGTGGTTCGACGAGCACGGAGAAGGGGAGCTCCTCCAGGGCGCGAACCTCGTCAGCGATGACGTGGGGCCGGAGGTCGCGCTCCTGCGCCACCCCGTCGAAACCCTCGTGACGAACGACACCGGGCTTGCCGCCCGAGCAGTTGTGCTCGGGGTTCCCCAGGTGCGCCTGGTCGATCGCGATGGACAGGACAGCCGATACGACATGATGGTGCCACCGACCGGGACGCCCGGTGACTCGAGTGAAGGACGGAATGCGGTGCAGGACGACGAACCACGTGACAGCACCGCACCGCGACGAGCGACCCGTCAGCTGCGGTTGTCCCGACGCAGCGTCGGCCTCGCTATCGGGGTCCTCGTGTTGGGTGTCGTCGCGGTGGCTCTCGCCGACTCTCTCCTCGGTGGCGGCGCGGCGGTTGCGACCGCCGCGCTCCTCCTCGGGAGCCTCGGAATCGCCCTTGCCGCGGCTGTTGTGTGGGAGATCCGGGCCCACGGTCGTGAGGTGCGAGCCGGTCACCGTCAGCTGAAGTCGGACCTGCACGACCTGCAGAAGGACCTGCACGACCTGCAGGCGCACCTGCGCGACCTCCCTCGTCGCGTCAGCGACCTGGGCACCAGCCTGCACGAGGTTGGCGAGCAGCAGGCTGGGCTGTGCGCCCAGCTGGCCGAGATCGAGCAGAGAGGCATCGTCATCTCCGCCATGCAGGAGCGCGCACTCGTCGCTGGGGAGGACATCGCGCGGGCTGCGGCACTGCTCGCCGCCCGCGCGGAGACCGTCGCTGACCGGACGGACGACGGATGAGAGACATCCCGGCGGATGTGCGGGTTCCTGACCTCCCACCGGGTGCTGTCCGTCCTCTTCTGGCAGCTCGACCGCGTGACGACCGCGTCCGCATCGGCATAGCGTCGATGGTCGGCCGCGAGGAGGGACTCGCCGAAGTTCTGACTCGTCTGGTCCCTCAAGCAGACGAAGTGTTCGTCTATCTCAATGGCATGAGTGAGGTTCCGCCCGGCCTACGCGGAGAGGATCGAGTGCGATTCGTCACGGGGCCAGACCTGGGCGATCGCGCGAAGTTCGTCTTTCTCGATGGATTCGAGGGCTACTACCTGCTGTGCGACGACGACATCACCTATCCGCCCTTCTATGTCAGGTCGATCGTCGACGGGATCGAGCGGTACGGCCGTCGCGCCGTTGTGGGGTGGCACGGGTCGCTCATCACCGAGGACTTCACCGACTTCTACGACGTCGGCACTTCGCGCAAGGTCGTTGCCTTCAACCGAGACGTACGCAAAGACGTCCCGGTGCACATGCTCGGCACCGGGATAGCCGGTTTCCACACGAGCACGATCGACATCGCACTCGAGGACTTCCTGTTGCCCAACATGGGAGACGTCTGGCTGGCGTTCGCCGCCCAACGCCAGCAGGTGCCGATGATCGTCCTCAGCCACGAGCGCGGATGGGCGCTGCCCATGGTGCGGGGTGCCCGGTCGATCTCCCGGGAGTCGACGCAGCGGGCCGGCTCGACGTTGGACGTGGGACGGACAGTGACAGCTCTCGTGGGCTCGTGGCCTCGGTGGCAGACCTTTCCCGCCGAGGCCGTCAAGACGAGCGCCCCTCCGGAGATTACTGTCGTTGCCGTCGACACCTCCCTAGCCGACCGGCTGCGGGCCATCGGATGGCGAGTGTTTGCCGTGCCCGCTCTCGTCGACGGTCCCGGAGGTCCCACCATCGTCGACCTGGTCGGGCTCCCAGAGGCGCAGTGGCCGACGGCTGGAGAACTGGCCGCGGGCATCGAGCGTGGCGCTCGCCTCCTGCTCAGGGTCGACGAGGCCGGCGCTGCCGCGCTCCCCGACCGCGTCACGTGGCACGACCTCCTGCGGCGCACCACCGTCGTGGTCCCCGAGGGCCACACGGTCGACACCCCGGTCGCGCGGGTTTTGACCGAGCCGCCCACCCTCGGATGCCCCCCTGGCCCACGGGTAGTCCAGGCCGAGCCGGCCGTGGTTCTTGCGGTCGGAACGCGCTCCGAGGTCGCACTGCGCGATGCACCAGATATGGAGGTCACCTCCGCTGACGAGAAGTTCGGCGATGATCCACACCTCGACGTGGTAGATGCCGAGGTACGACGATGCAAAGCCGTGGTCGCCGGCGACGACCCACGCGCGCGCGTCGTCGTCGAGGCAGCACTACGCGCCGGAGTCCCGGTCGTGGACCACGGATGCTCGCACACTGTGCGCTTGCTCCTCGGGGAACTCGCGGTCGGCCTCGAGGACGACCTCGCCCTGGCTGCCGTGCTGCGTCCAGTGCTCCGCGAACCCTCCACCTGGCAGGCCTGGAGCAAAGCCACCTATGCGCGAGCCGGAATGCTGGCCGGCTCCGGCCCTACGGTTGTGTTCGCTGCACGCCTTCGGGCCGCGCTCCGGCACGTGTGACGACGCGACCCAGCCCGCCCAGTGTCCGTCACAAGTCGACATCCAGCCCAGAGTCGGCCGTCCCGGAGCGAAGGTGACCACCGAGCGCTTGACGCACTGCGGCAGAGACTGACAGTGGTCCCCCTATGACGACGAGCCGGCTCGGTGCTAACCGTTCCAGCTCGTCCTGTGTCGCGGCCGGAACCCCGTCACGTTCGACGAGGAGCAGGGGCGCGTCGTCGAGACTGGCCAGAGCCGCGCCGGTCACCACGTCACACACCGAGATGGGCGCCGCCGAGGCGACGTAGGCCACCTCAACATCCTCCGGTCGGTATCCACGTGAAGCCTCGTTGGCCGCGAGCACCGGTGTCGGACTCAGATGCCGTTCAGCGCCGCCCGCAGCGTGCCGCCCGAGTCCGGCGATGTCAGCGTCGCTGATCAGGTCTTCTTCGGCCACGACAACAACCCTCGCTGGACGTATTCGTGCGAGCGTCTCGACGTGATCAGGCGTTATGCCGTCGGCGTCGACAAGGAGGACCCTCCCGAGCCCTGACAAGGCGGTGACACTTGCTGCGAGGACGTTCTCGGTGTCCTCGTGCCCCACGAGGAACACCGTGTCAACGGCATCCTCCACGGTCACTTGGGAAAGCAGGGCGAGGCTGGTCGACACGGCACTCGTCCCGGCGACCCTGTCGACGGTGAGCCCGTCCTGTGTCAGCTCGGCGGCAACCTCTTCGCTGATGATCTCGGCGCCACCGAGCAGGACTACTCGCTCGACCTCGAGACGAGCCATCTCGGCCCTGGTGACGGGCAAGAGTCGGTCGGGCGAGGTCAGCAGCACTGGTGCATCGACGACGGCGGCGGCTGGCACGGCCGACATGGCGAGGGTCGGATCGAGACCGGAAGCAAGGACGATCGAGTCGTGGGGACCAGGAGTGCCGCTCTGCGATGCCACGGCCGACGTCTCGTACCTGTTCGAGCCGTACCAGCGCTGGACACCCGGGACATCCGGTTCCTCCGGCCGCCGTGTAGTCCCGAGCGACTTCTTCGTCTCTGCCGAGTAGGCGTCAACGACCTCGTCCACAGGGCCGTCCATGACCAGTCTTCCCTGATCGAGCCACAGTGCCCGATCGCACATCGCGCGAATGGTGTCAGCGGAGTGCGAGACGAGGAAGACGGTGCCAGACTGCTCGCGGAGCTTCTCGATCCGCTGCTCACTTCGGGCTCGGAAGTGAGCGTCACCCGTGGCGAGCGCTTCGTCGATGACCAGGACGGGGGGAACGACAGCTGTCGAAATCGCGAAGCGGAGGCGGGCCGCCATGCCCGAGGAGTAGGTTGACATGGGCAGATGGATGGCGTCGCCGATGCCTGAGAACTCGACGATCTCGTCGAAGATGGCGTCGACCTCCGCCTTGGTCAGTCCCAGTGCTTGCGCGCCGATGTAGATGTTGCGGGCTCCGGAGACCTGCTTCACGAGCACTGCGTTGACGCCGAGCAGCGACGGAGTTCCGTCGGCCCAGACCTCGCCCCGGGTCGGCGGCACGAGCCCAGCGACTGCGCGCAGCAGAGTGGACTTGCCGGACCCGTTGCGTCCGACGACTCCAATCGACTCCCCGTGGTGTGCGACGAACGAGACGTCCTTCACGGCGTGCACGTGCCGAAGGCCGCGTCGGGACCGGCTCCTCCAGCCGCCACCCGGACGGGCCCCGGAGTGCACGCGGTACACGATGTCGACGTGGGATGCGATCACCGAGGGCTTCTGGTCAGCCGCGTCCATAGGTACCTTCTCCCCGCCAGAACACGACCGTGCCGACGACGAGCAGGACGACGGTCCAGATTCCCGAGGCCACCCACGATCCCGCCTCGAGCGGGATCTCCTGCATCAGAGCCTGGCGTCCGAGCGTGAGCTGCAGGGCGAAGGGCTGGTATGCGAGGAGCGCGTGGACGAGCGGCGGAAAGGCGGCCGCGAAGACGGTCACGCTGAAGAAGACACCAGAGGTGTACCGAAGGAGGCGGAGGGCTGTGGGGATGAGGTTGGCCAGGTCACGCGAGACATCCACAAGCCGTGCGGCGATGAGGGCCATTCCGGTGAGCTGGAGCATCTGCAACGCGATGGCAGCGGGGAACAGGGCGGCGCGCCACGTGATCGGCTCGCCGGTGATGGGTACGAGGAGGAGCAGGAGCGCGAATGCCGGCCAGGAGGTCAGCAACTCGGTCAGGGTGGCCGAGATCGGCAGTGCTGCCCGGGGGAACCGCAGGGCTCGGACGAGACCGAGGTTGCTCGAGATGGCCCTCGCCCCGCTCGTGATGACGGTCGCGGCAATCCCGAAGAGGACGACCCCGATGGAGAGGAACAGGACGAAGTTGTCAATGCCTCGGCTCGTGCGCAGCAGCACCCCGAAAACGAGGAAGTAGCTGACGATGAGCAGGGCCGGGTTGAGCAGCGCCCACAGCTGGCCGAGCCGGTTGCCTTCGTACTTGGCCGCGCTCTGCGCGGACGACAGAGTCATGATGAACTGACGCCGCGACCACAGTTGTCCGAGGTAGGTCGGCAGCGTTGGTCTCCGGGCGAGAGAAGTCAGACCGTGCTGCTGCGCCAAGGCGCGGGCCTCGTCAGCCGAGAGCGCAGACGCTGCCGGGTCGTGTGGGTTCATCGGCCGCAGAGGCAGACGCTCGTGAGATCGGTGACAGGGATCTGTCCGGACATCAGATCGCTCCTTGTGTGGTCGCTGCTGCCTCGCGGAGTCTATCCCAACGGATCTGACGGAACGGGCAGACCCGAGGGCCCGGCAGGGTGGGTGATACTGGGTCGGTGGAGTCCGCACGCAACGCGTCCTTGGAGAGCCCGGCCGACGTGGGGCCGATGACCGCTGACCTGTCGCGCATCGCCGTGTCGGTGATCATGCCCGTCCTCAACGAGGGCCGCCACCTGCGTGCTGCGGTGCACCGAGTGCTCGGGCAACACTGGCCCGGCCGGCTTGAGGTGATCCTGTCCGTTGGGCCGTCCCATGACGACACGAGCGAGATTGCCGCGGCTCTGGAGCGAAGCGATCCGCGCGTGGTCCTCGTCGCCAACCCCAGCGGGCGTACTCCGGATGCCCTGAACCGAGCTGTGGAGGTGGCCACAGGAGATGTGATCGTCAGGGTCGACGGTCATGCTGAGATAGGCGACGACTACTTGGCGACAGCCGTGGCCACGCTTCTTGAGACGGGCGCTGACAACGTGGGCGGCATCATGGACGCTCGTGGTGTCACGACCTTCGAGCGTGCTGTCGCCGTTGCGATGAAGAGTCCGGTCGGTGTCGGGAACTCGCGGTTCCACGTCGGCGGTGAGGCCGGGCCGTCCGACACTGTGTACCTCGGCGCCTTCCGCGCGGACACCATCCGCAGGATCGGGGGGTACGACACCCGGTACACCCGAGCGCAGGACTGGGAGCTGAACCATCGCATTCGGGAGTCGGGCGGCCTGGTCTACTTCACACCCAAGCTCAAGGTTGTCTACCGGCCGCGGTCGAGTGTCCGATCACTCGCTCGGCAGTACTACGACTACGGTCGGTGGCGCCGGGTCGTGGCCCGCCGTCACCGAGGGACGATCAACGCGCGATATCTCGCAGCCCCGTCGATGGTGATCGGTGTCGCCGGTGCCGTGATCCTCGGTGCCTGGCGACCGGAGGCGCTCGCAGTCCCCGGCGCCTATCTCGCGGGAACGATCTTGGCCGGCGTCCACATTAGTCGCGCTGAGCCGCAACAGGTTCGCGCACTCACCCCGCTCGTGCTGATGACCATGCACTGGTCCTGGGGCGTCGGCTTCTTGTTCTCCCCGCGGCAGCTGTCCGTCGCGACCGGGGATGCCCGGGAGGGCACGTCGGCGGTGAGTGACGAGGTCGGCGGCTCAGAGTAACCAGCGATCAGTGTGCGTACAATGCACGAACTGCCCCCTCCCAGGAGTACTCACGTTGATGATCGCCGTCATCGCACGGGCCGGGGTTGCACACCGCGTCAGCGGTCGGAGAGAGGGCTAACCCATGGGCCGGCGTAGGGGACTGCATCCGAGCAAGATCGTCGCGGCGCTGGTCAGCGCGCTCGTCGTCACGGCCCTGCCCCCTGCGGCGAGCGCGGCCGAGTCGTCCAGCGAGGCGAGCACGGCCGCGGAGACGACGCCGTGGTCGCTCAGCGGCTCCGGATGGGGCCACGGGGTCGGGATGAGTCAGTACGGCGCCTGGCAGATGGCGGTCGATGGTCACAGCGCGGCACAGATCCTCGGACACTATTACACCGACACCACCTATGACCTGGTCGATGACACCGCGACCATCTCAGTGAACCTGCGCAACAAGGTCTCGTCTGCGGTGATGACGACCACCCAGCTCAGCAGCGGTGGCGGTGCGGTGAGGGTGACGGGCGGCGACGAGACGATGACCGGCGAACTCGGAGCCAGCCTCACCGCGACCGCCCCCTCCGGCGGCGCCGGGGTGACGATCAGTTGCCCCACCTGCACCCCCACGAGCGTGACCGGAGCCAGGCTCACGGTCACCTTCGACGACAACCGGACGCTGCTCGCCCTGGCCGGCAGGTCATACCGCGACGGCCGGATCTCGGTCACCAGGGCCGGCTCGACGAACACGATCAACGTCGTCGCCCAGGTGCGTCTCCACGACGAGTATCTCGACTACGTGACGGAGGTGCCCTGGAGCTGGCACTCGGAGGCGCTCAAGGCCCAGGCGGCCGCCGCGCGGGGGTATGCGCTGGCCGCCTACCAGGGCGGGCTGGATGATGACTGTGACTGCCACCTCTACAACACCACGGTGAGCCAGGTGTTCGCGGGCTATCCGAGCTCGGGCAACCTGCCCTCCTGGCCGCGATGGACCAGTGCCGTGCGGGCAGCAGGCTCGGACACCCAGGGCTACGTCGTGCGCTACAAGGGCAAGATCATCTCGGCGTTCTACTCCTCGTCGTCCGGAGGCCGCACGCAGAACAACGAGGACGTCTGGGGCGGCAACCCGCTGCCCTATCTGCGCAGCGTCGACGACCCGTGGAGCCGACGGTCAGCCAACCCTCGCAGGGCCTGGACAGCGGTGCGGGAGCAGAGTGCGATGGCCAGCGCGTTCCGACTCAGCGACGTCGCCCGTCTGGACCTCTCCCGCCGACATGTCTCAGGAGCGGTCGCCTCGGCGGTCGCGACCTCCTCGACCGGTGCCAGTGCGACCATCACCGGCTCCCAGCTGCAGGCGCGACTCGGGCTGTACAGCAGCTATGTGCAACGACGCGACGTCCGCCACGGGGGGTCGGACCGGTATGGCACCGCGGTGGCGGTCGCCGCCCAGATCCCGGTGACGGGGAGCAGCGTCATCATCGCCAGCGGCGAGCAGGCCTCGCTCATCGACGCCACCGTCGGCGGGCCTCTCGCCGGCGCGGTCGGTGCGCCGATCCTGCTGACCCGTCACGGCGAGCTGCCGCAGGTGACCCGGGCCGAGCTGGACCGGCGTGCGACGTCCCTGCGCACCGCATACATCCTCGGCGGTGAGAGCGCGGTCTCCGCGCAGGTCGCGGACCAGCTGCGGGACAGGGGGCTCACCGTGGTCCGCCTCGGAGGGGTCAACCGATTCGTGACGGCGCAACTCGTCGCCGCCGAGATCGCCAAGCACCGCACGGTCACCGGTGTCGTCGTGGCAGCCGGGCACGCGATTCCTGACGTGGTCAGCTCATCGGGTCCCGCCGCCGCGCTCGGCCATCCGATCCTGCTGACCCATCCGACCGCGCTGTCCGGGCCCACGCGGCAGAGCCTGGCTGCGCTGCGGCCGAGGACCGCATACCTGGTCGGGAACTGGGTGACCGGAGACGCCGAGACTGAGATCCGTGGGGCGGTGTCGAGCGTGACCCGGCTCGGCGGGGTGGATCGCTATGCGACCGCTGCGGCGATCGCGCTCCACTTCGCCCCCCGGCTGGCCGGCTATGACAGCGTGGTCATCAGCTCGGGCCAGGATGCCAATCTGGTCGACGCGATCTCCGCAGGTCCGCTCAAGCAGCCGATGCTCTTCGTCCGACCGACGGCCGCGCCGCCCGTGACCATCGAGGCCGTTCAACGGCTGCCGCGCGCTGGCACGGTTGCCGTGATCGGCGGTGGAGATGCCGTCGGAGCGGCCGTCCAGGTGACTGTCCGTCGGAGCTGAGTCCCGTTGTCCCTCAGGCCAGCTCGATGATGAGCTTGGGCTCGGTCTTCTCGACGACCTCGTCCTGGGTGACGCCGGGGGCGAGCTCGCGCAGGACGAGTCGGGGTGACTCGACGGTGCCGTGCTCGTGGGTGTCGACGTCGATGACGGCCAGGTCGGTGATGATGCGCTGGACGACCCGCTGACCGGTCAGCGGCAGCGAGCACTCGTTCACGATCTTGAACGAGCCGTCCCGGGCGACGTGCTCCATGAGGACGATGACCTTCTTGGCGCCGTGGACCAGGTCCATCGCCCCACCCATGCCCTTGACCATCTTGCCGGGGATCATCCAGTTGGCGATGTCGCCGGCGACTGAGACCTGCATCGCGCCGAGGATGGCGGCGTCGACCTTGCCGCCGCGGATCATGCCGAAGCTCGTGGAGGAGTCGAAGTACGAGGCGCCGCGGCGGGTGGTGACGGTCTCCTTGCCGGCGTTGATCAGGTCGGGGTCGACGTCCTCCTCGAGCGGATAGGCGCCGACGCCGAGGATGCCGTTCTCGGACTGCAGGACGATCTCGACGTCGTCGGGGACGTAGTTCGGGACCAGGGTCGGCAGGCCGATGCCGAGGTTGACGTAGGAGCCGTCGGAGAGCTCCTGGGCCGCGCGGGCGGCCATCTGCTCACGGGTCAGGGCCATCGTCAGTTCCCCTCGGTCTCGGTGGTGGTGCGCACGGT
>Ga0209612_1002915_pt1 | contig 11758 bp, 9 predicted proteins | sample BioC12SIPDNA_FD_185746 | JGI IMG/M metagenome (GOLD analysis project Ga0209612, IMG submission 185746) | Anaerobic biogas reactor microbial communites from Washington, USA - Biogas_R1_B C12 SIP DNA (SPAdes) (version 2) | ecosystem: Engineered > Bioreactor > Anaerobic > Unclassified | place...
CCGGGGCCGGTTCTCCTGGAGGTAGGAGAACCGGCCCCGTTAATCACATTGAGGCAAAACCATGGCGAAGAAGATTACGTTGAACATGATAACCCAGCGCTCTGTAAGTGAAGGCGTTGGGATAGTAAAGGGCAAGATGTCCCCGGAGTACTTCGAGGCCTGTTCCATCATCGAGATGCACGACGATGACGTCAAAGCACTCGGTCTGGTCCCGAACCAGCTCGTCAAGGTGACGAGCGAATGCGGAAGTGTGATCGTCAAGAGCGTCAGGGGACGCCAGGCGCTCTACCCCGGTCTTGCGTTCATTCCGCAGGGTGTCTATGCAAACCAGATAGTCCCGCCGCGGACCCAGGCAACCGGGGAACCCCAGTACAGCGGCTTTCCTGTGACAGTCGAACCCGCTCCTGAAGGCGAGAAGCGCAAGAGCACGCTCGAACTCGTCCAGAGCGCCGTCGGGATGTGGAGAGGTGATCAGTAATGGCAAAAAAGATTGAGAATGTCGGATGCCCGTTCTGCGGCGTCTGCTGTGATGACCTTGTCGTCACCGTCTCTGACGACGGGAAGAAGATCCTCGAGGTCGAAAACGCCTGCATCATCGGCAGCACGGTCTTCCACCGTGCCATGTCTGAGCGGCACACACTACCCCGCCTCCGCCAGCCGGACGGCACCTACAAAGAGATCTCCTACGATGAGGCGATCGATTACGCGGCAAAGGTCTTCTACAACGCAAAGAAACCCCTGATCTACGGGTTTGGGTCGACCAACTGTGAGGGTATGGCCGCCGCGGCCAAGGTCGCCGAGAAGGCAGGTGCTGTGCTCGACAACTGTGCGTCCATCTGCCACGGGAGCTCGTTCCTTGCTATATTCGACAACGGCTACCCGAGCTGCACCCTCGGCGAGACAAAGAACCGGGCAGACGTCATCGTCTACTGGGGCGCAAACCCGGCTCACGCCCACCCACGGCACATGTCCCGCTACTCGATCTTCCCCCGCGGGTTCTTCACCGGCAAGGGCCACAAGGGCCGCAAGATCATCGTCATCGACCCCCGGCACACCGACACCGCCCAGGTGGCTGATATCCACCTGCAGGTGAAGCAGGGATACGACTACGACCTCTTCAACGCATTCCGCGCCGTTGTCCGGGGCCACGACATCCCAGACGAGGTTGCGGGTATCAAGAAGGAACAGATCATCGAGGCTGTCGAGATCATGAAGAAGGCGCGGTTCGGCACCATCTTCTACGGCATGGGTCTCTGCCACTCCGACGGCCGGAACCACAACGTGGACATCGCCATCAGCCTGACCCGCGACCTCAACGACTACACCAAGTGGACGATCATGGCGATGCGGGGTCACTACAACATCACCGGGCCTGGCGCGGTCTGGTCATGGCAATACGGGTTCCCCTACTGCCTGGACCTGACGAAGAAGGATATCGCCCACATGAACCCGGGTGAGACGAGCTCTGTCGACCTTGCCATGCGGGGCGAGGTGGACGCTTTCTTCAACGTGGCGACCGATGCCGCCGCCCACTTCCCGATCGAGCCGGTCAAACAACTCAGGAAGCACCCCTGGATCACCATCGACCCCCACCCCAACATGGCGACCGAGATCTCAGACCTCCACATCCCGGTGGGAATCGTCGGTGTCGAGGTTCCGGGCATCGTCTATCGGATGGACAACGTCCCGATCCAGTATCGCAGTGTCATCGATCCACCCGAAGGCGTCCCGAGCGACGAAGAACTCTTCGAGCGGATCTACCAGAGGCTCTGTGAACTGGAAGCGGAGGACGCCGCAAAGCAGCCTGCAAAGGCCGTGCCTGAAGGCGTCCGTGCGGGGGAGTGAACCATGGGTGAACTCATAATCAAGAACGGCTTTGTCTTTGACCCCCTGCAGGGGGTCAAGGGCGACCGGATGGATATCGGGATCAAGGACGGCAAGATCGTCGAGACGACGGCTCTGGCGAACCCGAAGGCAATCGATGCCGCCGGCATGACCGTGATGGCAGGCGGTGTGGACATCCACTCTCACGTTGTCGGGCCGAAGGTGAACGTCGGCCGGCTCTTCCGGCCTGAGGACAAACTCTTCAAGAGCCCCCACAAATCTCCTACGTGCAACCGCATGGAGATGGGCTTCTCGGTCCCCTCCACGTTCAAGACCGGCTATGACTACGCCCGGATGGGCTACGTCTTCGTTAACGAAGCAGCGATGCCCCCGCTCCACTCCCCGCACGTCCACGAGGAGATCCGGGATACCCCGATCATCGACAACGCAGCGATGCCGGTCTTCGGCAACAACTGGTTCACGCTCGATTATCTCAAGAACAACGAGATCGAGAACAACGCCGCGTACACTGCCTGGCTCCTGCGGGCAACCCGCGGGTTTGCCATCAAGGTCGTCAACCCCGGCGGCACGGAAGCCTGGGGATGGGGCCTGAACTGTGACAACATCCACGATCCGGTCCCATACTTCGATATCACCCCGGCAGAGATCGTGAAGGGTCTCATCGAGACAAACGAATTCCTGGGCCTCCCCCACTCGATGCACCTGCACTGCAACAACCTCGGGAACCCGGGCAACTACACCGATACCCTCGACTCGTTCAAGCTCGCCGAGGGCTACACCCCGAAGAACAACTTCGGCCGGGACCAGGTCATGCACGTCACGCACGTCCAGTTCTGCTCCTATGGCGGTGACTCCTGGAGGAACGTCGAGTCCCGGGCCGACAAGATCATGGACTACGTGAACTCGCACGAGAACATCACCATCGACATGGGTCAGGTGACCCTCGACGAGACCACGACCATGACCGCAGACGGACCGTTCGAGCACCACCTCCGGGCCCTCAACAACCTGAAATGGGCAAACACCGACGTGGAACTCGAGACCGCCGCGGGCGTCGTCCCCTACATCTACAGCCCGACCGTCAAGGTCTGCACCATCCAGTGGGCCATCGGTCTGGAACTTGCGCTCTACGCCAAGGACCCGATGCGGACGTTCATCACCACCGACCACCCGAACGCCGGGCCGTTCACCCGCTACCCACGGGTCATAAAGTGGCTGATGAGCCGTGCAGCACGTGACGAGACCATGAAGACGTTCAAGTGGCTCGACCGGACGATTGAGTCCACCACCATAGACAGCATCGACCGTGAACTCACGCTCTACGAGATCGCGCAGATGACCAGGGCAGGGCCGGCAAAGGCGCTTGGCATCAGCAACATCTACGGCGGACTTGCTCCCGGCATGGATGCCGATGTCGCCATCTACGCCCTCAACCCCGAGGATATGCCCTCCGACCCGGAGATGATCGAGAACGCCTTCTCACGGTGCGCGTACCTTATCAAGGACGGCGTCGTGACCGTCAAGGGCGGCGAAGTCGTCTCAGAGCCCGCAAAGCGGACCGTCTGGGTCGACGTGAAGGTCCCGGAGAACGCACAGGTGCAGAGAGATATCTACGAGCACTTCCTCAGGCACTACAGCGTGGGAGTCGAGAACTACAAGCTCTTCGAGGAACACCTCCACAACCCGAGGGTGATCGAGGTCGATTCGACACAGTAAGGTGATGAGAAGTATGAAGACAGTAACTATCACCCTGGCAAACCCCCCCGAACTCTATCTTGAGGGGCAGAATATCACTCCGGACAACTTTGCAGGAAAGAAGGCCGCTGAGATCGCCACTCTCGATGTCTGGGAGGGCAAGATGAAGAGCCCGCTCGGAAAGTACTTCACCGTTGAGGGCGAAGGCGGAGCAACGGCTGCCGAGACGAAGATCATCGTCCGTGGGGACTGCACCCGTGTGAAGCGGATCGGCCAGCAGATGACCGCGGGCGAGATCGTCATCGAAAGCAACGCCGACATGTACATCGGCGGCTGGATGAAAGGCGGAAAGATCCACGTGAAAGGAAACGTCGACTCGTTCTGCGGCATCGGAATGGAAGGCGGCGAACTGATCGTCGACGGAAAGGCCGGATGTCACCTTGGCTCATCGCCCCGCGGTGAGTGGCGCGGTATGCAGGGCGGACTGATCCGGGTTGCCGGGGACGTCGGCAGCGACACAGCCACGTTCATCAACGGCGGGACCATCATCATCGGCGGCGATGCGGACATTCACGTCTCCACCCACGGCGAAGGCGGCACCGTCATCATCAAGGGGAACGCCAAGGCCCGTGTCGGCGGGCAGATGGTGAAAGGCGACATCTACGTCTATGGCACAATCGAGAACCCGCTCCCCGGGTTCAAGCTGGTCGGCGAGGTCGAGCAGGAGGTCGATGGTGAGACTGCCCTCTTCGCCCACTATATCGGGGACCTCGGTGAACGCCACCCGGTCTCCAAGGGTAAGACGGTGTATGCAAACATCTACACCAGAATCTAACTTTTTTTATCCGCGGCCACCGGCCGGGAAGGGAACGTATGGCGTGCCGGGTAGGATACCCGGGAGGCTGAAGATATGACCGGATTTCTTCGTCTTATACCGGTGATCGAGGCTATCCATATCATCAACCGGATCTCCCCGGCGGTCGGGACAGAGAATGTGCCGCTGACCGCGGCGTATGGTCGCATCCTCGCGGAGGACGTCCAGGCTGATACTGATATACCGGGTTTTGACCGCTCGGTCAAGGACGGGTTTGCGGTGAACTGCGCCGATACCGTCCGGGCATCGGAGGCGGCCCCGGTCCCGCTTACGAGGGTGGGGCAGGTTGTCATGGGCCGCGGAGGGAACAGTCCCGCGATCAGGCCCGGCGAGTGTGCCTACATCCCGACCGGTGGCGCTCTCCCCAAAGGAGCGGATGCGGTCGTGATGCTTGAGTACTGCCAGGACCTCGGGGAGACGGTTCTTGCGGGTCGCCAGGTCTCCCCGGGCGAGAACATCATCCGTGCCGATGAGGATTACGCCCGCGGCGAAGGCGTTCTTGCGGCCGGGAAACACCTGAAGGTCCAGGACATCGGCGTGCTCGCGGCGGTCGGGGTCTCCCGGGTGGCGGTGAGGAAGAGACCGGTCATCGGGATCGTCCCGACCGGCATCGAACTGGTGCCGCCGGACCAGGTCCCGGCTGCCGGTGAGGTCCGCGACGTCAACTCCTACCTCTGCGGCGCGTTCGTCGAGGAGATGGGCGGCGTTCCGCGGTATTATGGTATCGTCAGGGATGACCGCGCAGAACTCGCGGCGCTCCTCTCGTCGGCGCTTGACGAGTGTGACGCGTTCCTGATCACCGGGGGGAGCTCCAAGGACGACCGCGATATCACGGCCGACGTGATCGGGTCGCTTGGAGAGGTGCTCGCGCACGGAATGGCGCTGGCGCCCGGGAAACCGACGATCATCGGGAAGATCGGGCATGCGCCCGTCATCGGCATCCCCGGCCACCCGGCATCGACGAGGGTCGTTCTTGCGGTGCTCGCAGGTCCCCTCCTGCGGTCGCTCTCTGGCTGCACCGGTCGCCGGGAGGCGAAGCAGAAGGCGGTCCTCACACGGAACATCCCCTCGGAGCGGGGGCGTGAGGAGTACGTCAGGGTCAAACTCCTCGGGGATGAAGCGGTGCCGCTCTTCGGGAAGTCGGGCCTCTTAAACACCCTCGTAGAGAGCGACGGGCTCATCAGGATCCTCCAGGGATGTGAGGGGCTCGAGGCAGGATGCGAGGTGGACGTGACGCTATGGTGAGGGAGCGTCTTCTGCTGAGACCGCTTGCTGAGGTCCGGGATATGATGCTGGGCGCTTTCCCGCGCCCGGACCGGACCGTCCGGGTCCCGGTGGCGGGGGCGGCCGGGCGGGTGACGGTCGAGCCCATCCACTCGCCGCTGACGGTCCCGGCAACCGACATCGCCGCAAGGGACGGGTTCGCCGTCGTGAGCAGCGAGACCTGTGGTGCAGGTGACGAGAACCCTGTTCCGCTCAGGGAGCCCTGCCGGGTGAACACGGGGAACGCGATCCCGCCGGGTTACGATGCGGTCGTCATGATCGAGGATATCACCGGGGGGGAGGGGGCCTGGTTCACCAGCAGGGCCGCATCACCCGGGGAGCACGTCCACCCCGCGGGAGAGGAGATCCGGAGCGGGGATCTGATCCTCCCGGGCGGACACCTGATACGCCCCTGCGACATCGGGGCGCTCCTCTCCTACGGGATCACCGGGCTTGATGTACAGGCCGTGAAGGTCGGGCTCCTGCCGACAGGGAGCGAGGTGATCCCGGCAGGCGAGCGCCCGGGCCCGGGCGAGGTGATCGAGAGCAATACCGCTGTTGCGGCGGCATGGCTCGGTGAGGCGGGCGCAACCTGCACCCGCTACCCCATCGTCCGCGACGACCAGAGGCTGCTCCGGCAGGCGATCGCAAAGGGCGTCAGGGAGAACGACCTTCTCCTGGTCTCTGCCGGTTCTTCGGCAGGCACCCGTGACTTCACTGCCGGGGTCATAGCCGACCTTGGTGAGGTGCTCGTCCACGGGATCGCCATGAAGCCCGGGAAACCGGCGATCATCGGGCGGGTCGACGGGAAACCGGTTATCGGGATGCCGGGCTACCCGATCGCTGCCATGACGACTGTGCGGGAGCTCGCCCTCCCCCTGCTCGTGGAGTGGGGGTTCTGCGCTCCGTACGGGGAGCGCCTCCACGCCCGGCTCGCGAGGACAGTCCAGACTGACCCGGGTTTTGATGAGTACGTCTTTCTCACGGTATCTCGCTCCGGCGACCGGTACATCGCCACCCCCCTGCCCCGGGGGGCCGGGACACAGATGACGGTCGTGCGGGCAAACGCCTACCTGCACGTCCCCCCGGGCACCGGCAGCATCCGCGAGGGTGCGGAGGTTGAGGTCCTGCTGACCGGGCCGCGTGCGCTGATCAGGGAGTCCCCCGGGAGCCGCAGACTCGCGCCTGAACACCGGGTGCAGGGGGCGGGAGCGACGCTCCCGCTGAAGAACTCCTGACGGCGGTCCTGCACGACCAACTGCGTCTACCGTTTTTTAGATACAGCGGTTGCCTCACGCGGAAGAGCGCGTTGCCCTGATAGGGGACGGGAACGCTCATCTGCTGTTCTTCGCGTCGCCTCAAGGCTTCGCGTGAGTTAGTACACCGATTCCGAATTATCAGACCCTGTTGACCCCCTGTGCGGGTCCAGGTGCTCGTTCCCACCCTGGGGAGGTGCCAGGTCTGGATTTCCCCGGGCTCGCCCGAGCAGGGGACCGTGGTGGGAATCTCCTCGGGGGGTGCGGGCAGGGGAGGGGGCGAGCCCCCATACGCGCTAACGTTTGGTATGGAGACTCATGAGAATGACGCTCAATTCAGGAGATGGGGGTCGGTTTCGGGTATTATTGACCGCAGACCGGTCAATAATCCACCTCCTTAGAAAACGGTCTTGATCCTTGTTGGGGAGTACGAGATGAGAGCCCGACCGGTTCGCTCCGGGAGGTTACCATGCCCCGGGCAGGTTTTTCCCCGGGTATCGCCACACACTGCCCCCACCCCTCGGGGGCGGGGGAGGAGGCCGGAGGCCGGGCTGGGTGGGGGCTACGAGGAGGGATCTACGAGTTCCGCCGCCTGCGGGGAGGGGGCGAGCCCCCTCCCCGGTCCCCTCCCCCAGAGGCGATAGTCACCACGGTCCACTGCCCGGGTGAGCCGGGGGATACTCCGCGTTCACCATCCACGCTGAGGCGGGTGGGGATGATCACCAGAACCAACACGGGGGTTCAACAGAGCTTGAACCTCGCCGATAGCCAACCCGGAACGCAAGTGCACCCATGTGGTAAGTTTGCGCCAATGGGGGCTCGCCCCCTCCCCGCACAAGCCGGACCCGGGGCACGATGGAACAGAGCAGGGGAGCCTCCCAATCGCCAATCTCACATAGAGCGCGAAGTCTTGATGGGGGGATCAACACCCACCCAGTCTTCACGCCCTCCCGCGTGCGGCTGGTGATCCGCCCATAACAGAAGATTAAAAAAACCACATGATGCCCGTGGGGCCACAGGCATACCGGATTAAAATAGTTGGGTGGCCATTTCTCATGGGGTAGTGAAGGCTGACCCCTTTTTGGGACCTGATCCCGTGAAAAAAACTAACCAAGCCATCGTTTCGGAAGCATACCTGCATCATCGAATGCGTATACGAAAAGGCTCCTGAAGCATTTTGGATCTACCCCACCAGTCACTGAGGTGTTATGAAGGAACTAACCAAGGTGTGTGGAATCGATGTCCATAAGATGTTTCTCCAGGTTTGCATTCTCTCGCGATCTGGAGAATACTCCCAGCACCGTTTCCACAACACTCCTCATGGGATTCTCGCACTAAAGGACCTTGTGCTTGCTGAAGGGTGTGAGGTCGTTGCCATGGAATCGACCGGGATCTACTGGTATCGCCTCTTTCTGGAACTCGAGTCAGATATCCGGACGATCGTTGCCAACGCGCGCCAGATCAAGAGTATCCCGGGGCGCAAGACGGACATGAATGATGCCCGATGGATTGCCGAGCTCGCTCTCCACGGGTTGATCCGGCCTTCCCGGATCTTTCCCCGGCGCGATCGTGAGTTCCGGGATCTGACCCGCAACCGGGAAACACTGGTGAGAACCCGGACAACCATCAAGAACCGGATTCATAAGATCCTGGATAGTGCCGGTATCCGCCTGAACGTAGCGCTGAAAGACATCTTCGGGAAATCGGGTCGTCACTTGCTCGCCGGCATCGCTGAGCAGAAGGATCTGGAGGCCACCCTCGCGACTATCCCCTCACCCCTGATTCTCCGCCGTGCTGATCAACTCCGAGAGATCCTCCAGGATAGCCCTCTCTCTCCTACCCAGCTGCATCTCCTCACGACCCAGTTGCACCTGCTTGAGGAGATTGAGGAGAAGATCGCTCATCTGGATGAGCTGATCCTTGCCTCACTCGAGGATTCCCAGATGGAGGCACTCCCGATTTGTACCTCGGTGCCGGGGATCAGCATCACTGCGGCGACAACTATTCTCGCAGAACTGGGTGATGTCCGGGACTTCTCATCTGCGGATCGTCTGGTTTCCTGGGCGGGACTGGCACCATCAGTCTATCAATCTGCCGATACCCTGGTGTGCGGCAAGATCACAAAACAGGGGTCAAAGAGTCTCCGCTGGATCCTGGTGCAGGTGGCCCAGGCGGCAAGTCGGACTACGGATACCGTCTTCTCCCGCTTCTTCCGGCGTATCGCCTTCCGAAGGGGGCGGAATAAGGCAATTGTCGCTCTTGCCCGGAAGATCCTCACTATCCTCTGGCATCTCCTGGTGAACCGAGAACTCTACGTCGAACCGGGTGTCCAGAGAGTGCGGAAACTCCCGGCACGCGCCACCTTGTCGAAGATCTCGATCGATGATGCGACCGAGATCCTGTTGAACGCGGGGTACCGAATTTACTCGCCCGAGAGCCAGAAGTCGGCCGGCAAGGGGGTGGGGGCAAAGAGGGCCACCCATCCCCTTTAACATTTTCATACGAAAGGGTTCTTCACCCCCTCACGCGGGGAATTCCCGACCGGTTCTTCAGGTCGGCCGTGGCGCAGGTCCGCTCGTGCATAGAGCATCCTCACATGCAAAACAGACCTCAATCCGGGTGGTGCCGCCCCGGGTCTCGATGGCGCATCGGCCCCCGCATCGTGCGAAACGCCGCTCGTAGATCCCGGCATACGGCCAGTCCGGATGCAGGGCGTCGGATGCGATCGCGATCGTCGCACCGTCCGGCGTTCCGGCCACTGTGATGACGACATTCTTCGCCCCGGCTGCAGCGAGGTCTTCAATGAGACCAGTGATGCCGTCGCAGAGCCGATCGGGATCAGTCATAACCGGGAGGGGGCGGGGGCAGACCTCCACGCTGACCACGGTCTCCTCGAAGATGACGGGGTTTGCGATCCGTGCGGCGAGTGCCGTAAGAAATGCCGATTCGTCCTCGGCTGCAGCGATCATCGCATCGTCAAGATACGAGGGGTCGTTGTATCTCGCGACAAAAGCTTCAAGGCATCCGGCAAGGTCTATATTCCGGTCGTTCAGCCTCTCGTTGAGGCCGTAGACCGTAGAGAGACAGTCAGTAAGGAGATACCTCACCCTCCTTACGAGGGAGGCGTCGAGCACCGGGTTGTTCGGGCTGGAACCAAGCACCCTCTCGATCTTCCCTACGATCTGGACGGCCTTGAGCACAAACTGGATCTCGATCTTTCTTCCTTCACCGAACTCACCGGCAAAGGTCGAGAAGTTGGTGAGGAATTCATCGATTGCATCGTTCTGGAGAAGGTCGCGGTATTTTTTCGCCTCCTCGATCTCCCCAAGTTCCTCCAGGTAATACGAGAGATAATAGAGCCTGCCGCCGATGACGGAAAAGAGTTTGCCTGCTTCTATGAGCATATCCCGTGCGTAGGAGACCGAGGCGCGGAGACGATCGGGATCGAAGGCCGAGATGCCCTTGAGTTTTTCCGCCTCGGTCTCAAGGGATCCGAGCGCCATGAGCGTATCGGAGACTGACAACCCACGGCCGTGGCCATTCCAGCAGAAAGCGATCTCCCCTGACTCAAGGAGCAGGCGGGCCGCCCGGATCGAGGCGCAGAGGTGATCGCAATCCCAGCGGTGCAGACCGGCAATGCCCGGGCTGGCCGCAAAAAGGATGTCCCCGATGAAGAGGTGCTCCCCGATTCTGATGAAGATGGAATCGGGGCTATGGCCCGGCATAGAATACACGGTGCATGTTGTCCCCGACTGATAGGTAACGTGCTGCCGGTACAGTACCGTCTCGTCATCGACCTGCACCCGATCAGTGGATAGCCGCACGGTGCGGCCGCGTGCCTCCACCGTCCGTTCGCCTCCGCAAGCCCGGTCCTCCCGGGTCAGGAGATGGACGTCCACCGGCACCGGCTCGATCTCCCGGCCGTACATCTCCGCAACCGTCTGGTGCGGGTCGCCGGCCTCAAGCGCCAGCGCCCCCTCTTCCTGGGCGAAGACGGCAACCCTCGAGGATTTTATCCACTCCCGGTGCCTGATGACACCGTAGGCATGATCGAGATGGCAATGCGTAAGCAGCACAGAGACGTCACGGGGGTGTTCTCCGTTCGCCGCACATATCGCCGCGACGACCGATGCGATATGGGCCTCATCGGCGCCCGTATCGATGACGATGATCTCTCGGAGTGTCCTAACCAGATAAGCGTTCGAACAACAGACATCAGGGTACCGCGTGAAGGGAAGTATAGAAGCACCGCCGCTTCCGGGGATCTCAATCCAGTCTCCTTCCATCCGTCTCCTCGTGCAGGGAGAAGATCAACGTGCGCGGCAATATGCACATCGGAAGGATGCGGGCATCCCGCCGAGGCGCCGGTCGCCCCCCGCCTTAGGGCAGGCGGAGCGGGGGCGCGGAGGGATGTACCCGGAAAAAACCGGACTTTGGGGAAGGCCGCCCCCTATCATGACTGGAACAGTATCATCGGGGAAACCAAAAAAACGCAAGGGTTGAGAGGGAGAGATTTCTCCCCCTATGTTCGCACTCTTGAACTCGCCCGAAGAGCGTATGCATCCGGCGATACCAGAGGCGGCCGGGAGGGCGCCGTTACGCCCCTCCACACCAGACGAACCGTCCGGTGGTCCTCAACGGGTATCACCCGGTTATACCGTTGAGCGTGACGTCGGCGCTGCCGTAACGGTAGGTGATGACCATCGTGTCAGAGGTCTTGGCGGTGACTTTGCCGAACCGCAGTGCCGGCGTTTCAGCGGTATCGTTGCCCACCGGGATATCAGGCGATGTCGTCAGCCCGAGCGGGATCAGGTCGCCCACCTTC
>Ga0209612_1002926_pt1 | contig 11735 bp, 9 predicted proteins | sample BioC12SIPDNA_FD_185746 | JGI IMG/M metagenome (GOLD analysis project Ga0209612, IMG submission 185746) | Anaerobic biogas reactor microbial communites from Washington, USA - Biogas_R1_B C12 SIP DNA (SPAdes) (version 2) | ecosystem: Engineered > Bioreactor > Anaerobic > Unclassified | place...
TTATCGTGCCGCCGAATGCGCTCACGTGCCGTGGGGTGTTCTCGCGGGGGTGAAGGAAGTCTGCCGGTCACGGAGGTTGAAGCATGGCCAAGATGAAGAAGGCTAGCGTGCGGATGGCTGCGTTATGGGATCATCTGCCCGCCGCTCTAGTCGATCACGTCGCAGCCAAATGGGAGAAGCTTTGGCCCCATATTCCTCGAACGACGCACGAAGTTTCTGGTGACCCTGCCTTGCGCTGGGGTCAAAGCGATCGCATCGCCGCGCTTATTCCGCTTTTGTCTGTGCTCCACGAATCGCAGGTGAACAAGATCGTCGAGGCGGTCGAGCACGCCATCCTCGACGGCACACTGAGCATGTACGACCATCCCGGACGCCACGCCGGCGAGATCTTCATTCTTGCCAGGCTCGCCGGCGATGATGCTCGTGCTCGCCGAGAACAGATCCGCGAGCTCTCTGAATGACCTGCCGCGAGCGATCCGTGAGCGGCTCCGGGTCGTGGTTGCGATCGGTAACCTGCCCGCACGTGCCTTCATGAGCCCGCCGGCTGCGAAGTGGACGCGAGTACGCGGATCGTCTGCTCGGCAGTGACCTCCCGGTCGTCGGCGGTGACAATGAAGGCCACGATCTGATGTTCCCCGGGCTCGCGAAGAACGGTCTGCACTTCATACTCATTACTGGCGATCGGTATGTTGTTGCTGGTCCACAACACGCTGGAACCTTCGCGCAGGAAGGCGGGTAGTTCCAGGCTCAGATTGACCCACAGCGGGGCGTGCCCGGTCGTTTCTCCGTGTGTGCGGATGGTGGCCGGAATAGGGGCTGCCGACGCTCGCTCGCGAGGCGGTACCGTGGCCGGCGCGGGACGCGGGTCCGTCCGAGGCGCGGGCTCAATGCCCGTGTTGTAGGGTTGCTGAGTGGGGCGTTTTGGCGTGGGTTGCGGTCGTGGTACGCTCACGATCGGCGAAACCGGACGGGCACTCGAGCTGCCGGGCGCCACTTGGGTTGGGGCTCCCGCGGCAGGCTGTGCATTGCTGGTGCTCTCGGCAAACAGCAGGTTGCTCTCACCAGCGCCGCCGTCAGGAATGGGGCCTCGTCCCGGCTCGGCCGCGCTCTGCAGGGGGGATGCCACCGGCTGGTAACGGTCCAGTGCCCGCTTGCTCGCAAATTGCGGGCCGTTGGTTGGAATGTCGATCATCACCAGCCCCCCGAGGTCCGGTGGGGTCTTCGGCGTCAAACCTGTGACTCGGGCGAACAACGCTGCCGCGATCTGGGGGTGGCGCTCATGTCCCAGGCCGCCGACTTGCTTGGCCTCGAGGGGGAAGCGGTGGCTCCGATACCACTCCACCGCCAGCTCGCTTTCATCCCGGCACGGCTTGAAGTCGTTCTCGCCAAAGAAGATGCCGATCGGCATGTCCCGATACTTGGGAATCTGCGAGGTCGCCAGCAGATCACTGCTGAAGTTCGAGCCCCGTACAGCCAGGCAACTGAATCGCTCAGGGTAGCGGTTCACGAGGAAGTGGGCCAAGTACCCGCCGCTCGAGAAACTCGTCGCCAGGACGAGGTTCGGGTCGGCGTTGGTCTGTCGGAAGACTTCTCCCATAACGAGCAGGGTGGCGCGTTCGTCTTGTTTGACGTACCACAGGTTCGGATCGCGCAACGGGTACTGCATCAGGCTTGTGCAGGTCCGCAATTCCGGAGCGATGACGATCAGCCCATAGCGATCCGCTTCCTCCTGCCATTCGCGAATCTGAGCGGCGGCTGTGTCGTAGGGGTTCATGCCGTGGAAAGTGACGACGGTGGGCCAGCGCTGCCGGCTGGGGTGCCTGCCGCTTCGCTTGACGTAGTCCTCCGGCAGGTACAGCCAGTATCCGGTGCGTGTCTCGGGCTCCGTCCGGTGCCTGGCCATCCCTTTGCCGGGTTGCTGGGGCACTGCGCAGCCGCACTGGCAGGCCAACAAAGCCGTCAGTAGCAGCCACACCCCGGTGATCGCAACCCGCATAGCCAATCCTTTCCGAGTTTGTCCAGGGCAGAGAGCAAGCCGACCCTCAGGATGCCCGCCCTCGACAGAATCGACTTCCGGTTTTATCGAACACTCGCCGCTTGTCGGATGAACAAAATGTCCACCATGAAGGCTCCGTCGTGTGGCGGCTGCTTGCCGGGCACCGCAGGCGGGCTGAAGCCCTGAGGATTCGCTGCCGCAGTCGCGCCGCGACGGTGGGTGGGGGCCTTCTTTCGAGGACAGCGGAACTTGGCCCGGTCATGCTACAGTTCAAACGCCAACTGCTCGCGGTAGGTTCGGCAGAACAGCCCGAGGATACGCCCCATGGCGTAGGCGAAGTAGAATCCCGCGCCCATGACCACAGCCCAAGCCACCAGTCCCAGCAGCATGTTCAAGAACCCCGCCCCGAGGCCCTCCTTGGCTGCCCGGAGGATCATTGGACCAGCCCAGTTGAGCACGGCGGCCATAATCCCGATGTAGATGCCCAAATACAGCATCGTGATGAGGAACAGGAAGATGTAATGGCCCAGGGTTGAGAAAATCGACTTGCCCACGCTCAGGGGGTTGAGTCCCTCCAGGGCGTGGCTGCTCGACAAGCCGATCATGTTCATAGGCACGCCGAAAGTGATCAAAGCCAGCACGGCGATGTTGCCCGGTCGGCTCAGTTCAGCGAAGTCGGCCATGCGATCCGGGAAACCCTTGGAGATGGTCACCAGCACGACCATGACCAAGGCGTAGAGTAGCAGCAGGGCCACGTAACCGCCGAGAGCCGCTCCCAGGTTGATCACGTTCCATGTGAGATTCGGCGGATGCTCCGCCCCCGAGGTGGTGGTACGGATGGTGTCGATCAGGATGTAGTAGCCCACGGAGCCGAAGTACACCGCCTGAGCGATGAATGCCACACTGATGAATACGCCTACCCATCCGTAATCCGTACCCTCCTTGGTTTCGTTGATGGGGTTGAGGCTTGAGCTCGCCAGGAAGCCGAGGATCACCAGCAGCGGCAGCGCGATGCTGAGCAGGGCGATACCCATGGCTCCGGCGATCGCTCCCAAGGCGGGTAGCGGGTAGGTCGTCGCTTGGGTGAAGCCGGAGTAGAAGGTGACGGGGATCTTCATCCGGTCGGCCATCGAGTCCTGATAGCGGGCCTTCTCGCCCTTGAGAATGGCGACCGGGGGGATTCCCGCGCCGCAGTGCCGACACATGACTTCCGTATGTGGGTCGGCGACCTTGACCTTGAGGCGGCAGCTGGGGCAGATACGGATGGTGGGGTCGTCTGGCTGGACGATGGTCTGGCTGGCCTTGGCTGCCTCTTGTGCCTCCTTGAGGGTCATGGGCTTGCCTTTGGCCTCGCGCACGGTGACCCGACCGGCCGACTCGAGGGCACCGAGGGTGCCCAGGTCGAAGCTCAAATCATTCGACGAGGCGTCCTGTTGCTCCGCGGCGGGCAGCCGAACGGGGTGTTTGCAGCCCGTACATTTGACCTTCTTACCCGCCCAGTCGTCGGGGGCCTGCAGGACTTTCTTGCACTTGGGGCATGTCACCTTCAACACAATCACACTCCGCCGTTGTGTGCGAACAGCCCGGTAATTATCTCGCCCTTGCGTTCGGGGTCAAGCACCCGCGCCTGTGACTTCGCGGTTGGGGCGGTCAGTCGCGAGAAGTAACCTCACTCTCCCGCGGGGTCGGGGGACGGGCGGAGAGCGGTCTGAAGCTTGCGAATGGCCTTGCGTTCAATCTGGCGGATACGCTCCTTGGTTACCCCGAACACCTGGCCGATCTGGTCCAGGGTCATGGGCGTGCCGCCGTTGTCCAGTCCGTAATGCCGGATCACGATGTCTCGTTCCCGGGCGGACAGCATGGCCAACCCTTTCTGGATCAGGTGGCGAGCGCCATCGGCGAGCGATTCCTGGGCGGTTTCATCCTCTCGTGATGGAGCCGTGGCCAGGAGCTCGTCGACGCCGGTAACCACATGAGTGGCTTGGTAAGCTTCTTCCGGGATCGTGCGGGCGTAGTTTCGCATCACTGCCCAGGAAGCGTACGTGCTGAACTTGAACCCGCGGGCGTAGTCGAACTTCTCGACCGCCCGCATGAGGGCGAGGTTTCCGTCGCTGACGATCTCGAAGAACTGCCCGCCGCGTCGGACGTGGCGCCGGGCGATGCTCACCACCAGCCGCAGGTTGGCTCGGAGAAGATCGTCTTTGATGCGTTCGGACTCGCCCAAAACACACTCGACGCGATCCAGGTCGCTATCGGTGGCAGCGAGCGGGTCGATACCGACTCGCAGGCGGTCGGCGCGGAATTTGAGGTAGTTGTATCGTCTGAAAAGATGCCGCTCCTGTGCGGGGGCGAGCAGCGGATAGCGATACAGGTCCTGGAGGTAAGGGGGCAGATCCTTGGGCGGTCGCACACGGCGGGGCTCGTCTTCGTCTGCGGGTGTCCATGCGGTGTTGATGGTCTGCTCGGCGCCGGGGGCCTCGAACTCAGGGTTGTAGATGTAGCTGATCGGTCGGGCCAGCAGCTTGCGGGCCCGCACCTCGCGGACGATGGCCTGCACGGCGCGGACGGACTTGCCGAATCGTCCCGCAGTTTCCTCGACAGAGGCGCCGGAGGTCGCGGCGTTGTAGATTTCGGCGAGTTCCGGCTGGATGAGCGGTTGGTCGTCGCGCGTGAAAAGGGCTGTCTTGGGATGGGTCTCGTCGTGTCGCCGCAGCGTGTAGCGTACGGTTTCGACCGCCCGGCCGACCTTGGTCGCCACGATCTGGGACAACTCATGCAGGCGCATTCGCCGTTCGATGAGTTCCTCGCGGGCCAAATCCACGATCTGCCGTTTTTCCTTGGCGGTGAGCTGGCTGAACGCCGCCCCGCGCCGGACCATGGCCTCGTGACGAACCACGAATCGTCGGATGCACGGCTCGCTGAACGCCATGCGCACCGTGTTATCCGGGTACCGCAGCTTGCGGCCGGGCAGTCCGCGTCGGCGCCAGCGGCAGATTGTCTTGGATGAGACTTTCAGCCGTTTGGCCAGAGCCTCCGTGGTCCAGTAGGCGGTGCCCATTTGATGGACCGGCATGGGCGACGCGGCACTGAGATCCTCGACAAGTAGAATGAGGTCTTCGATCAAGGTCCGGCCGGCCATGGCTTTGCAGGGGCCGTCGCCCCGTGGACGGTAGCCGGTGACATGGTGGCAGACGAAGTCGTAAGGGTATTGCTTGTCGGGTTGCAGTAAGTCAACGAGGTACTCTGCCGCGTCGAGCTGCCGAAGGCGCAGCCTCGCCGGCGAGAGTTTGAGCTGGTGAGCCAACTCCGCGATGGGGGTATGGTTGAATCGGGCCATGGGCGGCCTCCTGGGGGCGGCAGTCACGGCTGCCACCGCCATGCTGCCGGTCGGCGTTGGGCGAATTGTACGCCCTCACCTGCCGGTCAGCGATACCCGATCGTCACCTGGTCGTGGGTGGTCCTGTCGGACTTGACCCGCTGCCAGGGCTTCGGCGGGGAGAGCAGGCAGGCGGTCTGCGCCGCGCCCCACTCGCCCGTCACCTATATTATCGTACGTTGGTGCGCAAACGTCAATCGCGATAAGCAGTTAAGATTCAAAGAGAGTCTTTGGGCTGGGATGTGGGCCGCGGGTCGCCGCCCGTTGCTGTTTCAAGTGTAACGTTATTCATATCATGATGTTGTGGTGATCTCAAGGGGTTTTGTCGGGCAGCCGTTGCATGTTGATGCGTTCGAGGTCTTCGAGTTGGCGTCGGCAGCGAGGGTTGCCGAGGTCGGGGGACAGGTGTCGTCGCTGGCGGATGGCCTGCACGAGTTCTTGGGGGTTGTGCTCCAAACGGGTATGGCAATCGAGAGTGCCCACGAGAGCTCGCCACCATGCGGCGGAGCCCTCGGCGGTTGTCTGGCGGATGGTGGTGTAGATGGGCAGGGCTTCGGCGTAACGGTTGGTAGCAGCAAGAGCCTCCGCCCGGCCGAGTTGGATCTCGACGGGCAGAGCGGTCTGTGGGCCGAGCACGTCGGGGGCACGTTTGAGGCATTCCTCGAAAACAGCCAAGCTGTCGTGGGCTTGGCCGGCGGTCAGCAGGGCCCAGCCGAGCCACGTGTGGATGGTCAGGAGATCATGGCTGGTGACCCGGCCGGGCTGGTCTTTGGACCATTGGAGTAACATGCGGGCGAGGGCGACGGCCTCCTCGCTGAGTTGTCGGACGGTGTCTGTGTCGCCGCGATCGGCGGCTTCGTCTACTTCTTCTCGCAAGGCTTCCAGGAGGCGGGCGATGGCTGGGCCGGCATGTTCGGCGTCGGCGAGGAGGAACTGCTCAACGACTTGGCGGGCCTCGGTGAGGCGTTTCAACTGCCGCAAGGCGATCACCTGTTCGCGAAGGTGCCCGCCAACGGTTTCCGGGCAACCGGCCAGGAGGGGCTCGGCCTTGGCCAGCGTATCGAGGGCCTCGTCGGGGCGTTGCACGGTGGGGTCGTTGAGGACGTTGGCGAGCAGGAGGGCGGCATCGGCGGCGAGGCAGGGGGGGAGGGTTTCGCTTCCGGGTTGGGTGGTGGCCCGGCTTACGGTCGCCGCGTTGTGGGCTGCCGAGACAGTTTCCTGGGCCAGGGTTTTGAGGTCCTGTTCGGCGAGGTTTCCGTCGGCGTTGGCCCAATGGAGCAGGCGGTTGAGGCAACGGGCCTTGCCGAGGGCGGCGGTGGGGGCGTCGTCGGCGGTGGCGGGCACGTTGCCGTATTCGTCGGCGGCTTCGCGCAGGCGCCCGAGGTGTTCGAGGGCGGCGGCGACACGTCCGGTGATTTGACCCGCCAGAGCGGAGCTTGGGGCGGTCTGTCGCAGAAGCCGGCCCGCTTTGATGAATGCCTGCCAGTCGGACACGGTTGGCGGCGGTTGAGTCTGGCTGAGCACCTCGTGGGTGATGGCGACGGCCTGTTCGGCGGCGGTGGGCGTGCGGTCGTGTCCGGCATGTTGGGTGACGAGCTGCATGAGCATGTCGGCGGCTTCGGTTCGTCGGCCGGCGAGGTAGAGGGCGCGAGCGGTGAGGAATGTGAGTTCGCCGGCCTGGGGGGCGGGCAAGGGTTCCGGCGAATTCTGGAGGGCTCGACGTCCGGCGTCGGCGACGCGTTCGAGTCGCGGATGGCGGGCCTGGTCTGCGGCGTCGGGGGTTCGCATGACGTCGGCGAGGACGGCTCCACAGGCGAGCTGCAAGGCGAAAGGCGGGTCATCGGGCGAGAGCGTATGATCGGCGAACACTCCGGCAAGCAGGCGGTAGATCGTATCACGGGTTTCAGGCGATGTATCGGCGAGTTGCCGGAGCGGGGCGAGGGCCTGCGCGGGCCGCAGGAGGCTGGTGGCAGGGGTTTGGCCGGGTGCGGATCGGGCGAGGATGGAGCGTTCGACCAGGGCGATGGCCAGCATGGGGGGCAGTTCCTGCGGACGGCTTTGTTGTGCCCATTCGCGAGCCTGCTCGACGGCCTGGAGGGCTTCGTCGAGTTTGCCTGCGTCGCGGAGGGCTCGGATCTGTTCGATCACGCTGACCAGGCCGGTGGTGCGCAGCCGGCGGCGTATCTGAGGATCCGCGATTTGTCGTTCGGTGGTGATGATCTCTCGGGCGCATGTGCCGGCGATGTCAAACCGCTCGGTGAGTCGGGCGGCGGCGGCGGCGAGGATCAGGGCATTGCAGCGTTGGACGAGATCACCGGCGGCGGGGTCGGTCCATCCGGTTTGCTCGGTCACCTGGACGAAGAGGTCGGCGAGGATTTGGCTGCGTTGCGGGGCGGGGAGCTCGGCGGTGATGGCGTGGTAGAATCTGGCCCAAGCGAGCAGATACGCTGATTGACGGTCGAGTTGCTCGACTTCGGCCAGGGCGCCGGATGCCGTGGCGGCTTCGAGCGCGGCTTCATCCCATTGATCGGCCGCGTCCCAGGTGGCGGTGATGCGGGCTCGGAGCGATTCGAGGTGGGCGATGGCTTCGCCGCTGAGTGAAGCCACGGTGGCCCGGTCGCGTCCGGGCACTTCATACAGCAAGACGGCTTCGAAAGCCTCCGGTGCTTGACGATCGAGGGCATCGCGTGCGGCCTCCATGAGCCAACGGGCATGGCCTGGATGGTCGGGGTGCCGTTCGATCAAGGCTTTCAGGATTGCGGTCGCCTCGGTGAGGCTTGCTCGTTGCTCTTGCGGCGGCGTGTCGGGGTTGGACCAACGGGCGAGCAGACGCTCGCGGCGGCGGATCTGGGCGTCGGCCTCGTCGGCGGGCGGGTGGTCGGCTTCGTGTTGTTCGAGCCAGTCGAGCAGACCGCGTTGGCGCAGACCTTGGCGGAACGCGGCCTCGTCAAGTGCGGGGGAAAGGGGGGGAGGGGCGATGGCGGGCTTGTCCGCTGTCGCCGGCCGGGCCGAAAGCCAGCCGAACGCCAGCAGCGCCGCAATGACGGCCAGGCTTTGGTAGATGCGTGCGCGAGCGTTGTGCGGAGCCGCGACCGTAAGGGAGCGGTGGCTTTCGCCGGGCAAAACCGCTTCCTTGCGGGCGCGGCTCTGATGGGACCGATTCGCGTTCCGAGCGGTCATGGTGGCGCTTCCGCGAAGAAGATGCGATGGTACTGGGCGGCCATGGCGGCGTTGTAGGCGTTGACCACGTGCTCCCAAGGGATATTGTCGCCGGCGAGGAGGATGACCGGGGCGCCTGTATCGAAGCCGGGGATGGAGTCGCGGATTTCTTCGAGTCGGGCGGCCAGGGAAGGCAAGGGGATGGCCGACGGGCTCAGGTGTTCGATGACCGCCATGCCCGGTCCGCCGGGTACAATGGCCGGCTCGATGCGGATGCGGATGGGCTCGCGTGGGATCTCGACGGCCACCGCGTCGTCGGGCGGCGGCAACTGGGCCGCGAGCATGCCCTCGGGCGACTTGAAGCGGCTGACGGTGAGGAAGAAGAAGAGCAGCAGGAATACGACATCGATCATCGGCGTGAGGTTGAGCGACATGGCGCCGCCGAACCGACTGCCGGTCCGTCGTTTGAGGGATGATGCCGACCGCTGTCTCATGGCCAAGAGATTACACCAAGGCGAGCGAGGACTAAAGTGCCGAATACGGCCGGGACAGGCGGACGTCTATCAGGGCGGTGATTCGGCGTTTTTTTGGACAGGAGGACGCTGCGCCGTAGCGGTCGAAGGCTCTGGCGGCCGCTGCGCATGGTATTGCACCAACGTCTGTCCAATGTGAGCGGGAAGTTTGAACTCGATGGGCCCAGCCCGATGGCCGGCCATGTTGGAGGCGAGCTGTGGGGCGATCATGTGCGGTGCTGGCTCAGCCATCCGCAGGGTCCCCACGGGCGGTTCGAGGTGAGATTCGACGGGCATGTGCGTGACGATACGATGGCAGGGACGTTGGGGGTAGCCGACCAGGGCCGGATCGAGGAGCGACCGTGGGAGGCCCGACGGGACCAGGTGGACCTGACCGGCACGTGGAAATGGCCGTGCGCGTCGGGGCCGCGTCCAGTCCGGCTCCGCATCAAGCGATGGAACGATCAGCTCACGGCCACGTATCTCGATGGGGGTCGGGAGACTCCCGTCGCGGACTTCTACGATTTCGGAGGCGGCTTCTACTTGACGTTGTTGGTGGGGCGGAAGGCACACGGCATGGTCGTGACAGAGGACGCTGGCTGGCTGATCGGGTGCGCGGTGGTCGAAGACGGAATCCTGACGGGCACGGTCGAGTTCCATCCCTACGATGCGCCGTCCGAGCCCCGCTCTGGAAGGCCTCAGCCCTGGACGCCTCAGCGCGTGATCGAATGATCGGCGAGCAGGTGGTCGGGATGTGGAACGGGCAGGGGATGCCACGGGGCATCACCGATTGTTGACCTCCGTGTTCCCGCCACGCGCGTGACGTCGGCCATGGTGACGTGATGTCGGCGGTCGAGCCCATCCGTCCGGGAACAGGCGGTGACCGGTCGAGGAGAATGAGTGATGCCCGCGGCTCCTTGCCAGCAAGTAGACGTGTGCGAACCGCAACGCGGTTCCAGAACACAGCCCGGGGTCGCGCAGCGCACCCCGGGATCCATGCCGGCAGGCACAGATCAACCCTGAAAGGGTTGCATAAGCCATCATTCGAGGTGGCAGGGGAAGAATACCCGTCTGGAGAGAAGTATCAAACCCTTTCGGGGTTTGGGGAAGACCGGTGGTCTTGCGACCCAGGGTGCGCTGCGCGACGCTGGGCTGTGTTATTTAACGCCTTCGGCGTTGTACGTGTATCGCGGCCTGTCCGAGGACGCTCAACACGCGTTCGGCGTTGTGCGTGCATTGCAGCCGCTCACGGCATTTCGGTGACCACCTGGAGTTTGGTCAAGTTCTGGGCGGTGATGACCTCCATGACTTGGCGAACAAGGCCGTAGGGCAGTCGGCGGTCGGCGCGGAGGATGACTTGGGTATCGGGGTTGGTCCGGCCGACCTCGTTGAGCCGGGCGGCCAAGGTAGCCAGGGAATCGAGGCGGCCCGGGCCGATGGCGAACGCGGGGGGGCGGTCCTCGCCTTCAAACACCATGTTGATGGTCACCTTTTCGGGAAACCGGCGATCGACGGCCTGGTTGTGGTCGGGGCGGGGCAGCTCGACCTCGGTCCGCTCGACCGAAGCAAAGTGGGTGGCCAGCATGAAGAACGTCAGCAGCAGGAAGGTGACGTCGATCATGGGCGTGAGGTTGATAAGCCCGCCGCCGCGTTCATGCCGATGAAGATGGCTAAGGATGGCCATCGAATCTCCCGTCATTTACCGATCGTTTGACGCGCAGCTCACCGCGTGCATAACGCCTCGAGCAAAATGGCCAATGCCCAAGGCCCAATGACCAATCAATGAGCAAGCCCGAAACCCGGTTGCGTAGCGGCCGCCGCCTCTGGCGGCCGTTGGGCGGCGATACACCTCTCGTGCCGGTCGCCACGGGGGGCGACCGCTACCGAGGCGCGGCGCTCGTCGCCGCTGGGGCGGTGGGTGTCCGGGCACGCCATTCGTCGCGGACATATTACGCCCGAGCCTTTCCCATTTTGGCTCCCTCGGGCGGTGGCTCGGGGCCCTTGGTTTCGGCGGCCAGGGCGATCAGGCCGTCGCAGAGTTTCACCGCCTCGGAGGCGTAGGTGTCGATCCGGTTGCGGAACAGGGCGAACGCCGCCAGGGCGGGGATGGCGATCAAGAGGCCCCAGAAGGTGGTCACCAGGGCAACGGCGATATCGCCGGCCAGCTTATCCGCCTCGGGCATACCGCCGCCGGCCGCGAAGATGCGGCTGAATGCCTGGATCATACCGACCACGGTGCCGAAGAGCCCGATCATCGGACTGATCTGCCCGATGATGTTGAGGTACTCGACCCTGCGGAGGAGTTTCATGGCTCGTTCCTCGACGGCCTCCTCGATGGCGGCCCTGGCGGCCTCGCGTCCGGCGGACAGTCGCGACATGCCCGCATGGGTTGCCTGCCCGATCATGCTCTCGTCCTGGCGGGCGAGTTCCGCGACGCGTTGGAGTTGGCCCTGCCGGCCGGCGGCGGTCAGCAACTGGGCCAGCCGGACCGGGGTCTGTGTTCCGCGGCGAATGGTCAGCAGGTAGTGTATCGCCAGCGCGACCGTGACCACCGAGAGTGGGATGAGGATGCACCAAGTGATCCACCCGCCGTCGGCCACGAAACGCTGAAGGACGGAGACGGAGGGCAGGCCTTCGGCGGCGAGTATCGGGGAGTGGCGGTTCGAGGCGGCGATGATGTCAGCATGCGTAT
>Ga0209612_1002928_pt1 | contig 11730 bp, 11 predicted proteins | sample BioC12SIPDNA_FD_185746 | JGI IMG/M metagenome (GOLD analysis project Ga0209612, IMG submission 185746) | Anaerobic biogas reactor microbial communites from Washington, USA - Biogas_R1_B C12 SIP DNA (SPAdes) (version 2) | ecosystem: Engineered > Bioreactor > Anaerobic > Unclassified | place...
ATCCGTTCCACGCCCTGCCTCTCGAGGGCGTCGACGAGCTGCTGTGCGTAGGTGCGTGCCATGGTCCCGAGCGTACGGAGGATTCATGCCCCGCGTTGAAACTGTAACGAACGGTCGGTACAGTTCCGTTGCGTGACGCACCTCGACAACGTCGACTCCACCCCGGCCCAGCGGTGGGCCTTCCTCGCCATCATCTCCCTGGGCCTGCTGATGGTCGGGGTGGACAACTCGATCCTCTTCACCGCGCTCCCCGAGCTGCGCAGACAGCTCCACACCTCCGAGGTGCAGGCGCTGTGGATCATCAACGCCTACCCCCTCGTGCTGGCCGGGCTCATGCTCGGCACGGGCACGCTCGGCGACCGGATCGGCCACCGCCTCATGTTCCTCATCGGGCTGACGACCTTCGGCGTCGCCTCCCTGGCCGCCGCCTTCGCCCCCGGCCCCTGGTTCCTCGTGGCGGCCCGCGCCGCGCTCGGTCTGGGGGCGGCGACGATGATGCCCGCCACCCTGGCGCTGGTGCGGATCACCTTCACCGACGAACGCGAACGCAACACGGCCATCGGCGTGTGGGGGTCGGTGGCGGTGATCGGGGCGGCCCTGGGCCCGGTGCTCGGTGGCCTGCTGCTGGAGTACTTCTGGTGGGGGTCGGTGTTCCTCATCAACGTGCCGATCGCGGCGGCGGCGATCCTCGCGACCATCGTCGTCGCCCCGCCGAACATGCCGAACCCGGCGAAGCACTGGGACCTCCTCAGCTCCCTCTGGGCGCTGCTGGCCCTGTCCGGCCTGGTCACGGCCATCAAGGAGCTGGCCAACCCGGCGCGCACCGGGTGGCTGCTCGCGGGCGCCGCGGTGCTGGCGGTCGGTGGCGCCGTACTGTTCACACGGCGTCAAAGGCTTCTCGACGACCCCCTGCTCACCTTCGACATCTTCCGTTCCCGCATCTTCACCGGCGGCGTCCTGGCGGCGGCGGGCGCGATGTTCGCCGTCGTCGGCCTCGAGCTCATGACGACGCAGCGTTTCCAGCTCGTCGCCGGCTACTCGCCCCTGGAGGCGGGGCTGCTCGTCGTGTCGGTGACCATCGCGGCGTTCCCCTTCTCCATCCTGGGTGGCGCGGTGCTGCACCGGGTCGGTTTCCAGCCGCTCATCGCGGGCGGCTTCCTGGCCGTCACGCTCGGCACGGGCGGGGCGGCGTGGGCGGGACACCACGAGACGGTGCCGCTGTTCGTCGCGGCGCTGGCGCTCATCGGTGCGGGCACGGGCGCGATCATGTCGGTCAGTTCCACCGCCATCGTCGGCGCCGCCCCTGTCCGGCGGGCGGGGATGGCGGCGGGCGTCGAGAATGTCTCCTACGAGTTCGGTGCCCTCCTGTCCGTGGCGGTCATGGGCAGCCTCCTGCCGGTGCTCTACGCGCGGCAGGTGCCGGGCGGGCTCGACCTGTCCGGCCCCCTCGACGGCCCCGCCTACGACATGGCGTACCTGACCATCGTCCTCCTGCTGGCGGTGGTGTCGGGCGTGTTCACGCTGCTCACGGCCTGGTGCTTCCGCGGCAACCCGAGGAGTCCCGGTGCGGCGCAGTAAACGCGAACGGATCCTCGCCGCCGCGGTGGACATCGTCGCCGCCGACGGCCTCGAGGGGCTGAGCTACGAGACGCTGGCCGACGCTGCCGGCCTGTCCAAGTCCGGCGTCATCTACCACTTCCCCTCCCGCCACGAACTGCTCCTCGGGGTGCACCGTCACCTGGCCGCCGCCTGGGAGGAGGAGCTCGAGGAGATCGCCGGGGGCCGGGCGGAGGACCTCACGGCGGGTGAGCGCCTGCGTGCCGTGCTCCTCTCGATGGGCCGGAACGCCGACCTGCCGGAGCTGCTCATGATCCTGGACTCCCGCCACGACGGGGAGTACCGGGCGGTGTGGGAGGGCGTCGACAGGCGGTGGATGCCGGACCCCTCGTCGACGGAGGCCTACCTGGTGCAGCTGCTGGCCTACGGCCTGTGGGCGCACGACCACGTGCACCACGCGCCGCTGTCCGCGGAGGACCGTGAGCGGCTCATATCCGCTGCGCTGGCGCGTATCCCGACCTAGAATCCGGGCATGAACACCCTGCGTACCGACCGCGCCACCGTCACAGCCTGGGCGCTGTGGGACTGGGGCTCCGCCGCCTTCAACGCCGTGCTGGTGACGTTCATCTTCTCCGTCTACCTCACGGACTCGGTGGGCGCGACGCTCGACTCGCGCTACACCCCGACCACGCTCTACGGCTGGGTGATGGCGGTCGCGGGCGTGCTCATCGCGGTGGTGGCGCCGCTCATCGGGCAACGCGCCGACCTGAAGGGCACCCGGCGCCGCTCGCTGGGGGTGTGGACGTTCATCACCATCGGGTTGATGGCCTCCCTGTTCTTCGTACGCAATGATGCGCCCGTGTGGTTCTGGCTCGGCGCCGTCATCATGGCGGTGGCCTCGGTGCTCTTCGAGTTCGCCGAGGTCAACTACTATGCGCAGCTCAACCAGGTGTCCACGGAGGAGAACGTGGGGCGGGTCTCCGGTTTCGGCTGGGGCATGGGGTACGCGGGCGGCATCGTCCTGCTGCTCATCTGCTACTTCGGTTTCGTCGCGGGTGAGGGCGGGATGTTCGGCCTGCCCACGGAGGGCGGCCTCAACATCCGTCTGGTGGCGGTGTTCGCGGCGGTGTGGTTCGCGGTGTTCGCCGTCCCGGTCCTCGTACGGGTGCCCGAGATCCGGCCCTCCGGCGCCGCCGACACCGAGGGCGTCCTCGACGCTTATCGACGTCTCCTGCGCACCATCCGCGACCTCTGGCACACGGACCGCAACGCCCTCTACTTCCTCGTCTCCTCCGCGGTGTTCCGCGACGGGCTGGCCGGCGTGTTCACCTTCGGCGCGATCCTCGCGGTCACCGTCTACGGGCTCACCCCGGGCGACGTCCTCCTCTTCGGCGTCGCCGCCAACGTCGCCGCCGCGGCGGGGGCCATGCTCGGCGGGTTCCTCGACGACATCCTCGGCCCCAAGCCGATCATCATCGCCTCGCTGGTCCTGATGATCGCCTCCGCGGGCGTCCTCTACTTCGTGGAGGGCCCGCAGATGTTCTGGATCTTCGGCCTCATCCTGTGCCTGTTCGTCGGCCCCGCCCAGTCGGCGGCCCGCTCGTTCCTCTCCCGCGTCGCCCCCGACGGGCGGGAGGGCCAGCTCTTCGGCCTGTACGTCACCACCGGACGCGCCGTGTCGTGGCTCTCGCCGCTCGCCTTCGGGATGTTCGTCCTGCTGGGCGGCACCGACCGCTTCGGGATCCTCGGCATCGGCCTGGTCCTGCTGGTCGGTGCCCTCCTGCTGATCCCGGTGGTGGACCCTACACGTCGCGGGCGATGAGCTCCTCGAGCGGCGTCGGGGAGATCAGGTACGGGGCGACCTCGAGGACGGTGTAGGCGCCGGCCTGGCCCGCCTCACGCAGACGGTGGGCCGCACGGGCGTATGCCAGGGCGACGGCACCGGTGAAGTCCGGGTTCCGGTCCAGGTCGAGGTTGTACTCGATGGACTGGACGTAGCCGCCGGTGTCACCCGCCGTGATGACGTGCCCGCCGTGCGGCATGCCGGTGTGCTCGGCGTCGAAGGTGGCCTCGTCGATGAAGTTGACCTCCACCTCGTAGCCGACGAAGTAGTCGGGCATGGTGCGGATCTCGTTCTCGATGCGCTCGTGGTCGGCCTCGTCCGCCACGATGAAGCAGCGGCGCAGGTGGGCCTGCTTGCCGCTGAGACCCGACTCACCCCTGCGGGCCGCCTCGAGGGCCTCCGGGGAGGGGATGGTGTACTGCACGCCCTTCTTCACGCCCGCGACGCGGCGCACCGCGTCGGAGTGGCCCTGCGAGAGACCCGGGCCCCAGAAGGTCTGCTGCTGGCCACCCGGCAGGAGCGCCTGGCCGATGGTGCGGTTGAGGGAGAACATGCCCGGGTCCCAGCCGGTGGAGACGATGGCGACGGTGCCGTTCTCCCTGGCCACCCTGTCCATCTCGGCGCGGTGGCGCGGGATGTCGCGGTGGTTGTCGTAGGTGTCGACCGTGTTGGCGTGGCGGATGAACTCGGGGGCCTGCTCCGGGATGTCGGTGGCGGAGCCGAGGCAGAGGACGGCGACGTCGAACTTGTCCGTGTGCTCACCGAACTCCGCGACGGGCAGGACCGGGGTGGCGGGGTCGAGGGTGTCCAGTGCGTCGCGACGCGAGAACACGCCCGCGAGCTCCATGTCCGGCTGCTGGCCGATGAGCTTCTCGACGGACTTGCCGAGGTTGCCGTAACCGACGATCGCGACCCTGATGTTGGCCATGTGCTGACTCCTTGAGGTGGGGGACGGTGCTTGCTGCCGCCCATTCTACGGCCCATCACCGGTCAGTCAATAGAAATTGCCGGGAACACGGCTGCCCACACACGAAGAAGAAGGTCCCCCGGACAGCAGAGCTGGAGACGAGACTTGAACTCGCAACCTACGGTTTACAAGACCGTTGCGCTACCGATTGCGCCACTCCAGCACCGACGGACAGGCGTGCCCGTCTGACTGCAGATGGTACCGCAGGATCCGCGGGTGTCAGAAACCGGCTCAGACGCTAGGGTGGCGCCCGTGCCAACTCTGTTTCGACGCCTCCGACCCCTGGGCGCACTGCTCTCCGGGTCCGGCCGCATCGCCACCATTGATGCCGCCAAGGCCGCGCCCCCGCCCTCCCCGCTCGCCCCCGTCGACCTCACCGACCAGGCGCAGGTCGCCGCCGTCATGGACCTGGCCGTCCGCATCGGTGACATCCTGCTGTCCTCGGGCACGTCCAACTCGGACACCAAGGCGCAGATCCACGCCGTGACCAGTGCCTACGGTCTGCACTACTGCCACGTGGACATCACGATGAACACCATCACGATCTTCACGCAGATCGGCACCACCCGGAAGACCCCGGTCACCGTGTTCCGCGTCGTACGGCAGATGACCACGGACTTCTCCCGCCTCGCCGAGGTGGACCGCCTCATCCGCTCGATCCAGGCCGGCGCGACCCCGCCGGAGACGGCGGAGCGGATCCTCGACGAGATCGCCCGCCGCCCCGCCTCCTACGGCGTGGTCACGTCGATCCTCGGGTGGGGCCTGATGGGCGGGTCGGTGGCGGGCCTGCTTGGTGGTGGCCCGGTGGTCGTCGTCACGGCGTTCCTCACGGCGGTGCTCATCATGTCGGTGAACACCTTCCTGGCGCGGCACCAGCTCCCCTACTTCTTCCAGAACGTCTTCGGCGGGATCATCGCGACGGTGCCGGCGGCGGTCATCTACACGCTCGCCGCGGGACAGGGCGTGCAGATCTCCCCGAGCCAGGTCATCGCGTCGGGGATCATCGTGCTGCTCGCGGGGCTGACGCTGGTGCAGTCGCTGCAGGACGGGATCACGGGCGCACCGGTGACGGCGTCGGCACGCTTCTTCGAGACGATGCTGTTCACCGGCGCCATCGTCGCCGGGGTGGGTATCGGCATCCAGCTGTCGGCGATGCTCGGCATGTCGCTGCCGCCGCTGCAGACGTACCCGCCGCCGAACTTCACGTCGCTGAGCGTGCGGGTGGCGTGCGGCGGGCTGGCGGCGGCGGGCTTCGCGATCGCCAGCTACGCGGAGTGGTCCTCCGTGGTCACCTCCGGGCTGACGGCGACAGCCGGTTCGGTGTTCTACTACTTCGTGCTCATCCCGAGCGGCGCGGGGCCGGTGATCGCGGCGTCGATGGCCGCGGTGGTCATCGGCCTGGCCGGTGGTCTGCTGGCGCGTCGTTTCCTCATCCCGCCGCTCATCACGGCGGTGGCGGGCATCACGCCCTTCCTGCCGGGCCTGTCCGTCTACCGCGGCATGTACGCGTCCCTGCACGAGCAGACGCTGGCCGGTTTCACCAACATCGCCCTCGCGCTGGCCATCGCCTCCGGCCTGGCCGCGGGCGTGGTCCTCGGCGAGTGGATCGCCGCGCGCCTGCGCCGCCCGCCGACGCTGCGCCCGTACCGTGCTTTCCGACGCGCCCGCCGCGTCACGTTCCAGCAGTTGGCGGAACGTCCGGGCAGGCGGGTGCGGAAATCCCCGGGCGCATAGCGTAGAATGGTGCTTCTACTGTGCCCTGACCACCACTTTTACAGGAGGATCCGTGCCGCCGAAGGTCACTGACACCCGCCCGACTCCCGAGGCCCTGCATGCCGTGGAGGAGGAGACCGCCGCCTCCGCCCGGCGCATCGTCGCCACGTACGCGCAGGATTTCATGGACGGTGTGACCCTGATGTGCATGCTCGGCGTGGAGCCGAAGGGCCTCGTCTACTCGAAGCTGGCCGCCGAGCTGGAGGAGGCCGAGCCGACCCCGGCGAAGCGCACCCGCAAGGCCACGAAGAAGACCACCAAGAAGACCACCAAGAAGACGGTCAAGAAGACCACCAAGAAGACGACGGCGAAGAAGACCACCAAGAAGACGGTCAAGAAGGCCTAAGCGCCCATGAGCGGCGACAACAGCTTCGTGGTGGTGGCCAACCGCCTGCCGGTCGACCTCCACACCGCCCCCGACGGCACCCGCACCTGGACCCCCAGCCCCGGCGGGCTCGTCGCCGCACTCTCGCCGGTGCTCGAGCACCAGCAGGGCTGCTGGGTGGGGTGGCCGGGCGTGCCCGACGAGGCCCCCGAGCCCTTCCGTACCGACGCCGGCGTGCTCCTCCACCCCGTCCGCCTCACCCAGGGGGACTTCGAGGGCTTCTACGAGGGCTTCTCCAACGCCTCCCTGTGGCCGCTGTACCACGACCTCATCGTCACGCCCGAGTACCACCGGGAGTGGTGGGCCCGCTACCGCGACGTGAACCTGCTGTTCGCGCAGGAGGTCGCGGAGGTCGCCGCCGAGGGCGCCACCGTCTGGGTGCAGGACTACCAGCTGCAGCTCGTGCCGGGCATCCTCCGGCAGCTGCGCCCCGACCTGCGGATCGGCTTCTTCCTGCACATCCCCTTCCCCGGAGCCGACCTGTTCCGGCAGCTGCCGTGGCGCGAGGAGATCATCCGCGGCCTGCTCGGCGCGGACCTCATCGGTTTCCACCTCGAGTCCAACGCCCGCAACTTCCTCGACCTGTGCGCCGGCACCGAGGGACTCACCGTCTCCGGCACCGCCGCCACGAGGCGTACCGACGCCCACGTCACCACCCACGACGGCCGCTCCGTCGCCGTCGGCGCCTTCCCCATCTCCATCGACGTGGACTCGTTGGGGGAGGGAACGCCGGGGGGCGTCGAGAAGCTGCGTGCGGAGCTCGGGGACCCGCAGACGGTGATCCTCGGCGTCGACCGCCTCGACTACACCAAGGGCATCCTCCAGCGCCTGCTGGCCTTCGAGGAGCTGCTCGAGGCCGGCGCCCTCGAGGGGGCCGTGTTCATGCAGGTGGCGACCCCCTCGCGGGAGCGCATCGACCAGTACCGCGTCGCCCGGTCCCAGGTGGAGGAGGCCGTCGGCCGCATCAACGGCCGTTTCGGGTCGATGGGCCGGCCGGTGGTGCACTACCTGCACCAGTCGCTGCCGAAGAGCCAGCTGCGCACCCTCTACGAGGCGGCGGACGTCATGCTCGTCACCCCCTTCAAGGACGGCATGAACCTGGTGGCCAAGGAGTACGTCGCCTGCCACCCCGACGGCTCCGGCGTGCTGGTGCTCTCCGAGTTCGCGGGCGCCGCCGTCGAGCTGCACCAGGCGAACCTGTGCAACCCCTTCGACATGGAGTCCCTCAAGCGGGCCCTGCTCACCGCCGTGCAGGGCGCCCCGGAGGTCATGCGGGAGAGGATGCTGGCCATGCACGCGCAGGTCCTGGAGTACGACGTCGACCGCTGGGCCGAGGCCTTCCTCAGCGCCCTGGAGGCGGACCGGTGAGGCGGGTTCTCGCGGCCCTGACCGCCGGCGCCCTCCTCACGGCGTGCGCCCCCGACCCCACCGCCGACGTCGCCGGCTCCGCCTGGCAGGTCACCGACATCTGGACCACCCCCGGACAGCCCTCCACCCTGCCGCCGCAGTCCGCGGGCCTGGCGCGGCTGGTGTTCGGCGAGCAGTCCCTGTCGGGGCACACCGGCTGCGTGCCCCTCCAGGGCACCGTCACCTTCACCCGCGCCGGGGAACCCGCCCGCGCCGAGGACGCCGACACCCTGCGCATCGACCACGTCGAGAGCGACTCCGCCGCCGACGACTGCCCCGCCCTGCACACCCACCACCAGCTCCGGGAGCTGCTGGAACCGGGCGTCGAGTTCGACGTCCGCCACGCCGAACGCGAACTCACCCTGACGCTGCGCACCGACGCCGTGGACCGGCCCGCGATCGGACTCGCCGCGATCTAGAGTGGGCGCATGAGCCTCTCCCCCACCTCCCTCGCCCGCCTCGTCGAGGCGGAACGGCTGCTGGTCGTCACCGACTTCGACGGCACCCTCGCCGGACTGAGCACCGACATCTACGGCGTGCCCGTCAACGCCGACGCCCTGGCCGCCCTCACCCGCCTCGCCGGGCTGCCCGACACGCACGTCGCAGTACTCTCCGGCCGGCACCTCGCAGGGCTGCGGCAGGTCTGCCACCTGCAGCCGCCGGTCGTCTTCGCCGGTTCCCACGGCTCGGAGTCCGCGGAGCACGGCGTCACGCTCACCCCTGCGCAGGAGGAGGCGCTGGCCCACCTCGATGAGGCGCTGGTGTTCCGGCACCCCCTCGTGCACGTCGAGCGCAAGCCCTTCCAGCGGGTCGTCCACACGGCGCCGATCGCCGCGACGGACCAGGCCACCGCCGACGCGATCCTCGAGAAGGCCCTGCTCATCGACGCCCCCGGCGCCCGCGTCTCCCGCGGCAAGAACATCGTCGAGTTCTCGGTCTCCGACGTGACGAAGGGCACCTGGCTGGCCGCGGAGATCGACCGCGTGGCCCCGGACGTCGCCGTGTTCATCGGCGACGACACCACCGACGAGGACGGCTTCCGCATCCTCCGCCCCGGCGACGTCTCCGTGAAGGTCGGCGCGGGCGAGACCGCCGCCGCAGAGAGGGTCGCCGACATCCCCGCGGTCGCCGACCTGCTCACCCGGCTTGCCGACGCCCGCTCCGCCCACCTCGGCATCCCCCGCGACGTCGTGGGCCGTTTCGAGGCCGTCGCCGCCGGTTTCACCGCCGAGGTGCTGCGCGTCACCGACTGGGATGCCGCGACGCCGTGCGAGGGCTGGGCGGCCAGCGACATCGTCAACCACCTGCTCACCTGGTACCCGGCCAACCTGCGCAACGCCGACATCGACCTCGAGGTCACCGGCGACACCCCCACCACCCGGTGGTTCAGCTTCGTCGCCGCCGTCCGGGAACTGCTCCACGACGAACGCGCCACCGCCACCTTCCACTCCGGCCCCGACGAGGGCAGCACCGTCACGCAGGCCACCACCGCCTTCCTGCTGCCGGACATCTTCATGCACACCTGGGACCTCGCCCGCTCGCAGGGCCACGACGTGACCCTCGACCCCGACTACGCCGCCCGCAACCTCGCCGGCCTGCAGTCCCTCGGCGGGGCACTCCAGGAGACCGGTCAGTTCGGTCCGCCCCTCACTCCCCCGGCGGACGCCTCCCCGGGCGAGCAGCTCATGGCGTACGTCGGGCGCGAGGTGCGCTGACCGTCGACCCCGCGTGGAAGGTCGTCCCCAGGATCTCCCGGGGGACGTCCCCGGTGGGTGGGGCGTCGATAAGCTCCAGCAGGAGACGGCCCGCCGCCCGGCCCTTCTCCTTGTTCGGCTGCACGACGGTCGTCAGCCCACGAAGCAGGGCGGTGCGGATGCCGTCGAACCCGGTCACCGACAGGTCCTCCGGGACCGCGATGCCGTGGGCCGCGGCGTACTCCAGGACGCCGAGCGCCATGGAGTCCGTCGTGCACAGGACCGCCGTGAGCTCCGGGTAGGAGGTCAGCAGCTCCTCCGCCGCGGACAGGCAGTTGGCGTGGTCGTTGATGTGCCGGGTGACCACCGGGACGTCGCCGACGCCGGCCAACTCCTCCAGGGCGCCGAGGACGCGGGCCCGCTGCACGTGCAGCGCCGCCGTGGGCAGCGTCCGCGTGTCGACGTGCCCGTCCCGCCGTGTCCGCTCCAGACGGATGGCGAGGATGCCGATGCGGGTGTGGCCGGCGTCGAGAAGCGCGCGGGCCGCCGGCTTGATCGCCTCCCGGTCGTCGATGCCGACGAACGGCAGGGGCAGCCCCTTCGGCTGGTCGCACACCACCAGCGGGATGCCGCGGGCACGCGCCGCCGCCAGGTGCGGATCCCCCTCCGCCACGGAGTACACGACGATCCCGTCGACGACCGCCCGCCCCACCAGGGCCGACGCGTCCTGCTCGGAGGGGCCCGCCGGGATGAGCGTCAGGGAGGACTCCGTGCCCGACGTCGCCTCCGCCATGCCCGCCAGGAAATCCACCGACGCCGCGTCCTCGAAGGCGTACGACAGGTGCTCCGTGAGCAGCACCCCGATCGACCCGGCCCGGCGGGTGCGCAGCGAACGCGCCATCGGGTCGGGGCCCGGGTAGCCGCGTTCGGCGGCCGCCCGGAGGATGCGTTCCCGCAGCTCCGCCGACAGCTGATCCGGCTGGTTGTAGGCGTTGGACACGGTGGTCCGCGAGACTCCGAGTTCCGCCGCCAACGACGCCAGCGTCCGGGCACGTTTGACCATGCCCCAAATCTATCCGGTTACACTGTCCGACGTGAGAAACCCCGACCAGTACAACTCCGAACGCGTCACTCTCCGCCACGGGGGACGGGACCGGACGTCGTCGTCGTCACCCCGGTGACCTGCCGGCCGACGCCCCGGTGCTGCTGTACTTCCACGGCTCACTGCAGAGCGGCAACGTCGCCCGCAACTTCACCGGCCGCACCTTCGACGACATGGCCGCCGCCCGCGGCGTCCGCCTCGTCTACCCCGACGGCGTCGACCGCCACTTCAACGACACCCGCCTCGCCCTGCGTGAGCGGACCCGCCAGCTCGGGGTCGACGACGTCGGCTTCACCCGCGCGATCGTCGACTGGCTCGGCGTGGAGTCCGTCCACGCCTGCGGCTACTCCAACGGTGGTCAGATGGTCATGCGCCTGCTTCACGACGCCCCCGGCCTCCTCACCGGCGCCGCCACCTTCGCCGCGACCATGCCCGCCGAGAACAACCGCCTCCCGGACCTGGGTTCCGCCCTCGTCCCGACGCCCTACCTGGCGATCCACGGCACGGCCGACCACATCGTGAAGTACGACGGCGGCGTCGCCGGCCTCGACCCCGCCCACACCCGCGGCGAGCTCATCTCCGCCCGTGCCTCCGCGGAGTATTTCGCACAGGCCAACGGGCTCGGCGCGGACGCGCACACGCAGTATTCACCGTCCCCCGGCGTACTTGTCGACCGGTGGGACGGTGCGGCGCCCGTCGAGCTGTGGAGCATCGAGGGCATGGGGCATCTCGTGCCGACGCCGAGGCACCTGCCCGCCGACGACGCCCCGGTCGCCGCGGACGTCGTCGCGGACTTCTTCGGCTTCTGACCTACCTCACTTGTTGATCAACGCCATGGCGGAGAGTTTCCGTATCGGGTGGATGTTCTCCCGTGGTGGCCCACCATCCGGAGGCAGATGCACCACCCCACCAGGTTGGCGCTCCAGGCGCCCATTCCGGGGTGGGGCATTCGGATCATCGTCATTGCGCGCGTTGTGCACCGCACACGCCATCGACAGGTTC
>Ga0209612_1002934_pt1 | contig 11710 bp, 13 predicted proteins | sample BioC12SIPDNA_FD_185746 | JGI IMG/M metagenome (GOLD analysis project Ga0209612, IMG submission 185746) | Anaerobic biogas reactor microbial communites from Washington, USA - Biogas_R1_B C12 SIP DNA (SPAdes) (version 2) | ecosystem: Engineered > Bioreactor > Anaerobic > Unclassified | place...
CGCGCCGGCCCCATCCTCGAGATCTCCACGGACTACTTCTACTTGGAAGAAGGAACCCCTTTCTTCTTTCCAAGTAGTGACGCACTTTTGCTGAGCAAAGCCGGGGCAATTCAGCTGAGCGACAAAGCCATGCGCGACCTCGAAGTCCAACAGCGACGGTACAACCCCCATGCCCACGTCGATCAGCGTGTGCCGCACGACCTGCCCGTCGCGAAGCTGTACCAGCGAGAAGGACGTATTGGCCTGCCGGTAGGGATCTGCCTGCCGGCCTTCGTCGGCCCTCGGGCTGGCGAAGCCCAACTCGATTCCAAAGGCGGCTTGAATGCCGTTCACGCGTAGCAGCAATTCGGTGGTATTGGTTGGCATGTTTGTGGTCCTCGGGTGCGTTGGGTCTATCCTGATAACTCGTGCCCGCAGGCCCGACCGCCCCATCCAATCCCGGTTCTTTGGCTTATCAGCGCCTCGTCAGGCGACAGAACCGCAGCCAGTTCGTCGGGGTGACGCCGAAACCAGGACGCCACGAGATGGACGCGGTCGAATGCCTCAAACGCCAAGTGGGCCTGCCGGCCCGGCTGCAAGTAAGCCTCCGCGAGAAGTGCGTGAACGCGCTTCGCTTCCGCGGCGGTACGAGGTTCCGTGACGACAGCCACCACGTCTCCACCTGCAATCAAGTGCCAGACGCAGGCGGCCCCGTTCTCGGCCCCAACGGGATAGACGAACCAATAGTCGCGGCAAACCTTCCGCAGAATTTGCAGTTGATCGAACAAGAAGGTCAGTTCCCGCAGAGCATCCCGGTGGCGGATCGCCTGCTCATAGTCGCGATGCTCGCCGGCCTCCCGCATGGCAGTCTCCAGTTCGACGAGCAGCTGCCGATCCTGGCCATCCAAGAAGGTCTGGGCCCGTTCGATCTGTCGGCGGTAATCGTCGCGGCTGCACAGGGCCGCGCACGGGGCTGAGCAGGACGCCAAACTACCCCGCAGGCAGGCGGCCTGCGAGTCCAACTCGAACAGCGTGAGTTGATCAGCGAACCGCATCGGGACCTCACGCGAGCAATCCCGCAACCGGAACACATGGTTCAGGCGGTCGATCGCCGCCAGCAACTGGCGGTTCCTTCGGACCGGCCCCCACGAGCGCCGGGAATCGCGAGGCGAGCGTGTCGCCACGTGAAAGTGCGGAGCTTCGTCCGTCGTCAGACAAATGAAGCCGCAGCGGTCGCTGTCCAGACGGCCACGGCGGTTGAAACGTGGCCGCCAGCGCCGGATAAGTTCCAGTTCGCGCAACTGGGCGGTAAATTCGTGGGCACACGGCTCCCAGATGACTTGGCGAGCGTGTTTGGCGATGCGGCGTTCCTTGGCACTGTCGTCGCCTGCGGAGAAATAGGTCAACAGCCGGTCGCAGAGCTTGGCCGACATCCCCACGTAGACCAGCTGTCCGGCGCGATCGACCATCCCGTACACGCCCGGAGTTGTCGGGCACACGGCTCGAAGGCAGCGCCGCACTTCGCGCTGCTCCATCGTCGCATCCAACTTCTCCAAGGCTGGCTGGCCGCTGAAATACGCTGATGGTCCGAATCCGGTGGCGACATCGAAGGACGCTCCTGCCTGCGACAAAACACCATCCATGGCCAGTTTTTCCCGACTCCGCAAATGCAGCATTTCTAGGTATTCAGCTACGTTCTCACGTCATCTTTCACGAAGCGATCCAGGATCACCCGCTGTATGCGTTGGAGCTCCCGGTCGGTGTCCGGGTAGGGCGCCTCGTATTTGGCAATCAGAATCCATTGAGACAGTTGGTCATCCACGACATAATCGCGGTTGTCATCGACGAGGAGGCAGTTCCACGGCCGTGCATTCGGGACGTGGCAGAGATCCTTGCGATCGTGTTCCAGCGGACGAACGGTACATCGAGAAACCACTCCGGCATGGAGTTCTCGGCGACCAGCGTGCGAACAATCGCTTCGCCTATGGCCTGGCGCACGGCAGTGTAAAGGTAAATTCGGTCAAAACAGCCGCGGCAGAAATCGAGAAAGGCGTACAGTCCCGAACGCGGGAATTGGCTCACCGCATTGGAAATCAGTGTTCCCTCCAGATCAAGCACGAGTATGGTTTCACGAGGCATAGGTGTGCGACAACTCCTGTACAATCCGCAGTGTAGTCTATCGAGCTGAAATTCGTAGAACGCTATTTCCACCTGTTTCGCCGTCGTTGCTCGCTCGGGCGCCTGGGCATTTGCCGCACGACCGGTGGCAGGTCGTCACGGCCAGCTGCGTCCTCTATACTCAAGCGGGTATCGGACCGTCCACAAGCAAGCCGCAGGCGATGCAAAACGGCGAGAGAAGACGAGGCAATACGGGAGGCTGTCCAGAAGACCGCCGCGCGAGTACCGGAGCCACGAGGACCAAGGGTAATGCCCCGAAACCTGTTGATGATTGCGGCGTCAGTTCTGGCCGTGGGGCTGGCACTGGGCCAGGATCGCCCCAATGACGACGCCCAAGACGAGCAGTTCCGTCGCTTGGTTGTCGGCACCTGGCAAGACGAGTACCAGGGAAAGCGGACGATGACGCTGCTGGACGACGGCACGGGGAAGATGGTCGTTGAGCTGGACGGCTTGAAGGCGAAGTTGTTTGCCCCACGGTTGGAGTTTGACATGGTCTGGTCCGTGGAGCAGGGCCGACTGAAGAAGCGGACGGTCAAGGGCGAGCCGGCCGTCGCGGTGCAGCTGATCCTCAAGACGATGGGCGACCGGGTGGACGAGCCCATTCTCGAACTGACGCAGGACCGACTGCTGTTGCTGGACAAGGACGGCAAGACGAAGTACGACTGGCGACGCGTGCGGGATCCTTGATTTGCCGTGGACCGGGGAAATGCCAAGCAGGTGCGAGTATGATACCGATTGCGACCTCGTTGCTGATCTCGCTGGTATCGAGTCACGCTGACGCCCCAGACGCAGACTTGGTGCTGCATGGCGGACGCATCGTGACGCTGGATCAGCGTTGCCCCGTCGCGCAGGCTCTCGCTACCCGGGCGGGACGGATTGTGCTGGTGGGCAGCGATGCGGATGTGCAGGGGATGATCGGGCCAAAAACGCGCGTCATTGACCTGCAGGGACGACTCGCCATACCGGGTTTCGTCGAAAGTCACGCGCATTTCGTGGGCCTGGGCCAGGCGAAGGCCCTTCTCGACCTGTCCACCGCCGAAACCTGGGAGGAGATCGTCCAGCGGGTCAAGGCGGCTGTCCAGCAAACGCCTCCGGGTCAGTGGATTCTTGGCCGCGGCTGGCACCAGGAGAAGTGGAAGCAAACGCCCGAACCAAACGTCGGCGGCTATCCAGTGCATCGTGCGTTGAGTGACGCGTCGCCGCACCACCCCGTGCGTTTGACGCATGCCAGCGGGCATCTCTGTGTGGCCAACGCGGAAGCCATGCGGTTGGCCCAGGTGACCCGCAGCACCCGGCCGCCGGACGGCGGCGAGATCCTGCACGATGCCGCGGGCGAACTCGCCGGCGTGTTTCGCGAGGCGGCCCAGGATCTGATCGGCCCTCGCGAAGGTGACGCTCTGGAGCGGCGGCAGAGCCTGCTACGCGCCATCGAATTGGCCGGTCAGGACTGTCTGTCCGAAGGGATTACCAGCTTTCAGGACGCCGGTTCCGACTTCGACACCATTGACGTGTTCCGCGAGTTGGCCGAAAGCCGTCGGCTGCCGGTTCGGTTATGGGTGATGGTGCTCGACGATCCCCTGCAAATGCAGCCACGCTTGGCTCGCTATCGAATGGTCGGCGTTGGGGATGACTACTTGACGGTTCGTGCCGTCAAACAGTTCTGCGACGGAGCGCTGGGCGCTCATGGCGCGTGGCTCCTGGAGCCGTACGACGATCTGCCGACGAGCGCCGGCTTGAATACCACTTCGCCAGCCGCGATCGAGCGGGTCGCGGAACTGGCCGTGCGATTTGATTACCAGCTGTGTGTGCATGCCATCGGTGACCGGGCGAATCGCACGATGTTGGACCTGTTCGAGCAGGTCTTCCGGCGGCATCCGTCGGAGACTTCGCGGCGGTGGCGGATCGAGCATGCCCAGCACTTGCACCCGGACGACATCCCGCGGTTTGCCGAGTTGGGCGTAATTGCCTCGATGCAAGCCGTGCATTGCACGTCGGACGCGGCATTTGTGATCGCACGGCTCGGCCGGCAGCGGGCCGCCACGGGCGCTTACGCCTGGCAAAGCCTGCTCAAGTCCGGCGCGATCATCGCCAACGGCACGGACGCGCCGGTCGAGGATGTCGATCCGCTCAGCTGCTTCTATGCCAGCGTGACTCGTAAGCCTGCCTCCGGCAACGCGTTTTTTCCGGAACAGCGGATGACCCGCCAGCAAGCCTTGCGGTCCTACACGCTCGATGCCGCCTACGCGGCCTTCGAGGATGATCGCAAGGGCTCGCTCACACCCGGCAAACTGGCGGACGTGGTGGTCCTGTCCGAAGACATCCTGACCTGCCCCGAGGAACGGATTCGCTCCGCGCAGGTGGTGTACACGATCATCGGGGGCCAAGTGCGGTACCAGCGTGAACGCTGAGGGGGCAAGTGCCTGCTCTTGGCGTCGCCGTCAGATGAACCGCTCCATCAAGTAGTTGACCAGCGTGACGCCGCGGACCTCGGTTTGAAGTTCACGGACGACGCGGAAACCTCGGCGCTCGAAGAAAGGTCGGGCCGTGATACTCACTTCGGCGAACAGCTTGGGCACGCCGAGGCACGCCGCCGCAGCGACGATTGCAGCCAGCAACGCCGTGCCGACGCCGACGCCTTGATGGTCCCTGTGGCAGTAGAAGCAGTCAATGTGTCCGGATGCTTCCAGTTCGCCAAACCCGAGGATTTCTTCCCCGATCACGGCCACCCACGTTCGACGTGTGGCCTGACGATCCGCCTAGTCGGCTGCGGGGCGTATCGTCGGGGCCCACGCGGCGATCTGGTGTGGGGCATAGTCCCGGTTGTTGACGTAGTGCGACGGTTGCGTCGTCGGCAGGCAGCGACAAGGCCGCCAGTCGCACCGCCGCGGCGGCCGTAGCCGCGTTGGTTCTCTTCTGGCCGGCCATCCTGCTGCCGATTCTGGAAATTGAACGCCTCGGGCATCGGCATACGTCCAGCATCCTGACGGGAACGCTGGAATTGATCTCGCACGGCAATTGGCTCGTCGGAGGCATCGTACTGGTGTTTTCGATTGTGTTCCCGCTGACCAAGATCCTGCTCCTGTTGGAGTTGAGCCTGCTGGAGCTGCTACAACGGCGGCACAAAGGGTGGACCTACCGCGTCATGGAACTGGTCGGCAAGTGGAGCATGCTGGACGTGCTGTTGCTCGCATTCCTCGTCATGCTCGTCAAGCTGGGCAGTCTGGTGGAGTTCCGGGTGGGGCCCGCCGTGGTTGCCTTTGTCCTGTGTGTGGCGATGAGCATGGTGTCGTCCATGTGTTTTGATCCCCATTCTGTTTGGAAGGAACGCCCATGACCAGCCCGTCCGAACCGGCCGCCAACACAGCCCCGGAGTTCCCCCAAGCGCAAGTCGCAAACGCACGTCTCGGCCCCCTGGTGATCCTCCGGCAATCACGGATGTGGTGGGTGACCGCCGCGTGCGCAGCGATCGCGATCGGTCTGGTCGGCTACTCCCTGGTCGGTGCGACGAAGAAGATCACGATCGACTTTCCCGACGGGCACGGGATCAAGGCTGGCGACTTGGTGAAGTACCGCGGCATCGACGTGGGCGAGGTCGTGACGGTGGAACTGGCTGCAGATCTGAAGGGCGTGCGTGTGGTTGTGGCTGTCCAATCGGCCGCCGCCGAGCTGTGTCGTGAAGGCAGCCAATTCTGGATCGAGCGTCCCCAGGTACGGCTGACGCGGGTTTCCGGCCTGGAAACCGTGGTGGGCGCGAAATACATCGGAGTGGTGCCGGGGCCCTCCGATGCCAAGGCCGCTTCGCACTTTGAGGGCCTGCTGGCCCCGCCCGTCATTCAGGGCACGGATTTCCTCGACATTGAGATTCGCTTCGCGGAAGGTCACGGGCTGGAAGTCGGCGACGTGGTGAAACACCGCGGAATCGTCGTGGGCGAAGTGACGGCCCTGGCACTCGACGAGTCGCTGGGCGGAGTCTTGGTCCGGGCAAGGCTGGCCGGAAACGCCCGGCAACTGGCACGCGTCGGCAGTCGCTTCTGGGTCGAACGCCCTCGGGTCAGCGTGGCCGAGGTCCGGGCCCTGGAAACCATGGTGTCCGGCCGATACCTGGCCGTTGCACCGGGCCCGGCTAAAGCGGATCCGCTGACCACGTTCGAGGGCCTGGATTCGGGGCCTGCCGAAGCATTGCCTGAAGACGGCCTGGAATTCGTGCTGGAGGGCGACGACCGCCACGGGATCCAAGCCGGTGTGCCGGTCACCTATCGCGGCGTCAAAGTGGGCTATGTTCTGGCGGTTAACCTTGCGGCGGACAGCGTCCATGTGGAAGCCAGGGTTTTCGTCCACTCCCGTTACCGGTCCCTGGTCCGCGATAATTCGATCTTTTGGAGCAACAGCGGCATCGACGTCAACATCGGCTTGACGGGTGTGCAGGTGAGTGCGGACACGCTGTCAACCGTGGCTGTGGGCGGCGTGGCGTTGGCTACACCTGACCCGCCGGGAAAGGAAATCAAAACGGGGCACCGGTTCGTGTTTCATCCCAAACCGGAGAAGGAGTGGCTTCAGTGGCGTCCCATGATTGCGCTCGTCGATGCCGGAATTGCGGGCAGCATCAAGCCGCCGACCCTGTTGCGGGCAACGCTGCGGTGGAAGCAGAAGAAGATGGCCTTGTGGCTCGACTTCGTCGTGAAACAGGGCCTCGTCGTCGGCGATCCGCGCCTTGTCCAAGAACTCCGGGAACGGCTGGATGCCGCGATGGAACCTCTCCCGGCCTGAAAAAGCCTCCGCAGCCGCACGATCCTCGTCCCTGTTCGGTCTGCTTCCAACTGCCGCAAGGAGCCGCAGATGTTTCATCAAGATCGCACCTGGTGCGTCACGCCCGTCGCGTCTGCCGAAGAACTGGCCGAAAAGCTGACCACCACCGTCTGGACCTGCTGCACAGCGTTCGAGCTGGGCGGCTACCTGTGGCTGAACGACTCCACCTCGCCGGATGGAGCGGCCGAGTTCGCCGTCCTCAAACGCCAGACGCCTGACGGGCGGATGCTGCAGGTTGAGTCCATCACGTTCGGCTGGTGCAGCCGCGACCAGTCCCTGACGTACATCCAACAAGCCTTGCGGGGCGAATTCGATGCCAACGACTTCGCCCGCGAGGTGCAGCCACGGCTGCAGACGCCCCAAGAACACGGCCGCTGTCACCACTGCGCGTGACGGATCACCAGAGCGTTGCTCTGGCTGAGCAGAGACAAGCCGTCAAAGCCCGTTGCGAAGTGGGACACCGAACTCTGGGGCGAGATCCCTGCCGACTATGGGCGGAAATAGACCTTGTTGTTTCGACAGGAAGGCAGCGTGCCGATTCAGAGGGGGCTCTCCTTCTGGGTCGGCAAAGATTGAACGCTAAAAAGGGCGCGCTGAGACGGCGAAGATCCAGGCTAGTGATATGATCCACTGGACTGACGCATCCTTGAGACGGCGGAGGAGACGAGGGTACCGGGCGAAGCATGTAGCAAGCTATGCAACTGCAAGGGGATGGTGAGCCCATCGGTGGTCCACCAGCCGCTGTAGACGAGAGGCCCCGTCGGCTGGGCCTCGGAACTGCCGGCCGTGCGCCGGCGTGAATCCATCCCTCGCTGGTGGTTGAGAGAGTGTACGGTGGCCAATGGGTCACCGCGAGAGTGAGGAGAATACGGTGGCAGTAGGAAGAAAACGATCCCGTCTTTCCGGCAATGCAAGTCTCGACCCTGCAAGCGGAGACAAGGCATGGGGCAACAAGAAGGTGAGCATCATACTGGGATGCCCCAACGGCTGTAGGTACTGTTACGCGAAGGCCGCGGCCAAGTGCCGGGGCAGGATTCGTGACTTCGACGAGTGGGGCACGACGCATTTCCGACTGGGGAAGACGCGGATCGACAAAGGCTGGAAAGATCACGGGGTGGTGCGATTTCCAACCACGCACGACATCACACCCGAGTTCCTTGATGAGTGCATCACTGTGGTCCACAAACTACTGGCCGGTGGAAGTCGTCGCCGAACCCCACGACCACCAGCCCGCCAGCCTCCAGGAGCAAGTGCTGGCGTTCCTGGCCGACGGCGAGGTGCTGACGCGTGTCAGGCTCCGCGATCTGCTGGGCGTCAAGAACGAGCGTCTGGGCCAGGCCCTGGAGTCCCTGGAGCAAGCCGGCCGACTGCGTCACACGCCCGCCGGTTGGCAACGCGTTGACTGACGCCAAGCAGATCGTTCCCGTTCCCCCTATAGAGAAAGAGGGAACGGAACGGTCCGAACAGTCGCTGTCTCACCCCGCAAACCCTGCGCGCCCCGAGGAAAGCCATGCCCGGAATCGACTTCGAAAGGCTTCGCCGTGAGATCACGATGGAGCAAGTTCTGACCTTGCTCGGCTTCGAGCCATCCCAGCGAACGGGCGACCAATGGTACGGAGCTTGTCCCTTGCACAAATCCGCGCCCGATCGCAGCCGGCACTTCTCGGTACACGTGGCGATCCGTCGCTACCATTGCCACAAGTGCCACAGCCAAGGCAACCAGTTGGAACTGTGGGCAGCCTTCACCAAGAGGGAACTGCACCCAGCGATGATCGATCTTTGTCGCGCGCTGGGACGAGAAATCCCCTGGATTCGACGCTGGTAACAGGTTCACGCAGATCCCGACCCCCGAACGCATACCGGAACGGAGATCAGAAGAGGCCACCGGTACTTGGAGTGCCCCGTCATCTCGACCGCACTCCATCAGGCATCGCGGCCGATTGCCCATCGATTACCTCGCCCACGCTCAGTGGCAACCGCGTCATCGTTTGCAGCAAGCCCCGGTTCGATTGCATCAAGCGGCTGTGCCGCGAGTTTGCAGATCACCGACAACGCATTGAGTTCCGATTCACCATCGGCGCGATGGACGAAGACACCTTACGGTACTGGGAGCCTGGGGCTCCAGACTTTCGAGAGCGTCTCGACAGCCTCAAGTATGCCTATCGGTTGGGCTTTGACACCAGTGTCAACGTCGAGCCGATGCTCGACGTTCCCAACGTGCCGAAGCTCTATCGAAAACTTGTGCCGCACGTCAGCGTCTTCATCAACTTTGGGATCATGGAGGGCATCCGACGAAATGTCCAACCCCGAACGCCGGAGGAAGAAGCAGAGGTACGTCGCATTGAGCAGAACCAGGCGGACGACAGAATCCACGCGGTTTACGACGCGCTCAAGGACGAACCGTTAGTGCGATGGTCGCCCAAGATCCGCAAAATCCTGGAAACGAAGAAGATCGAGGCAAGTGCCTGACCGCAGCAGGCTTGGCTCAGCATGTGGCCCAAGTATCGCTTCAGGATACAACTCCCGACAAACAACAGACTTGGAATAAGAAATGACCGAAACAACAAACATGTACGCGGAAGCGAAGACCTGGAACCCCTTCAAAGGATGCAAGTTCAACTGCACGTACTGCGTGCCCAGTTTTCAGAGGCAGTCGAAGCGGCAGAAGAACCGCTGCGCAGATTGCTACACCTACACGCCCCACGGCCACAAAGCCGGCTGGACAAGATCCCCAGCGCCAAGACCCAGTGTCTCCCGCAACCCCGTGGACGAACATTGAAGTCGGTGACAACTCCTAGTGAACTAGCATCAGGCCCCGCCCGCGCTCGCGTTACGCGGCTGTTTGCCCCAGCGGTACACAGTGTTCTTATCGACTCCAACCTCTTCGGCGATCCGAGCGACCTTGTACCCAGCTTTCCGCATCCTCTGGATCTTCCGAATCTTGCTGGCGGGAATGTTCGCGCCGCCCTTCTTCCGCGTTTCCGGAAACGGGGTATCTGCCGAGGCCCAAATTGGGCTCAGCCGCTGGCCGACAATGTCTATCGTCTCGAACATCCTCGCGAAAGGACGGTTCGTGTATTCATCCAGCAACTTGTCTGCCTTGACCGGAGTACCATGGCAGAGAAATACACCGGCAACTTCACCATCAGCTTCAAGGCGAATCAAGTTGCCCGCCGTCTTCCTTAGCTTGCCGAAGCTCAGCCTGCGGAAGTCCTTGTGCTCGTCATCGTTTTGGATCGTGTCAGTGAGTCCGCTCCACAGGTTGGGGATCTGCACGTTACGGTCGTTACGTTTCGTTGGCGTGTCGTACGCCAGGCCATTGCGGTTGACGAGAAGGGCAGTGACATCATCGGCGATTTCTATGTTGGAACGCTGGCGAAGCCACCACTCGATTGCCATCACTGTGATCGGCCAGAGCTTCCACTCTCCGTAGACTGAAGTCTTATTCCGCAGTCGGAAGATCCAGCTATCGTCCACCGATGTGGAACATCCTATTACACCTTCGTGTGGATGCTTCTCGTGAAGATGAACATCCTCTGATTGCAGGGTTGCGATCATCTTGGCGTCGAAACCACAGTTCAACCCCAGCAGCAGAAGCAATCGCTTAAGTGGGGTTGCGTACTCCCACAGCACCCGGATTTCATCTGTGGAGTAGGTCTGCACGCGGGACGTGCGGGCCGCGGCTGCCTTCTCCTGAGGAGACTCGGGGATCGGCGTCGTCGTGAACTCAAGGTCCGCGGGACGCTTCCATGAGAAACCCGAGGCCAGATTCAACCAGCGGATGAACTGACGGAACTGCTTGATGTAGTTCCTCGCCGTTCTCGCCGCGATCCGTTTGCCCCGCTTGCCGACTGGCCTCTTGGCTAGTGTATCTAGCAATATCAAGACGTTCTGAGTATCCAGTTCCACGAGTCGCAAATCAGGGAGAGTGTCTCTTAGGAACTCGGTTTGTCGAACCTGCGTCGTGCCCGTCGCGTTTACCCGTCCGTCAAGGCTCACATGCTTCTTCTCAAGGTGACGGATGTAAGCCGCCAGTGCAGCGTGCAGGGTCTCTCCACCGCCGTCTTGGCGGACCATACGTCGACCCTGCTCGATCAGCCGGTTTCCCTCATTGCGAATCTGTTCCTCAGCCTCTTGGTGTCGTTCCAGGTCACGAAGTTGGATCACGATGAAGGGTACGTCACGTCGAAGCGCGTCCAGCCAGTGCCCAACCGAGGGACTTTTCGAGCCAAACTGCTCTAGTTGCTTTGGTACGGGCACTCTGGCGATGGGCTCGCCATTGCGGATCGCTTCCGCAATCGCGAGCGAGACTTCCTCCCAAACCGGCTTACCTTCACGAACACACTCGATCTCGGGAGCACCCACAGACACCACTGCTGCCGCCCCAGTTGAAAGTTGCTTCAGGCCGGTTACCAGATCAGTTGCGCCAGATTTGACGTATGCGGAGTTGGAGCCCGGTACGGTCTTTATCTTAACTGGGGCTTCCGCCTTCCAGCGGCGACAGACGACATCCCAGAGCTGCTCCAGTTTCAGGCTGGCGATCTTGGCCGTGGCCTCGTCCCGCCCCAGATAGAACTTCACCTGGGAGTACCGGCCGCTGGCCGTCTGTGTCCAGCCCAGGTTGCGAACGTACAGTCCGCGCTTGTCGCGACAGAGATCGCTCTTCTTCGCCATGGCCTCTCTCCAGCAAGACAGGTGGAGTCTCGTGTCTGAAAACCGATTATACGGCCAAAAATCAGACACGGCG
>Ga0209612_1002940_pt1 | contig 11698 bp, 9 predicted proteins | sample BioC12SIPDNA_FD_185746 | JGI IMG/M metagenome (GOLD analysis project Ga0209612, IMG submission 185746) | Anaerobic biogas reactor microbial communites from Washington, USA - Biogas_R1_B C12 SIP DNA (SPAdes) (version 2) | ecosystem: Engineered > Bioreactor > Anaerobic > Unclassified | place...
TGAAGGTACTCGACAATCCGGACGACACCGTGGGGCTGCGTCGCATCCTCAACACACCCCGCCGCGGTATCGGCGATCGCGCGGAAGCGTGTGTCGCGGTGCACGCCGAACGGTACGACGTGAGTTTCGGGCAGGCGTTGCGCGATGCCGCCGACGGCAAGGTGGCCTTGCTCAACACGCGCGCACAGAAGTCGATCGCACAGTTCGTGAACATGCTCGACGAACTCCGGGAGATGCTCGTCGCCACCGACGGTGACGGCAACGTCGTCACCGACATCGGCGACGTCGCCGAGGCGGTGCTCGAACGGTCCGGGTACCGCGCCGAACTCGCCGGGAGCGACGACCCGCAGGACGGCGCCCGCCTCGACAACCTTCACGAACTCGTCAGTGTGGCACGTGAATTCAGTTCGGATGCCCGCAATGCGGCGGGAATCGTCGACGACGAACGCGAGGAGGGTGAGCCGGAACCCGGGTCGCTCGCCGCGTTCCTGGAGAAGGTGTCTCTGGTCGCCGACGCCGATCAGGTCCCCGACAACGAGGACGGCGTCGTCACGTTGATGACGTTGCACACCGCGAAGGGGCTCGAATTCCCCGTCGTGTTCGTGACCGGTTGGGAGGACGGACAATTCCCGCACATGCGGGCACTGGGTGATCCTGCCGAACTCTCGGAGGAGAGGCGGCTCGCGTATGTGGGGATCACCCGTGCGCGGCATCGGCTCTACCTCAGTCGCGCGGTGCTGAGGTCGTCCTGGGGACAACCCGTCACCAATCCGGAATCACGTTTCCTGCAAGAGGTTCCGCAGGATCTGGTCGAGTGGCGTCGCACCGGGCCGACGTCTGCGCGCGGTCGCGCCATCGGTTCCGGGCTCGGTTCGCGTCTCGGTGCGGAGGGGCGGTCGTCCGCCGCTTCCGGTTTCGGTGCGGCGCGGGGGAGGAACAATCAGTTGGTGCTGGCGGTGGGGGACCGGGTCAGTCATGACAAGTACGGTCTGGGGACGGTGCTCGAAACCAAGGGGTCCGGTCCGACGGCGACGGTCGTCGTGGACTTCGGTTCGGCGGGGAAGGTGCGGCTGATGCTCGTCGGCGGTGTGCCGATGATCAAGCTGTGAGGTGGGGGATGCGGCGGCGGTGTGCTCCCGCGACCGGTGCGCGTCACGCAGTGCTCGCCCCGGATCGTGGAATCCGGAGCACGCTCTAGTCGGCGCGCTGTCCGAGTGCGATTCCGCGGGTCGCGAGCCACGGAACGGGGTCGATCTTGTCGACGCCGTTGAGGTGTACCTCGAAGTGCAGATGCGGGCCGGTGGAGAAGCCTCGATTGCCCATCGTCGCGATCTGATCGCCGGCCATCACCTGCTGTCCGACGCTGACGAGGCTCTGGTCGATGTGGCCGTACACGGTGACGGTTCCGTCGGCATGGAGCAGGCGCACCCACATGCCGAAGCCGGATGCGGGGCCCGAGTCGATGACCACGCCGTCGGCGACCGCGTAGATGGGGGTGCCGATGGCGTTGGCGATGTCGACGCCGGCGTGCAGCGTGCCCCAGCGTGCTCCGAAGTGCGAGGTGAAGCTGCCGACGGCGGGAAGGACGAACAGAGGGCGGCGGGCGGCGGCCTCGCGGGCGGCGCGTTCTTCGCTGAACCGCTCGCCCTTGGCGAGGAGGTTGGAGAACTGCGACAGGTCGTTGGGGTCGGCGACGTTGAGCACCTGCGGTGCCTGGGACGGCGCGGATCCGTTGCTCGCGGCGGCGAGCTGTGCGGCCTGCGGAACGGCGGTGGCAGCGATGACGTTCGAGTCGGTGTCGGACGTGTCGGCGGCCAGCGCGATGTCGGAACGCTCGGTGGCGACACCGTGCGCGCTGGTGGCGGCCTGACCCGCGGCGACGACGGCGCCTGCGGCGACCGCGAAGACGGCGGCGCGGCCCTTGAGGGCGGTGGGGGGCGTCGGGATGCGGTGCGCTCCGGTGCGGGTGACGGGGGAGTCGACGTTCTGCACGGGGGCTGCCGCGTTCCGGGAGGCGGTGCCTGCAACCGGGGTGGTGCCGTCGTAGGTGGGTTCCGGGGCGAGGCCGCGGCGGAAGTCCATCGTCGCCGAGTTGTTCCAGGTGTCGGCGTTGTTCCAGGTGTCGGCGTTGTTCCAGGTGTCGGCGTACCGGTGGTCCCAGGGGTCGGGATCGGTGCGGCGGCCGTGGCTGCCGGTGTCCGAACTGCCTGGGCGCATCCCCATCCTCGCTTTCGTGACCTCATCGTTACTTCGACTGGAGCGACGGTAACGAAACGATCGCGTCGGTGGCAAGCCGTAAGCCCGACAACGACGTCGATGTGACGGTCATCACAGCCGGATTCGAGGTGAATGCAGTGCTCGCGCTCGCGCGCGGGCGGGGTCACAAAGGTGTCGCCGGGCATCGCGGTTTCGTTTCGGGCGTGATTCGGATGCTGCATTCTGCATCACGGTGACGCGCGGCGGAGACCGGTCGTCGTGTGGATCGGGCCACCTGTCATTCTGGACCGCGGTGCTTCCCTCGTTCGCGGCCCGTTCGCATCCCGGGGGGAACGCGTGAGGTAGCCCGACGGCTCCCGATGCCCGTGACATGCGCCACATGAGGTGCACGCGGTCGAATCGTGGGTCGTCCGAGTAACTAGAGTCCGACATCGGCCCGCTCAATACCCCCGAGCGGGCGTGAACGCAGACGAGACGGTGAGCAGATGGATCTCTTCGAATACCAGGCGAAGGAACTCTTCGCCAAGCATGACGTGCCGACCTCGGCCGGCCGTGTTACCGACACTGTCGCCGGTGCCCGCGAGATCGCCGAGGAAATCGGCAAGCCCGTGATGGTCAAGGCTCAGGTCAAGGTCGGTGGCCGCGGCAAGGCCGGCGGCGTGAAGTACGCGGCCACCGCGGACGATGCGCAGACCCACGCCGAGAACATCCTCGGCCTCGACATCAAGGGTCACATCGTCAAGAAGCTGCTGGTCGCCGAGGCGAGCGAGATCGCGGAGGAGTACTACATCTCCTTCCTGCTCGACCGCACCAACCGCACCTACCTGGCGATGTGCTCGGTCGAGGGTGGCATGGAGATCGAAGAGGTCGCCGCCACCAAGCCCGAGCGTCTGGCCAAGATCGCTGTCGACGCCGTCAAGGGTGTCGACCTCGCGTTCGCCCGTGAGATCGCGGAGAAGGGCCACCTGCCCGCCGAGGTCCTCGACGCCGCGGCCGTCACGATCCAGAAGCTGTGGGAGGTCTTCGTCAAGGAAGACGCTCTCCTCGTCGAGGTCAACCCGCTCGTCCGCACCCCGGACGACCAGATCCTCGCCCTCGACGGCAAGGTCACCCTGGATGCCAACGCCGACTTCCGGCAGCCCGGCCACGCCGAGTTCGAGGACAAGGACGCCACGGATCCGCTCGAGCTCAAGGCCAAGGAGAACGACCTCAACTACGTCAAGCTCGACGGCGAGGTCGGCATCATCGGTAACGGCGCCGGCCTGGTCATGTCGACCCTGGACGTCGTCGCCTACGCGGGCGAGAAGCACGGCAACGTCAAGCCCGCCAACTTCCTCGACATCGGTGGCGGCGCGTCCGCCGCGGTCATGGCCGCCGGTCTCGACGTCATCCTCAACGATGCGCAGGTCAAGAGCGTCTTCGTGAACGTCTTCGGTGGCATCACCGCCTGTGACGCGGTCGCCAACGGCATCGTCGGCGCGCTGCAGACCCTGGGCGACGAGGCCAACAAGCCGCTCGTCGTGCGTCTGGACGGCAACAACGTCGAGGAGGGTCGCCGCATCCTCGCCGAGGCCGCTCACCCGCTGGTCACGGTCGTCGCCACCATGGACGAGGCTGCCGACAAGGCTGCCGAGCTCGCGTTCGCAGCGAAGTAAGGGATACAGAACAATGGCAATCTTCCTTACCAAGGATTCCAAGGTCATCGTCCAGGGCATCACCGGTGGCGAGGGCACCAAGCACACCGCGCTGATGCTCAAGGCCGGCACGCAGGTCGTCGGCGGTGTCAACGCCCGCAAGGCCGGCACCACGGTCTCGCACACGGACAAGGACGGCAACGCCGTCGAACTGCCCGTCTTCGGCACCGTCGCGGAGGCCATGAAGGAAACCGGCGCGGACGTCTCGATCGCGTTCGTTCCCCCGGCCTTCTCGAAGGACGCCATCGTCGAGGCCATCGACGCGGAGATCCCGCTGCTCGTGGTCATCACCGAGGGCATCCCGGTGCAGGACTCCGCGTACGCGTGGGCCTACAACGTCGAGAAGGGCAGCAAGACCCGGATCATCGGCCCCAACTGCCCCGGCATCATCACCCCCGGTGAGGCGCTCGTCGGCATCACCCCGGCGAACATCGCGGGCAAGGGCCCGGTCGGCCTCGTGTCGAAGTCCGGCACCCTGACCTACCAGATGATGTTCGAGCTGCGCGAGTTCGGCTTCTCGACCGCCATCGGCATCGGCGGCGACCCGGTCATCGGCACCACCCACATCGACGCCATCGAGGCGTTCGAGAAGGACCCGGAGACCAAGGTCATCGTCATGATCGGCGAGATCGGTGGCGACGCCGAGGAGCGTGCCGCCGACTACATCAAGGCGAACGTGACCAAGCCGGTCGTCGGCTACGTCGCCGGCTTCACCGCGCCGGAGGGCAAGACCATGGGCCACGCCGGCGCCATCGTCTCCGGTTCCTCGGGCACCGCGCAGGCCAAGAAGGATGCGCTCGAGGCCGCGGGCGTCAAGGTCGGCAAGACGCCGTCCGAGACCGCTGCTCTCGCCCGCGAGATCCTGAAGTCGCTCTGATCCCGGCTTCGTCGCTCCGCTGAGCACCGCGCAATCCGCTGCGCGAGCATCTCGCTCCGCGAGCATCGAGCGAATGTATCGCTCGATCGATTCGATCGATCGAGCGATACATTCGCTCAGGTCGTGGCGGGGGTGTCAGGCGTCCACCCACTCCGACCCGGCCGGCTCGAGCTCGGCTGCGCCCGAGGTCAGCGACGCCACCATCCCCTCCAGTTCGTCCCGGTCACGTGCCGCCACCGTGATCGTCACCAGAGCCGTGTACGCGACGTCGAGCACCGCGACACCCCGCGACCGCAACTCCGCCTCCACCCGGCCCGCCTCGGCATGACCGACGGTGAACGTGTACTTCTCCTGCCTGCGCCGCTCCACGAGGGTCGCGGAATCCAACGCGACCGCAACGGCACCCGAATAGGCGCGCACCAGCCCGCCCGCGCCCAGCTTGATGCCGCCGAACCAGCGCGTCACCACGACCGCGACGTCGACGAGATCGCGGTGGTGCAGCACCTGCAGCATCGGCACCCCCGCCGTCCCGCCGGGCTCACCGTCGTCGCTCGACCGTTCCGCCCGCGACGCGGGATCGGCTCCCACCGCGAACGCCCAGCAGTGGTGCCGCGCATCCGGATGCAGCTGTCGCCGCTCGTCGACGAACGCGGCGGCCTCCTCCGAGGATCCGACGCGGCGCACCGCGGCGAGGAACCGCGAATGCTTGACTTCGGTTTCGACGAGGACATCCGGGCCGGGAGCGAGGGTGCGGGGCATCGTCCCATTCTCCCAGCGATCGCCCGCCGCTCCCGTCGGGTGCCTAGGCTGGTGCACAGCGATCGACCGTACGAGGAGGAGCGCACATGACTTCACCGACCGGCACTGCGCCGACCGGCCGGCCGGCCCCGACCAGGATGGTGCCGCTGCTGCTGCCTCTGGTGGTCGCCGTGCTCGGCGTCGTCAACACCCTGCTGGGTCTCGCACCGTACGTGACCATCGAACTGCGTTCGCACGTGTGGCTGTCGTCGTTCGACTACGGGTTCGCGACCGTGGCGCTGGGATTCCTGCTGTTCGGCGGTGGCTGTGCGGCACTGTCGCTGCTGCCGGGGCAGGACCTGCGGGCCACTGCGGTGGCGGCATCCGGTGTCGGCTTCGTCATGTCGGTGTTCCAGCTGTTCCACCTGCCGGACGAGACCAGCATCGCGTGGGGTGGTGTGCTCATCCTCATCCTGGGCTTCGTGCAGACCGTGGCCGCGGTGATGGCCCTGCTGTTCGGTATCGGGGTGCTCGCGCCGGGGCGGGCGTTCGACGCACCCGACGGATCGGGGGTGCCCCAGGGGCCGGCCCAGCCGCAGTACCCGGGCCAGCCGCAGTACCCGGGCCAGCAGTATCCGGTCCAGCCGCAGTACCCGACCCAGCAGCAGTACCAGGGCGGGTACGGTGCGCCGACGCAGCAGTTCGCCGCCGGGGCGCAGCCGACGGGACCAGGCCGGTACGGTGCCGCACAGCAACCCGAGGAGGGCACACAGTTCCCGAATCCGGCGCAGCAGCCGTACCCGGGCACCCAGTACCCGGCGTACCCCGCCCAACCCTCCGGCGGGTACGCCACGGCGTACACCTCGCAGCAGCACCCTCAGCCGCAGTCTCCGGTGCCACCGGAACCGCACAGCCCCTACACCCAGCCGTACGCCGAAGCGCAGGCCGGGGCGGAGTCGCAGGTGGGGTCGCAGGCGGAGCCGGAGCAGCGGAGCGCGACCGCACAGTCCGGGCCCGGTGCCCCGGGCGCCGACGAACCGGACGCGCCCGCCGGACCGGCGAGTGGGGAGAACCCCGACGACACGGCGACCCAGGTGTTCCGTGCGCCGGACGATCCGCGTTGATCGGCGCGCCTGACGCGGTCGGCATCGGTGCGGTGCCACCATCGACGCGATGACTTCGACGCTCGGCCGGTCAGTTCGGCACCCACCACCCGCAGGTGATCAGCTCGATCCGGAACGCTTCCGGATCCTCCTCGGCGCCGCGACCCGCGTGCCCGCCGTGGTCGTCGCGTTCGTGGCGACGTTCGTGACGCTGACCATGGTGACCGCCGACAGCGACCTGACGGGGATCTACGCGGCCATCGCCGGGACGTGGCTGGCGTTGCATCAGGTTCCGTTGACGATCGACGACGCGACCCTCGGGGCGCTCCCGTTGCTACCCACCGCGATCGTGGTGTGGCGTTCGGTGCGCGTGTGCGCGCACGCCACGGATTCGCTCGTCGAACACACCGAACGCGACCTGTCGCTCGTCGATGCCGCGCGTCTCGCCGCGGCGACGATCGTGGGTCCCCTGACGATCACCGTGATCGCGCTGGTGGTGGTGCAGGACGCGTCCGGTGTCCTGCCGGTGTCACCGCCGAACGAGGCGGCCGCGCTCGCGTGGGTGACGGGCGTGTATCTGCTGTCCGCGCTGATCGGCATCGGTCTGCGTTCGTGGCGGGGGCTGTGCCTCCGCCACGGCGTGCCGGAATGGGCGGTGATCTCGGTGCGACCGGCGGTGCGGGCCCTGCTGGGCATGCTCGCGATGGGCGCTCTGCTCACCGCGGTCGGACTCGCGCTGTCCTGGGGAACCGTCGGTGATCTCCTCGCGCGTGGCGACGACGTGTCCGGTCTGCTCGGACTGACGGTCATGTCGATCCTGTACCTGCCGAACGTCGTCGTCGCCGCGTCCGCGATCCTCGCCGGCAGTGCCGTGCAGTTCGGTGACATGACGCTGAGCCTGTTCGAGGCGACCGGAGGTGACGTTCCGGCGTTGCCCGTGCTCGGGGCGATCCCGGAGGGGCCGGCCGGTGCGTCCTGGGTGGTGGCGTTGGCGGTGCCCGCGACCGTCGGCGCGCTGCTGGGACGATTCGCCGCGCATCGCACGTTGCAGGCGCTCGCCGACGGGGTCCCGGTCGCCCGCACCGACACGGCGCTGACCGTGCTCGCCGCTGCCGCGCAGGTGGGCGTCGGTACCGCCGTGCTGACGTGGGTCGCGAGCGGGTCCCTCGGCCGGTTCGGGACGGTCGGCGCCAACTGGTGGCTCGCCGGGATCCTGATGTTCGCGTGGACGGGACTGCTCGGGCTGATCACTGCGCAACTGCTCATGTGGCGGGAGGGACGTCTCGGTGCTGCGGCCGCGCGGGCCGCGACCGAGGCCGACCTTGTGGGCGATCCGGACGACGGCGCGGACCCGGATGACCTCGGTGATCCCGACGACCGCACCGATCCCGACGAGCAGAAGGCACTCGGGCCCGGAGCGTCGGACGAACACGGGGACGACGACGACCCCGACGACGACCCCGACCCCGACGACGACGCCGACTCCGACGACGCCGATCCCGACGACGACGTGATCGAGACAGAGGTGATCGAGACAGAGGTGATCGACGCGGAGATCGTCGAGGTCGAGGTCGAGGACCGTGACGCCGGTACCGACCGGGCAACCCCACCGGCACGTGCGGACGTCGCCGACGACGACTCCGACGATGATGCGGGTGCGGATGCCGACGAGGAGGTCGAGGGCAAGGGCACGAGACGCGGCGACTAGGATTCGGATGGCCGGTCGTCCGGCCCGCCCCCACGAGTTCTCAGGAGTAGAGCGCTGACTGCCTCGCGTGACCACCTGCCGCCGACTGCACCGGCGCGGCTCGTCGTACTGGCCTCCGGCACGGGAAGCCTGCTGCGGTCGCTGATCGACGCGACCCGCGCGGACGGCTATCCCGCCCGGGTCGTCGCGGTCGGTGTCGACCGCAACTGTGCGGCCGAACAACACGCCGACGACGCGGGGATCCCCCGGTTCCGGGTGTCGCTACGCGACCACACCGATCGAGCGGAGTGGGATCGGGCACTCACCGATGCCGTCGCCGCACACGAACCCGATCTGGTGGTCAGTGCGGGTTTCATGAAGATCCTGGGTTCGGAGTTCCTCGACCGCTTCGGCGGCCGGATCATCAACACCCACCCCGCGTTGCTGCCGTCGTTCCCGGGTGCGCACGCCGTCGCCGATGCGCTCGCGTACGGGGTGAGGGTCACCGGGTCGACGGTGCATCTGGTCGACGGGGGCGTCGACACCGGGCCGGTGCTCGCGCAGGAGGCCGTGACCGTCCGGGACGGTGACGACGAGGCGACCCTGCACGAGCGCATCAAAGTTGTGGAGCGACGTCTGCTGGCCGAGGTTGTCGCGGCCGTCGCCACCCGTGGAGTTGTTTCCGATGGACGAAAGGCCGTGATCCCCAGTGACCGAACGTAGGGCTGTGCGCCGCGCACTGGTCAGCGTGTACGACAAGAGTGGCCTGGTGGAGCTGGCGACCGGACTCCACGAGGCGGGTGTCGAACTGGTGTCGACCGGTTCGACGGCCGCGACGATCGCCGGTGCGGGTGTGCCGGTGACGAAGGTCGAGGAGCTCACCGGGTTCCCCGAATGCCTCGAGGGCCGCGTGAAGACGCTGCATCCGCGCGTGCACGCCGGCATCCTCGCCGACACCCGCAAGCAGGATCACCTCGACCAACTCGAGGAACTCGGCATCGAGGCGTTCGAACTGGTCGTCGTGAACCTGTACCCGTTCACGCAGACCGTCGCGTCGGGTGCGACCCCGGACGAGTGCGTCGAGCAGATCGACATCGGCGGTCCGTCGATGGTGCGTGCCGCCGCGAAGAACCACCCGTCCGTCGCGGTGGTCGTCGACCCCGCTCGCTACGGCACGGTCATCGAATCGGTGCGGGCCGGCGGGTTCACGCTGCCCGAGCGCAAGGCCCTCGCCGCTCAGGCGTTCCAGCACACCGCCGCCTACGACGTCGCGGTCGCGAGCTGGATGAACAGCGGCTACGCCGTTCCCGAGACCGAGGACACGCAGTTCCCGGCGTGGACCGGTGCGACGTGGACCCGCGCGAACGTCCTCCGGTACGGCGAGAACCCGCACCAGGCCGCCGCGCTGTACGTCAGCGAGGACGGCGAGCCGGGGCTGGCGCAGGCCGAGCAGTTCCACGGCAAGGAGATGTCGTACAACAACTACCAGGACGCCGACGCGGCCTGGCGGGCCGCACACGACCACGCGGAGCCGTGCGTCGCGATCATCAAGCACGCCAACCCGTGCGGCATCGCGATCGCCGACGACATCGCGGACGCGCACCGGCTGGCACACGAGTGCGACCCGGTCTCCGCGTTCGGTGGTGTGATCGCGTCGAACCGTGAGGTCAGCGTCAAGATGGCCGAGCAGGTCGCGGACATCTTCACCGAGGTGATCATCGCCCCGGCGTACGCGGACGGCGCCGTCGAGGTGCTCTCCCGCAAGAAGAACATCCGCATCCTGCGCGCGGATTCGCCGGAGGCCGCGCAGATCGAGATGAAGCAGATCTCCGGTGGGCTGTTGCTGCAGGAACGTGACGCGCTCGACGCCGACGGCGATTCACCGGCGAACTGGCAGCTCGCGTGCGGTGAGCCGGCCGACGCGGCGACCCTCCGCGACCTCGAGTTCGCGTGGCGCACGGTGCGTGCCGTCAAGTCCAACGCGATCCTGCTGGTGTCCGGTGGCGCGACCGTCGGCGTGGGCATGGGTCAGGTCAATCGCGTCGATTCGTCGCGGCTCGCGGTGGCGCGCGCCGGCGACCGGGTGGCCGGTTCGGTGGCCGCGTCCGACGCGTTCTTCCCGTTCGCGGACGGTCTGCAGGTGCTCACCGAGGCGGGGGTCAAGGCGGTCGTGCAGCCGGGTGGTTCGGTGCGTGACAACGAGGTGATCGAGGCGGCACGCGAGGCCGGTGTCACCCTGTATCTGACGGGGGCTCGCCACTTCGCGCACTGACGCCGAGTCGTCGAGCGGTTTGCGCCCGCCCGGACGTCGCCCGATTCAGGCGGCGTACGGGTGGGCGCTGTGCTGCACGGAGATGTGATCGGCGGGGACGCGCCGGTCGTCGGCGATGACGAGTTTCGCGGCTCCGCGATCGAGCAGTTCGCGGATCAGCACGGCGGCGGCCGCACCCTTCTCCGCGTCGACGTGGCTCAGGTCGATCGTGATGGCGTGCCCGGTCAGATCGTGCGGGAGTTCCTTCGGCAGTGTGCCGGTGGATCCGAGTCGTAGTTTCATGTGGTGTCTCCTGTCGGTGTGTGGAGCGGGGGTAAAAGAAAAGGCACCCGGGGCGTTGTGCCCGGGTGCCCGAGAGGTGGAGTCGGTCGACTCTAGTCTCGGGGATGCCACAGGGCCGCGTGGAAGTGGAAGTACGCGAACGGTACGGAACAGGGCTTGTCGTGCATGTGACGATGCATCGGACCGTACCTTTCTCGTGTGCACCTGCGGGTTAACGGAAAACCATACACCAACGACGCGAATCTGACATTTCGTATTCCCCGGCGGGCCGCGACACGACCCGCCGGGCGCGCTCACAGGGACTTCAACCAGGCGACGAATCCGTCGGTGAACTCGTCGGAATACGGCAGGTCCGCGACGTAGTCGGCGCCGGTGGACTGCTGGTCGCCGACGTCCTTGAGGACGTGGTTGGTGCGCGACATGCGCAGGGAGGTCAGGGCTGTGTGCACGAGCGCGGAATCGAGCGCGTCGACGTCCTCGATCCGCACCTGGATGTCCTTCGCGGACACGCTGGTGAGCACGGGCATACCGCCGCGGATCTGCGCGGCGAGCATCCGCGGGTCGAGGTCGTCCTCCTCCGCGAGCGCCTTGGCGTTGGCGGGGACGAGGCCGGCGTTGCGGAGGGGTTCGGGCAGATCACCGGGGAGGGTGCCGTCGGCGCGCAGTGATTCGACGGCCCCGGTGAGCGCGAGACGCAGTTCGTCGGCGATCTGCACGGGCAGTTGTTTCGCGGCGACCACCGCGTCGAGTTGCGCGTCGATCTGGGCGGTGAGCAGATCGAGGAGTCGCACCGCGAGGGGTTCGAGCAGGGCCAATCCCTTGATGCGC
>Ga0209612_1002942_pt1 | contig 11691 bp, 9 predicted proteins | sample BioC12SIPDNA_FD_185746 | JGI IMG/M metagenome (GOLD analysis project Ga0209612, IMG submission 185746) | Anaerobic biogas reactor microbial communites from Washington, USA - Biogas_R1_B C12 SIP DNA (SPAdes) (version 2) | ecosystem: Engineered > Bioreactor > Anaerobic > Unclassified | place...
CCTGGCCCTGGAGAGAGACACGCCGATGCTTCTTGTGATGGGTGGCAGCCGTGGGGCGCGCTCCATCAATCAGGCGCTGCAGCAGGCGCTGCCTCGCCTGCTGCCACGGGTGCAGGTGCTGCACATAACGGGCTTGGTGGACTATGACGAGTGCCTGGCCATGCGGGCACAGCAGCCCGCCGAGCTGCAGGCGCGCTATCATGTATACGCTTATCTGCATGAAGAGATGGTATTGGCGCTGGCGGCGGCCGATCTCGTCATTGCACGTTCGGGGGCGGCTACGCTGGGCGAGTTTCCGGCAGTGGGGTTGCCTGCCGTCTTGGTGCCCTATCCCTATGCCGGGCAACACCAACGCGTCAACGCCGCCTATCTGGCCGATGCTGGCGCTGCCATTGTGCTGGAGGATGATCGCCTGGCTCAGGAGCTGTTGCCCGCCCTCGAGCGGCTGCTGGGCGATCGTGAGGCGTTGCAGCGCATGTCGCTGGCTGCGCGGGCTCTGAGCAAGCCTCGGGCCGCTGCGCGGATCGCCGAAGAGCTGGTGAGTATCGCCAAAGGAGGGCGCCATGGGTAGTGCCGCCACCGTGACCATCGATCAGGTGGTGTTGATGGCCCTCATCTTGGGCGTGTTTGGGGTGCTTGGGTTCAGGCGCGGTGCCAACCGTGAACTGGTCACACTGGTGGGCATCGCCATCGCGTTTGTATTGTTGACGCAGCTATCGGATGCTATTGTGCCCATCGTTAACAAGCTGCACCGTATGGGGCGGTTCGTTGTGCGCGGGGGGCTGTTAGCAGACGATCCCACCGTCGTGTGGGGAGAGGTCAAGAACCTGCCCATGCTGGTCAGCAGTGAGGACCATCGCCGCAACCTGGCGACGCTGCTATTTGCCTTGCTGGTGGCAGTGTCTTACATTGCTGGGTCTCGCGCAGCGGCAGATGGGGGCAACTCGCTGTCGCGGATATTGGGGCTGGTGCTTGGGGCCGTCAACGGCTTTATCATCGCCAGCTACCTGTTCCGCTATGCTCTGGTTGCCACCAAGGCCACCATCGAGCTTTCGAGTGGGGCGATGCGAGAGACGGTAATGAGCGGTCAAACCGTCGGCAAGATCATCGTGGCACTGGTGCTGGCGTTGATCGCCCTCGGGCTGTACGGCGCCTCGCGCAGGCGCTCATCGTGAGGAGGGCGCGATGGCTCCGATAGAGGTGTTTTTCGGTGCGCTGGTGGTGATGTTTGGCCTGGTGGGCCTAGTGCGGGGCTTTTTGCGAGAGCTGGGCGTCACCATGGTGATGGTGTTCGCGCTGTTCTTCTTGAGCCTGGTTGATGGCACAGTGACGCGAGGCATGGAGCGGCTAATCGCGCTGTTTGGCCTCAAGACCGATGCGGGCTCGGTGGCGCTCTACACCTGCTGGCTCTACTTGGGCGTCATCATGGTGGCCGCCTTTATCTCTTACCAGGGCGAGACGCTCTCGTTTGCCGGCAATAACCCTCCAGGTACTTTTGGCCTGATGCTGGGGCTGGTGCTTGGCCTGGTCAATGGCTACCTCATCGCTGGGTCGCTGTGGCACTTTATGGATCGCTTTGGCTACCCCATCTCATGGTTGGGCTTTTCGGCCGACAGGCTGTCGCCTTTGGCCGGCAAACTTGTGCCCATGCTTCCCAGTGCGTTTCTGGGGCAAGATGTGCTGCTGGGGCAGAGCATGCTGCTTTACCTCAGCATCGTGCTGTTGGCCTTTCGGGTGATACGCTGATGGCGTCACCATCTCCTGTGCGCATTGATACATTGCCTCGCCGCCTGCACCTGGTGGGCATTGGGGGCAGCGGCATGTCGCCTATTGCGCGGGTGCTGTGTCAGCGCGGGCATGTGGTCACCGGTTCCGATCTGCAGGCGAGCGCGCTCACGCGCGAGCTCGAGGCACTGGGGGCGCGCGTGTATGTGGGTCACCGGGCCGAACAGGTTGGAGATGCTGATTTGGTGATGGTCTCGTCAGCGATCCCCTGGCACAATGTAGAGGTGCGGGCAGCGCGCGAGCGGGGCATCCCGGTGCTCGAGAGGCGGGGGTTCATCCAGGCTCTGTTGGCAGGGCATCGTACGTTGGCGGTAGCTGGGACGCACGGCAAGACGACCACCGCTGCCATGACGACGCATATTCTGCAGAGCGTTGGTCTGGAGCCGTCTTACATCGTAGGCGGTGTGTTGGCCAACACCGGGCACAATGCCGAGGCTGGCGGCGGCGACTGTTTTGTAATCGAGGCCGATGAATACGAGCGTATGTTCCTGGGGCTGGAGCCCTGGGTGGCAGTGATCACAAACATCGAGATGGATCATCCCGACTGCTTTAGCGACCTGGACGACGTGCGAGCAGCCTTTGTTGCCTTTGCGCAGCAGGTGCAGCCAGGCGGGCTATTGGTGGCCTGCGGCGATGATCCGCAGGTGCGCCTGGCCGTTTCGGCTATAGACGTGCCGGTGGTGCTGTATGGTGAGAACCAGGCGAACCACGCGGTGGTGAGCGATGCCGTTGCCCTTGGGCAAGAAGGGCTCACATTCGTGCTGACCGTCGATGGCGAGAAGGTGGCCTGCAGTCTGCCGCTTTCGGGGCGGCACAATGTACTCAACGCGAGCGCGGCGCTGCTGGTGGCTCGAGCCGTGGGCGTGCCGCTCGAGCACGCTGCAGCACAGTTGGGCAGCTACCGTGGTGTGCAGCGCCGCAGCGAGTTCAAGGGGCAAGCAGGCGGGGTGCTGGTCATCGATGACTATGCGCACCACCCCACGCAGCTGCGCGCCACTATTGCGGCCATGCGCGAACGCTATCCGGGTCGTCGGCTGATCGCGCTTTTTCAGCCGCATACCTACAGTCGCACGCAGGCGCTCTTTGACGAGTACGCCGCCAGCTTTGGCGTTGCGGACCTGGTGCTGGTGCTCGATGTCTACCGTGCGCGCGCCAAAGAGGTGCCGACCGTTGGCGCGGCCGAGCTCGTGGCGGCGATGGCTCACCACGGCGCCAGCCATGTGCCCGATCTCGAGGCAGCCGAAGCCTGGCTACTCTCTAACGTGCAGCCGGGCGATCTGGTGCTGACGCTGGGCGCTGGCGATGGCTATCTGGTCGGCGAGCGCCTGCTGGCGCGTCTGGCAGAGGGCGAGCAACGGTGAGCGCACAAGAGCAGTTTGTGAAGCGGCTGGAAACGGATTCGCCGCATTTGGCGGTACAGCGTGCTGCGCCGCTGGCGCCCTACACCTCGTTTGGCATCGGTGGGCCTGCCGACCTGCTGGTGGTGGTCGAGAGCGTCACCGATCTCGCGCAGGCGGTGCAGTTCGCCAACGCGACGCGTGTGAATTGGATGGTGTTGGGCTCTGGCAGCAATGTACTGGTGGCCGATGAAGGCATTCGTGGGTTGGTGATCATCAATGCAACGCAAGGCTTCGAGATTGACCAGAATGGCCTGCTGGTGGCTGCCTCAGGCGTGATGCTCTGTGAGCTGGCTCGTTGGGCCGTAGACGAGGGTTGGGGCGGGCTGCAGTGGGCAGTTGGCATACCGGGCACTCTTGGCGGCGCCACGGTGGGCAATGCCGGCGCCTATGGTGGCTCGATGGCCGGCATTGTGTGCTGGGCGCGGGTGTTGCGCAGCGATGGCAGTATCGCACAAGTGCCGGTCGAGGCGCTGGGCTATGGCTATCGTACCAGCGCTCTCAAGCGCGAGCACGCGCGCGATGGGCGCTCGCTGGTGCTTGAGACTGCGATGCAGCTCGAGAGGGGCGATGCCGGCGCTTTGGCGGCCGAGGCCGCAAGCTATGATGCTCGACGCGAGGCCAGCACGCCGCGCGGCCGCTGCGCGGGCAGTGTTTTCAAGCGCACCGCGCACTACCCGGCTGGGTACCTCATCGACAGAGCGGGCCTCAAGGGGATGACGGTGGGTGGCGCTCAGGTCTCACCGGTGCATGCCAATTTCCTGATGAATACAGGGGGCGCAACGGCGCGGGATATGCGTTGTCTGATCGAGCGGCTGCAGCGGCGCGTGTGGCTGCTCTATGCACACCATCTAGACCCAGAGATCGAGTTTGTGGGAGACTGGCATTGGCAAACAAGTTGCACAGAGGTGGGCCTGTGAAGCCACGGGTGGCCATTATCGCTGGTGGCAAGAGTGGCGAGCATGAGGTTTCTCTGCAGAGCGCCCGATCGGTTCTGGCCGCGCTGGACCGCGACAAGTATGAGGTCGTGGTGGTGGGTGTGACCAAGCAAGGTCGCTGGATCGCCGCGGACGACGCACTCGAACTGCTCGAAGGCGAGAAGACTGAGGTTCGTGATGCGGCGCAGGTGTCGCTGGCTACGCAGGGACGGCGTGAGCTTGTGCCTGGCATCAGCGAGCATCCCTTTCCGCAGGTAGATGTGGTCTTTCCAGTGATGCACGGCACCTACGGCGAAGACGGCACCGTGCAAGGGTTGCTCGAGCTGGCCGGGCTGCCTTATGTGGGCGCAGGTGTGCTCGGGTCCGCTCTGGGGCTCGACAAAGTCACCCAGAAGAATGTGCTCGAGGCCAACGGCCTGCCGGTGGTTCCCTATCAGGTGGTGCTACGCAGCCGCTGGCAGCGCGAGCGCGAGGCAGTGCTGCACGGGGTGTTGGACCAGCTTGCGCTGCCGCTGTTTGTCAAGCCCTCTTGTGGGGGCAGCTCGGTGGGGTGCTCCAAGGCGCATAGCGAGGCTGAGCTGGCCGCCGGACTCGACCTGGCGGCGCGCTTTGGCCGCAAGCTGCTCGTCGAGACGGCTGTAAACGCCCGTGAGATCGAGTGTAGTGTGTTGGGCAACGATGAGCCCTGCGCTTCAGTGCTCGGCGAGGTGCTGCCTGGAAACGAGTTCTATGACTATCGTGCCAAGTATATCGATGATAACTCGACGCTGTGCATACCCGCGGCGCTTGACGCCGCGTTGACGGCGCATATTCGCGAGATGGCTGTGCGGGCGTTTGTGGCGATCGACTGCGCGGGCATGGCGAGGGTGGACTTTTTCGTCGACCGTGAGACCAGTGCGGTATATGTCAACGAGCTGAACACCATCCCAGGTTTCACACGGATCAGCATGTACCCCAAGTTGTGGGAAGCGAGCGGCCTATCCTACCCGCGGCTCTTGAACCGTCTGATCGAGTTAGCGGTGGAGCGACATCGCGAGCGTTTGGCAACAGAGACCGATTACGGCTACGATCATTAAGGGTGCAAAGGGCAGCGAATGAAGAGCTCGAACAGAAACAGAGCCTTGCGGTCGCAAAGCCGGCTGGGATACCAGGCCAGCGAAGCGCCGCTCGAGCAGTTCGAGTCGGTGCCTGGCCGTATCGGCGCGGTGGCACACCGTCTGCCAGGGTTGCTGTTGCTTGTGCTGGGCATGGTGATGGTGAGACACCTGCTGGCCACCGAACGCTTTCAAGTGAAGGTTGTAGAGGTTACCGGGACGCGGATGCTGGCGCCCGATCAAGTCCGCGAGAGCGTTGGCTTGCTCGGTGATAGCGTTTTTGGGGTGAACGAGAGCACGATTGAGCGCGCACTGCTTGATCAATACGCCTGTCTCGAGGGCGCGCGCGTGCGCTGTCGGTTGCCGGCCACCTGTCGGGTGAGTGTCTCTGAGATCGCCGAGGTGCTGGTGTGGGAGCAGGGCGGCGAAGCGTGGTGGGTGTCGCTTGAGGGGCGTGTGCTGGGGCCTGCTGCTGCAGTGAGCGATGCCCCTCGGTTGGTGAACAGCGGTTCGCGGCTCGAGCCGCGAGATGGCTATCTGGTGGGAGTGCCATGGCTGTACGCCTATGAGGCAAGCCTGGCGCTGGCGGGCGTCTATCGGCTCGAGTATCTTGCAGGCTACGGCCTGCTGGTGCGCATGGGAGCGGAGGGCATGCCTGTCTATCTCGGCGCTGGCGGCGACGTAGCCACCAAACTCGAGTTGGCGGCTGACGTGATCGCCGAGGCGGAGAGACGTGCTTTGAACATCACATACATAGACTTGCGCAGCACATCGCGACCTGTCGTGGGTGGGCTGTAGGGGGAGGCCAACGTGGCATCAGACCGTATCATTGCCGCCATAGATATCGGAACAACCAAGATATGCGTTCTAGTCGGCAGGGTCACGCAGGGGCGGCCGATCCAGATTCTGGGGACGGGCATCATGCCCGCCAATGGTCTGAGCAAAGGCGTAATCACTGATATCGAGCAAGCGAGCGAGTCCATCCGTGAGGCGATCCGCAAGGCAGAGCGCCCCTCGGGCTATACGATCCGCAACGCCTATGTGAGCGTAGGCGGCGCCCATATTGGCTCGCAGAATTGCGATGGTGTTGCGGCCATCGGGCGTGGCGACCGGCCGATCATTCGCGATGATCTCGATCGCGCTCTTGAAAATGCCCGTGCCATTCCGCTGTCGCACAACCGGCAGATTCTGCACTCGATCCCGCGCGAGTACACGATCGACGAGCAGCGCAATATCAAGAATCCGCTGGGGATGATCGGGTACCGGCTCGAGGTCGAGGCGCATGTCATCACTGGCTCGCGCACGGCCATCCAGAACATTGTGCGCTGTGTTGAGGATAACAATGTGCAGACGGCCGAAATCGTGCTTCAGCCGCTGGCCTCGTGTGAGGCGGTGCTGACCGATGATGAGCGCAGGCAAGGTGTGGCGTTGATCGACATTGGCGGGGGCACCACTGACCTTGCTATCGTCTTTGGCGGCGGCTTTTGGGAGACGAAGGTCTTTCCGGTGGGGGGCAATCACATCTCGAATGATATCGGATGGGCGCTGCATGTGCCCTTCCCGGCGGCCGAGGATGCCAAGGTGCGCTATGGGCATGCTGTGGCTTCAGAGGTGCCCGAGAGCGATATGCTGGAGATGCCTGTCTTTGGCGGAGAGGGACACCAGCGCTTTTCGAGGCGGCAGCTCTGTCAGCTGGTCGAAGAGCGGGTCACCGAGATGTTTGAGATGGTGCACAAGCACGTGCATGATGTGGGCGTGGCAGACTACCTGGCGGCGGGCATCGTGCTGACGGGCGGCTGCTCTGATCTGAGCGGCATACGCACGGTAGCTGAACGTGTCTTTGGGATGCCCGTGCGACTTGGCTCGCCGCAGAGTATGGCGGGGCGTTTCGAGTCGCTGACCAATCCCAAGTTTGCCACAGCGGTGGGCCTGCTAGAGTGGGGCCGAAAGAAAGCTCTGGCCGAGCCTACGGTGACGCCAGAGGGCGAGGCTGGGCCAGATGGTGGTTTTTGGTGGTGGTTACGCAGTGCGCTGAACCGGCTGGCGCCATAGGGCGGCGAAGACAAGGAGGCGGTGATGGATAAGCTAACCAGATTGAACACAGACCATCGTGTCAGCATCAAGGTGGTAGGCGTCGGCGGTGGTGGCTGCAATGCGGTTGATCGCATGGTGCAGAGCGGGCTTGAGGGCGTCGAGCTGCTGGCCATGAACACCGATGTACAGACGCTGGAGCAGTCGCTCGCGGCCAACAAACTGCCTCTGGGCCCCAGCGTGACCAACGGTCGAGGCGCCGGCGGCGATCCTGGCCTGGGCCAAAAGGCCGGTGAGGAGTCATATGAGCAGATCAAGGACGCCCTCAAGGGCGCTGAGATGGTGTTCATCACCGCGGGCATGGGCGGAGGCACTGGCACAGGCGCGGCGCCAGTGGTGGCCGCTGCAGCTATGGAACTTGGAGCGTTAACGGTCGCCATCGTCACGACGCCCTTTGGTTTTGAGGGTGCCCGTAAGATGACCCTGGCTCGCGAGGGGCTACAGCATCTGGCGCAGAAGAGCGACACACACATTGTGGTGCCCAATCAGAGATTGCTCGAGATCTTGCCGCGCAACGTGGGCTTCAAAGATGCCTTTTCGAAGGCAGACGAGGTGCTGCATCAGGGCGTCGAGGGTGTGACGCGCCTGGTGACGGGCGCTGGCATCATCAACGTTGACTTTAACGATGTGAGCGCCATCATGCGGGGCGGCGGCCGCGCCCTGATGGCCATTGGCAGGGGAAGCGGCGAGACACGCGCCATCGATGCAGCCATGTCGGCCATCGATAACCCGCTGCTCGAAGCCAGCATCGACGGCGCTAGCCGCGTGCTGATGCACATCAAGGGTGGCGCCGACATGTCGCTCCACGAGGTGACCGAGGCGGCGAACGTCATCCACGAGCGTATGGACGGTGAGGCGAACGTGATCTGGGGCGCAGCGACTCAGGACGAGATGGATGGCAATATGGAGCTGATCCTGATTGCCACGGCCTTTAGCGAACGTGGCGACGGGCGCCCGGTGCCGACACGCACCAGCGCCAGCTCCCAGTTGGCCAAGGGCAAGTTCGACCTGGGCGCTCTGGGGCTAACGCCCGAAGACGTCAGGCCGAGCGCTCGGCCGCGCCGCTGAGGCCCAACATATGAACTGCCCGTTCTGTGGTAACGACACCTCGCGCGTGGTCGATACGCGCGAGGTGGGCGATGCCATCCGCCGCCGCCGCGAGTGCCTCAAGTGTTTGGAGCGCTTTACAACGTACGAGCACATCGCCAAGACCAATCTGATGGTGGTCAAGCGCGATGGCCGTCGAGAGCCCTTTGACCGCCAGAAGCTCTTTGAGGGCATCCGCCTGGCCTGCACCAAACTACCCGTGCCTACGCAGGCCATCGATGAGCTGGTAAGCGATATCGAAGCCAACCTCTATCGCCTGGGCAGGCCTGAGGTGCCCAGCAGGACGATCGGTGAGATGGTCATCGAGCGGTTGCGCGAGATCGACCACTTGGCCTACGTACGCTTTGCCTCGGTGTACCGGTCGTTCCCTGATCTAGAGACTCTCAAGCATGTCGTCGATGACCTGTTGGAGCGCAGAGACGAACCCTAGACGCCCATGCCGTAATGCAGATTTGACGAGGCATTGACTCGTGATATAATCAAGAGCCAATGTCGAATGGTAATTTGCCCCATTGTGCCCAGATGAACCCAGACGGAGCGGCCGGGCGTATGGCCCATGACGTCTGGGCCGCGGGTGTAGCCTTGCTGAACCCTCTCTGCAATCGGCCATCCAACTTTCTGCGGTGATAACGGGCTGTAAGGCCTCTATAAGGAGACGCAGAGCTTATGGCAGTCTTGGGAACCGTACGCGCGCTCACCGATGTTGCGCCTCGCCGCGCCTCTCGCAAGTCGTATGCACGTATCCCGCTGGTCATGGAGACCCCCGACCTCATCCAGACACAGATCCAGTCGTTCGCCTGGTTCCAGGAAGAGGGGCTGCGCGAGCTGCTGGACGAGATATCGCCCATCGTCAGCTTTAACAAGAACCTCGAACTGCACTTTCCTGGCAATGATCAGACGATCAACGAAGAGTTTGGTTTGAGCTATCGCTTCGAGGAGCCCACCTACACCGAAGACGAGTGTCGCGATCGCGAGGCCACCTATGCGGCGCCGCTCTACGTCAAGGTGATGCTCTATAACCGCGAGACCGACCAGCCCATTGTGCAAGACGTGTACATGGGCGACTTTCCGGTGATGACCAAGAACGCTACCTTTATCATCAACGGTGCCGAGCGCGTGGTGGTGAGTCAGCTCATCCGATCGCCAGGCGCTTACTTTACCGTTGAAGAAGACCGCACCACGGGGCGCCAACTCTGTTTTGCCAAGCTCATCCCCGACCGGGGGGCCTGGCTGGAGTTCGACACTGCCAAGCGAGACATCATCTCGGTCAAGGTCGATCGCAAGCGCAAGATCCCTGTGACGGTGCTGCTGCGCGCAGTGGCCATGGTCTCTGATGGGTTGGACGACGTGCCGCTCAACGAGGGCACCGACGAAGAGCTGCTGGCGCTCTTTGCCGAGGTAGACATTGATCCTGAGCATCCCTTTATCCAGTCTACCCTGGCGCACGACCCGACCAAGAACGCCGAAGAGGCGCTTCAGGAGTTCTATCGTCGCATGCGCCCGGGAGACCCGGCCACGCTTGATAATGCGCGCGCCTATCTCGAAGGGTTGCTGTTTGGTCCCCGTCGCTATGACCTGGGGCGGGTTGGTCGCTACAAGCTCAGCCGCAACCTGGGCACGGGCTTGCCAGATACACACAGGACGCTCAGCAAAAAGGACCTGGTGGCCATCGTTCGCCACATCATCGAGGTGAACAACGGCGCCGCCTATGCCGACGATATCGACCACCTGGGCAACCGACGCATCAAGACGCTCGGCGAGCTGATCCAGAACCAGCTGCGGGTGGGCTTTTTGCGTATGGAGCGCGTGGTTCGCGAGCGCATGAGCATTCGCGACCCAGACCAACTATCGCCCATCTCGCTCATCAATGTGCGACCGGTGGTGGCTGTGCTGCGCGAGTTCTTTGGTGGCAGTCAGCTCTCGCAGTTTATGCAGCAGACCAACCCTCTCGACGAGTTGACGCACAAGCGCACCCTCTCGGCCCTGGGGCCTGGCGGACTCAAGCGTGACCGTGCTGGCTTTGATGTGCGCGACGTGCACCACAGCCACTATGGGCGTATTTGCCCGCTCGAGACACCAGAGGGCCCGAACATCGGTTTGATCGGTCGCCTGGCCATCTTTGCGCAGGTGAACGCTTACGGCTTTGTAGAGACGCCGTACCGCAAGGTGCAGCGCATCGCTGAGAACAAGCCCGAGGTGCTGCTGGGGCGTGCCTTGCGCGAGCAGGTCGTCGATACCGAGACCGGTGAGGTAATCGCCGATAGCGGCGCTATCATCGATGCTGAACTGGCCGAGCGCCTTGCCAGGCTCGATCGCGACTCGTTCCGTGTGCGGCCCTACGTCACCGGCGAGGTCGAGTACCTGTCGGCGGATGCCGAGGACCGCTACACCATTGCCCAGGCCAACTCGGACACCGACGATCTGGGCCAATTTGTCGATGAGCGCGTTTCAGCGCGCTACTATGAAAAGTTCCTGATCGAATCGATCGATCGTGTCAGCTACATGGATGTCTCTCCGCAGCAGATCGTTGGCGTGTCGGCTGCGTTGATCCCCTTCCTCGAGCATGACGATGCCAACCGCGCGCTGATGGGCTCGAACATGCAGCGCCAGGCGGTGCCGCTGCTGCGCTGCGAGGCGCCGGTGGTGGGTACGGGCATGGAGTATGCCGCCGCTGAGGACTCGGGCCAGGTGATTGTGGCCGAGGATGATGGCGAGGTCATCAGTGTAACGGGCGATCGCATCATCTTGCAGACACAAGACGGTGTGCGCCGGTACGATCTGCGCAAGTTCGATCGGTCTAACCAGTCAACCTGCATCGACCAGCGGCCGATCGTCTCCAAGGGCGATATCGTCAGCAAGGGCGATGTGTTGGCCGATACGATGTCCACCGAAAACGGCGAGCTGGCCTTGGGCCAGAATGTGCTGGTGGCGTTCATGTCTTGGGGTGGTGGCAACTATGAGGATGCCATCTTGGTGAGCGAGCAGGTGGTGCGTGACGACAAGTTTACGTCAGTGCACCTCGAAAAGCACGAGATCGAGGCTCGTGATACCAAGCTGGGGCCCGAGGAGATCACCCGTGACATCCCCAACGTGGGCGAAGAGGCTCTGGCCGATCTGGATGAAGAAGGCATCATCTATGTGGGCGCCGAGGTAGGGCCTGGCGACATCCTGGTGGGCAAGATCACGCCCAAGGGAGAGACCGAACTGACGCCCGAGGAAAAGCTGCTGCGCGCCATCTTTGGCGAAAAGGCGCGTGACGTGCGTGACTCTTCGCTTCGG
>Ga0209612_1002951_pt1 | contig 11666 bp, 7 predicted proteins | sample BioC12SIPDNA_FD_185746 | JGI IMG/M metagenome (GOLD analysis project Ga0209612, IMG submission 185746) | Anaerobic biogas reactor microbial communites from Washington, USA - Biogas_R1_B C12 SIP DNA (SPAdes) (version 2) | ecosystem: Engineered > Bioreactor > Anaerobic > Unclassified | place...
CGCTGCCGAACAGCAGCCGGTCCGCACCGATCCGCGCCACCACCTCCTCGCACTCCCGCGGCCCCAGCAGCGGGCAGGAGCAGATGTACAGGTTCGGGTAGCGCTCCATCAGCCCGGCGTAGGCCAGGAACGTGTGCCCGTTGATGAAGCACGCGTTCGGGTATCGGGCGAGCAGAGGCTCCAGCTCCTCCACGGGGCCCCAGTTGTGGCTCAGGATGATCTGCCGGCGATCGTGCGCCCAGCGACAGGCCACGTCCGCCAGGCCTTCCTCCGGGTAGTCCTCGTGATAGGGCGCCGGCTTGACTCCCCCGAACGCCATCAGCTTGATGCCGCGCAGGCCCATGCGCGCGCCGCGCTCCAGCTCCCGCTGCATGTCCGCCGCGCCCCGGTTCTGGTTCAGCATCGTAAAGCCGATGAACCGGTCGGGATGGCGCCGGACGGCGTCGGCGACGACGTCGTTGCCGTAACACTCGTCGCTCGTGACCGCGGCGAAACTGAACACGCACGCCCGGCGTTCGCCCAGGCGCTCCATCTCCCGCACGATGCCGTCCGGATCGCCGTCGGGGACGTGATAGTGGCACCAGCTCCCGCCGAGGTGCCCGTGGCAGTCCTCGAACTGCATGTCCTGCGGGCGTTCGCCCGTGCGGCCGAACTGCACGTATTCGTCGGCGGGCGGCGTCGGGGCCACCCGGGGATGCTCCGGCTCGCACCAGGCGATCAGGCGCCGGAGGTTGTCGCCCGCGATCCGCCGCTTGTCCTCGTCCTCGATCTCGGCGCACGCAAGCGTGGCCACCGTCATGTGGGGGCCGAATGTCGGCCAGTTCGAGCCGAACAGCAGGCGCTCGCTGCCCCATCGGCGGGTGACGTACTCGATGCCGTGATGGAGCCAGTAGCCGCTCAGCTCGACGTGCAGGTTCGGGCAGGCGTCCAGCGCACGGTAGAGGGTCCGCTGGCTGCGGCGGATGCGGAACTCGCTGACGACGACCGGCAGCGCGGGCCAGCGCCGGCAGAGCGCCACGACGGCGTCGTAGTCGGTGCGGTCCATCGCGGCGGGGCCCGGCCCGACCTCGTCCGGCACGAGGAAGACGGGCACCCGGGCGCCCGCCAGCGGCTCCAGCAGGGCGTCCACGGACCACTCCGACAGGCGGATGCGGTACTGCCCGGTGAACAGGAACAGGGCGCCCACATGGTTCGCACGCATCTGCCGGACGAACTCGGCCGGTTCCGGCTGCTCCTCGGCGCAGGGCGGCACCGCCGTCCAGGCGGGATGCAGCCGCGGGTGTTGCACGGTGGCGTCCAGGACACGCCGGTTCCCGTCGAGCGGATGGCCGGCGCCGCTGAGGCTGTCGACGACGAGCGCCTCGCAGATGTCGTAGTGGTCCATCTCGGCCAGCAGGTCGTCGCACGAGTGCAGGCCGGCGGGTCCCAGGCGGTAATGTCGTCCGATCGTGCAACGGGCGTCGAAGAACTTCCAGCGCGTCATGGTCGCATCGTCCTCCCAGGCAGTCACGGGTGCAGGCTGTAGCGGGTCAGGAGCCGGCGCAGGTTGCCGCCCAGGATCATCCGCTTCTGCTCGACGGGCAGGCGGGCGAACAGGATGGGCCCCAGCCCCCAGGCGATGGGCAGGTCCTGCAGGTCGCTGCCGAACAGCAGCCGGTCCGCACCGATCCGCGCCACCACCTCCTCGCACTCCCGCGGCCCCAGCAGCGGGCAGGAGCAGATGTACAGGTTCGGGTAGCGCTCCATCAGCCCGGCGTAGGCCAGCGTGGTGTGCCCATTGACGAAGCAGGCGTCCGGATGGGCCGCCAGGAGCCGCTCCAGGTGCTCGACGGGTCCCCAGTGGTGGTTCAGGATGATCTGCCGGCGTTCGTGGGCCCACCGGCAGGCGACCTCGAGCAGCGGGCCGTCGGCGGGGTAGCCCTGGTAGTAGGGGATCAGCTTGACGCCCCGCAGGCCCAGGTCGGCGCAACGCAGCAGCTCCCGGCGCATGTCCTCCTCGCCGCGGTGCGGGCTCAGCATCGTGAAGCCGATGAAACGGTCCGGATGGCGCCGGACGGCGTCGGCGACCAGGTCGTTGCCGAAGCGCTCGTCGCCGGTGACGCCGGTGAAGCAGAAGGCACAGGCTCGGCGCTCGCCCAGGCGATCCATTTCCCGCACGGTGGAGTCCAGGTCGCAATCGGGGATGTGGTAGGCGAAATGCCGGCCGCCCAGGTGGCCGTGGCAGTCGTCGAAGGGCATGTCCTGCGGGCGTTCGCCCGTGCGGCCGAACTGCGCGTATTCGTCGGCGGGCGGCGTCGGGGCCACCCGGGGATGCTCCGGCTCGCACCAGGCGATCAGGCGCCGGAGGTTGTCGCCCGCGATCCGCCGCTTGTCGGCATCGTCGATCTCGGCGCACGCAAGCGCGGCCACCGTCATGTGGGGGCCGAAGGTCGGCCAGTTCGAGCCGAACAGCAGGCGCTCGCTGCCCCATCGGCGGGTGATGTACTCGATGCCGCGGTAGAGCCAGTAGCCGCTCAGCTCGACGTGCAGGTTCGGGCAGGCGTCCAGCGCACGGTACAGCGTCCGCTGGCTGTGCCGGATGCGGAACTCGCTGATGACGACGGGCAGCGCGGGCCGGCGGCGGCAGAGGGCCACGACGGCGGCGTAGTCGGTGAGGTCCATGGTCCGGGCGCCCGGCCCGATGGCGTCCGGCACGAGGAAAACGGGCACCCCGGCGTCCGCCAGCGGCTCCAGCAGGGCATCCAGGGACCAGTCGGACAGGTCGATGCGGTACTGGCCGGTGAACAGGAACAGGGCGCCCACGCGGTTCGCACGCATCTGCCGGACGAACTCGTCCGGTTCGGGCTGCTCGTCCGTGCCCGGCGGCAGCGCGGCCCAGGCGGGATGCAGCCGCGGGTGCCCCGCCGTGGCCTCCAGGACGCGGCGGTTGCCGTCGAACGGGTGGTTCTCACGGCTCAGGCTGTCGACGACGAGCGCCTCGCAGACGTCGTAGTGGTCCATCTCGGCCAGCAGGTCGTCGGCCGAGTGCGGGCCGCCGGCCTGGAGGCGGCAATGCCTGCCGACGGTGCAGCGGGCGTCGAAGAACTCCCAGCGCGCCATGGTCGCGTCGTCCTCCCGGTCTGTGCGCCTGCCGCAGCCCCGGCGGCGTCTACTCGGTCGGCCAGGGGGCGGCGTCGGGGTCCGGCGTGCAGTAGGCGGAGAGCACCTTGTTGATCGCCTCGGCGACGTTCCGGCAGTCCTCCGGCGAGTACCACTGGTCCAGCGGCACGATGACGTTGCGGTTGTGGAGGTCATCGGCCACGGGGCAGTCGCCACGCCTGTACTCCACCTGCCCGCCCCGCTCGAGGTAGCGCGGGTCCGTAAACGGCGAGGCGTCGGCCGAAGGCGGCGTCTTCGTCGTGATGGGGAACATGTCGGCATACTGGTGCCAGTCCGGCCCGGCGGCGGCACCCCGGAAGCTGCACCCGACGCCCTCTGCGCGCAGGGCGGCGATGATCTTCGCGCCCAGTTCATCCGTTTCCGGGTAGAAACGCAGGACGTAGCCGACCTCGCCTGCGGGATCGTTCACCTTCTGCGGGACGATCTCGCGGAAGGTCTTCAGGAGCGGCAGCACGCGGTACTTGACGTCGTGGTAGCGCCGGACGACGTCGGCGAGCTTGCCGAGCTGGACCACGTCGACGGCCGCCTCGAGTTCGGACATGCGGTAGTTGGTGCCGAAGAACAGCTCGCCCTCGTAGCGCGGGGGCGCGAAGCGGCTCTCGCGCCAGAGGCCGCCGCACTCCGAGAGCTGGCAGGCGCGCTCGTAGAGGCGCTCGTCGGAGGTGATGATCAGGCCGCCCTCGCCGCCGCCGATGATCTTGTAGCCCGAGATGCTGAAGCAGCCGACGTCGCCGATCGTGCCCACCAGGCGGCCACGGAAGCGCGCGCCCGGGGACTGCGCGCAGTCCTCGACCACCTTCAGGCCGTGCGCACGCGCGACGGCCATCACGCCGTCCATGTCGGCCACCCCGCCCCAGTGATGGGTCGGCGCCAGGGCCACCGTGCGGGGCGTGATGGCCTTCTCGATCTTCGCCGGGTCCATCTGCAGCGACTCGTCGACGTCGCTGAACACGGGCACGCCGCCGGCCATCAGGACGGCCGCCGCCGTGGCCATGAAGCCCACGGCGGGCACCACGACCTCCGTGCCCGGCCCCACCCCCACGGCGACGAACGCCGCGTGCAACGCGCCCGTGCCGGAGCTGACGCCGCGTGCATACGGCACGCCGAACGTCTCGCGGGCCAGTTCCTCGAAGCGGGGGCCGGCCAGCAGGTCGGTGTGCGGGCAGTAGCTGCGCATCAGGCTGGCGCCGCCCTCGCGAAGGGCCTCATTGGAGATGGCCGCCCGGATCCGGTCGAGCGTGCCCGAGTCGAAGCCGAAGCGCGCCGCCACGGCCATGAACTCGTCCACGCCGATCTTCGGTTCCGCTCGGCCCTGCATCCGCTCAAATGCCTTCGGTCCGCCTTCAATCGCCAGCTTGTGCATCATGCGTCTCCCATGCCGGGTGTTCGTAGAAGGGTTCGGGCGCGACGGAGGATGCGGGGGGACTCAGGGGCACTGCGGACCGGCGGCAGGCGTCCCCCCGCTCTCTCCTTCCATCACTCTCTTTATAGCATCCCCCTGGCGGCCTGAGAATGGACGGAGCCGCCTTTGTCATGTATAATCATGCACACCGACCGGGAGGGATGGGCGCTGAACGTCATCGGCGAGCAATGGACCGGCTACTCGTGGGCGGACCCCCCCGCCGGGGTCGTGCCGCGCGTGGTCTCGGCCGCCTACTGCCGGCAGCCGCCGCGCCCCGCCTCCGGCCGCATCGTGCATGACTTCTGGGTCCTCGACTGCGCGCGCTCCGACTGCGGCCTCGTCCGCGTCGGGGCGGATGGTGCCCCATGGCGGCGCCGCCTGCGGGGGACGGTGTACCTGTACCCTCCCCGGACGCCGTACTGGGAGGCCCCATCGGGCGCCGCGCACGCGACGGAGGAAGCCTGGGTGATCTTCGAGGGCGGCCAGGCGGCCGGGTTGCGCGCCCTGATCGGCGGGAGGGAGGCGGCCGCCTGCGTGCACGACCCCACCGGGCGCCTCGACGCACCCATGTATGAGATTGCGCGGGCGGGGCAGGACCTGGGCGAGGCGGGCTTCTGGCGGGCGCAGGCGGCCCTGGCGGCCGTCTTCGACCTGCTGCGGGGCGTCGTGCGCCGCGACGGCGAACCCGATCTGCTGCCGCCGGCCGACCCGCCGGCCGGCACACCGACGCCTCTGGTCCGCGACGTGCAGGACTACTTCCGCGCGCACCTGAGCCGGCCGATCCGGCTGGCCGACGTCGCGAGCCACCTGTCCATGAGCGTATCGGCGCTCTCGCACCGCTACGCGCGGGAGGCCGGCCGGCCGCCCATGGCCGCCCTGACGGAACTGCGCATCGAGGTGGCGCGGGGCCTGCTCCTGCGGGGCCTCAAGATGGACGCCGTGGCCCGACGGACGGGCTTCTACGACGCCTTTCACTTCTCGAAGACGTTCCGGAAGCTCTGCGGCGTTCCGCCGAGCCGGTTCCGCCGCGAGTTCGGCCGCCCGACGCCCTGAGCGGTTGTGCAGGGACGCCGCGGCCGTCCGGTCCGTGGCGGACGGGTTTGACACCGCGTGCGGGCGGCGCATATACTCGCCGACGCCTCGGCGCCGCCTGGCGTTGCACCGCGGGATCCCCTGCCGGAGGGAGGGTGAGGGTTGACGCTACGTGCGTTTCTGCTCGGTCTCAGCATGGCGGGGCTGCTGTCCTACGTGGAGTCCATGTCCGCCCACGGGCGCGGCTGGGGAGGGTTCACGGGCTCGGCCTTCGCCACGGGCGCCGTCCTGGTGCTCGTCGTCTTCACTCTGGCGGTGAACGGCCTCATCCGCCTGCTCCGGCGCCGCTGGATGCTCAGCCAAGCCGAACTCATGCTGATCTGGTGCATGGTGACCGTCGGCCTGACCTTTCCGGACGCGCACGGCCGGTTCGTCTACTCCATGGTGGCCTGCGGTCCGTACATGGCGCGCCGGGCGGACATCGCCTGGGAGGATGAGGGCGCTCTGACGCACGCGCCGGCCCCTCTGGTGATCAGCAACGATCCGCGGTCGGTCGCCGCCCGCCAGTACTACGAGGGCAGCGGCGGCCGGGTGCCCTGGCAGTTCTGGGCGAGGCCGCTGGCGGCCTGGTCGTCCTTCTTCCTGCTGATGGCGCTGGCGGTGTTCTTCGCCATGGGCGTGCTGCGGCGCCAGTGGACGGAGTCGGAGCGCCTGATGTTTCCCCTCGCACGCGTTCCCCTCGAGTTCACGGAGGGGAGCGCGACGGGCGGATGGCTGCCGAACCTGTTCCGTCAGAAGGGCTTCCTCCTCGGCCTGGTCCTGACTCTGGGGCTTCGCTTCCTGCGCGCCCTGCCGCTGTTCTTCGGGGCCGATCGGGCGATGCCCCTCGCGGTCCCGATGAAGGACGTCTTCTCCCTGACCCCGCTGGCGGCCATGAGCTTCGACAACTTCGAGTTCTGGCCCCAGGCGGTGGGGTTCGCGTTCCTGGTGCCGGCCGACGTGTCGCTCAGCGTGTGGTTCTTCTTCTGGGTGGCTCGGTGGGAGCTTCAGGCGGTCAGTTGGCTGCGGCTGTCCGGATACGGGGGGACCTATGGGAACCTGATGGGCTGGCAGCAGGCCGGCGCCTACATTGCGTTCACCGTCGGCCTGCTGGTCATGGCCCGGCGGCATCTGGCGGCCGTCTTCCTGAAGGCGTTCGGGATACGCAGTGCCGACGACTGCGAGGAGCCCGTGTCCTACCGCCTGGGGGCATGGGGACTGATTCTGTCCCTGGCCGGGTGCGTGGCGTGGTACCTGTGGCTGGGCATGAGCTGGCTGTGGACGGCCCTGAGCCTCTCGATGATCATGTGCTGGTGCATCGTGTACGCCCGCATGGTGGCGCAGGCCGGCCTCTACAGCGGGCGCACCATCTGGCAGCTCCCCCGCATGGTCCACGGCCTGAGCGGCGGGTATGGGATGACGGCCCCGGGTGCGGTGATCACGTCGCTGCAGGACACGCTCTTCGTCTCCGGCAGTTCCGGCTACCTGGCGCCGATGGCCATCAACGCGTTCCGGATCGCGGAGGTCTTCCCGAAGAACCGGCGTCGTCTGCTCCTGCCGGCCCTGGTGCTGGCGTTCCTGGTGGCGATGGCCTGCTCGACCTACGGGCTGCTGAGCACGGCCTACTCGATGGGCGGGCTGAACATGGTCGATTCGTGGGCGGCGGTGCGCGAGCCGCAGTGGCGTTTCGCCGCCGCCGAGAACATCATCCGGGGCGCGGGGCAGTACGACAAGCTCTACTGGGGCCCGCTGGCCATCGGCGCGGGCGCCATGAGCGTGCTGATGTTCCTGCGGGCACGCTTCTACTGGTGGCCCATCCATGGGCTGGGCCTGCTGACCTGCAGCAGTTGGAACGCCCACCGGCTCTGGCTGCCGTTCTTCCTCGGCTGGGTCACCAAGGTGTCCATCATGAAGTTCACCGGCGGGCGCACCCTGCGTTCGGCACGCTACTTCTTCATCGCCGTGATCCTGGGCGAGGCGACCGTCGACGGCCTTTCCTCGGCCCTGCGCATCCTCACACAGGGTGCCACGCCCGCTTTCTGAACCGCCCGCGCACCCCGGGGGGGCGTTGCCTGCGGGCTCGTTGAGCCCCGTCCTCGGGGCCTCGCCATCGGCATCGGTCTCCGCCTGAAGCCGCCGGCCGCTACGGCCGGTCGGCGAGGAGCGCCGGCAGGAACGTCTCCGCCGCACGCCGGCCCATCAGCTCGTAGCCATCGCCGTCCGGGTGCAGGGCGTCCGGCAGGTGCGACAGGTCGCCTTCTCCGAAGAGGTCCAGCCCGCTGAAGAGGTGCACGTGCTCGTCGCCGCAGTCGCGCAGCCGGCGCACCGCCTCCGTCGTGTGCTCGCGGAAGAGCGTGAGCGTCATGCCGACGGAGTTCGGCTTCGTCTCGCGCGGCGGCGAGATGATGCTGGTGATGATGCCGATGGGCGTCGTCGGGTGCTTCTGCCGCACGGTGCGCACCGTGCCGATCACGGCCGGCTGGTAGGAACGCACGGCGAGCGAGCTGGCGCCCATGATGTTGATGCCCAGCTTCATCGTGATGACGTCGGCCGGCAGGTCGCGCATCATCATCGCCACGATGGGATCGCAGTGGCACTGCCCGCCGTAACCGAGCGAGGTGAGATTGAGGCCGAGCAGCCGCGCCGTCGTGGCCGGCCAGGTGCGGGACGGGCTGTGCGCGCCGGCGCACTGCGTGATGGAGCTTCCGTACGCGATCCAGCGCGGGCGCCGGTCGGCCGCCGCCGGCTGGATCGTCTTGCCGTCCGGCACGCCGATGCTGCGCAGCGCGACGGGGTGGTCCTGCGGCAGCCATATCTCGAAGGCGCGGGGCCGATTGCCCAGGCCCGTGAACTCGACGGCCCCCTGCCCGGCGGGCAGGCGGACGGTCTGGAGCAGGTCGGCACCGTGGGTCAGGTCGAAGGGGCGCACGCCCTCGCCCGGCTCGACGTGCAGCGTCACGGCGGGGGCGCTCGTCTTGAAGCGCACGCGCACGCCCGGCGTCTTGCCGGCGTTGAACGTCAGCCCGTCCTCGGGGTAGAAGAGTTCCTTTTCCGCGTGGACGAGCCGCCAGGGCCTGATCCAGCCGTCGCCCTGTTCGAGCGAGACGGCGCCAGCGACGTATTCCGACGTGATCGGGACGGCGTTCATCGTCTTCCTTCCTCTTCAGTCAGGACGAACCCAAGATCACCGCAGAGGACGCACAGGCCCAGAAACGGCGCGGGGCACTCCATTCTCTGCGTCCCACCCCGGCGGGCAGGCCTCTGCGTCCTCCGCGGTGGAGTCCATTCCATTCAGTCTCGCAGCGTGCGGGTCAGGTGCTCGGCGACGGCGCCGATGGCCTGCGCCGCGGCGGCCAGGTCGTCGCGGCCCATCTTGTCGATCGTGTCGGCCGCCGAGTGGATGGGCAGCCCGCGCCGGACGCAGCCGAAGAGGATGGCCGGGACGTTGTGCAGGTAGAACGGCACGTGGTCGGAGCCCGTCTCCGGCTTCTGGTCGGCTGCGCAGTCGGGGATCTGGGCCAGAATGCGCAGGATCTGCTCTGCCTGCGCCGGGTGCCAGCCCATGACGTGCGCGCTGATGCCGGCGCCGGCGATGCCGATGCCGTCGGCCTGGAGCATCGCCTGCGTCTGCAGCACCTCGGCCCAGTGGCGGCGGACGTACTCCACGCTGCCGAGCGCGCGCAGGTGGCGCCCGTACTCCTCCGCGCCGAACGCGATGAAGTCGATGCCCAGGCGGCGTTCCCGCGCGCCGGAGAAGACTTCGCAAAGCTCCAGGACGGCCGCCGTGCCGCCGCCGTCGTCGCCGGCGCCGGGCGACTCGGCCGCCGTGTCGTAGTGCGCGCCGATGACGATGCGGCCCGGCTCGGAGCCCGGCAGGTGGCCGATCACGTTGTGGCTGGTCGAATCGTAGCGGCGCGCCCGGATGCGCAGCCGCGCGAGGCGGCCCGCGTTCCGCTTGAGTACGGCGCCGACCGACGGCCCCACGGCGGCGCCGGGCACGCGCAGGAACGGGTCGCGCAGCAGCTTGGTCGAGACGTCGTCGATCTGGTCGACGACGATGATGGCGAGCGGCTTGCGCTCCTCGACGGCGAGGAGCGTCGAGTTGCGGTTCGCCGCCTGCGGGCCGCCCACCTCGCCTTCGAGCACGATGACCTTGCCTTCGAGGTCGGGGCGGAACTCCAACTCGTGGCGGGTGCCGACGACGGCCAGTTCGGCCTCGACGTCGCACGCTTCCGAGAACGTCTGCGCAAACGCCGGGAGAGCCTGCGGCCCGCCCTCGGCCAGCAGCGTCAACTCCGTGCCCTCGTGCTCCCAACCCGGGCAATCGTAATCCTGAACCTCCACTTCGGCCCCGCACCGCTTGAAGTGCGCGGCGATGTACTCGACCGTCCGCTCGTCGGCGGGCGTGCCGCTCAATCGGGGGCCGATCTCCACACACAGGACCTTCTCATGCTCCCAGAGCCGCTCTCTGTCCACCTGCATAGCACGCCTCCAGCAATCTACGCCTTGACGATCCGGTCGCTCGGGAAGACGGCCCGCGCGACGCGCAGCACGTTGCCGCCGATGATCTTGCGGATGTCGTCGTCGGAATGGCCGCGCTGGACCAGCCCGACGGTGATGTACGGCCAGTTGGTCCACTGGCAGCCTGCGTTGCCCGGCAGGTCGTGCGACGGCGCGCTGCCCGTCGGGCCGGCCTGCCAGAGGGAGCGCCAGCCCCGGCGTGACTTCGGCGAGGCGATCTTCCGGAGCTCCGTGTGGTAGTCCGACGCGGTGGCGCAGCAGTCCATGCCGATGGCGACGTGGTCCGCTCCGAAAGTCTTGACCGCGTAGTCGATGTGGTCGAGCATGGCGGCAAGGTCGTCGCTGCCGCCGAGGAAGCCGGGTACGGCGTAGATGCCGATGTAGCCGCCCGTGTCGCAGATGGCGCGGATGACCTCGTCCGGCTTGGCGCGCACGTGGGGAAAGAGCGCGGCGCAACTCGTGTGGCTGGCCACCATGGGCTTCTCGCTGGCCCGCGCGGCCTCCAGGGCCGTCTGCCAGCCGGAGTGTGCGACGTCGACGATGACGCCGACGCGGTTCATCTCCGCGACGACGGCCCGGCCGAAGTCGCTCAGGCCTCCGTTGCTCGGTTCGCCGGCGCCGTCGCCGATCATGTTGCGCCGCTGGTAGGTCAGGTGCATCATGCGCACGCCGAGTTCGAAGAAGACGCGGATGTAGGTCAGTTCCTCCTCGACCGATTCCCAGCGCTGCGTGAGCGGCACGCCGTTGGCCGTCATGTAGAAGCACCGGCGGCCGTCCCGGTGAGCGGCGAGGATGTCCTCGGGTCTCGGCGCGCGCTCCACGACGCCGCTCGTGTCGGCGGCGAAGGTCATGTGGGCCAGGCAGTGGAGCAGGCGCAGCGGCGACTGGCACTCCTGTCCGGCCATGGTGAGCATGCAGGTGACGCCGGCCGCCTCCCACGCCTCGGCGTATTCCGCCCGCTGGCGGGCGTCCGTGACCATGCGCGTCAGGATCATGTCCGTCATTTCGGCGCTGACCTCACCCGGCGACGCTCCGGCCTCGACGAGCGCGTTGAGCGCATCGGCGTCCGGGGCGGCCCGCGGCGGCAGGCCGTAGGACTCGATCACGAGCGACTCGCCGTGCAGCGCCAGGCCGTGCTCCAGGTCCTTTGCCGAGGGCTTCAGAACATCCAGCGCCGCCTGTCGGGCCTTCTCGATCTTGGGGTTCAGCATCGCTCGCCCGCTCTTCCGTTGGCTTTGACGATCCGATCGCTCGGGAAGACGGCCCGCGCGACGCGCAGCACGTTGCCGCCGATGATCTTGCGGATGTCGTCGTCGGAGTGGCCGCGCTGGACGAGTCCGACGGTGATGTAGGGCCAGTTCGTCCAGTAGCAGCTTGCCATGCCGGGCATCTCGTGGTCCGGTGGGCTGCCCGTCGGGCCGGGCTGCCAGAGCCAGCGCCATCGGCGGCGCTCCCGGAGCCTGCCCATCTTCTTCAGCTCCGAGTGGTACGTCGATGCGGTGGCGCAGAAGTC
>Ga0209612_1002959_pt1 | contig 11633 bp, 9 predicted proteins | sample BioC12SIPDNA_FD_185746 | JGI IMG/M metagenome (GOLD analysis project Ga0209612, IMG submission 185746) | Anaerobic biogas reactor microbial communites from Washington, USA - Biogas_R1_B C12 SIP DNA (SPAdes) (version 2) | ecosystem: Engineered > Bioreactor > Anaerobic > Unclassified | place...
GGCAATGGGAGAAAGTTTGTATTCCACTTTCATTCAATCGCGAGAAGCGGAGATCGAAGAGTTCAGGATCAACGTGACCGATTGGGAAGTGAAACGCTACCTGGAAACGATTTGATCAGTTTCTCTTAGCAGCAGACGCCTTGAGGCTTAAACACCTCAAGGTGTTTTTAATTGCCTGTGATTAAAGAAAATCCGCTATAAAGAGTTCAATCAAATTCCCGATAAAATTTACTGAAAGCAGGGAGAAAGTCAAGTTTTGCCCAGGGATCCAAGTTTCTGCTTCTAGTGCGTTAGAATAAGTTAAAAGCACTCTGATCAAACTGGATAAATAAAAAATTTATGAGCACAGAAAAACCTTCGCGAAACACCAAAAACCAATCAAAAAACAACTTTACTGACCGCATCAAGTCGGGTTGGCGGGACGCAACGGATGCGCTGCGCAACACCCCCCGGGCTTTTTTGCTGGTCTGGAATGCCAGCAAACGGCATACCCTACTCAGCTTTGGCATGATCCCAATCATCGCTCTCATGCCAGCGGCACAGTCCTGGGTGGGAAAAATGATTGTCGATCGGATATTGCAGGCCATTGAAGTTGAGGCAACAGTGCAGGTTGGCCTGAATTTGGTGCTGCCCTATGTGATCGCCGAGTTTGCTCTTTTGCTGATCAGCACGCTGCTTTCATCGCTTCAAAGCCTTTCCAACAGCGTTTTGCGCTCACTTTTGACCAGGCATGTCAACACCCTGATCATTGATAAAGCCATCAACCTGGATTTGCAATTCTATGAAGACCCGATTTTTTATGATGCCATGCAAAATGCCCGCCGTAGGTCTGACAGCTCCGCCTTGGCGATCGTTTCGGCAATTTCGCAGGTAGTCCAGCAGTTGATCACGCTGGTTTCTTTGGTGGTCTTACTGGTCGGGTTCAGCCCCTGGCTGGCGGTGGCGGTCATACTGGCAGCCATACCGAACTTCCTGTCCAACTCCCGCTTTGCTGAAATGTCCTTCCGCGCCATTAGCCGCAGGGCGCCCGAGTCGCGCTTGTTGAACTACATTGAAATGCTCCTGACCAGCAACGAAACGGTCAAAGAGATCAAGCTTTTCGGTTTGGGCTCCGCTCTAAAAGCGCGTTATGAGGAACTTTTTACCCGCTTCCTGGAAGAAGACACCTCCATAGCCCGGCGCAACACCCTGGCCAGCTTGGGTTGGGGCATGCTCTCGAACCTGGCCTATTACGGCAGCTATATCTGGGTCATCGTCCGCACTATCTCGCAGGCCATCACCCTGGGAGACATGACCATGTTTCTTTCTGTCTTCCGCCAATCCCAACGGGCAGTGCAGCAGCTTTTAGACAATTTCAGCCGGCTCTATGAAAACAACCTCTACCTGGATAATCTGATCGACTTTTTGGGAATTCAGCCCTCTTTGCTTTCCCCGGAGGATGGCAAGATAGCACCGGCTCCGATCGAGCAGGGTGTACGCTTTGAAAATGTTTCTTTTCATTACCCCGGCTCAGAAAAATATGTGCTCAAAAACATCAACTTATTCATCAAACCGGGTGAGAGCATCGCGCTGGTTGGTTTGAACGGGGCGGGTAAAACCACTTTGATCAAATTGTTGACGCGTTTGTATGATCCCTCTGAAGGGCGCATCACCCTGGACGGCGTTGACCTGCGCGAGTTTGATTTGAAGAGCCTGCACCAGCGCTTTGGTGTGATTTTTCAGGACTATGTGCGCTACCAATTCAGCGTCAAAGAAAATATCGGCTTTGGACAAATAGAAGACCTGAATGAAACTGGAAGAGTAGAAGAAGCAGCCAACAAAGGCGGAGCCGATGAGGTCGTATCCGAATTGCCCCAGGGCTACGAAACCGTTTTAGGACGGCGTTGGAATCAGGGGCACGAGCTTTCGGGCGGGCAGTGGCAAAAAGTGGCCCTTTCGCGCGCTTTTATGCGCAAGGCTGAAGTTTTGATCCTGGACGAGCCCACCTCAGCCCTCGATGCTGAAGCAGAATATGAAATTTTCAAGCGCTTCCGGGAACTGATGGAAGGGCGCATTGCGGTCCTCATTTCACACCGTTTTTCAACTGTCCGCATGGCAGATAGGATCGTGGTACTGGACGAGGGGCGCATCGTCGAGCTGGGCAGCCACGAAGAGCTGATGGCGCGTGACCTCAGTTACGCTCACCTCTTCAATCTCCAGGCAGAGGGCTATCGCTAATAGCTGACTAAAAAAATCTATAAATATTCTCAACCCATTGAGGAAAATAGGCTTACTTTTGAGAAGGGAGTCCTGTTTCCATACGGGCGTGCTGGGATATTTGATGAGTTTTGTGATTTTGAACGTACAGGAGAGGAAAAGCTATCAAAACAAAAAGTGTTATCATCAAGAGCCTAAGGAAGGTAGTGATGGACCAAAGCGAAAAAACGTCGAAAAAAGAAATTGCGCCAGGAACACAGGCGGCGGAAGAAAATTCAGCCTTGTCTTCAAGCTCGTCGGGCTTTAATCCCGAGACAGAATTGCGTGTCAGGAAGAATGCCAACTGGTTTACCTGGATCGCGGTCTTTGGTTTACTCGGCTATATTCTGGAAAGCATCAATACTGAGAAAGAATGGTTTTTCAGCCTTGCCGCTCCCAAATGGCTTAACAGTCTACTGAGCGGCAGCCAGATCCCAGCAGTTTTGTTACTGATTGTTTTGGTGCTTGCCTTTGGCCTGATCGCTTATTTTTCTGGCAAAGGGAAGAGCCTGCCCTATCTGATAGGCCTGCTTCTCTACGTGTGGGATGCATTTGCGGCTTTGCTTTTGCAGGATTTGTTGATGATGGTTTTTCACCTGATTGTTATTGTCGGTCTGGTCATTGGACTGATTTATCTGAAGCGGCTTGAAAAAGGCAAACTGGAAGAGTCAAAGCTCTGAGATCCCTCCCTGAAATCTGAAACGAGAAACCTCTGAATTTTGGGGAGGTTTGTCTCAACTTTAAATCAATCAAGTAGAAAATTGAGACTATGATTAAGCTGAGGAGCCAGACAGGCTATACATCTTGAGAGAGGCATCTGGCACCTGTACGACGAGGAAAAAATGAAAAAAGAAAACATAACTAAGCCGGGAATGGGCTCAATCGTTCACAATGAGGGTGTCGCTTTTAGAGTTTGGGCACCTCACGCTGAGAAAATTGAAATCGTTGGCGACTTCAACGATTGGAAAGAAGGGTCACAACGGCTCGAGCATGAAGGAAATGGCTACTGGTATACTGATGTCCCTGCCGCGAGAAATGGACAGCAGTATAAATACGTTATTTACTATCAAGGTGAAAAGCTCTATCGGATCGACCCCTACGCCCGCCAGGTCACCAACTCGGTTGGCAACAGCGTAATCTATGACGCCCACGGGTTTGACTGGCAGGGCGATGACCATCGCTTGCCGCCCCATAACAGCCTGGTGATCTACGAGATGCACATTGGGTCATTCTCGGCCGATCAGGATGGCACCCCGGGCACTTTCCAGAAGGTCTCTCAAAAGTTTGATCACCTCAAACAACTGGGCGTGAATGTGATCCAGATCATGCCGGTGGCCGAGTTCTCGGGCGACATTTCCTGGGGCTATAACCCGGCCAACATTTTTGCGGTTGAAACTGCCTACGGTGGTCCGGAGGCTTACAAGAATTTTGTCAGAGAAGCGCATAAAGCTGGTTTGTCGGTCATTCAGGATGTGGTCTATAACCATTTTGGTCCCAGTGATCTGGACCTGTGGCGTTTTGATGGCTGGCATGAGGATGATTTTGGCGGCATCTACTTTTACAATGACGATCGGGCTGAGACACCCTGGGGCAGTACCCGTCCCGATTATGGACGTCCTGAAGTACGTCAGTTTATTCGCGATAATGCCCTGATGTGGTTGGAAGAATACCATGTGGACGGCTTGCGGTTTGACTCCACCTTGTATGTGCGCACCAAGGATGGGGATGAGGAGAACCCGCTTGAGGAAGGTTACAGCCTTTTGGCAATGATCAACCGGGAAATTCGCTCCAAATCAGCGGATGTAATTTTAATTGCCGAGGACCTGCGCAACAACGAGTTGATCAGCAGGGATGTTGAAAAGGGCGGCGCGGGTTTTCACGCCCAATGGGACGCTTCTTTTGTGCACCCGATCCGGCATATGGTGGAAGCCATAGCGGACGAAGCCCGCTCAATGGATTTGCTAAAGGCGGCGATCGATTTCAGCTATGACAATGACGTTTTCAAACGCATTGTCTATAGCGAAAGCCACGATGAAGTGGCTAATGGTAAAGCGCGCGTCCCTCAGGAAGTTGACCCGGATAACCCCACCAGCTGGCTGGCTCAAAAGCGTTCCACCCTGGCGGCAGGTCTTGTGTTTACTTCTCCGGGCATCCCCATGCTGTTCCAGGGGCAGGAGTTTTTGCAGGGCGACTGGTTCAGGGATGATGTTCCCCTGGATTGGTACCAGATTGAGGAGTTCCGCGGCATCGCGCGTTTATATCGGGACCTGATCAGATTGCGTTTAAACGTTCAGGATTTGAGCCGGGGTTTGAAAGGGCAGTACATTAACGTTTTTCACATCAATCAGAGCAACACCATGCTGGCTTTCCAGCGTTGGGATAAACACGGCAGCGGAGATGACGTGGTGGTTGTGACGAATTTTGGCAATAAATTCAGACAGGGATATAAGATTGGTTTTCCCAATGGCGGGCTTTGGCGTTTACGTTTTAACAGTGACGCTGGGATTTACAGCAAAGCTTTTGCTAACACCAAGAGTTTTGATGTTGAAGCCCTTGAGGGCAAGAAAGATGGCATGTCACACACTGGCACAGTTGACATTGCCCCCTATTCGGTCCTGATCTACAGCCAGGATCCTCAATAGAAGTTTAAGCATTGCTTCCTGGGCGGTTTTCAAAAAATTATGAACTGCCCGGGAAGAAATGCAGGTTTTTTGCCCTGAAAAGGGCTCGTTTGCTGGGAAATTGCCCGGAAAATCTCGGTTTTTAGAGCGATTATGGGTTAAAATAAGATATGGGCTGATCATGCGTAATATCAAACCCACCCTTACCCCCAATCTTGAAGAACATGTCGGCAGCGATATGGTAAAAAGATCTGTGCCCTATCAGGTTGAGACCTACACCGAACTGGTGGAAGAAGTAGCCAACCTGGCTTATCAAAACAAGGATTACCTGCTGTTTTACCGAGGGCAGGATCAGGATTACCTCAACAAGGCCGGAAGCAGCACTTTTTACCCCACCATTTACCGCAAAGATGTGTTGACCGCCCACGAAGCCCGTTTACGCTTTGACATGCTGGAACTGGCTGAGATTTACCTGGCAGACACATTTGATCGTGAAGGGCTGGATGGCCATATGGATGTGCGCCGCAAGACCCTGATTGCCTGGAGCATCCTGCAGCACTATGGCATTTGCGACACGCCCTTGCTGGACCTGACCCATTCCTTGCATGTTGCCTGCACCTTTGCCCAACTGAATAACCAGAACGAGAGAGGTCTGGTCGCGATTTTTGGCCTGCCCTACACTACCAACCGCATCACCTACAACAGCGAACACGACCTGGTGATTGTGCGCTTGCTTTCCATTTGCCCGCCCATGGCCTTGAGGCCTTATTTTCAGGAAGGCTATCTGGCCGGCACGATGGATATCACCCAAGAATATACAGACAAATCCGAGTTGGATTTCAGCAACCGGTTGATTGCCAAATTCTCGATCCCGACCGACCTTTCATTTTGGGGTCAAAAGTTCGATGCCATCCCCCAAAATTTGCTCTTCCCGCCGGATGACCGCATGGAAGAGATCAGCAAAGAGATCAAAAAGCAGGTCATTTCGGAAATGAAATCCGTTTTTATGACCTGAGTTTTAAGCTTTTTCCAAGCAAATTACCCATCAGTCACCCCTAAAGCAAAATGATAATGCGGTACAATGCTTTTCAGATTTAAGCGATAAGGCTGGCTATGAAAAAAAAGAAACTTCGCAATTCTGTCAAAGCGGTCATCATCAAAGGCGATAAATTGTTGGTGGTCAAAAAGAAAGACGGTATCAGCGCTTACGCGGTTTTGCCTGGGGGCGGGCAGAAAAAAGATGAAACCCTCAAACAAGCACTCAAGCGCGAAGTTTTGGAAGAGGTTGGGGCCAAAGTCAAGGTGGGCAAACTACTGCATGTGCGCGAGTATTTTTCAGAGAAAAGCAAATTTGCCTACGAAGACCGGGCCCTGCACCAAGTCGAATTTTTCTTTAACTGCGAATTGCAGGAAGACTATAAGCCCAGAAATGGCAAAAATCCGGATACCCGCCAGGAAACTGTGGTCTGGGTTAAGTTGAACAAACTGGATGAGATCAATTTTTACCCTGTGATCTTGCGCAAGATCCTCAGAAACCTCAAAAATGGAGATGCCCCTCTTTACCTGGGCGAGTGTAACTGAACAGTCTGATTTTCCTCCCTTTTCAAAAGGTATAATTATGCTATTAACAGGATGTTTTCACCATCCTGGAAGGATGTTCCATGCGTGAAGGATTTTTAAGCAATAACCAGTTTCTTTTTCTGCAGCGTGAAAAGCGAAGTTTGCAAGATGCTTTTTCAAAGTTGAGCCAATTTGCCTTGCCGGAAGATGACCTGGCAAAATTACGCAGCGCCATCGAGCAGCTTGATGAACTCTTTTTGATCGTGGCGGCGGGTGAATTTAATGCCGGCAAAAGCGCCCTGATCAACGCTCTGCTGGGCGAGCACGTGCTGGAAGAAGGGGTGACCCCGACCACCGCCCAGGTGACTTTGCTGCGCTGGGGTGAGACCTTCACCAGGCAGGTTGTGGATGATGGCTTTGCCATTGTCACCCATCCCTTAGCGCTGCTGAAACAGCTGAATTTGGTCGATTCTCCCGGAACAAACGCCATCAACCGCCAACATGAACGCCTGACCAGCGATTACGTCCCCCGCTCTGACCTGGTTTTATTCATCACTTCGGCTGACCGTCCGATGACCCAGAGTGAAAGGCTGTTTTTAGAGAAGATTCTGACCTGGGGCAAGAAAATCACATTAGTGATCAACAAAACGGATATCCTCGAAAACAAAAGCGGTATGGAAGAGATCCGCCAGTTTGTCAGCAGCAATGCCGAGATGATTTTGGGCTACAGGCCTGAAATCTTCATGGTTTCAGCCCGCCTGGCACAAAAAGCATGTGGCGCGGCTTCCGCTGAAGAAGCGGCTCAGCTGCGTGCTCAAAGTGGCATCGAGCTGTTGGAACAATACATCACCAATACGCTGGACGATAAAACCCGTTTGGAATTGAAACTGCGCAGCCCGATTGGCGTGGCTTCCAACCTTGAACGCAACGCTGCTCAAACGGTTGATTTGCAGATCCAAGACCTGCAAAAAGATGGCGAGCTCACAAAAGAGTTGGAGCAGACCCTGACTTTATATGAGCAGGATTTGACCTCTGAGATTCCTCCCCGCCTGGCTGAAGTGGAGAACATCCTCAACAATTTTGAAAACCGCGGACAGAATTATTTTGACCGCACCTTAAAACTGAGCAATATTTTGAACCTGGCCAAACCGGAGCAGGTCAAGGCTGAGTTTCAGCAAGAAGTACAGGCCGACGTTTCGGTTGCCATCGACACCAAAGTGCGCAACATGATCGACTGGATGGTGGATAAAGACCTGAACACCTGGTATCAGGTGGCTGGAGCCCTGGAAAAAAGGCAAACCCAGAGTCAACGGGAGATGCCGACCAGCAAAACGCCCCAATCTGCCCGCCGGCAGGAATTGATCGATAACGTCAGCGGTACGATCCACAATATCGTCAATCAGTACGACCGCAAGCAGGAAGCCGAGCAGCTGGCTGATTATGTGCAGGAATCAGTGGCCCAAACAGCTTTGTTTGGCATCGGCGCGCTGGGGGTCGGCGCAATGGTGGCGACAGTTTTAACCACCAAGGCCCTGGATGTGACCGGCATTGTCACGGCTGGCACACTGGCTGTGTTGGGCCTGTTTGTCATCCCCTTCAAGCGCAAACAGGCAAAAGAAAATTTCAAAGAAAAAATGGCGGAATTGCGGACCAGCCTGATGGAAACCCTGAATAAAACCTTCCATCGCGAAGCTGACAGCGCCGTTGAGCGTCTGCAAGAAAACATTTCCCCTTACGTGGACTATGTCACAAAAGAGCAGACCCGCTTGGAAAACAAGCGATCCTTGCTGCAAGGCGTGCGCGAAGAACTGAAACTGCTCGATGATGAAATCGCGCAGGTAGTTCAGTAAAGCGGCTGGTGCAAGTATGACTGATAATAAAGAACTACCCCAGCGCCTGAGCCGGGAAACGATTTTTCAGAGCGAGTACCTGAATTTACACATCGATCGCGTCCAGCAGCCCAACGGCTTTATCATCGAGCGCTTTCATTATGTTGAGTACCCCCGCCCGGCAGTCACCGCCGTGGTTGAGAATGAGAAAGGCGAGGTGGTGCTGTGCAAGGTGCCGCGCTACGCCACCAACAGCTGCACCTGGTCCACCCCGGCAGGCGGCGTGGATGAAGGCGAAGACCTGCTGAAAACTGCCCAAAGGGAAGTCCGGGAGGAGACGGGTTTTGACTCTTGCGAGCACGAATTGGTCTATTCTTACTTTCCCCAGGATGGCAGCAGCAACAAACTGTTCCACGTTGTTTTTTGCAAGGCCGGTGAGCAAACCGGCAACTTTGACCCGGACGAAATCAGCGAGGTGGCATGGTTTTCCAGGCAGCAAATTGAAAGCATGCTGGACCGGGGTGAGCTGGAGGATGGTCTTGGGCTGACCGCCTTATTGCTCTGGCTGCGGAAACGGTAAGACAAGCGGCGCTGTAAACACAGAGCAACTCTTTTCGGGCAGGGCTTTCTGTAAAATTCAAATGCAAAGCGAACCAGAACAAGTGAAACAGGAAACAACTGAAGGCAAAGCTGATACAGAAAAAAGAGCCTGGTTTCTGTTTGGATTGGGCTTGCTCTTTTACCTACTAACCCGCTTTGTGGGGCTGGATCGCTTCCCGATTTATTTTTTCTCCGATGAGGCCATTCAAACCATGTCCGCGGTTGATCTGATTGGGCGCGGCTTCAAGGATGTGGACGGGAGCCTTTTCCCGATTTACTTCCAAAATGGCAGCCAGTATAACCTGTCTTTATCGGTTTGGCTGCAGGTGCTGATCGCCTGGCTGCCGCGTTCGGTCTGGCTGACCCGGGGTTTGCCGGCTTTGATCAGCCTGGTTTTCCCGCTCTCTGCAGGGCTGTGGGCCAAGGATTTTTTCAAAGCCAAATTCTGGTGGCTGATGCCGCTGGTGGTGGCCGTCATCCCAGCCTGGTTCCTGCATTCCCGCACTGCTTTTGAGACTTCCCTGGGGGCAAGCTTCTTCAGTCTTTTTTTATTCTTTTACCTGAAATACCGCTTGCAGAAGCGCGAATTTCTTTATCTCGCGCTGCTATTTGGTGCTTTTAGTTTTTACAGCTACAGCCCCTTGCAGTTGGTGGTGGTCTGTGTCAGCCTGGTTTTGCTGCTGGTGGATTGGAAATATCACTTCAAGCAAAAAAAGTACCTGCTGCTGGGCTTGGGCTTCTTAATTCTTTTGGCTGCACCATATGTTTATTTTCAGATCAGCCATCAGCAAGCATTGAGTCATCACCTGAGCTTATTAAATTCTTACTGGGTCAGCCGGCTTCCGCTCTGGAAGAAGATCAGCCTGTATCTGGGCCAATGGTTGCAGGGGCTCAATCCGCTCTACTGGTTTTTTGAGAACACTACCGACCTGGTGCGCCATCAGATGAAGAATCTGGGTCATTTGCCCTGGTTTTTCCTGCCCTTCTTCTTGCTTGGCTTCTGGCAGAGCCTTAGAAACTTCAAAAAAGCAGAGTACCGCAGCGTATTGATTGCCTGGCTGTTGGGTCCGGTTGGGGCCGCCATTGCGGGCATCAGCATCACCCGGGTTTTGGTGATGGTCATTCCTTTCAGCTTGATGATTTTTTTAGGCCTGGAAGCGGCGATCAGTTTTTTCGATAAAAAGTTGAGGTTAAGACCAATTTTAATTTGGGTTGCCAGCCTGAGCCTGGTTCTGTTTGGCAGCTGGATGACCTGGTACGCGCTTACAAGCGGTCCGCTCTGGTACCCGGATTATTCGCTCTACGGCATGCAGTGGGGTGGGCAGCAGCTCAGTGAAAAAATTGTCAAATTTCAAGAAACCCATCCTGAAAGCAGGCTCAAACTCAGCCCCAAGTGGGCCAACAACACCGATGTGATCATGCGTTATTTCCTGGGCGATCCGCTCCCGCTTGAAATCGGCACGCTGGAGGAATATGACCTTTACCCACTCCAGCTGGATGATGATCTGGTTTTCATCATGGGACCCGATGAGCTGCAATGGACGCGGGAAAACCCCAAGTTTGCTCAGCTTGAGCTTTTGGACAGCCTGAATTGGCCGGATGGCAGGGTGGGCTTTTCTTTTCTGCGCCTGGCTTATTCTGAAGAGGCTGAAGCAATCTTCGCGCTTGAAATGGAGCAGCGCCAGCAGCCTGACCAGACTGAGTTTGATCTGAACGGTCAGCGCGTAAGCATCACTCATTCAAAATTGGATTTGGGCAGCCTCGCCCACATTTTTGATGGCAGTTCCGGCACAGTAGCGCGCACGCTGGAGGCCAACCCCTTGGTGATCTCGATCGACTTTCCCCAGCCCGTGAGTCTGCAAAAAGTGACTGTTTTGGTTGGGTCGCCTCCCACCCGTCTCACGGTCACCATCGTCGAAGAAGAGAGCGGTCAGGCTACAAGCCTGACAGTCACAGACAGCGGCTCTGACCAGGTTCATCCGCTTTCAGCCGCTTTTGATTCCCCCCGGCTGATCAACCAATTGACGGTCAGTGTTGAAAGTCTTTACCAGGATGAACCCACGCACGTGCACCTCTGGGAACTGATTTTGGAATAAAAAAGGGGAACGCTTTCAACCTTGTTCGGGGAAATTAGCGAGCTTTGTTTCTTTTTCTTTGAAGCAAACGCTGGGCGCGGGGGCGGTTGAAGCGCTGCACGATGATGCAGGGCAAATTGACCATCAGGGCGTAGGCCAGCATAAACCAGAGGGCTTGGGGTGGAGTAAACAGGCCAAAAAGTAAAAAAGGCGGGATTGCCAGCCAATGGGTCAGCTCAGCCCGGGCGGATTCAATCATAAACCGCTCCAGGTTTTCAACCGAGAAACTTTCCAAATGTTTCTTTTTGAAACCATCTTTATTCCAGACTACCCCGCCATCCGGCAGCAGATGTTTCCAGCTGCGAACACGGAAAAGTTTTTCATAGATTTGGCCCTCATCTTCAAAGCCATGGGTTTTGAAAAAGAAAGATTCCGGTGCATAGATGCTTTCTGGTAAATGCAAACAAATATAGGAAGCTGTCCACTGCAGCACAAACCAGAGCGGGAAACAAATCAGGATGGTCAACCAGGTCGGTAAAAAAATGATCTGCATACTTATTTATCTGCGGTTATGCAGCGCCCTTTCCAAATCACTTTCAAGCCTAACACCTTTTTCAGGAGCGAGATAAGGAAAATGAGCAGAAAAACAAAGATCAGAATAGGGTAAAACAAAATTGCCCAAAAGCTGAAATGCCCAATTTTTTTGGAAAGCA
>Ga0209612_1002967_pt1 | contig 11619 bp, 18 predicted proteins | sample BioC12SIPDNA_FD_185746 | JGI IMG/M metagenome (GOLD analysis project Ga0209612, IMG submission 185746) | Anaerobic biogas reactor microbial communites from Washington, USA - Biogas_R1_B C12 SIP DNA (SPAdes) (version 2) | ecosystem: Engineered > Bioreactor > Anaerobic > Unclassified | place...
TAGCCATCGGTAAGCTTTGCGGCTGCCTGGGCTATGCTCAGGTTATCCCGCCTGGCTACATAATCGATAACATCCCGCCACTTGCCGCCGGTGCAATTTCTACATAACCAAATATTGTTAGCAGGTTGAACCCTAAAGCGATCTTGACCGCCGCAAAAAGGGCAAGGCCCGGCAAGTTCCCCTCCGCCGGTGCTCGCTACTTTTTTTAACTGCAAGCCTACAAGGTGATCTACTATTCTGTTACCTTTTTTTATCGTGTCAAAGTCCATTAGAACCCCGCTTTTAGGACTTTTCGGTCAAGTGTATCAAGTGTACCGGGTGTGTAAATTGATACACTTGATACTCTTGATACACTTAAACCCTTTTTAAGGGTAACAGTATCAACTGTATCAAGTGTATCATCTGTATCATCTATATCAACTGTATCAGTTTTAATAGCCATAAGCTACTCTTTTTCTTTAGCGGGCAAGCTCCAATACCAGGTGCTGCCTTGCCTAACTGACACAATCTTTAGGGCTTTTTTCGCGTCATACATAGCCCGCCGGGATATACCCGCGCCTGCAAAGTTAGTTTCTACGGTCTCTGAAGTCGCCGGGCCTTTTTCTAATAGCGATAGTAACAATTCGGCCGCCCGGTCCATTGCGGTTTCAACCTTAGGCGCTGTAGGGGCTGCGGTAAACGTGATCTTGTCGTTTATCGTGAACCCCAAAGGCTCAGGTTTCTTAGTTAGGTTGCTTTTGATAACCGATAAGCGTTTAGTCTCTTTATCGTTAGTATCAGGGGTATCAATCGCCCAAATTATCCGGGCATACTGCAATATGGTACTGATACCGCGTAAGCGATCCAGGCTTACTTCGTCTGTATCAAATAGCCCCCGCTTGCGCAAGTGGTGGGTAAGTAAAATGGGTTTTTGTATATCCCGGGCAAGGGCGGCAAGCCAATTAACATTCTTAGCGTCTTCGGTGCTTTTCTCCGCTGTGGGGTCCGCTCCGCTCAGGCTATCAACTATTATCAGCTTTATATCCGGCCGCATAGCCATCTCTAATAAGGCTACGCGGTGATCCGGGTTGGTTAGTCTAAAATCGGCTAGGGGGTCCGCAAGCGGGCTGTAAACCTGCTTAGTTGCTATCCTCGCTTCTTTCGCTCTATCCCGGTTCATGCCTTGCCCGGCTTCAGCTTCGCACCATAAAACCGCGCCGGGGTCGCTTGTAAATGGTGATCCATCCGGCCATTCCTGGCCGTTTATGAAACAAGCCGCTATTCGTAAGCAAAGGGTGCTTTTACCTTCCCCGGTCGTTGCTGCCAAAATATGCAAGTAACCGCAAGCTAGCCATTGCGGCCATACCCATCGCAATTCGCCTAATAATCCGTCTAAATCCGCCCAGGTCGAATATTGCCTATTATTTGTGGGGGTGGGTATTTCGTCTGAGTGCCCTATCAAATACTGAATATCCCGCTTTACATCATCGCTTGCGTTTATAAATTCGCTGGCGATCTTGACCGCTTGCGGGCTGTATTCTTTAGCTTGACTTTGATCTTCTATTGCGGTATCATCTAATAAGTCTTGGTTATTAGATAACCGTTTACTTGGTACCTCAGGCCCGCCGCCTGGGGTATCTTTTTTATCAGCTGTATATCCTACCATTCGTTTTCTCCATTTCCTTTTCTAACTCGCGCCTTAGGTCTCTCCGATCCATTAGCACTCTGATTACTCCCCGTACATAATCCGATCTTGTACGGTTGGCCGCTTCAGCCTGGGCGGTAAGGCTTTTTAGCTCATTTCTGCTTACCCTGGCTGTTAGCGCTGTATCAAATACTTTCATGTTGCTATCCTTTCACTTGTAGGTTAATAAAAAAAACCCGCTTACCATTTTCTACCTGTAAGCGGGTTGTATATCCTTTGTTTTATCGGCTTGCCATTATGTAACAATTCCCTTATAATAGCATTACGCCAAGCTTGTATCGCTCACAAGTGCCCTTCCCGCGCCCGGTTCCCGCCGGGTTTGGCTTTTAATTGGGCTGTATTTAGTTGTTAATTTTCTACTTGCTTTAGTCTATCACAGTTTCCCTGCAGTTTCACAAATTTTAAGGTATCTCATTCGTGTTACCCGCAAGGTAAAAAAAATACGTTGCTCTATATATTACTGGAATTACTACGGCTTTTCATTACAAAGTCTGTAAAGATTACCAATCAAAGGCCGTTTTATTGTTAATTTAGCACATACGTTCTGCATTATCCCTTCCCCTTATTACTGCCACTTATGCCCCAGTTTTATAACTTTGGCAATTATTTTGCTTACCGCCGCCTGGGTTATGCCTAATTCCTGGGCGATATCCGCCTGGGTAAGTTCGTCATAAAATCGTAACTCAATTACCAGGCGCTCCCGCTCTGATAAGGTATCCAGGAATTGATAAAGTGCTATATGGTCTAAAGTACCATCCCTGGCGGTAAGGTCGATTAATCCCCGCGTTTCATCCGGCGCCCTTTTGGCCATAATTGCGGCGCTTTGATCCTCGGGCGGTAAACCTTCCAGGCTATCATCATCGTAAATAGACCGCTTATTTATATCTACCGGGTACAGCCCAGGAAACACAATCTCCATAACTTCCCGGCTGGTGGTTACGCTATTGGTCTTTACATCATGCTTTAGTACCTGGTTATTTTGTAGGTTTTTTACCTTACGCGCTCCCGGTATAACATCCGGGGGTTTATTCTCTATCAGTTCTAAGCTAAGGTGCCGCCGGTCCTGGTTTACTTCCCGCTGCATGGACCGCGCCCAATCTTGTAACCATTCCGGCCATAACGCCGCCTGGTATCCATAACGCGCCATACAATCCCGGCATAACCGCCATTTTATCGGTAAGGCCTTGCCGCAAATACAATAACGCGCCGCGTTTGATCCCCGGTGAAGGTCGTTATCGTTTACTTCGGTGGGTTGCCCGTACCCGTTCCTATCGATATATTCCCTAGCCTTTCATGCCCATTTTTGGGCTAAAATCGCTTATTATAATATCCGTTATAGCAAGTTTTTAGCCACTTCTAACAGTTGGCCGGTCATGGTCTTTTCTAGTGCCCGCGTGTCATTCCAGGCTTGCGGGTCTGTGATCTTTTCTCTTATGGCATTTTCTACCAGGCTTACAAGCTGCCGCGGATCTATGGCGTCAAGCTCCCAGGACCTATCCCCATATACCCGGGCATAGTCTCTATAGCGGGCGTCTTTTTCTTTAGCCGGGTTTTCAGGTGGGTTTAGGTCCAATACTTGTTGATAGTTAAGGGCTAGCCGCTCTATATGGACCTCACGCTTGCTAAACATGGTTAGGCGCTCTTCTACATCCCGGGTCATGTCAAGCCCGCTAGGGTCATGATCCCCCAAATACAGAATAAAACAATACTTGCGGGGTTCTATCGCCTCCAATCGCTTACCAGTTTCGTATAAAGTGCTACTGCTAGAATAGCCTTTATTCGCTGTAAACCTTACGCCCCAGGCGTTACAAATAGGCGCTAATACGCCTTCAAGCGCTTGCTTTTCTACCATAACTTCCAAATAGGTTATTTGGCTCTTCCAGGCGTCTAACCTAAATTGCGCTGCAGCTTCTTGTACGATCTCCCCGGGATTATTCCAGGTTGCGGGGGTTCTAGTCTCCCTTCCCCTATCGGTGATTACATCCCAGTCTATAAGCCCTGCTAGCCTGGCATTGCTTACTAAATCGGAGGTTCGTTTATAGGACCTCTGAGTATTTTCAATAAACCCGCGGGCTACTAGTTGGTAGTAAAGCTGCCTAACGGTTAGATCATAGCCGGCCGCCTGGTACTCCGCAAGTATGGCATTTATGGTGCTTATTTTCTCCAGGCTAGCAGGTTTGAACCGCTGTTTTATAAATTGTTCTCTCATAGTTCCTGCTTTATGTAAAAATCAAGCCTTAGGTCATCGATAACTTCCTGGGCGGTCTTTACTTCCCCGCCTGGTAAGGTTATCAAGCCCTCACAATCGCCGCTGTTAACTTTATCTATCGCGTCTAGCGCAATATCTGCCACTTCTAGCGGCTGTGGCGGGATAAAGTTATTTTGTAAGTGCCATACAAGCCCTTGCAGGTATACCGCTTCAGCTTCATTGGTCGGTTGGTCGGTCATGGCTGTTTATCCTTTCAAATTACCCCTGGGGCGGGCTTTGATCCCGCCCCGGTTCTGGTAAGTTGCTTACTTGGCAATACTCTCTGCTGCCTTGACAAATTCCAAAAAGTCTAAGGCGCGGTTTTTGTCAAACTCGATTACATATTGGATTAACCAAACAAAGTACTTGTTATTCTCTTTAGGAATGGTTACATCTACATCCTCTTGGTTAAACATCTCCATGTATTCTTTGTATATTTCATAATTGGTAATTCCGGCTAACTCATCCATTTTTTATATCCTTTCATAGTCTTTTAGTTGTTTAGGTTGTTTTCTACATTACCGGGTTATTGGTCTTTACATGGGCCATCCTTTCCAGGCAAGGTAAATACCCGCCTAATCCCCTCCCGGTTAGTTACTTCAATACATAGCCGGCCATCCTGGTAAGTGGGGGTTATTTTGATCCCATTAGGACCGGGCATTTGATAACTTTTATTGCTCATGGCTCCCTTTCTAGTCTAGTTTTATGTTTATCAAGTCGCATGGCGCGCTTGTTAGATCCTTAGTCGATATCAAAATGCAATAAGTCATTAGGCGCATTTGTTAGGTCCTGCATAGTGCCTAAATATCGCTGTGTTGTTGGCAAGCTTGCATGCCCTAACATAAATTGAATTTGCTCAGTATCCGCCCCTTCTTCTTTCATTTGTTTCGCGGTGGTCCTGCGTAAGTCATGGGCGGCAATATTGAACCCACAAATAGCCGCGTATTCTTTTACGATATTCTGGACCGCCTGGCTAGTCATGCTGTCGCCGCTCAGGTTATCGCCTTTGTTTATTGATCTAAAGATTTTCCCATCAGTTACGCCCGCCGCCTGGGTCCATTCGTCAATAGCCCGCTTTACCCAGGTTGGTATGCCAATTGTTCTTACCCGGTTACCCTTGCTTACTAAATTGCGGATAACCCATCTACTTTTCTCTAGTTGAATATGCTCAAAATCAAGCTTAACCACTTCGGACCGCCGCAAGGCCATACCAATCATTACCGATAAAATCGCCCGGTCTCTTATCCCCTTCAAGCGGGATGTATCAGGGGCTTTAATAAGCCTTTGCGCTTGTTCATGGGTTAACCAGTTCCCGGTTCTAACTCCCCTTGCGGGTATGCCTTTTACCTTGCCGATCCCGTTAGCCTGGGGTTCACTTATCAGCTCATTATCGGCGGCTTCCCGGGCAAGCTTGCGAATGGCGCTTAGTCTCTGATTTATCGTACTGGGCGCATAGTCGGTATTTTGTTGTAAGTGCGCTTTGTAAGCGTTTACCGCGGCTTTAGTCAAGCCGGGTTTGCCCTGGGCTTGATACCAGGCGATAAAATCATCTATGGCAAGCGCATACATTGTTTTACTGTGCGGGCTGTTTAGCCCATCGATTACCAGGGCTTTTAGCGCGTCAAAGTCTCCCGGGGTTGTTGTTACAAGCTGTTTATCATCCATTCCTACCGCCTTTTACGAATAAGTTTTTATAAGCATTATTATAATAAGCTATTTGTATCACTTTGTCAAGAGGCAAAATGAGCGGTAAGGTGTACAATAAATAAGCGAATTGAACCATTATCTAGAATATAGCGGTTTTATGATTATTGAAAGGCGGTTTTATGGCTATTACCCCATCTGAAGTAAGCGATAATTTAGGTATACCAGTTTCTACCCTTAGGCGCTGGGCTGTAAGGTTTGAAAAGTATTTATCCCCGCAAGCGCCCGGCCGCCATCGTGTATATACCCATGATGATCTAGAGACTTTTCGGGATATTCGGGACCTTGCAAGTAAAGGCATGAGTTTACAGAATATTGAAAATTCCCTTGCGGTCCGTAAGGCGCCGCCTGAGCCTGAGCCGGAACCCATCCCCCAGGGCGATAACCCGCAAGCCGCAAGCGGTGAAAGTGCGCTTATGGTTATGGCGGTTAGCGGTGAAGTCGGTAAACAAGGCGCTAAGATAGAAAACCTACAAGCCCAAATAGATAAACAGAATAGGCGCCTTGCCGCGCTTACTGAGTTTCTATCCTTGCCCTGGTATAAGCGAATAGGCAAGCGCCCCCCAATTGAATACTGATCCCGCGCATACATGGGCGTAACACTCACCGCGGTGAGTTTCTAACACCTTGCCGACACTGATCCCGCGCATACATGGGCGTAACTTCCACAATTGTGGAACTTTTACCGATCAACGAACTGATCCCGCGCATACATGGGCGTAACCCTTTTATAGCGTCAAAATGTCTCATCATGGGTATACCCCCCCTACCCCCAATTATGGCCGGGTATATGCCGGTTTGCCGCTCCCGCTCACTTCCCCAGGGTGCAAGCGATTTAACCGCCCATTCCCCTAAAACTGGCTTAAAAATACCGCCCAAATTCGCGTTTATTTCTCGCTTTTGATAAGCGATTAAGGCAATTGCCAAATAACGTTTTATGGGCGGTATTTTCACGTCTGGGCTATCTCAGCTCTTCTAACCGCTCCCGGGTCTCCCTGGGCAAGCTCCCGCGCCATCGCTCTAAAAAGGTTCTGATAAGCCACATTCCGCCGCCGCTTTCATCTAGCAATCTAACGCTTTTTACATCGGTTATGCGGTATTTGTTGACGATCTCTTCATGCTCACTAACCAGGCCTTGCCACTTTTCGTAAGCTGCGAAAAAGCTTTGCATTTTAGCGATCTCAGCTTCCCGGATTTTATCGACTTGCTTTTCAATAGTGGCAAGTTCGGCCCGGGCGGCTTTTACTTCCTGCTCATACATGCGCCGCTTTTCGTCTTCTATTTGCGCCTGGGTTGCTTCTAACGCTCTTTTAGCGCCGGTTATTTGCATAGAATAGGCGGCGGCTTCTAGTGCGGCCTTGCCATTCTCAGGGTCTCGCATAACCGCATTTTCTGCGGCTTCAAACTGGGCTTGCAGTTTCTCGATAGTGCTTTGGTTCTTTTTGGCTTGCGCCTGCAGTTGCTCTAAGTTGCTCATTCTTGGTCTCCTATTTGTTTATTGTTGGTATTTGTTTATCAGGGCGTAAATAACCCCCAGGGCGTAAGGGTCCTTAAAATTCCGGTTAGTTTCTCCATAAGCTAGCCATTCGGCGGTTTGGTTATCCGCTTGATCTTCCTGGGTTGTGTTTACTAGGTGGGGTTTATATTCCGGCGGGTCTATATCGGCGTTTGATCTTGCGAAAGTATGGCTATGCAGTTTTACATGCGCTAACTCATGAAGGTAAACCCTTACCAGTTCCCGCTCCCCATAATCTATCAAGGCGGGCGATAAGCTTACAACCGGGGTGCCTTTCATGTTTACCGTTGCAAGCCCCCCATCTACTCCCTTCAGCTGTTGACGCTGTACAAGGCAAGGTTTACCTACAATTATGGGCGCTGCATACTTCATAAGCGGCCACAATAGCGCTTTAGTCGTTCGCTCTTCTATCATGGCGTCTATTTTGGCTTCTAAGTCCTGGTTCATTCATTCCCCCGGCGTGCCATTAATTCGTTCCATTGGTCTACCTTGCGCTGCTCCTCTTGTTCCTCTGTTCCCCGCCGGCGTTTGATTATTTCGCCATCTAACCCCCATTCGATAAGCCAATCGCCGGGCTTACCATCATCGCTTGGGTCCTTTGGGCTGCCCGGCTCTATCCCATCCCATACGATCTTAATCCCCTTGTTATCAGGGCTGCTTTGCGCCGCCCTTTCAAGGTCCTTTATTCTTTTCTTGTTTTCGCTTTTATTTTCCATTGCTTGCCTCTGATTGTTGCTTCTAACCCCCGCGCTGTAAGGCGCTGTAAGGCTCTAAATATCCCCATATTCGCATTTTGTAGGCGCTCTTATTGATCTACCCATACTCCCTAAAACTTGCGCTTAAAGTTGGTTAGCGCCCGTTCTAATTCGTCTTCAGCTTTATCTAACGCCATTACCGCATGGTTATAAGCGGCGTTTAGATTAGGGCTGTTTACATCCCGGTATAGTGCCTGGGTTGCCCTTTCAAGCTCTATTTGGGCGGCTTTCACTTTAGCGCTCAATGTCTCTATACCATCGCTCATTATTCGGTTTTCTCCGGTTTATCGGGCGTTTGGCCTTGTTCTTTGGCTAATTTTCTCCCATAAGGTAAGCTATAACCCTCTGGGCTTAGAACGATCTTAGGCGGTTTGCCTGGTTCGTATACGATCTTATCCCCCAGGGTATAACCGCCGGCCTTGCCCGCTTTCCAATCGTGTAACCAAATTATCTGAATTTCGTAAGGCTCAGGCGGCTTTGCGCCCTCAAGCTTTGCGATCCTTGCCCGGGCGGTTCGTGGGTTATTTACCATGCCGCCCCCCTTTCGGCTTGCATACGCGCTTCAAGCGCTGTTAGCCGGCGATCTAAATCGCCATCATCCCGCGCCCGGTGATAGTTATCAAGCCATACCCGGGCGGCTTGCAAGCGCAAGTTATCCCCGGCTTCGTCATTCTCCAATATGGCTATCAATACATCCAGGGCTAGGGTGGTACCAGTACTCAGGCGCCGGGTGGTGTTGCCCGCCGCCTGGGCTTCAGCTTCTTGTAAAGCCGCCTTGAAAATCGGGTCGCCTAACCATCGGTAAAGGGTTGCTTCTCCGATCCTGGCAAGTTTGGCCGCTTCTCCATTGGTCCGGCTCTCCATAAGCGCTCTAATTGCCCGCCTTTGCGGTGCTGTTAGGTTATCTATCGTTTTTTCTCCCATTTTCTACCGTTCCCCCCGCTGTAAGCGCGTACAATCGCCGCTGTTAATCAGCTCTTTTTTCATTGATCCATTACTCCGTTTTCTACCATGTAAACCCCTTTTATAGCTTATTATAATGGTGGTTATAGCAATTTATAGGCAATTACAATTCCGGCAAGGGGGTAATAGGTTGTAAAGTTTCTCATATGCTAAATCGTAAGCCTGGGTTGTTTTTAGCCGCGGGTCTGATCCCATCGCTTGCCATCCTACTAATTGAACCAATCTGGGTTTTATCCCTTCCTGGCCGTACTCCCCGTACCAAATAGAGTTAGCGCAAAAAGAAGGTTTTCTTTTATCGTCTTCGATACCCCTTACTTTCGCTAGCAGGTGTATCAGTCGCGGCTCAAGGTCGCAAAGTAAGCTCCATGTTATTTTTTCTTCAGTCATTGTAAAACTCCAAATATCCTTTGATCCATTCCCTTATATCGCCCCCGCTCAGGTGAAAATCGTTTAGGTCCATAGTGCCCGGCAAGGCGGCAAGCTTGACGCGCTCCCCCAAACTATCGTATAGGGCAAGCGCCCCGGCCTCCCCTGCTTCGTCATTGTCAAATTGCGCTAGTACAAGCTTGGTGAGCATGAAGTAAACACCCCAAGTCGCAAGGTCTATGCGGTTGCTAGCGCTCCCGCCCATACTTGCTACGGGTATCAGGTCGCCGCCCTCCTGGGTCGCTATCATGGCGTTAAATTCCCCTTCAGTTACCAGGCATTTATCGCCGCCGCGTAAACCATCCGCATTGAAAAGGGCGGCCGGTCTTGATCCCTTTACTAGCGTATATTTGGGCTTGCCATCCCGGCCATTGGTTCTAATTTTCAAATACCAAATAGCGCCATCAATAAGCCCTGGTATGGTTATACCTTCCGGGATCCATAAATCGCCGCTCTTATACCCGGTTGAAAATCCTATGCTAAACCGCCGCAAGGTATCAGGCGTAAAACCGCGCTTTTGTAAGTAAGCAAGCGCTCCCGCCCCGGTGTCGGTGTAAAGCGTATTTTGGCATTGTTTTACTGCGATCCGGGCTTGATCCTGCCATTCCTGGGGCGGTGGACCGTAAGCCGGGTAAGTTGGTTTAGGGGTGGGTTTATGCTCTGATACCGTCAAGCCATCGGTAAGCTTTGCGGCTGCCTGGGCTATGCTCAGGTTATCCCGCCTGGCTACATAATCGATAACATCCCGCCACTTGCCGCCGGTGCAATTTCTACATAGCCAAATATTGTTAGCAGGTTGAACCCTAAAGCGATCTTGACCTCCGCAAAAAGGGCAAGGCCCGGCAAGTTCCCCGCCGCCGGTGCTAGCCACTCTTTTTAGGTTTAAACCTTCAATAAGCGCTGCTAACTGGTTTTTGTTTTTAATCGTGTCAAAGTCCATTTTTACCGCCCATTCCTGCTGTTAGTTATCCCCCCTTTAAGGGGGTGATAACTGAAAACAGACATCAGGGTCTTGGTTTTCTGTTTGCAAGCCATATCTGCTAACTGCTGCTAACTGCTGCTAACTCTGTTAGCAGGTAAGGTGTAAACCTTCGCGTTTTTCATTCCAGGCGTCATTCTTATAGCTCCGCTATCTTCAAGCTGCCTTATCATGTCTAAAATACGGGGCTTACCCACTTCCGGCAATTCAGATTTAACCGCTTGCCATAATGCGCTTTGGGTCATGGCTTCAGTTTTTAGGGCTGCTTTGATCTCGCGCTCTATCGCATAACTGCTTAGATTGTCTTCAGGCTCTACGCTGTAAAACTGGGCGGTTTCCAGGTCTCCGCTATCATCCTGGGTATAACTAAAATACGCGGTGAAAGGCGCCACTTCCCGCGCCCGGGTCTTGGTCGATTTAATGGTAATTTGGTCGCTGTATGGCTCCCGGCTAATATGCAAGGCTAAATCAAGGGCAGCTTCAATACTGCTATGCCCCCTTAGGGCGTCTCCCGCCCGGCCGCTTATGCCATTGCTTTTTCTCTGGTGATGAATAACGATAACCGCCGCCCCGGTCTCTTCAGCTAGCCATCGTAAGTTAGCCATAACCAGGCGCATAGTGCTAGCGTTTTCTTCAGCTTCCCCGCTTATAGTTCCCAGGTTGTCAATAACGATTAACCCCGCCCCGGTTGCCCTAGCTGCAAGTATGGCAATACTTGCAGGGTCGCTAGCGTCAAGCGGTGGGTTCTGAAAACTGTATACCTTCAGGGGTAAATCGGGCGGCGCTTTGTGCTGTTTACATAACGCTGCGAACCGCTCCAGTATTTTATCGTTGCCCATATCTTGATCTATCCAAATTACCGGGCATTGTAGGGTTGGTATGGCTTTACCGCCACTTTGCCAGGGGGCGGGCGGTAACCAGGGTTTGCCCATTGCTATACAAACCACTTGATCCATAAAAAGCATGGTCTTTAGGTCGCCTGGTGCGCCATAAGGGATAGTTAAGGTTCTGGGTCTGAGTATGCCCTTTACGATCTCTTTTACTGGCTCCCTGGGGGCGTAAAAGTCGGTTATTGTTAGGGGCTGCCATCCATCGGGGGCGGCTGCGGGTAATTCGTCTGGGTGCCATATCAAATACTGGGTATCCCGCTTTACATCATCATCGGCGGCTATAAAATCGCTTGCGATCTTGACCGCTTGCGGGCTGTATTCTTTAGATTGACTTTGATCTTCTATTGCGGTATCATCTAATAAGTCTTGGTTATTAGATAACCGTTTACTTGGTACCTCAGGCCCGCCGCCTGGGGTATCTTTTTTATCAGCTGTATATCCTACCATTCGTTTT
>Ga0209612_1002992_pt1 | contig 11538 bp, 8 predicted proteins | sample BioC12SIPDNA_FD_185746 | JGI IMG/M metagenome (GOLD analysis project Ga0209612, IMG submission 185746) | Anaerobic biogas reactor microbial communites from Washington, USA - Biogas_R1_B C12 SIP DNA (SPAdes) (version 2) | ecosystem: Engineered > Bioreactor > Anaerobic > Unclassified | place...
GTCATCGAGACCTGGATCGAGTACAAGCGCAAGAACGAGATCGACCCGATCCGTTTCCGGCCGCACCCGCACGAGTTCGAGATGTACTACGACATCTGAGCAGCGAGCGCGAAGGTAGGGGCCGAGGAACGAGGCACCTGCCGGAGCGTGAGGTGCCAGATGGCGTAGCAAGGAAACACGACATCTGAGCAGCGAGCGCGAAGGTAGGGGCCGAGGAACGAGGCACCTGCCGGAGCGTGAGGGCCAACGCCTCGTGGTCAACGGGCCGCCATCTCGAGACGGGATGGCGGCCCGTTCTCGTGCTCAGGACAATTGAGGAGAGTCGATCTGAAGGGGTTATGGAAGAGATCCTGCTCGCCGCCGGCGCGGGGATAGCCGCCGGACTCGGCGTTGCGATGCCTCTCGGCGCGATCGGGGCGCTGCTCCTGCGCGAGGGGCTGGTCAACGGCTTCCGCGTGGCCGCCGCAGCCGCAACAGGCATCGCCGTCGTCGATACTGTGTACTGCCTCATCGCGGCCCTCACCGGAGCGCTGTTTGCTCCCCTGGTCCAGGAGCACCAGGGCGCGTTCCTCGCTGTCTCCGGGGTCCTCATCGTCCTCTTCGGTGCACACCAGCTGGTGACCACGATCCGGCGCCGAACGAGCGAGGACCCCAGTGTCGAGCGGATCCGACCACTCGCAGCCTTCGGCAAGTTCGTCGGACTGACGGCGGTCAATCCGATGACCCTCGTCTACTTCATCGCCCTCGCCGGAGCCATCACGACCCGGGCCAGCTCACCACTGGCTCCTGCGGTCTTCGTCGGCGCGGTCGGTCTGTCCTCCTGGGCGTGGCAGCTCGGTCTCGCGGCAGCCGGCACCATGGTGGGGCGGTCGCTGAGTCACCGAGCGGCCAAGATCATCGGGGTCGCTGCGTCGGTGGTGATCATGACCCTCGGTGTGGTCGTGCTCGCCTCCGGTCTCCTCTCCTGATACTCCTAATCCGGATGCACGGCCCGCGGCTCGCGGCAATACTCGGGGGATGAGCGATCCTGGAACGCCGACTCCCAAAGACACCCTGCAGCGATACCTCCAGCGTGGCCGGGAGGCTCTGCTGACGAAGCTCGACGGCGTGAGCGAGTACGACGCCCGCCGCCCGCTGGTCCCCACGGGCACGAACCTGCTGGGGATCGTCAAGCACGTGGCGAGCGTCGAATCCGGCTATCTCGGTGAGGTTTTCGGTCGGCCGTTCCCCGAGCCACTCCCCTGGTTCGAGGAGGGCGCCGAGCCGAACGCCGACATGTGGGCCACCGCCGAGGAGTCCCGCGACGGAATCATCGAGCTCTACCGCCGGGTGTGGGCGCACTCCGATGCCACCATCGCGGCCCTCGGGCTGGACGCTCGCGGAAGCGTGCCGTGGTGGGGGGATCGCGGCTCCGTCACCCTGCACCAGATCCTCGTCCACCTGATCGACGAGACCGCTCGTCACGCAGGCCACGCCGACATCATCCGCGAGCTCATCGACGGCGTCGTCGGGCTGCGCGATGTGGGAGACAACCTGCCGGAGGAGAACGCCGCCTGGTGGGCTTCCTACCGTGAGCGGCTGCAGGAGACCGCTGAAAGGTTCCGCTGACGCCGACGCACCGAGATATCCAGCAGCCCGCGGCGGCCGGCCGCGGATTGTCTCTGTGGCCGCGTCCGAGCGAAGGTAGCACTCCAGGCTCCCGCCACCGCGCCATCCTCCCGAGACGGCTGACGAGACACCCCCTCCAGGTGGCCACCTCGGTGCCCTGTCTCAGTAGGCTTCGGCCCATGAGCGAGTCGAGCAACTACATCGGTGGTGTCTTCGGGACCGGCCAGGGCCCGGAGCAGACGGTCATCAACCCGGCGACCGGCGAGACGGTCCGCACGTACCGGGCCGACGACGAGAGCAGCGTGGCAGCCGCCCTCGCGGCAGCCCGGGACGCCTTCCCGCAGTGGTCGGGAGCCACTCCGGCCGACCGCTCCGCGGCCCTGTATGCGCTCTTCACCGAGCTCGAGAAGGTCGCCGAGGAGCTGGCCCAGGCCGAGACCTCACAGACGGGCAAGCCGATCCGCCTCAGCCGCGAGTTCGACGTCCCCGGCTCGATCGACAACGTCGCGTTCTTCGCAGGCGCTGCCCGACACCTGACCGGGCACGCGAGTGCTGAGTACTCCGGCGACCACACCTCGACGATCCGCCGCCAGGCCATCGGCGTCGTCGGCTCGATCTCTCCGTGGAACTACCCCCTCCAGATGGCGGTGTGGAAGATCCTGCCCGCCATCGCTGCCGGCAACACCATCGTCCTGAAGCCGGCCGAGACCACCCCGCTCACGACCCTCATGCTCGCCGAGGCCTGTGGCCGTGCGGATATCCCGGCGGGTGTCGTCAACATCGTCAACGGCCCCGGTCCGACCACCGGTGAGGCCATCGTCCGGTCACCGCTCATCTCCATGACCTCGTTCACCGGGTCCACCGCGGTCGGTCGGCACATCGCCGCTCTCGCTGCAGGCAACGGCACCCGTCTGCACCTCGAGCTCGGGGGCAAGGCACCCTTCGTCGTCTTCGACGACGCCGACCTCGACGCCGCCATCCAGGGCGCGGTGGCCGCGTCCCTGATCAACACCGGCCAGGACTGCACGGCGGCGACCCGCGCATACGTCCACCGCTCGCGCTTCGACGACTTCGTCTCCGGTGTCGCCGAGCTCATGGGCAAGGTGCGGCTCGGCGACCCGCTGGACGAGGACACCGACCAGGGCCCGCTGGCCTCGTTCCGGCAGCGGGACAAGGTGGCCGGTATGGTCGAGCGCGCCGTCCAGGCGGGAGCCCGCGCCGTCGCCGGTGGCAAGGCACCGGGCGGTGACCTCGCTGCCGGCGCGTACTACGAGCCCACGCTCATCATCGAAGCCGAGCAGAAGAGCGAGATCGTGCAGCAGGAGGTCTTCGGACCAGTCCTCGCGGCACTACCGTTCGACTCCGACGAGGAGGCAATCACCCTCGCGAACGACACCGCGTTCGGCCTCGCCGCCTCAGCATGGACCACGAACGTCTTCCGCGCCCAGGAGGCGGCTCGGCGCATCGACGCCGGGACGGTGTGGATCAACGACCACATCCCGATCATCTCGGAGATGCCGCACGGCGGCATGAAGTCCTCCGGCTACGGCAAGGACATGTCGACCTACTCCTTCGAGGAGTACACGCAGATCAAGCACGTCATGGCCGACCTCACCGGGGCAGTCGCCAAGGACTGGCACCGGACGATCTTCCGGCAGCGCTAGAGGCGCGGCGGTCGCTCATGACGCGTCGGGCACGTCCACGACCCGTTCGGTGGCACCGAGCTGGTCGAGGATGAACGCCCACTCCCAGGCGATCTGCTCCCACATCGCGTAGCGACCGCTGCGTCCGCCGTGCCCGGCGACCATCTCCGTGCGCAGCAGGATCGGTCGGGTCTCCGGGTCGTTGGTCGCGGTCGCCCGCAGGGCAGCGACCCACTTCGCGGGCTCGACGAAGTAGACGCGTGTGTCGTTGAGGCTGGTCGTCGCGAGAATCGCCGGATACGAACGCTTCTGGATGTTCTCGTACGGCGCGTACGAGCGCATGTACTCATAGACCTCGGGGTCGTGGAGCGGGTCGCCCCACTCCTCCCACTCCATGACCGTGAGCGGGAGCGAGGGGTCCAGAATCGTCGTGAGCGGGTCCACGAAGGGCACGTCGGCCTCGATCACCCGGAACAGGTCAGGAGCGAGGTTCGCCACGGCCCCGATGAGGAGGCCACCTGCGGAGCCGCCATTGGCAGCGAGCCGACCGGGAGCTACCCAGCCGTCCTTGATGAGCAACTCGGCCGCAGCGATGAAGTCGCTGAAGGTGTTCCGTTTCTGGAGGGTCTTGCCCTGCTCGTACCACTCGCGCCCCATCTCCCCGCCGCCGCGGACATGGGCGACGGCGTAGACGACGCCTCGCTCCAGCAGACTCAGCCGCGCGATGGAGAAGTAGGGGTCAGAGGAGCTCTCGTAGGAGCCGTACCCGACGAGGATGCCGGGGTGGCTTCCGTCCGGCGCCGCGCCCGCGGCGGTCACGAGCGAGACGGGCACCTTCGTCCCATCGGGCGCGGTGGCCCACAACCGTCGCTGGACGTATGTGCTGGGCTCGTAGTCCCCCAGCACCGGCATCTGCCAGAGCTGCTCACGTGCACCGCCGAGCACGTCGACCTCGAGGACCGTGCGCGGGGTGATGAAGGACTCGTAGGACACGAGGACCTGCGTGGTGTCGCTCTCGGGGTTGTCGCCCAGACCGACGGTGTAGAGGTCCTCGTCGAAGGTGAGGTCCTCCCCCACTCGCCAGCCGCCCGCAGCGCTGTCATCGCGGTGGAGGACCCGGAGGGCCGTCAGTCCCTGCGAGCGCAGCGACAGGACAGCCACCGAGTCGAAGGCGTCGACGGACTGGAACCGCTCGCCGGGCGCACTCTGCAGCAACGGTTGCCAGTCCTGCTCACTCGTCGCGGAGAGCGGCGCCCACGCGAGATCACTCTCGGGGTTGTCGGCGTTGTGGACGATGAGCAGACGCTCCCCCGCGACCTCGACGTCGTACTCGACGCCGTCACGGCGTGGGGTCACGCACCGCGGGGTCGCTGCCGGGTCGGAAGCATCGAGCAGCCAGTGCTCGGAGGTGATCTTCGAGCTCAGCCCGATCTGGATGAAGCGGTCGTCCCTGGATGAGCCGAGACCCAGCCAGAACCGCTCGTCGTCCTCACGCATCACGAGCTCGCCGGGGCCGCCTGCGCCCACCGCATATCGCCATACCTCGTGCGGGCGCCAGGCGTCGTTGACCCGGGTGACGTAGACGACGCTGCCGTCAGTGGTCAGCTCGGCTCCGTACCCGACATCGCGGATCGTGTCGTCGCGCACCTCACCGGTGGTCAGGTCGACGATGACGAGGGCGAAGCGCTCGTCCCCCGTCACGTCGATGGAGTATGCGAGGGTCCCGTGATCTGCACTCACCGAGAAGGCGCCCATGGCGAAGTACTCGTGCTGGGAGCCGAGGGCATCGGCGTCGAGGAGCACCTGCTCACCGGCTACGGGCCCCCCCGCGCTCAGATCCGGTCGCGGCGAGCCGGGCGACCTCGGGGACCGGGCGAAGACCCCGTACGAGCCACCCTCGACCATCCGGGTGTAGTACCACCACGGCCCGCTGCCGACCGCGACGCTCGCCGCCGTCTCCTGGGTGCGTGACTTGATCTCGTCATAGATCTGCGAGCGCAGCCCAGCGAGATGCTCGGTGCGGGCCTCGGCGTAGGCGTTCTCAGCCTCGAGGTAGGCGATGACCTCGGGATCGTTCTTGTCCCTCAGCCACTCGTAGGGGTCCTCGAAACGGTGGCCGTGATGCTCCCGGACGTGGATGCGACGCGGGGCGACGGGGGGTTCGAGCATGGGCCCAACCCTATTGCTACGCAGCGTTCAGCACTGAACCCGCCACGACGCGGAGCGAACCTTGCGATCAGGCGTGGATACAGCCGGGGCCGAGCAGTGCCTTGAGGTCACCGTAGAGTGCGTCGGAGACATCCACCCGGTGCTGAAGTCGGAGCGTCGTCGAGCGCCCTCGTTGGCGGAGTCGCAGCCGGACCTCGGTCGCACCGGGGTGGTTCTGCAGCACCTCCCCCAGCTGGGCGATCCGCGTCGAGGTCGCGCGCATGGTGTCCATCTGCAGGACGACCGGTCCGCGCGGGCCGTCGGAGAGATCCGGGAGCGTGACGTCGTTGGCGTAGAGGGAGACCGACTCGTCACGGACGTTGACCGTGCCGGTCACGACACAGACCACGTCCATGGCAACCATCGTCTGCACGGTCATCCAGGTCCTGGCGAAGAAGAAGACCTCGACCGCACCATCGAGATCCTCGATCGTCGCGATCGCGTAGAGCTCGCCCTTCTTGTTGCGCTTCTGCGTCAGCGAGGTGATCAGTCCGGCGATCGTCACCGTCGATCCCTGGGGACGACCCTCGTCCTGGGTGAGCGCCGAGATCGGGGTGTCCGCGTGGCGGTCCAGGAGGTGCTCGATGCCGAGCAGCGGATGGTCGGAGACATAGAGGCCGAGCATCTCCCGCTCGAAGCTGAGCAGGGTCGCCTTGTCCCACTCGGTCTGCGGGACCGGCGTCAGTCCCATCAGACCGTCGCCGACGGCCTCCTCGGCGTCCATCCCGAAGCTGCCGAAGAGCGAGTCCTGGCCGATGGCCTCGGCCCGCTTGAGGGCGACGACGGCGTCGACGTACTCCTCGTGGATCCGCAGCAGCCCCATCCTGGGCTCGCCGAGTCCGTCGAAGGCTCCGGCCTTGATGAGCGACTCGATGGTGCGCTTGTTCGCCACGGCGAGGCCGCACTTGGAGAGGAAGTCTCGGAACGAGGTGAACCGGCCCTTCTCCTGCCGCGCCCGCACGATCTCCTCGACGACGTGGTGTCCGACGTTGCGGATGGCCGCGAGCCCGAAGCGCACGTCGGAGCCGACGGCAGCGAACTGACCGACCGAGTCGTTGACGTCCGGCGGAAGGACCTTGATGCCCATCCGTCGGCACTCACCGAGGTAGAGCGCCGACTTGTCCTTGTCATCCCCGACGCTGGTGAGCAGCGCGGCCATGTACTCGGCGGGGTAATTCGCCTTGAGATACGCCGTCCAGTACGAGACCAGACCGTAGGCGGCGGTGTGCGCCTTGTTGAACGCGTAGTCGGAGAAGGGGACCAGGACACCCCACAGGGCGGCGATCGAGTCCTCGTTGAAGCCGTTGGCCTTCATGCCCTCCGAGAAGGGGACGTACTCGGCGTCGAGGATCTCCTTCTTCTTCTTGCCCATGGCCCGGCGGAGCAGGTCGGCGTTGCCAAGGGTGTAGCCGGCGAGCTTCTGGGCGATCTCCATGACCTGCTCCTGGTAGATCACCAGGCCGTAGGTCGTGGAGAGGATCGGCTCGAGAGCCGCCTCCATCTCCGGCTGGAGCTTGCCCTTGAGGGCTGGGTCGAGCGGGACCAGCTCCTGCTTGCCGTTCTTGCGCAGGGCGAAGTTCGTATGCGCGTTCACGCCCATCGGTCCCGGCCGGTAGAGCGCGAGGGCCGCCGAGATGTCCTCGAAGTTGTCCGGCTGCATCAGGCGCAGCAGCGTGCGCATACCGCCACCGTCGAGTTGGAAGACGCCGAGGGTGTCTCCGCGGCCGAGCAGCTCGTAGGTCGCCTTGTCGTCCAGGCTCCGGGAAAGGACGTCGAGGTCGATCTCCTCGCCGCGGTTCGCCCGGACGTTGGCGATGGCGTCGTCGAGGATGGTGAGGTTGCGCAGCCCGAGGAAATCCATCTTCACCAGGCCGAGCGACTCGCAGTTGGCCATCTCGAACTGGGTGATGACCTGGCCGTCCTGGACCCGCTTCATGATCGGGATGATGTCGATGAGCGGCTCGCTGCTCATGATGACGCCGGCGGCGTGGACACCCCACTGACGCTTCAGACCCTCGAGACCGCGCGCGGTCTCGACGATCTCCTTCAGGTGCGCCTCGCTCTCGACGAGCTCGCGGAACTGCTGGCCCTCGGCATACCGGTCGTGGTCGGGGTCGTAGAGACCGGACAGTGGCACGCCCTTGCCCATGACGTCGGCGGGCATCGCCTTGGTCAGCTGCTCACCGACCGAGAACGGGTGCCCCATGACCCGCGCCGCGTCCTTGACCGCCTGCTTGGCCTTGATGGTGCCGTAGGTGACGATCTGCGCCACGCGGTCCGAGCCGTACTTCTCGGTGACGTAGGCGATCACCTCCCCCCGCCGACGCTCGTCGAAGTCGACGTCGAAGTCCGGCATCGACATGCGCTCGGGGTTGAGGAACCGCTCGAAGATCAGACCGTGCGGGATCGGGTCCAGGTCGGTGATCTTCATCGCGTATGCGCACATCGAGCCCGCGCCGGAACCGCGCCCGGGGCCGACCCGGATGCCGCGCGACTTGGCCCAGGTGATGAAGTCGGCGACGACGAGGAAGTATCCGGCGTAGCCCTTCGAGACGATGACGTCGATCTCGAAGTCGGCCTGGGTCCGGGCGTAGTCCGGGATGCCGTCCGGGAAGCGCTCGCGCAGGCCGCGGTAGACCTCCTTGACGAACCAGCCGGCCTCGGTCTCACCCTCGGGACACGGGAAGCGCGGCATGTAGCGGCCGACCTCCTCGGTGAAGGTGGCCTCGCACCGCTCCGCGACGAGGAGGGTGTTGTCGCACGCCTCCGGCAGCTCGCGCCACGTGTAGCGCATCTCCTCCGGAGACTGCAGGTAGTACCCCTCGCCGTCGAACTTGAAGCGGTCGGGGTCCATGAGGGTCGAACCGGACTGGACACACAGGAGCGCGGCGTGGGCGGTGGCGTCCTCGGGATTGGTGTAGTGCGAGTCGTTCGTGGCGAGCAGCGGCAGGTTGAGGTCCTTGGCCAGCCGAAGCAGGTCCTTGATGGTCCGGCGCTCGATCTCGTTGTTGTGGTCCATCACCTCGCAGAAGAAGTTCTCCGCGCCGAAGATGTCCCGCAGCTCTGCGGCCGCCTCGCGGGCGGCGTCGTACTGACCCAGCCGCAGCCTGGTCTGGACCTCACCCGAGGGGCAGCCGGTGGTCGCGATGATCCCGCTGCTGTACCGGTGCAGTAGTTCCCGGTCCAGCCGTGGATACTTCGCGAACTCCTGGTCCAGGCTGGCGATGCTGCCCATCCTGAACAGGTTGTGCATGCCTGCCGTCGAGGAGGCCAGCAGCGTCATGTGGGTGTAGAGGCCACCACCGGAGACGTCGTCACCCGGCCGGGTCCGCTCGTCCCCCCACCTGACGCGGGTGCGGTCCGTGCGGTGTGTGCCGGGGGTGACGTACGCCTCGAGGCCGATGATGGGCTTGACCGAGGTGCTCTGGGCCTTCTTCCAGAACTCGTAGGCGCCGAAGAGGTATCCGTGGTCGGTCATGGCGAGGGCCGGCATGCCCAGCTGCTCCGCCTTGGCGAACAGGTCACCGACTCGCGCCGCCCCGTCGAGCATGGAGAACTCGGTGTGGACGTGGAGATGGACGAAGGAGTCAGATGTTGCCATGGCCCACCCATCGTAGGTCCCGGCTCGGACAGTCCTCGGCGTGTCGCACTCGGGTGTCGCGAGGATGTGTCCAGCAGTCGGTCAGCGGGCGTCGAGGCGCTCCAGCGCGCGGGCGAGATCTTCCGGGTAGTCGCTGGTGAAGGTCACCCACTCCCCCGACCCCGGGTGCTCGAAGCCGAGGCCCACGGCATGCAGCCACTGGCGCTCCAGGCCGAGCCGCGCGGCGAGCGTCGGGTCGGCGCCGTAGAGAGGGTCACCGACGCACGGGTGCTTGATTGCCGCCATGTGGACCCGGATCTGGTGGGTGCGGCCGGTCTCGAGGTGGATGTCGAGCAGCGACGCGTGCCGATAGGCCTCGAGGAGCTCATAGTGCGTCACCGCCGGCTTGCCGGTCTCCATCACGGCGAACTTGTAGTCATGGCCGGGATGACGGCCGATCGGCGCGTCGATCGTGCCCACGATCGGGTCGGGAAGACCCTGCACGAGGGCGTGGTAGGTCTTGTCGACCCGGCGCTCCTTGAAGGCACGCTTGAGGAGGCTGTATGCGCGCTCGCTCTTGCAGACCACCATCAGGCCCGAGGTGCCCACGTCGAGCCGGCTGACCACTCCCTGCCGCTCACTGGCCCCCGAGGTGGAGATCCGGTAGCCCGCCGCCGCGAGTCCTCCGACGACTGTGGGACCCGACCAGCCGGCGCTCGGGTGCGCAGCGACCCCGACAGGCTTGTCGACGACGACGATGTCCTCGTCGTCGTGGACGATCTTCATGCCGGGCACCGGCTCGGCGATGACCGTCACCGAGGGTGAGACGGGCGCAGCGGGGAGCTCGATCTCGAGCAGGCTGCCGGCGGACACCTGCGTGGACTTCACCACGGGGGCACCGTCGACGCGGATCCCCCCGGCTGCGGCCAGGTCGGCCGCCTTGGTCCGTGAGAGGCCGAACAGACGCGCGACAGCCGCATCTACCCGGCTGCCCTCCAGACCTTCGGGGACGAGGACGGCTCTGACATCACTCATTGATCCACCTTGCATCACTCACTGGCCGGCGTCCTGTCACTCTCCCGGCGACCGTCCAGTCCGATCCCGAACCATGCGAGGACCGCGATGACGACAGCCGCCGCCACGATGGCGATGTCCGCGACGTTGCCGATGAACAGGCCACCGTAGTCGATCATGTCGACGACATGCCCCCGGCCGACGCCCGGCTCCCGGAAGAAGCGGTCGAGGAGGTTGCCGAGCGCACCGCCGAGGAGCAACCCGAGGCACACGGCCCAGCCGACGTGACCGATCCTGCGCATCGAGGCGACGATGACGACGATGACCCCCACCGCGAGGATCGTGAGCACCCAGGTCGCCTGGTTGCCGATCGAGAAGGCGGCGCCCGGGTTGCGGATGAGGTTGAGCCGGAGCACGTCACCGATGACGTTGACCGGCCGCCCCGGCTCGAGGGCGGCCAGGGCCCAGACCTTCGTGCCCTGGTCGGCGAGCAGCGTGAAGATCGCTACCGCGAATGTCGTCCCGACGAGGGTATGTCGGCCCCCCCGACCGGCGCCGTCACTCAGCGGCGCTCCTCCTTCATCTTGCATGGCATGCATAGGGTCGCACGAGGAGCGGCCTGAAGTCGAAGTGTGCCGATCGCGTTGCCGCAGTTCTCACAGATCCCGTAGGTTCCCGCGTCCATCCGCTCCAGGGCCCGGCGGTTCTGCTCGAGCAGATCGCGGGCATTGTTGACCAACGTCATCTCCTGCTCGCGCTCGAACGTCTTCGTCCCGGCGTCGGCCTGATCGTCCCCCGCACTGTCCCCGACCTCCTGCAGCAGGTCGAGCAGCCCCGCCTGGGCCTCCGTGATCTCCCGCTCGAGCTGGGAGATGTCGCTCTCGATCTCCTGGCGCAGCTCGGCGAGCTCCTCTGGCGTCCAGGGGGACTCGTCCTCGCGCACCCCTGTCGTGAGGCCCTGCCGAGCTGACTTCCCCGTCGCGGTCTTCATGGTCGTCCCCCTGGCTGGTGCTTTCTTGGCGGTTCTCTTGCTGGCAGTTCTGTCGCTGGCAGGTGTCTTGCTGGCGGTTGTCTTCTTCACAGCTGTCGTCTTGGCCGCCGCACTCTTGACCACTGTCTTCTTTGCAGTTGTCTTCTTCGCAGTTGTCTTCTTCGTCGTCGTCTTCTTCGCGGTGGTCTTGGCAGGCGTTGTCTTGGCAGGCGTTGCCTTGGCGCGAGCTGCCTTTGCGGTGGTCTTCGTGGTGGACGCCTTGGCCGTGGCCTTCTTCGGCGCAGCCTTCGTCGACGAACTCTTCTTCTTCGGCGCTGCGTTCGCGGTGGCCTTCTTGGCGGCGCTCTTCTTGACGGTGGTCTTCTTCGCGGTGGCCTTCTCGGCGGCGCTCTTCTTGCTGGTGCGCTGAGTCGTGGTGGTGGCAGACCGCTGTGCCGTTCCCCTCGTGGCCATGGCCGGTGCACTTCCCTTCATCAAGGCTTGATCGAGCCGAC
>Ga0209612_1003001_pt1 | contig 11514 bp, 11 predicted proteins | sample BioC12SIPDNA_FD_185746 | JGI IMG/M metagenome (GOLD analysis project Ga0209612, IMG submission 185746) | Anaerobic biogas reactor microbial communites from Washington, USA - Biogas_R1_B C12 SIP DNA (SPAdes) (version 2) | ecosystem: Engineered > Bioreactor > Anaerobic > Unclassified | place...
AATCTTATCGCTTTGTCAGGCTCTTCAAATAACGGACTATGGGCCGAATTCTCAAAGGTATAAAATCCTTTCAACGGGGCTTGTATCTGGACATAATACTCTTTTTGCAAAGAATACAAACAAGTATAGTCGTATGCTCCAGCGAAGAAATAGATGGGAACCTCCAGCGACGGTACCTGCTCAAAGGCGTTGAAATGCATGCTGTCTGTTACAACGGCGGTGTTTTTGGCAAACATTTTACCACGCCAAATATTGATCCGTTCCATCGGCGTATATACAGTACAACGTAAGCTCGGGAAAAAAATGCCTGACATAACCGATCGCATATCACGGGTGGTGCCAACCCCAAGATCATGCATGGCGGCATCTCGCAATGAGGATATAGCGTATCTTTCGTAGGCATCGTCCGACGTGAAAATCGGATAGTCCTCGAATTTCTTAACCATCTTTTCGTTTCCGACCGCTCTGTACCGATCTATCATATAGGCGTAGGCTGTTTTTTCTGACTCCAATTGATCTACAATTTGGGCCAAAGAAATATAAGCATGATACAGTTCAGGATGTTGGGCAGCCGCCTGAATACCAATGTAAGTGCCGAAAGAATGAGCCATAAGATAGATCTTGTCCTTCCCGAAACGCTCGCGCAAATAGTTCGTCACACCCACAACATCGGAAATATACTGCTCTGAGGTCATGGTATCGGCAGAAGTATTAGAGCTGTAGGACATGGAAGTGCCCCGGTATTCCAAATAACAAACAACAAACTCATCTTCCAGACCAGAAGGATACTTCTGTTCCAGAAAATATTCCGGTATTCCGGGCCCTCCGCCAAGAAACAGGATGACAGGTCTGCTTTCATCTTTTGCCATAACAAACATGCCAAGTGAAGCCCCGTTAATATCAACAAAGTCCTTCTCTGCAATACTGCCAGGCAAAATATTTCCGTAGTCATCAAGAAACGGTTTTGTTTTACCTAGACTTGGAGGGAGGATAATCAATGATGCAATCACAATACATATCAATGTCAGTGCATAAAACCGCATTTTCATAACCTCCCCCAATTCTATCTACGGTGAGGAAAAGGTGCTCAACTTCAGATGAAGATATTCCAATAGTTGAGCATGCCCATTAAACCGATGACGGCCAAGGTGAATAGGCTGTAATGCAGCCGCGCCATTCGTCCCCAGAATCCTCTCCGCCAGGCGATCACTGTGAAGACCACCAGCAGTCCGGTCAAGGTCCACAGAATAATCGGCATGGCCTCCAGTATTGGATTGGCGGCTGCGGGCAGGTATGCATCCGGCGGCAATTGATAAATCGGGTCGGGGGGAGCGGAAAACAGGTTGGCGAACAAAACCGGGATCGCGATGCCGGTCAGTATTCCGACCCCGGCGGCGATGACGGCCAAAATCGGCTGCTTATTCTCCCGCTTTTTAAACAGGCCGGCCAACATTCGTATCAGCCAGTAAATCAGCGACCCAAGTATGATCACAATGATGCCCAGTGCAGCTGCAGCGGTAAAATTCAAAGTTGCATAAAATGGAGCTTTCGAATAGGTCATGGGGCCATCGGTGGTCAACATGGTTCGACCGAGCGGATCCGGCTTGAAAATGATTTTATGAAACCGCCCAAAGGCATCCCGGCTGGGTCCTTCCCCAAGGTTTTGATAAACGCCGGGCGTGAGCTCCGCAAATCGATTGGTTGCCCCGCCGCTGGTCACCAGCAGATAGCCATCGTTATCGACCGCCACGTTGATTATGCCCCCAGCCAAAAGAGCGGTGATCTTTTGATTGGTAGTCACGCTCTTGCGGTTCATCTGGTACTCACCGGCATAATCCCGGGCCCTGGCCAGGCTGCCCGGGCCGGGCACAGGCTTATCCGCAGCCTCGACCGGATAGTAAAGATTCATGAACTCCTGGAAAACCTCGGAATGGAGCAGATGATTGCCGCCGCTGTAGGATATGAATATTCCCGTATTTGCTTCCGGAATCAGGTAAAGACCGGTGTTATAGAGCATGGTGCTGCCGCCATGGAAAAGCACCCGCCGGTCATTGAAAACCCCTTCCATGAAACCCAGCGTCATGCCGTCCAAGGTAGGGTCATAGGTAAAATGCGGCTGGTGCATAACCTGCACCGTTTCCGGTTGGAGGATGCGGCTGCCGTCATATGCGCCCCCAGATAAATGGGCCAGCATGAAATGGGCCATGTCGGTCGCAGTGCTGCTCATACTGCCGGCCGGTTCCAGCAGGATGTATTCGAATCCACCCTCCATGAAGGCGCCGTCTACGAACCGGTAGGGCTTGGCAAGGCGAGCTGATGATGCTGGGGAGGGCGGCTGCTGGAAGGTGCTGTTATTCATTTGCAGGGGGGCAAAAATATTTTGCTCTACGTAATCTGAAAAGGGCTGCCCCGATACCCGTTCCACAATGTAACCTGCCAATGCAGTACCATAATTTGAATAGGCGGCAACCTCGCCAGCCGGAAATATCCGGGCCGGTTGATTGTTCTTGATAAACTCATCCAGGGGCGACAGGTCATCCCCGGACAGGCGGAAAAGCATGTCGGAGTGGTCCTCGAAGCCGGGAGTGTGAGTCATCAGGTGGGTCATGGTTATGGGCGCCGGGGTCTGGTTCTGGAGCGGCTTTTCCAGGCGGGGCGATATTTCGAAATCCAGATAGCGGTTGATGTCGGTGTTCAGATCCAATCGCCCTGCTTCCACCAACTGCATCACCGCCGTCCAAGTTATCAATTTGGAGGTGGAACCGATCCGAAAGAGGGTGGTATCAGGGTCGACGGGAATGTCCTGCTCGATGTCGGCCTGTCCGAAACCCTTCTTATATATGATCTGGCCGTCTTTGACCACCGCCACCACAGCATTGGGGATATGGTTCTGCTCCATCTTGGCGGCCATCGCCTGGTCAAAAAAGTCCGCCACGCTGGCAGCGGCAGAGGCGGCGTTGTCGAGGTGGGGCTGGGCATTAACAACCGCCGGGTTTGCATCGTTTTTATCGGGTAGTTGAGCTGGATTGGCGTATCCGCCCAGCATCAGCACCCAGAAGGCGATCACCACAATTGCCACCGTACCTCTTGACGTTCTCTTCATTGCGCCATCTCCTCTCCAATAGTATGATTCTCAGTTTTACCTTATGCCCACCGGAATGAAGGCCGGCAATGAGGCATGCTACGAGGCAAAAGCACCGTCCTCATGCCTCGGTCCTCACTTGGACACATCGTATCTGACGGTGATGTCGCGACCGTCAAAATACACCAGATCTCCGGTTTCAAAGTGCCAGACAGCCTTCAGATTGGCTGGAAACTTGATTCCATTTGTCTCCCGATAATCTTCGCAGATGGCCGACCACCTTGCCTTGGTGGTATTGCCCTGGGTATCGGTATTTTCCCGGTCATCGGTGGTGAAACTGACCATCGCCCCATTATCGTCAAAGGTAAAGATCCCACCAGCCGATATTCCATAACAGCTTATCACCGCCTGAGCGTGCGTTTCGTCAATCTCCTGCCAGCTGATATAGTCCTGCAGGGCCATGGTGGGCAAGAACAAGCTCTCCGACAGGCAGGTAACCAGACTGGCTTGATCCATCGCCGCCCCCTTTTGGTCAAACAGGGTAATGCTCTTGGCTAAGATGCCTTTCATTGACCCCGCCCCATTCTGGTAGGCATCGATGCCTTCGAAGGGGATGCCATATAAATGGGTGTCGATATAAGCGATCCTTTGCAGTTCATCTACAGAATTGTACTGGGTGTATTTGATTTTCAGCTTGGGTTTGCCCGGTGTTAAGACAAAATCAACGTCGTTGAAATGGATACTCATGTTCGACATCTTGGCTTTACCGATAAACCCGCAGTATTGAAAGTACTTCTGCACTGGCCGGGGCAGATCGGCAATGTCCGCGGGAGTGATTGTGCCGTTTTGGGTGTTCGTATGATCTATTTGATGGGTAATCAGCTTGGCAAACTGTGCTCGAGCAGGAGAATAAGGCACTACCAGCCATATAAGTATTCCGGCTATCAACAAAGCTGCCACCGCTAGAATCCAGCCCATACTTCTCTTGCCTCCTTGCATAATAATTCAACTCCTTCAGGCGTCTATCTCATTATCGGTCATCTTCTCAACATTTTGGGCCAGCCGGGATAAGCCCCGGTAGAACCCATCGGTTAATTCAGCATCAAACCCATCGAAAATCTCCGCCAAGAATTCCAATTCCCTCTGACTCCGCCCGGCAAAGTATTCTATACACTTGGGCGTGCAGGTTATTCGTGATGCCCGCGCATCGTTGGTATCTTTGGTTATGGTTACAAAGCCCCGGTCCTGCAGAGCGGCGGCCATTCGCTTGGCATTTTGGCGCGAATAACCCACATAGCTGGCCACTTCACTTATAGTCGGCGGTTCTTTGAACGTCGAAATGCCTACCAGGAGCAGCCACTGTTTGATAGTGATATTGGGATCGAATTTGTCACCGATCACCTGCAGTTTGTTGGACAATGAAAACATTGTGGCAAAGATGTACGCTTTCTTTTCCGACTCATCCATGGCCAAGACCCCTCGCCATAAAATAATTAGGTAACATGTTACGCTATCATTATACGCAACATATTACCTAATTGTCAACCACCAGCCCAATAAATATTTAAGCCGCACAGCAAAGGCACGGGGACGGTTCTTTTACCCCGCGAGGTAAAAGAACCGTCCCCGTGCCCTGTCGGTCTTGCGCCTGGTTATTGCTCCAGGTATTCCCACTGCCCCTGGGTGAGCAGGTCGGCAATCACGTTGCTGGTTACATAAGCATGGGCCAAAGCTTTGCCGGTTCTGTCCATCTTGTCCGCCATTATCACTGGCTTAAGCTGTTGGAGGCTGTCCGCCATATCCTGCCTTTCCTTTTCGTTCAGGCGTTCCCATACCGCTTTGAACAGCACGAAACAACTGTCCGGGGAATCCCGGTCCCCCAGTGCATTGGGCATCTCATTTATGAGTCCAATATTATTTGTCCGCAGCTGCCTGATCAACTGGGCCCGGAATACCATCGATCCCTCATTGGCTGCACAGGATGAGATATTGTAGTCTTCTACCTCCGGCAATCTGTTCAGGGCTTCGATATACATCCGTTTCATCCGCTCAAGCTGCATTGGCGGTTCGGTCTCCATATACCACCTGATCTTGGTGAAGTAGGTGGTGAGCAAGATTATCAGGTTCACATTGTTGGGCGCCTTAAGATTGCAGTAGGCCTGACCTCCTTGGGCGACGATCTCGGCCTCGGCCAGGATTTTTTCCTCACCCTCGAATAGCTTGTAAAAAAATTTCTTCAACTCCTGCGACCTCCTTCTCACGTCTCCTGCATCGGCTGGTTCAGGCCGTATACTTGTCTCCTAATAATATACCCTTATTGTGCTAAATTGTGAAATCATACTCAAGAATTCCGCCCAGACTCTTTAATCCTTCACGGATATCAGGTACCGGTCCGGTTATAATTTGCGGACACGACTATACTCTCTTCACACCCAAGATCCGCCTCTTCTGGAAACCTGGGCGAGATTTTACTTGCCAGCAGTCCCATTACGGTTATAATGGTATAAATGCATCGGGGAGCCGAGCCGTCGGCTGAGAAAGATGTAAGATCTGACCCGTTGACCTGATCTGGGTAATGCCAGCGTAGGAATTGCTTCATAGTCGTGCACGCTATGGTCTTTTACTCATGCTGGGTAAGAGACCTTTTTATTTGGGATGGGAGGTGAAGCTGATGGCAGAGGCCAATTTGAGTCTGCAGATACTGCCGGTAGTGGCTGAAGAAGAAATCTACCCGGCGGTGGATAAGGTTATCGCATTGATTGCCCAATCGGGTCTGAAATATGAGGTGGGTCCCATGGAGACGACCATCGAGGGGGATGTGAAAACCTTGCTGGGACTGGTGGAGCAATCGCTGGAATTATGCAAGGAATCCGGGATACCCCGGACGGTGGCAGTGGTCAAGATCGATTATAAGCCGACTGGAGTGACAATGGATGAAAAGGTCGGGAAGTATCGCCTCTAAAACAATCCCGGGTGCCGCCTTGGCAGTGCTGCTGGTAATCTGGGAAGCGGCTGTGCGGGTGACCCAAGTTCCGGTATATATCCTGCCGGGCCCGGTGCAGATCCTCACCACCCTTGGCGCCAGCTGGGAGCTGCTCATGAGTCACAGCTGGTACACCCTGCTGGAAGCCGTGGTCGGTTTTGCCCTGGCGGTAATGATAGCTTTCATTGTGGCCTTCGTCCTCAACCAGGTTTACTGGCTCAATCAAGTCATGATGCCTTTGCTGGTGGTTTCCCAGACCATCCCCATCATCACCCTGGCCCCACTTTTCCTGATCTGGTTTGGGTGGGGCATGCTGCCCAAGGTGCTGGTGGTGATCCTGGTGTGTTTCTTCCCGGTGGTCATCAACCTCTTGAACGGTTTCAACTCCGTCGATGCCGATCTGATAAACCTGTTCCGCTCCATGGGAGCCGGACGCCTGGCCATCTTCCGCATGGTCAAGCTGCCCTCGGCCTTGCCCGGTTTTTTTGCGGGTCTGAAGATATCGGCTTCCTACGCCATCATGTCCGCAGTGATCGGTGAATGGCTGGGGGCTCAGCAGGGGTTGGGCTACTACATGACCATTGCCCAGAAGTCTTTCCGGGTGGACCGGGTGTTGGCTGCAGTAATGATCATCACCGCGCTAAGCCTGCTGTGGGTGAAACTGATCGAGTCGCTGGAAACCCATGCCATGCCCTGGGTCGCCCACGAACGCAAATGGGAACTGGACCAATAGTGAAAATGACAGAAAGGGATGTTTAGTGAATGAGGAGATTATTAATCTTGTCGGTGGTCATCTGCCTGCTGGCTGCAGTGGTCAGCGGCTGTAGCACCCAGAATGCCAGTGAACCTTCCCAAACCGCACCCCAGAAGGTCGCTGTGTTGCTGGACTGGTTCCCCAACACCAACCATACCGGATTATATGTAGCCCAGGATCAAGGCTATTATGCCGCGGAAGGCCTGGATGTCACCATCGTGCAGCCCTCCGGGGGCAGCAATCCGCAGCTTGTCGCTACTGACCAAGCCGATTTCGCGGTCAGCTACCAGGAAGAGGTCACCACCGCCCGGTCCCAGGATATCCCGGTAGTGGCTCTGGCTGCAGTGATCCAGCACAATACATCGGGTTTTGCCTCACTGGCTACCAAGAACATAAAATCACCCAAAGACTTCGAAGGAAAATCCTACGGGGGCTGGGGGGCACCCTCCGAAACCGCGGTTTTAAAAGCCTTAATGGCCCAATATGACGCTGATTTCGGCAAAATCGAAATGGTCAACATCGGGGATGCTGATTTCTTCGCCAGCATGGAGAGAGGTATTGATTTCTCTTGGATCTTCCAGGCCTGGACCGGGATCGAAGCCCAGCTTAATAACATGCCCTTGAATTACATCAGCCTCAGGGATGAGAACCAGGTGTTCGATTATTACACTCCGGTGCTGATCACCAGCGAAAACAAGGTCGCCCAGAATCCAGAACTGATCAGGAAGTTTATGCAGGCTACCGCCAAGGGATACCAGTACTCGATTGATAATCCCGACCAGGCCGCGGCTATCCTGCTCAAAGCGGTGCCGGAGCTGAACCAGGAACTGGTGGTGGCCAGCCAGAAGTACCTGGCGGCTGAATATCAAGCCGACGCCCCGCGCTGGGGGGAGATGAAGCCCGAGGTGTGGAAGGACTACGCTGATTTTATGTTTAACAACCAACTGATCGATAAGAACATCGATACCCAGAAAGCCTTTACCAACCAGTTCTTGCCGGAATAGGGGGAGCAGCGGTGTCGGCAATCAAAGTCACCGGGGTCAGTAAAACCATGGAGGAACTGAAAACCCTGGACAATATATCCCTGGCGGTCGACTGCCAGGAATTCGGAGCCATCCTGGGCCCCAGCGGCTGCGGCAAGAGCACCCTGCTCAATATCATCGCCGGGCTGCTGAAGCCGGACCAGGGTCGGATCGAATTGGGCGGGGTTGATTGGACCGGTCGGACCGGGCGGGTCAGCTATATGCAGCAAAAGGACCTGCTCCTGCCCTGGAAGAACATCCTCGACAATGTCTGCATCCCTTTGACGCTCCGGGGAGTAGGCCGCCGGGAAGCCCATGCCACCGCTCGCACCTATCTGCAGGATTTCGGCCTGGATGGTTTTGAGGAGTACTATCCCCGCCAGCTGTCGGGGGGCATGCGCCAGCGGGCCGCCCTATTGCGGACCTATCTTTTTACCAGCGATATCATGCTGCTGGACGAGCCCTTTGCCACCCTGGATGCCATTACCCGGGGCAAGATGCAGGTATGGCTGAAAGAACTGTGCGCCAAGTACAAACCTACTGTGATCCTGGTTACCCATGACATCGAAGAAGCCCTGTTGCTGGCCGACACCGTTTATGTGCTGTCCCCCCGCCCCGCTCAGGTCCTGCTGCGGACAGAACTGGCGGGTGTCACGGCTGAACACAAGAGCCAGCTGAAGCAGGAGATACTGGGGATCCTGGAGAAGCAGGGTGACGGCCCTTCTGGTTCGCTATTTTAGGAAGTAGAGAACGATTTAGGAAGTTGAGAATGACGGAAGCGGGGGATGGTCCTTCTGAAGCGGGGGGATTACCCTTCTGCTTTTAGGAAGGAGATAAAAAAGCCGGTGCCCCGCTAAGCATGGGGCCCGGCTTATCTCGATTTATTTGGTTTCGATGCCCTGGTCTCGCAGATATTTTTTCAGCTCCGGGATACTTATCTCGCCAAAGTGGAAAACCGATGCTGCCAGGAGGATATCCGCCTTCCCATCCCGAGCGGCTTCCAGGAAATGCTCCATGCTGCCGGCGCCGCCGGAGGCGATCACTGGCACTTGGACTACGTCCTTGATGCCCCGGATGAGGGGAATGTCATAGCCGGTCTTGGCCCCGTCCCGGGTTTTGCTGGTGGGCAAAATGAAGCCGGCCCCCCGGCTTTCCGCTTCCCGGGCCCATTCGATGGCATCCTTGCCGGTGGCGGTGTTGCCGCCGTCGATGTAGACCTCATAGCCTGACGGGAGAGCCGGATTGCGATCCACGTCAATAGCCACCACCAACTGGGCGGAGCCGAATTTGGCGGCGGCCTGATCGATCAAGCCAGGATTGCGAAAAGCGGCACTGCTGATTGAAATACGATCGGCGCCCGCCTCCAGGACCTGCTCGGCATCTTCAACCGAACCAATGCCCCCGCCGACCGTGAATGGGATAGTGATCGCCTGCGCGACCCGCCGGACCGCCTCTAGAGTGGTCTTCCTTTTTTCGATGGTGGCAGCGATGTCCAAAAAGGCCAGTTCATCGGCGCCATTCTCACAATAGATACGGGCGCACTCCACCGGATCCCCCGCATCTCTGAGATTGACAAAATTGACACCCTTGACGACCCGGCCGTCTTTCATATCCAGGCAGGGCATGATAAGAACCTTGCTCATCACTCATTTCTCCTTCCGAGGCATGCGGGACACCTGGGGATGCCTCCCCCCATGTTTCTGCCAGAGCCTCTTGAACAGTTCGAATAGCAACCATATTATACTGCATTTGGGCTTCAAGACTGTAGTACTCCTATTCTCGTTACGGGCCTATCCTGAAATTGAAAAACCAGATGCCCAGTCCCCAGAAGGCATGCAAGGCGGCGATAATAGCCATGACCCAGCCATTTCTGCGGTGATAAACGAATGGCACCCTGATCCAGCGTTTGCCGGTCCCCAACTGGAAAGCCAGCATCAGCAGCAACAACAAACCCAGCCATAGGTGGGCAGGTTGGCCGGCAACAATAGGCACATACATCTTGATCCCCTCCTTATCAACTTACACCCAGACTTGGATGCATGAATGGTTTCCCGTATTTTTATGCAGTTTAACATGAATACTCGGTTTATGGGATGCAATATTGCCAAATAACTTGTTCAATAAGCGGACGGCTGTTCCCGGTCGCACTCTATATCTGATCAGAAACGAAAAGCAGACCCAAATCTGGACGGGGAGTTGATAGTAAAGCCAGGCCCGTGAGCACCGACCCCACTAACATCATCAAACTGGCCCCTGACATCTTAATGACTGAACCCCCTTGTAACTGATAAGATAGAATCACGGACGGTAAGAGTTGATACCATCCGCCACACCGCCGGGGGTGTCAAGTGAAACCATCTCCTTGACACCCATAGCGATCAAATCATAGGGGGCATGAAAAATGATGGCCGAGGAAGCAAAAACGAGGATTCGCCAGTTTGTCCTGGACTTGGGTGTTGATGACGTCGGCTTTGCCAACATAAAGGACTATTCCAGTCCCCGCTCCCCCAAAATCGAAACCATATTCCCCACTGCCCGGTCGATGGTAGTAATGGCTTTCAAAGAGGGCTCCAACTGCGAAAGCCCGTCCAGTTCCATTGCCATGACGGGACGCATGGACCTGATGGAATTCAGCCGCTCCTGTAATTACAAATTGACCCGTTTCATCGAAAGAGAGTTCCATACCCCCGCCATGTCGGTGCCGGTTTCCTATCCCTTGGACATGAGTGCCCAGACCAGCGGGCTGGTGGGCGAGGTTTCCCTGCGCCATGCCGCGCTGGCCGCGGGATTGGGCAATTTCGGCCGCCACAACCTGATAATTCATCCCCGCTTGGGCACCCGGGTCATTTTTACGGCGGTACTTACCGAATTGGATCTGCCCTCCGATCCGCCAGTAACCGAGGATTTATGCATCGACTGTGACATTTGCATTGAAAGCTGCCCGGTGGGCGCCCTGGATGAGGAAGGCAAGACCGATATGATGAAATGCCTGGGCAACTCCCAGCCCTATGGCATCGGAGGCTCCATCCGTTTCTGGAGGAAGTTTTTCGCCAGCTCCCCGGAGGAACAAAAGAGGATGTTGTTCAGCGAGGATTTCATGCGCAATTACCAGGCGCAAATGATTGGTTTCCAATACACCTGCTTCAATTGCTATACCTCATGCCCCATCGGCAATGATCTGTGATGAGCTCACCTGTCCCGGGACGATTATCGGGTAACCAGTGACACCAAAAAAAGGGTGCTAAATCGATAGCACCTGTAAATAGGCTTGGCAGTGAGCTTTATCAAGGGGACGTCAACGAAAACCATCCCCGTGATATTCTCACTCCTAGTTGTTTGTGGGGCATCGCCATTGCGGCTTGGACATTTATATGGTGGCAATGCCCCGATCAGTGTTCCGGGTACGATAGTTTACGATTGCTTACGCGGCTACACCCTTGTCCTGCTTGGCCGCAGCCGGTTTTCTCAGGTATACGAACCAGTAGTACATACCTACGAATCCCGCCCCACCTACGATGTTACCCAAGGTGACCGGGATGATGTTGTTCATCAGGGTGGTGCCGTAATTAAACAGTGCCAAAACCGCATCGGGACTCATCTTCAGAGCGGTGGCTGCTGCTTCCGGAGCTCCCTGAGCGATGGTCACGCCCATGGGGATGAAGAACATGTTGGC
>Ga0209612_1003021_pt1 | contig 11467 bp, 9 predicted proteins | sample BioC12SIPDNA_FD_185746 | JGI IMG/M metagenome (GOLD analysis project Ga0209612, IMG submission 185746) | Anaerobic biogas reactor microbial communites from Washington, USA - Biogas_R1_B C12 SIP DNA (SPAdes) (version 2) | ecosystem: Engineered > Bioreactor > Anaerobic > Unclassified | place...
CGGTGGTGGTCGACCGGGAGATCGTGGCGGTGCAGTCGATGATCACCGACCCCTTCGGCTGGAACACCGGCCTGGCGACCGTCGCGCAGGTGGCTCCGCACCGCCGGGCGATCCGGGCGGCGGTGGAGGCGCTGGACGCGGCGTACTAGCGGGGGCGCATTTCACACGGTCGAGACCACATCGTCGAGACGGGGTGCCCGGAGGCGGCGCAGGTTCGAGAGGGCATTGACCCCGAACATCTCCTCTCGCACTTGGGAGGCGGGATCGCCTCAGCTACCGATCGCCACCACACCACGCCGGATCGCGTCGATGGCGCGCCGGGCGTTGGCCTGCACGTCGTCGGTGTACGCCGTCTTGGCCACCTGGCCGAGCAGGTCCATGACCTGGCGGCACCAGCGGACGAAGTCACCGGGGGTCATCTCCGCGCCGGACTCGGCGGCCGCGGCCAGGCAGTAGCCGAGCGGGGCGCCCGCCGCCCACTGGTGCATGGCCAGGGCGAAACCGGCCTCCGGTTCGCGGGTGATGGGCAGGCGGTGGCGCTTCTCGTCGGTGGCCAGCTCCTGCCAGATGCGGACGGTGGCGTCCATGGCGTCGGCCATCCGGTCGGTGGCGGCGTTCGCCTCACCGCCGAAGTCCTTGCGGTTCTCGAAGGTGCACAGCGAGACCACGCCGGCGAGTTCCGCCGGGTCCAGGTCGTTCCAGATGCCGCGGCGCAGGCACTGGGCGACGAGCAGGTCGGACTCGTTGTGGATCTGGGAGAGCAGCTCACCCTCGGGGGTGATCACCGGGACACGGTCCGGCCCGGTGCCCTCGAACTCGACGTAGCTCATCTCGGAGAGCAGGCCGATGATGCGCTCGAAGTGGCGGCCGAGGGTGTCGGTGGCCTTCTCGACGCGCGCGTTGAGCCGCGCCAGCTCCCGCTCGCGGCGGGCCAGCTTCTCCCCCACCCGGGCGAGCTGTTCGCGGTCGGTGGCCGGCCAGGAGTGGACGGGGTGGTTGCGCATGGCCTCGCGCAGGGCGACGACCTTCTTGGAGTCGCGGACGCGCGCACGTTCGCGCATCTTGTGCGGGCGCTTGAAGCGGGTGCGCTGGAACTGGTCGACGATGTGGCGGGTGTTGCGGCGGGGGTTGTCCAGGACGCGGCGCGGCAGCTTCATCCGGCCGATGGTCTGCGGCGGGTTGTGGAAGGAGGAGGCGTCGATGCGCCCGGACCAGCCCTGCTCGGTGGTCACCCAGGGGCGGGGGTCGCGGGTCTGGTTCGCGGGCGTCACCACGACCGCGAGCACCGGGTGCTTGCGTCCCGGGATGACGATGACGTCGCCCAGCTGCATCTTGCCCAGCAGGGTGACCGTCTCCTGCTGGCGCTGCTCGAGGGAGTGGACGCGGGAGGCCTTCTCCTCCTCGCTGAGGTCGCGGCGCAGCTGCATGTACTCCATGAGCATCTCCGCGGGGTCCTCGCCGTCGCGGGTGGGTGGGGCGAAGGTGCCGATGGCGTCGAGAAGCTGTGTCCGCAGTTCGCGCACGCGGTGTTCGGCGCGTTCGATCTCCCGGACGTCGTCGACGACGGAACCGTCGGCCTGGTACTGGGCGAAGGACTTCTCCAGCAGCCGCAGCGAAGGCTCGAAGCCGATCATGCCGAGCAGGTTGACGGCCATGTTGTAGCCGGGGGCGAACGTGGAGATCAGCGGGTACATGCGTGTCGACGCCAGCCCCGCCACCGCCCGCGGGTCCATCGCCGGGGACCACTGGACGACGGCGTGCCCGATGACGTCGATGCCGCGGCGTCCGGCCCGGCCCGTGAGCTGCGTGTACTGCCCCGGGGTGAGGTCCACGTGCCCCTCGCCGTCGAACTTCACGAGCTTCTCCATCACCACGGAACGCGCCGGCATGTTGATGCCCAGGGCGAGGGTCTCCGTGGCGAAGACCATGCGCACCAGGCCCTGCACGAAGAGCTTCTCGACGATGTGCTTGAACGCCGGGAGCATGCCCGCGTGGTGGGCGGCGAAACCCCGCTTGAGGGCGGCTTTCCACTGGGGGAACTGCAGGACCTCGAGGTCCTCCTCCGGGATGCCCTCGACGCCCTCGTCGATGATCTCCTCGATGCGCTGCGCCTCCGCGTGGTCGGTGAGCACCAGGTTGGAGCGCAGGCACTGGTGGAGGGCGCCGTCGCAGCCCGCGCGGGAGAAGATGAACGTGATGGCGGGCAGCATGTCGCGGCCCTGCAGCACCCGGATGACGTCGGGGCGACCGACCGGGCGCTGGCGGTCCTCGGGACGTTTGATCCCGGAACGGCGGCCCTCCGCGCGGGCCCGGAAGCCGCGGCCCGACTCGTAGTCGGCGCGCCCCTCCTCCGCCTGGTCCGCCTGGATGCGGGAGATGACGTGCTCGAGCTCGCGGTTGACCTGGCCGCCGGTGCCCGGCTCGAAGAGCGGGTAGATCTTGCGGCCCACCATCATCCACTGCTCCAGCGGGACGGGGCGCTTGTCGGTGACGATGACCTTCGTGTCACCGCGCACCGTGGACAGCCAGTCGCCGAACTCCTCCGAGTTGGACACGGTGGCCGACAGGCCGATGATGTTGACCGACTCGTCGAGGTTGAGGATGACCTCCTCCCACACCGCACCACGTTCCCGGTCGGCGAGGTAGTGGATCTCGTCCATGACGACGTGACTGAGCCGGTCGAGTGTGGCCGAGCCGGCGTAGATCATGTTGCGGAGCACCTCGGTCGTCATGACGACGATCTCGGCGTTGCCGTTGATGGAGACGTCACCGGTGAGCAGGCCCACGGCGTCCTCGCCGTAGTCCTTCTGCAGGTCATGGAACTTCTGGTTGCTCAACGCCTTGATCGGCGTGGTGTAGAAGCACTTGGTGCCCTGGGACAGCGCCAGGGAGACGGCGAACTCGCCGACGATGGTCTTGCCGGCACCGGTGGGTGCGCAGACGAGAACCCCGTGGCCCTCCTCCACCGCCTGGCACCCCTGGATCTGGAAGTCGTCCAGGGGGAAGGAGAAGCGGGAGGCGAACTCAGCGAGGTGGGAGCCGGGGGCGACGTTACCGTTCATGGGATCCACGTTACTGAAAACGCGGGCGCACGCCCGGCCCCCGTGACCCATGCCGGTCACCCCCGACGACAACACCCCGTGACCAGGCTGGCCACGGGGTGGGGTGCTACAGCACGTCGTCGAAGGCGCCCGGGGAGCCGGGGCCGCTGCCTCCCGGCCCCTGCTGCTCGAAGCTGCTGCGCGGGCGGGCGGGTTCCACCGGCTGCGGGGCTGCGATCGGGTCGGGGGCCGCCAGCCCACCGGGGCCGCTGCTCAGCGGCGAGGCGGTGTCGTCGTCGAGGTCCATCCACTCGGGACGCTTCCGCTCACGGCGCCTGTCGTTCCAACGCGCGAACTGCATGGCCATCTCGACGAGCAGGGTGAGCGACAGGGCGAGGACGACCATGGAGAAGGGGTCCTGGCCCGGCGTCATGAACGCGGCGAACACGAAGAGCACGAGGATGATGATCCGGCGCTTCTCCTTGATCGTCTCGTACTCGAGAACGCCGATGATGTTGAGCATCGCGATGATGAGCGGCACCTCGAAGCTCACGCCGAAGATGAGCAGCAGAGCCAGCAGGAAGTTGTAGTAGCGCTCACCTGTCAGCGCGGCGACCTGTGTCTGGTCACCGATGGTGAGCAGGAACGCCAGGCCGTAGTGGACGACGAAGTAGGCGATGATCGCGCCGGCGACGAAAAGCAGCACCGCCAGCGACACGAAGGTGAAGGTGGAGCGACGCTCCTTCTTGTGCAGGCCCGGGACGATGAACGCCCAGATCTGGTACAGCCACACCGGCGACGACAGCACCAGGCCAGCGAGGGCACCGACCTTGAGGCGCAGCATGAACATCTCGAAGGGGCCTGTCGCGAGCAGGCGGCACTCGCCGTCACCCGTGAAATCCGCGCGGCTCTCCGGCGGCAGGGCACAGTAGGGTCCCCGGAGGATCTCACCCAGTGGCATGAGCCCGAAAGGGCTGTGCTGGTACCAGAGGAAGCCGAGGATGGTGCCGCCCAGGAGGGCGAGCAACGAGATGATGACGCGACGGCGCAGCTCCTGCAGGTGCTCCACCAGTGACATGTCGCCGGTGGGCGACTTCTTCTTCCTGCTCCGCCGCGGGCGCCGCCGGGTCACGTCACCGGACTGGGACATTGTCGACGCTTACCTGCCCTACTGCTGGTTCGGCTGCTGCGGGTTCTGCGGGTACCCGGGGTCCTGCGGCGGGTACTGCTGGGGGTTCTGCGGCTGCTGCAGGGGCTGTGCCTGCGGCTGGTTCTGCGGCTGCTCCCAGTAGCCCTGCTGCGGCTGCTGCGGCGGAGCGATCTGGCCCTGCGGCTGCTGCGGCTGGTCGTCGTTGCTCATCTCCTTGACCTCGGACTTGAAGATACGCATGGAGCGTCCGAGGGAGCGGGCTGCATCCGGCAGCTTCTTGGCGCCGAAGAGCAGGATCAGCACGACGACGATGATGATGAGCTCGGTGGGACCGATGTTGGGCATGACTGCCTTTCAGTGGAGAGCAGGTGTATCAGGGCAACGGTAGCACTTCTACGGCGCTAACTGTCTGGCGTGCCATCATACGCGGCGAGGGCGGCGGATGCGCGGCGTCGCACCTTCGCCACCAGCTCCTCCGGCCCCGTCACCGTGAGCCGGTCGGACTGTCCGAGGGCGAAGCGGATGAACCACCCCTCGGAACCGACGGGCATGCGGGCGGGCACGGGTTCGCCGGGGACGGATTCGCCCAGTGTGATGGGGAAATAGTCGGCCAGCCAGGTGTGCTCGGGGTGAATGAGCAGGTCCGCCTGCTGGGCGATCATGCGGTAGCCGAAGGGGTCCTCCGGGTCGAAGGGGAGCTTCTCCAGGTGCGGCGACGCCTCCTGGTCAAGGATCTCCACCTGACTCATGCGATCGGCGCGGAAGTTCTTGTGCTGGCCGGCCTCCCCGTCCCAGGCTGTGAGATAGGTCTCCCCCTCGGTGACGAAGATCTTGGCGGGGTCGACCTCCCGGCAGCGGGTGGTGTCCGAGGAGATGGAACGGTAGGTGAAGGCCACGCGGCGGCCGGCGGAGATGGCCTCCCGGAGGATCTCCTGCGGGGTGGACTCCGCGGGGTCGTCGGCCGCCAGCGAGTCGAAGATCGCCACGGCCTCGGAGTCCATGATCGTGCGCAGCTTCGCCGCCGCCGAGAGCACCGCCTCCCGGTCGGTGAGCCCCGGCATGGCCTCCAGCGACTCGAGGGTGAGCAGCAGCGCGCCGGCCTCCGTCGGCGTGAGCCGCAGCGGGCGGTCCATGCCCTGGGAGTTGGAGATGGACACCCGCTGCCAGCTCGCCTCCAGGTCGACGAGCTCCTCCGGCCACGTGCCCACGCCGCAGCACTGCAGGCGCTGGATCTCCAGCTGCAGTTCCGCGGGGTCGCGGCCCAGGTCCTTCGCCGCCTCCATGAGGCTGCGGTCGGGGTGCGACTGGAAGTACGGGATGAGGTTGAGCGACCGGACGAGGCGGTCGAGTTTCGTCGAGGAGTCGAGGTGGCGGGTCAACGGGACACTCCCTTCAGCAGCGCGATCACGTCCGCGCGCACGTCGGCGGGCTCGTGGACGATGACGTCCGGGGCGAAGCCGGCGGCGGTGCGCGCCAGCCAGGTGCGGTCGACGTCGAGAAGCTCGGTGCGCCCGTCCGCCCGGCGCTCACCGGCGGCGGCGAGCTCGTGGGCCATCCCCTCGGGGATGGTGAGCACGGCGTCGACACGCTGGTGCAGCGCACGCAGGGACTTCTCGACGACCTCCTGCAGGTTCGTCTCCGGGCGGGGGTGCGTCGCCGGGGTGCGCTTGCCGTAGACCTTGGCGATGCGCAGGACGCGGAAGGACCGGGGTGCGTCACGGTCGATGTCGTGGCCGACGAGGAAGAGGCGGTCCTGCAGCGGCACCAGCGCCCAGGGGTCCATGGTGCGGCGCACCGGCTCGGAGGTGGGCGTGGCGACGTAGTCGAAGGACATCCGCAGGCCCGCGCGGATGACGGTGAGGATGTTGTTGAGGACCTCCGCGGACAGACGGTGGCTGTCGTTCACGGTGGTGAACACCGGGGCCTCGGAGAGGTCCCGGCGCACGCCGGCGGCGGCCAGCTTCGTCCATCCGGAGCGGGCGAACACGCCGAGCTCGCTCGACTCCCCCAGGTCCCCGGCCATGCCGAGGACGGCGGCCTCCTCCGGGGTGAAGGAGACCTCGGGGAGTTCATAGCGGTCGGTGAGCAGCCGGTAGGCGGTGCCGCCGTCGGCGCCGGCACTGCGCTGCTCGAGGGGCACGCCGGCGCGGCCCAGGGTGGTGATGTCGCGGATGAGGCGCCGCTGGAACGCCTCCTGGGTGCTGTCGGCGTAGCCGTCGACATTCCGTCTGATCCACTCCGGGGTGAGCATGCGCCCGCCCTGCCGGTCCGCCTCCTGCAGTGCGAACACGAGGTTGGTCAGGCGGTGCACCGCCTTGTCCTGCCTGCCCATGGGGCCTCCTGCCGTTAGCTCAGCCGCGCGCCGCGGCGCTCTCCTCAAGATAGGCCAGGAGCTCGTCGACGCGCGCGTCAACCGGCACGAAAGGATCGAGAAGTTCCACCACGCGCGGCTCCGGTTCGTTGACCTTGAGGTTCACCCAGTCGGTGGTGACGGGCACGCCCAGCTCCTCCGCCCGCGCGATGAACTGCCCGCGCAGACGGGCGCGGGTGGTCTCCGGGGCGGTGTCCCGCGCCGCGTGGATCGCCTCGTCCGTGGTCCAGCGGTCGACCAATCCCTTGCTCTCCAGCAGCGGGAACAGGCCGCGGCCGGGGCGGATGTCGTGGTAGGTGAGGTCGATCTGGGCGAGCTTCGGGTGCCCCCAGTCCTCGCCGAGGCGCTCGCGGTAGCGGTTGAGCAGGTTGAGCTTGATCACCCAGTCGATCTCGCGGTCGACCCGGGAGAAGTCCTGCGTGCGGATCGCCTCCAGCTGGCGGGTCCACAGGTCGACGACGCGGCGCAGCTCCGCCGTCGGGGTGCCCTCGTCGGGGCGCTCCTCCAGCCACTGCGTCGCAGCGGCGAGGGTGGCCTCCTGCACCTCGAGCGCCGTGACGGTGCCGCCCGCCTTGAGGTCGAGCAGGGTGCCGCCGGTCATGTCGCGGGCGATGTCGCGGATGTGGCCGATCGGGTTGTGCATCTCGAAGTCCGGCAGCGCGACGCCCGCCTCGACCATCTCGAGGACCAGCAGCGTGGCCCCGACCTTGAGCGCGAACGTCGTCTCCGACATGTTCGAGTCGCCGACGATGACGTGCATGCGGCGGAAACGCTGCGAGTCGCCGTGGGGCTCGTCGCGGGTGTTGATGATCGGCCGCGCGCGGGTCGTCGCCGAGGAGATGCCCTCCCACACCTGGTCCGCGCGCTGGGAGATGACGAAGCCCGGCTGGTAGCCGCCCGTCGCCCGCCCGACCATGCCCGCCCCGCAGATGAGCTGGCGGGTGATCATGAACGGCAGGAGCTGCTTGCCCAGGTTCCGCAGCGGCAGGTGCCGACTGACCAGGTAGTTCTCGTGGCAGCCGTAGGAGTTGCCCACCGAGTCGACGTTGTTCTTGAACAGGTAGACGCGGCCGTCGATGCGGTCGGCGGCCAGGGCCTCCTCCGCGCGACGGGCCAGCTCGTCGACGACGACGTCGCCCGCCTGCTCGTGGTTGAGCAGCTGGGTGAGGCTGTCGCACTCGGCGGTGGCGATCTCCGGGTGGGAGCCGACGTCCAGGTAGAGGCGGGAACCGTTGCGGGTGAAGATGTTCGAGCTGGCGTACCTGTCGACGATCGGCCGGAACAGGTAGCGGGCGATCTCGTCCGGGGTCAGCGAGCTGCCGCCCTCACCGGCGACCGCGGTGATGCCGTACTCGGTTTCCACGCCCACGATGCGGCGGGCGAACACGGGGGAGGTCATGAGGGACTACTGTCCGCCCTTCTGCACGTAGGAACGGACGAACTCGGCGGCGTTGGTCTCGAGGAGACCGTCGATCTCGTCGAGCAGGTCATCGGTGCCGGTGGTGTTGAGCTGGGCCTGGCCGGCCTCGAAGGCGTCGTCGCCGCTGTTGTCGCTCCCGCCGCCGGCGGAGATCTGGGACTGGGGTCCGGTCATTGTTCTCGGGCTCCTTCTTGTGGGTGGTCTAGTGCTGGTGGGGCTTGTTGACGTGCGTCTTGTTGTGGTGCGTGACGTAGTGGTCCGGTGCGAAGTCGACGGCCGTGAGCTTCTCAACGAGCTCGTCGGTGTCGGCCGCTGAGTTGATGATCTCACCGACGTGGTCGCGGGTGAGCTTGTCCACCTCGTTGGTCTGGAAACGGGCGGTGCCGCCGGAGAACCTGAGGATCATCGTCTGCCAGCTCGCGGCGATGACATCGTCGGGGAAACGCGCGGACACGGCGCCGCGGAACCACGCGCGGGAGTCGGCCGGCGGGGTCTGCGCGGCCTCCGCGATCTCCTCCTCGGTGGCGAGGGTGACCATGCGGCCCTTGCGCACGAGTGCGTGGTACAGCGACTTCGCGGGGTCGATGTCGGAGTACTGCAGGTCGATGAGCTTGAGCTTCGGGTCGGAGATGTCGACGCCGCGGTCCAGGTAGCCCTTGATGAGCGACCACTTGGCGGTCCAGTCCAGCAGGTGGGAGGTCTTCAGGGGGTCGTCGGCAAGCAGTTCCATGACCTCGCCCCACAGGGCGATGACGCGCTCGTCGACGTCGTCGACGGCGGTCACCCGCGAGCGGTACTCCGCGAGGATCTCCAGGGCGGTGAGCTCGCGGCCGTCGCGAAGCGCCAGGCGGTGCGTGAGCGTGAGGTCGTGGGAGACGCGCTTGATCTCCGCCACCGGGTCGACCAGGCGCAGGTCGGAGAAGTCGACGTCGTTCTCGATGGCGTCGATGACCAGCTTGGTCATGCCCAGCTTGAGGAAGTTCGAGGTCTGCGACATGTTCGCGTCCCCGACGATGGTGTGCAGGCGGCGGAAGTGGACGGCGTTGGCGTGCGGCTCGTCGCGGGTGTTGACGATACCGCGGTTGAGCGTCGTCTCCAGCGAGATCTCCTGGTGGAAGTAGTCCGCCCGCTGGGAGATCTGGAAGCCGTCCTGCTCGCCGGCCTCGCCGATGCCCAGCCGGCCCGCGCCGATGATGACGTTGCGGGTGACGAAGAACGGGATGAGCGCCTGCGTGAGCACGTCGAAGTCGGTGCGGCGCGAGTACTGGTAGTTCTCGTGCGCACCGTAGGAGGCGCCCTTGCCGTCGACGTTGTTCTTGTAGATCTTCAGCGGCGGGCACGGCTCGTGGTTCTTGAGGATGCTCACGCCCTGCTCGTAGAGCTCCTGCACGTTCGCGACGGCCTTGCGCATGATGACGTCGCCGGCGGCGTCGTAGACCATCGCGTCGTAGGCGTTGGACACCTCCGGCGAGGAGTACTCGGGGTGCGCGTGGTCGACGTAGAAGCGGGCGCCGTTGGTGGTGACCACGTTGGCGATGCCCACCGCGTCCGGGTCGACGACCGGCACCGTGTGGTAGCGGCGCAGGTCGAAGCCGCGGGTGTCCCGGAGGGGCGACTCCTCCTCGTAGTCCCAGCGGGAGCGCGCGCCGGTGTTCATCGCGGCGTACGCCACCACCACGTGCGTCGAGGTGAGGATCGGGCTGATGCCCGGGTCCGACGGCGTCGCGATGCCGTACTCGGTTTCCGTACCCATGAATCTGGTCATATTTTTACACCCTAACCAATGACCCGTGCCTGGACGACACGTTTGCCGTGCCGACCCGCGATCCGCGACCACTCGTCCGGGTTCGCGGTGTTCGGCAGGTCCTCGGACTCGTTCTGTTCGGCGGCGACCGCCTCCTCGACGTGCGCGACCGTCACGCCGGCCTCGCTGACCCCCGCGAGGTGGTCCTTGATCGCCAGCTTCTTCGCCCGGTCGACGATGTTCGCGATCATCGCACCCGACACGAAGTCCGAGTAGTCGAGGACCTCCACCTCGCCGTCGACGAGCGTCAGCTCCACGAAGGGCCGCGGCTCGAAGAGCTTCTCGACGCCCGCCTCGATCAGTTCCGCCACCGGCACCGCGTGCGGCGCCTCCTCGGTGAGGTAGCGGCGGAAGATGTCGCGCGCGCCGTCCCGGGTGGGGCGCTGGACGCGGATCTTCACGTCCAGGCGGCCCGGACGCAGCAGCGCCGGGTCGATGAGCTCCTCGCGGTTGGTCGCACCGATGATGATGACGTTGGAGAGGTTCTCCACACCGTCGAGCTCCGTGAGCAGCTGCGGGACGACCGTGGTCTCCATGTCCGAGGACACGCCCGACCCGCGGGTGCGGAAGATGGACTCCATCTCGTCGAAGAAGATGATCACCGGACGGCCGTCCCCCGCCAGCTCCCGGGCGCGTTCGAAGATGAGCCGGATGCGACGCTCCGTCTCGCCGACGAACTTGTTGAGCAGTTCCGGGCCCTTGACGTTGAGGAAGTAACTGGCCGAACCGTCGCCCACCCGGGCCGACAACGAGTTGGCCACCGCCTTGGCGATGAGCGTCTTGCCGCAGCCCGGCGGCCCGTAGAGCAGCACACCCTTGGGCGGGTGCAGCTGATAGCGCCGGTAGAGGTCCGGATGGGAGAACGGCAGCTCGACGGCGTCCCGGATCTGGTCGATCTGCTCGTCCAGCCCACCGATGTCCTCGTAGGTGACGTCCGGCACCTCCTCCAACGAGAGCTGGGAGACCTCCGTCTTGGGGATCCGCTCGAACGCCACCCCGGCCTTCGTGTCCACGAGCAGGGTGTCCCCCGCCCGGGCGGTGTCGATGAGCGGCGCCGCGAGGCTGATGAGCTTCTCGTCCCCGGTGTGCGTGCTCACCAGGGCACGGGTGTGGTCGATGCGTTCGGTGACCATCGCCAACTCACCCGTCGTGGTGAATCCGCAGGCCTCCACGACGATTGTGCCGTCGCCGAGCCGCACCAGGGTGCCCGGGACCAGCTCCGCCGGGTCGACGTTCGGGGACACCTTCAGCCGCATGTGCCGGCCGGCGGTGAACACCTCCGCGTCCGCACCCTTCTCCCCGTGCTCGAGGAACACCCCGTAGGTCGACGCCGGCTCCGCCAGCAGATCAACCTGGGCGGACAGGTCCTTGAGCTTGTCACGGGAGGCCTTGAGCAGCTGGGAGAGCTTCGCGTTGCGGCTGCTCAGCGTCTGGATCTCCCGTCGGAGGCTGGTGGTGGTGTCGGGTTCCATACCCCAACTGTAACCCGCACCACCTCGGGCGCCGATCTACCCCGGCTGATCGCCGGTGTCAGCGGCGGGCGCGACGCTGCGGGCGCGGCGGGGTGACTCCGTCGGCCAGGCGGCGGGCGAGGACGAGGAAGGCGGTGTGCGCATTCATCCGGTGCTCCGGGCGGGTGGCCAGACCCTCGACCTTCCAATCCCGGACCAGGGATTCCCAG
>Ga0209612_1003027_pt1 | contig 11440 bp, 12 predicted proteins | sample BioC12SIPDNA_FD_185746 | JGI IMG/M metagenome (GOLD analysis project Ga0209612, IMG submission 185746) | Anaerobic biogas reactor microbial communites from Washington, USA - Biogas_R1_B C12 SIP DNA (SPAdes) (version 2) | ecosystem: Engineered > Bioreactor > Anaerobic > Unclassified | place...
CTGGCGCATCGTCCTGCCGCTGATCACCCCGTCCCTGGTGGTCGTGGGCATGCTCGCCTTCGTGGCCAGCTTCTCCGACTTCCTCATGGCGCAGATCGTCCTGCAGGACCCGCAGAAGTGGACCCTGGCCGTCGGCCTCTACCAGTTCGTCTCCGTCCAGTTCGGCGAGAACTGGGGCGTGTTCACCGCCGGCGCCGTCATCGCCGCCGCCCCCGTCGTGCTGCTGTTCATCATCCTGCAGCGCTACATCGTCTCCGGCATCACCGGTGCCGTGAAGGGATAGGGACCCGGAATCAGCGACGACCCCCGCATCCTCTGCGGGGGTCATTCCCTCAGGTCAGACGCTCGAGCGCCCGGTAGTCCGGGTCCGTCTGCCGACCAGGGTTGAGCGTGGACAGGGATTCCCCTCGACCATGCCCTCTCCCACCAGGAACAGGTAGAGGACCGGGTCCCACCCGTTACGGGCGAGTGCGTCCCGCACCTCCGTGGACCCCAGGGCCGCCACCAGTGCCTCCCGGAGGTGCGGCCCGAAGCTGTCCCAGTCCTCCTCTGGCCAGGCGTAGGCCAGGTCATTGGTGCTGTTGCTGACACTGTCCAGGCGCTCACTGCTGATCCCCTGCCCGGATTCCTCCGGGCTCCACTGGACGTAGAGGTCCTCGATCGGGGCTTCCGGATCATCGGTGCCCCCGGCGAACACCACACCCGGATAGGGCGCCAGATAGTCGTCGACGGGACACAGCGCCAACCCCGTGACCCGACGACCGTCGAAAGCCTCAGTGATCAGGGGAATGACGAAGCCCCCGGTCGATGATGACCAGGGGCTTTGCCAGTTGGTGGAGCTGCCGGGAATTGAACCCGGGTCCTCCGCAACCTCGCCAGGGCTTCTCCGTGCGCAGTTCGCGCCGGATCTCTGCTCGGCCCTCCGGCTCGGACGAACACGTTCCGGATGATGGGCCCAGTCAGCGGTAGGTGTCCCGTCCAACCCCGCTGACGCGGCCGGACGGCAAGTTCCCTAGTCGATGCCAGGGTCCGGGTCGGGAACGAGCCCGGTCTGACAGACACGCGGTCGCTACTTAGGCAGCGAGGGCGTAGTCGCGCTGAGTGTTCTCGGCGCTTATGGGTTTGCTGCGACGCTCACGGTGGTCCTCAGCCTGCACCGGCACGCTTCCCCTGGCTCAATATACGAAGTCGAAACCTGAATCAGCCCCGTACTCTGCGGCGGGATTGTGCAATCGTTCCGCAGGATGGCCCATGTTAACTCTTGTGAAGGCGTTTCGTCAACCATTCCGCGAGAACGACTGCGCTGTTTCTGTCGCGGTCCGCGGCACTGTACAGGAGGGTGAGGTCCTCGTCCGCGAGCTGCAGGAGCTTCTCGACGTCCCCTCCCCCTCCCTCCAGCTCCTCCTCGTAGCGGGCCCGGAACTCCTCCCACCGGGACGGGTCATGGGCGAACCACTTCCGCAGTCCGGTGGTGGGGGCGACGTCCTTGAGCCACTCCCACTCCATGTCCGCCTTCGCCACGCCGCGGGGCCAGAGGCGTTCCACGAAGACACCCCGGCCGTGGACGGGGGCGTCGCCGCGCAGGACGTCGTGAAGTCTGGCGGTGTGGATCACCCCTGGATGCCCTTCACGCGGCGGCCGAGTTCGCGGGTGATCTCGCGTTCCTCGGTGCGGCGCTTGATGTCCTGACGCTTGTCGTAGTCCTGCTTACCCTGCGCGAGGCCGAGCTCGAGCTTGACGTAGCCGTTCTTCAGGTAGAGCTGCAGCGGCACGAGGGTGCGGTTGCCGTCGCGGACCTTGCCCATGATGGAGTCGATCTCGCGGCGGTGCAGGAGGAGCTTGCGGGTGCGCTTCGGCGGGTGGTTGGTCCACGATCCCATGGAGTACTCGGGGATGTGGAGGTTGCGCAGCCACACCTCGCCCTCGTCGACGGTGGCGAAGGCGTCGGCGATGGACACCTTGCCCTCGCGCAGCGACTTGATCTCGGTGCCCACCAGCACGATGCCGCATTCGTAGGTTTCGAGGATGTGGTAGTCGTGCCGGGCCCGGCGGTTGGTGGCCAGGACACTGCGGTCCTGGTTCTTCTTCTTCTTGGCCATGGTCCGACCCATGTTACAGCAGGACAATGAGCACGATGATCGCGATGACGGGAATCGCCATGAGCACCCACGGGCCGATCGGCCGCCGGCGCAGGGCCCCCGCGGTGCGGGGTGTGGAGCTCAGCGCGGTGGTCTCGGGCACCTGCAGGGCCAGGGCGGCCAGCGCCGCACGCTCGACGAGCATCGGCCCGTAGTCCCGCACCGCCACGTGGTAGCGGTCGCGGTTCTCGGGGTGGCCGGTCAGGGCGACCGTCGTCTCATAGGGCTGCTTCGCGACGAGCGCCGCCACCCGGTCCGCGTCGAAACGTTCGCTGCGCCCGGGGTGGACGGTGAGGAGGTCACGGTCGGCGTCGACAAGCAGGACGCGGTGTCCGGTGAGTCGGTGCAGGACCTCGACATCGGTGAGCAGCTGGACGTCGTCGTCGGTGACGCCGGCGAGAGCGAGGTCACCGATCACCTTGCCCAGCCGCGTGACGGACAGGTCCGCCGGGTGGACGAGCACGACGCGCTGCGGGGCGCCGTCCGTGGCGCGGGCGGCGACGTCGACGGCCCGGGCGAGCGTCGGGAAGGAACCCATGAGCTCCACCCCCGAGGCACCGGTGACCGCGGAGCCGACGCCGCTCTCCCCGTAGGAGAGCCCCAGCTCCCACATCAGAGGAGGAACACGACCCCGAGGACGACGATGAGCGCGAGGACGAGGATGAGCACCATGCGCGTCGTGTTGATGTTGCGCTCCGGGTTGAGCTCCACGGGGGTATCCGAGGGCGGGGGCATGGTGACCAGGGAGTCCTCGGTGGGGAACTCGAGCGCCAGCTTCGCGACGTCGACACGCTCGTAGGACCTCTCCCCCAGCGTCGGGAAGGAGACGGTCACGGGGGTCGGCCGCGGTTCCGGCTGGGGGCCGAAGAAGTTCTTCTTCGGGGCGGCCGTCGGGTACGTCACCAGCGTGGCCTGCTCACCGAGGGCGGTGGAGAGCACCTCGACGTCGTTGCGCACCTGCACGTTGTGCCCCGGGATACCCGCGATGACGAGTTCACCCAGGTACCACTTGAGTTCGTGCGGCTGCAGATCCGACTCGATGATGAGGACGACCTTGTCGGGGACACGGGTCTCCTCCCCCTCGGCGGAGAATCGCACGGCGCGGTCGACCTCCGGGAAGAAGCCGGTGATCTCGATGATGCCCGACGCCCCGAGCTTCGCGGTGCCGAGTCCGAGGGGGGTGGCGGTCAGTGCCAGGGTCCAGGTCATGGGGTCTACTTTCTCACATAGCTGCGGAGCGCCACCTGAGCGGTGAGGCCGGCGAAGAGGATGCCGGCGACGGCCACGAGGGGCATCACCAGCCAGATACTGCCCGTGGTGAGCGGTGCGATGAGCTGCGAATCGTACAGCCCGCCCAACGCCTTGTCGATGACGAACTCCTTGCCCAGGAACAGCCCCGCCGCCGCGAGGACCGCGCCGATGAGCGTCGCCAGGACCGCCTCCAGCACGAAGGGCGCCTCGGTGTACCACCGGGACGCACCCACCATGCGCATGATGGAGATCTCCTCCCGGCGCGCGAAGGCCGCGATCTGCACCATGTTCGCGATGAGGAACACCGCCGCCACCGCCTGCACCGCCGCCAGCAGGAACGTGGCGTTGCGCACCGCGTCGAGGTTGTCGGTCGCCCCCCGCAGGTCATCGACCTGGTCGACGATGGTGTCCACCTGCTCCAGGTCACGCACCGGCTCCAGCGGCCGCTGGTCCAGCGGATCGCTCAGGCGCACGTGCAGCGCGGCGGGCAGGGCGTCCGGGGAGGTCTCGGCGACCAGCTGCGGGTCGGTGTGCTCGAAGACCTCGACGAAACGCTCGAAGGACTGCTCGCGGGAGCGGAAGATGACGGACTCGACGCCGTCGGCGGCGTCGAGAAGCTCCTTGACCTCGGCGCACGCCTCGGAGGAGCAGTCGCTGTCGTTCGCGGAGATGTCCTCGTCGAGCTGGATCATCACCTCCACACGGTCGAGGTAGATCGCCTTGGTGTCCTCGGTCATCTGCGTGACCAGGAAACCGGTCGCCAGCAGCGCCAGGGAGATCGCGGTCGTGATGATCAGCGCGATGGACATGGTGAAGTTGCGGCCCAGACCGCGCAGGGCCTCACGGAGAACGAATCCGAGTGTCATGGGTGTCTCCTTCTAGCGGGTTTCGCCGTAGACGCCGCGGGCGTCGTCACGCATGAGCTTGCCGAGGTGCAGCTCGATCACCCGGCGGCGCATGTCGTCGACCGCGCGGGCGTTGTGCGTCGACATGACGACCGTGGTGCCGCCGCGGTTGATCTGGCTGAGCAGCGCCATGATGCCGTCGGACGTCTCGGGGTCGAGGTTGCCGGTCGGCTCGTCGGCGAGCAGGAGCAGCGGCCGGTTGACCACCGCGCGGGCGACGGCCACGCGCTGCTGCTCACCGCCGGACAGCTCGTTGGGCATACGGTCCGCCTTGGCGGCCAGGCCGACCATGTCGAGCACGTCGGGGACCGCCTTGTCGATCTGCGCGCGCGACTTGCCGATGACCTCCAGCGCGAACGCCACATTGTCGTGCACGTTGAGCTTCGGCAGCAGGCGGAAATCCTGGAAGACGTAGCCGATGCGGCGGCGCAGCTCGTTGATCTGCCGGCCACGCAGCCTGTTCACGTGGAAATCCGCGAAGTGGATGTCACCCTCGGTGACGTTCTCCTCCCGGATCAGCAGCTCCAGGAAGGTCGACTTGCCCGATCCGGACGGCCCGATGAGGAACACGAACTCGCCCTTGTCGATGGTCAGGGAGATGTTGTCCAGGGCCGGACGCGTCGAGGTCGGGTAGACCTTGGTGACGGAGTCGAAGGTGATCACGTCTCACACCTTAGCCAACGGCCTGCGGCGATCGGGGCGGGTGGGAGGATTCACAGGGAACGCGACACCTGGGGCCGCGTCGGAGGCAGGCTACTCCGCCTGCTGCTGCGCCATCCGCCAGCGGATGCCGGACTCGAGGAAACCGTCGATGTCGCCGTCGAGCACCTTCGACGGGTCGTTGACCTCGTAGTTCGTGCGCAGATCCTTGACCATCTGGTACGGGTGCAGGACGTAGGAGCGCATCTGGTTGCCCCAGGACGCCTGGCCGCCGGCACCGAGGGCGTCCATCTCGGCGCGCTCCTCCTGGCGCTTCTGCTCCAGCAGCTTCGCCTGCAGCACGCGCATCGCGGAGGCCTTGTTCTGGATCTGCGACTTCTCGTTCTGACACGTCACCACGATGCCCGTCGGGATGTGGGTCAGACGGACGGCGGAGTCGGTGGTGTTGACCGACTGTCCACCGGGACCGGAGGAACGGTAGACGTCGACGCGCACGTCGGCGTCGGGGATGTCGATGGAGTCGACCTTCTCGACGACCGGGAGCACCTCCACCTCGGCGAAGGACGTCTGACGGCGGCCCTGGTTGTCGAAGGGGCTGATGCGCACCAGGCGGTGCGCGCCCTGCTCGACGGAGAGCTGGCCGTACATGTAGTCACCGTGGATGACGAAGGTGGCGGATTTGATGCCCGCCTCCTCCGCGTAGGAGATGTCGTAGACGTCGACCTTGTGGCCGTTCTTCTCCGCCCAGCGGGTGTACATGCGCATGAGCATCTCCGCCCAGTCGGCGGCGTCGACGCCACCGGCGCCGGAACGGATGTTGATGAGCGCCTCACGCTGGTCGTAGTCGCCGGAGAGCATCGTCTGCACCTCGAGCGCCTCGATCTGGGCGCGCATGTCGGCGAGCTCCTCGTCGGCGAGTTCGTCGCCCTCGCCCTCCTCCTCCGCCAGCTCGTACATGATGGGCAGGTCCTCGAGGCGCTGGCGCAGGTCGGTGAGCTTGCGCAGCTTGCCCTGCACGGCGGAGAGTTCGGAGGTGACCTGCTGGGCGTGGTCCGGGTCGTCCCACAGGCTGGGGTCGGCGGCCTGCTGCTCGAGTTCCCGCACGCGGGCGGACATCTCCTCCGGGTCCATCACCTTCTCGATGGTGGTGAGGGTGGAGTTGAGGTCGTCGAGTGCTGCAGAGAGTTCCGGTCGCATAACCCCCTACTCTACTGTGCCTACCGACGCCCGCCCGCAGCCCCTCGACCCACGCGCCTGCGCAGCGCGCCGACGATGAGCCCCACCAACGCCAGGGAGCCACCGGCCCCGAGGATGAGGAAGATGAGCCCGGCCCCCGACTGCCCCGTGTCGTCCTGCGCGAAGGCCCAGACACCCCAGGCGAGGGCGAAGCCGCTCGCCGCGCTCCAGCCGACGGGCCGGCCCACGGCGGGGCACCGGACGGTGGCCGCCACGGTGAGCAGCACCATGAGGGCCCCGGAGAGCACGACCTGCCAGGGCAGGTAGTCCCCGTGCGGGCCGAGCGGCCAGCTCATGGTGGCCAACCACACCACCAGGCCGCCGAGGAACGCGGTCAGCATGGTCGGCACCGCCCCCGGCTTCCCCCGGTGGACGATGAGCAGGTAGAGCACCGGTCCGATGACGAGGAGTGCGAGAAGGAGCATGTCCCCCACGATAGGTCCGCCCTCATCCTGAGGTGTGCCACCGCACGGGGCACAATGGACCGCATGACTCAACAGCACCCTGCCGCCAGCCTCGACGACATGATCGCCGCGATCACCAAGACCTTCGTCATCGCCCATGAACAGGATTCCGATGAGCACCTCGCCCAGGCGCTCGTCTACAACGCCGGCCGCCTGGCGTGGCGTCTGCGTGAGCAGGGTGTGCCCACGGAGCAGAAGACCTCCGTGTCCGACGTGGTCACCATCGCCGACCGCGCGGCGGAGGACTTCATCTCCGGGGCGCTGGCCCAGCTGCGCCCGGAGGACGGCATCCTCGGCGAGGAGGGGGCCGAGCGCACCTCCACCTCCGGCCGCCACTGGGTGGTCGATCCGGTCGACGGCACCTACAACTTCGCCTCCGGCTCCGACTACTGGTGCTCCGCCCTGGCGCTGGTCGAGGGGGCGCCAGCGAACCCGGACAGGCTCATCCTCGGTGCCGTCCACCGTCCGGCGATGGGCTACACGTGGCTCGGGGGCCCGGAGATTCCCACGACGCGGGACGGACAGGGCGTCGCGAAGCTGCAGGACGTGGACGCCGACCAGCTGTGCCTGGGCACCTACATCCACCCCACCTCCCTGGCGCGGCCGGAGCGGGCGGAGGCGTGGATGCGGGCCGTCGGGAAGGTGGCGACGCTGCGCATGCTCGGTGCCGGCAGCGTGGATCTGGCCTCCGTGGCCGACGGGTCCCTCGGCCTGTGGGTGCAGCACTCCGTCGAGGACTGGGACTGGCTGCCCGGCCTCGCGCTGGTCGCCGGTGCCGGTGGTGAGGGCGTGAAGGTTGAGGCCGGTGGGGTCACGTGGTGCGTGGCCGGCAATTCCCGCGCAGTGGAACAGGTCGCGTCCGCGCTGGTTAGTATGTCTGCATGACCAGTTACACCGATGACCTCGCCCTCGCCCTCGAACTCGCGGACCTAGCCGACTCCCTCACGTTCGACCGCTTCGAGGCCACCGACCTCAACGTCACCTCCAAGCCGGACATGACCCCGGTCTCCGACGCCGACATCGCCTGCGAGGAGGCGCTCCGCGCGAAGCTCGCCGAGGCGCGTCCCGCCGACGCCATCCTCGGCGAGGAGTTCGGCGGCGAGGCCAGCCACGAGGGCCGCCAGTGGGTCATCGACCCGATCGACGGCACGAAGAACTTCGTCCGCGGCGTCCCCGTCTGGGCCACCCTCATCTCCCTGCTCGTCGACGGCGAGCCGGTCGTGGGCGTCATCTCCGCCCCGGCGCTCGCCCGCCGCTGGTACGCCGCCGCCGACTCCGGCGCCTGGCGCACCTTCAACGGCGGCTCCCCGAAGAAGCTCAGCGTCTCCGGCGTCTCCGAGCTTGCCGACGCCTCCCTCTCCTTCTCCTCCCTCTCCGGCTGGCAGGAGCGTGGCCTGCGCGAGCACTTCGTCGGCCTCACCGACGCGACCTGGCGCCTGCGCGGCTACGGTGACTTCCTCTCCTACTGCTTCGTCGCCGAGGGCGCGGTCGACATCGCCGCCGAGCCCGAGGTCTCCCTCTGGGACCTGGCCGCCCTGTCGATCCTGGTCACCGAGGCCGGCGGCCGCTTCTCCTCCCTCGCCGGCGAGGACGGCCCGCACGGCGGCGACGCCGTCGCCACCAACGGCCTGCTTCACGACGCCGCCCTGTCCGCCCTCAACCGCTAGGCCCCGGACACCGAGAAAGGGCCTCGTTCTCCCGGGAGAACGAGGCCCTTTCTCAGTGTCTGCGTGTGCTTCTGTGCAGGTCAGTCCGCCAGGCGGAAGCCGGCGCCGACGCCACCCCGGGCGTCGAGATCCTGCAGGACGGTGTCCATGCTGGTGGAGACGGTCGGCATGAACAGCTGGCCCTGCAGCGGGGTGCGGCAGGAGAAACGCTGGTCAGAGAGCACGCCACCGGAGATCAGACCGACCATGCGGTCCCCCGCCATGACCGGCGCACCGGAGTCGCCGACCATCGCGCACAGCTGGGAGATGTGGATCTCCGCGTCGGAGGTCCACACGTTGCCGCAGGTGTGACCGGTGGCCACGCCCTGCTTGCACAGGATGTCACCCGGACGGGCCGGGCCACCGATGCTGTTGACGGTCACGCCGTTGTAGCTGCGGGTGATCTGCGTGTTGGAACCCAGCTCGACGACCGAGTAGTCGTGGAGCTTGTTGCTCGTGACCACCGTGCCGGACGCACCGACCTGCCAGGAGTCCGCGGACCACACCTTCTCCCCCGGATCACCACAGTGGCCGGCGGTGATGCCGACCTTCCGGCCCTCAGCGTCGGTGCCGACGACACCGATGGTGCACATCTTCGACTTGCCGACGACAATCGGCGTACCCGGACCGTACAGCGACGCCCCCTGCTCCTGCACAACCATCGACTCCTCCGGAATACGCGGGGCGTCGAACCAGGACACCGGCACACGGTGGAGGATCCACTCCGAGGAGGGCTTGCCTGCCATGACCTTGGCGATCGGGTCATTGACCCAGCGGTAGTTCTGGTCGAGACCGGCCTGCTCCTCCGGGACCAGCGCCTCACCGTCCGAGTAGGCGGCCCGCTCCCCCGGCAGGGAGGACAGCCCCCGGATGGTCGGCGGCGTGTCCCCGGTGATCTCGGTGGTCTGCTCCTCTGCTGCGGTGGTGTCGGCGGCCTCGGCGTCGTCGGCAGCCTCCTCCGCGCGCAGCCGGGTGTGGGGCACGTGGGTGACGATGGCGTGGTCGATGGCGTCGGTCACGGCCCTGTCGACGCCCGGCACCTGCACCCCCAGTGCCGCCAGCTGGGCACGCACGCTGTTGACGACATCCGCGGAGTCGACCTCGGTGCCGGTGATCTCGGTGGTGGAGTCCACGACGGAGGAGGTCAGCGGCGTGGTGTCCGACGTCGCGCCCTCCGAGCTGACGGCGCCCACCGCGGGCACCGCGAGCATCACCGCACCCGTCACGATCGCTGCCGTCATGGAGTTCTTAACGCGGGCGTGCCGTCGCATAGGGGTGGGGTCCTCTTCTGGTGGAGCTGCAGGAATACCCTCACATCATGCCACGTCGTTCCCGCGACCGAGCATGGACATGGATGTCGTATCCGAAAGGTTACGCGGAAACCACCGCGCCGCCCCCGGGAACGACGAAACCCTCCCGACCGAAGTCGGGAGGGTTCCGTGGTGAATTGGTAGCGGGGGCAGGATTCGAACCTACGACCTCTGGGTTATGAGCCCAGCGAGCTACCGAGCTGCTCCACCCCGCGATGGGTGCTATTCACTTACACCGTCGCCGTAACGACATGTGTGACTATACCAACCTCCCCACCCGGAACCCAAATCACCAGCTCAGGACGCTTCCGTGGGGTGCGAGCGGGCAAGACCAGTGCTCGGGGACGGGCGTGGATTTCGGGGTCCGCCGCAACGACGAGAGGACATGTTCGAGCGGAGACTCCTCTCGAACATGCCCGGCCCCCACAGGCCCCCTCTCGAAGGAGTGAACTCGACCGTGTCCAAGCGCCCCGGGAACGACGAAACCCCCTCAACCGGAGTTGAGAGGGTTTCGTGGTGAATTGGTAGCGGGGGCAGGATTCGAACCTACGACCTCTGGGTTATGAGCCCAGCGAGCTACCGAGCTGCTCCACCCCGCGACGGGTGCTATTCACTTTCACCTTGCCACGTTTCCGTAGCAGGTGTTGAACTATACCCACCGCCCGGGGATTCAGGCAAATCCCCAGGCCAGGCGGGTTCTAGTTGGCGGAACGGTACTCGGCCACCGCGCGGTCCAGCTCGTCGAGTGCCTTGCCGTACTCCTCGAAGGAGCCGTCACGGGCGGTCTCGAGCTTGCGCAGCGCCTCGTTGATGCGGTCGATGGCCTCACCCTCGGTGCCGGTGCCGGAGGCCGGCGGGGTCGGGGTCTCCTCCGCCGCGTCCTCGTCCGTGGTGTCCGGGGTCTCCGGCTCGGGGGTCGTCTCGGAGCCGGCGATGTCCTGGGCGGCGCGCGGGTCGATGCCGACCTGGGCGAGCGCCTCGGAGATGGTCGGGGCGTATCCGACGCGGCCCTTGTAGGACACGAGCACACGCAGGAGCTTCGGGAACGCCGACTCCTGGTTCTTGCGCTGCGAGTAGATCGGCTCGGCGTAGAGGATCTCGCCGCCGCCGACCGGCAGGGTCAGCAGGTTGCCGTTGTGCAGCTCGTTGGTGCCCTCCCACAGGGTGCGGTCACGCGCCACCTGGTCGGAGGACATGAGGGCGTCCTGTGCCTGCTTCGGACCCTGGGTCTGGGTGTTGGTCGGCAGGACGCGGACGGTGATCTTGCCGTAGGTCTCCGGGTCGGAGCTGACGGCCATGTGCGCGGAGAGGAACTGGCGGTTGAGGCCACGGAACGGGGTGATCAGCTGGAAGCTGGACTCGTTGGTCTCCGGGTCAGCGGCCACGATGTAGTACGGCGGCTGGTTGAGGTTGGAGCGGCCCTCCGGCGCGGTCGGGTCCTCGGAGACGGACCAGAAGGCGTCGTTGGTGAAGAAGGTGCCCGGGTCGGAGACGTGGTAGCGGGCCAGCAGGTCACGCTGGACCTTGAACAGGTCCTCGGGGTAGCGCAGGTGCTGACGCAGTTCGTCGGAGATCTCGGACTCCGGCTTCACGGTGTTCGGGAAGATGCCCTGCCACGCCTTGAGCACCGGGTCCTCGGTGTCGAACTCGTAGAGCTCGACGGTGCCGTCGTAGGCGTCGACGGTGGCCTTGACCGAGTTGCGGATGTAGCCGACGTTGTCGGTGATGAGCGCACGGGTCGTGCCGTCCGGGTTGAGGGCGTCGACGGTG
>Ga0209612_1003041_pt1 | contig 11387 bp, 9 predicted proteins | sample BioC12SIPDNA_FD_185746 | JGI IMG/M metagenome (GOLD analysis project Ga0209612, IMG submission 185746) | Anaerobic biogas reactor microbial communites from Washington, USA - Biogas_R1_B C12 SIP DNA (SPAdes) (version 2) | ecosystem: Engineered > Bioreactor > Anaerobic > Unclassified | place...
TCGAAGAGATCAGCCTCCCCCGAGACCCCAACTGTCCTGCCTGTATTTAACCAGGGGGACGGTTCTTGCGGTTCGAAGGGTTACGAATACTTTTTTCTCATTCGTATTACCCCCTTAAGTAAACTATATCTTACTGTCCCTCTTTTGTTTACTTTTTGGGGGTCAGACCAATTCTTGCAGTTCGAATATGGTTATGCATTACGCCTATCATCTTGGACAGGTTCACTTTCCAATGGATGCCCGCATCGTTGATATTATAAATTATACCAATACACCTAGCTGGCACCGATACACCGCATAATAATCCCCAATTCTACTACCACAAGAACCGTCCCCCTGGTTACCCCCACAAGAACCGTCCCCCTGGTTACCCCTTTTTAGCAGATGCAATCGTTAACATCTATGCTGCCCATGATCCATTACTGTTTCTCAGAATCAACGGGTATCCTAATCAGCTTATTGATCTTTTCCTGGTAGCGCTGGTAACAATCATTGGGGCATTGATTCTTGCAGTAATACGTTCCCAACTGATAACAATAATAATCAGTTGATACTTGTGGTCTCCCCTCTGGCTGACCTTCGTCCATTTTCTCTGGTTCCTGACTCATAATTGCCTCCTCTAAGTTACGATCCCTGCTGACATCACAAAAGGTAAAACATAGCCACCAACCTCGGAGGGGCGACCTGCTGCTTTCTAATTTGTTTACACATATTTGTTCAACAAACTTCCTGGGCTTTTTCAACTCTATTTTTGCCGCTTTGTTTAGCCAAATAAAGTGCTCTATCAGCAAGTAAATAGTAATCCTCTAGATTTTGGCTATTAATATCACCCATTGAGGATACCCCAAAGCTGGAGGTGATCTGTAATGTAACCGACCCTACGGAAAAAACCTTTTCCATTATTGTTTTTCTTATTCTTTCGGCAAAGCTGTATCCTTCTTCCACAGAAGTGTTGGGCATTAGGATAATAAATTCCTCTCCGCCAAACCTAGCTACAGTATCTGTTTCTCTAACGTTATTTTGCAAAAGATCAGCCAGCTGCATAAGGATACTGTCGCCCACCTGATGGCCGTAGGTATCATTGATCAGTTTAAAGTCATCAACATCCAACATTATGATGACCGTCTCCTGACCATAACGCTGCACTGAAGCCAACTCTCGTTTGATCAATTTCTCTAATAACCGTCTGTTAGGTAAATCAGTAAGCGGATCATAATAGGCCATTTGTTCTAATTGTTTTTGCTGGCTTTCAATGCGCCTCTTTTGAATTATATTGGTGTAATTGTAATGCCAAATAATAAAGCTGAGCAAGAAACCTACTCCAACAGCAGTAATGCCATTAACTCGATTGGAAAGCAATATCTGCTGATCGGTTATGGTTAACGCAATTGAATAATAGTACGCCATATATGAAGCTACATAAATCATAAAGGACGCTAACGGTCTAATTAAGAATACTGAGCCGCAAATAATGCAAATCAGTAAAAAAGGCGTGATATTAGTCGTTACCAATTGATCAAAAGTGACTATGGCAATGCCGGACGCCATGATAACAACCACAACAATGTACTGCAATACGAACATGGTTGTATTGGGTTCTGTTCTTTTTTTCAGTCTATGAGTTGTTAAGAAAAACCCGATCATTAAAACTAGCAGTACAGAGTGGGAGGCAATATTACCCTGACTCCATGTCTTCAAAACCAGTGTGTCATAGGATTTCGTGAAAGCAAATAGAAAAATATCGATGATACGCAAGGGGATGGCAATAATCGCTAAATAATAAATCCTGCGGGTATTGATTTGTGCACACTCACCCAAAACACTGTTATTATCTTGGAATACTTGGGCGATCTTTCTCTCCAGGGCTGTAAATGACCTAGATACTTTTTGAAGGTTCAGCATATGTAACACCACCGCTCTCTATTGCAATGCTTTGTTGCTGTATAGCGAATCTATTAAGATCTGCCCTAAGTTTATAACAACAAGAACCTACTTGCTATGTTTTCCTACATACATTTATAGTAAAGCGTACCTCCCCAATTAAAGAGAAGTACGCTTTTTTGATTTCTACTTACACCCGCTGGTTCTTGAGTATTCAGCCAACAGACAGTAACCAGGGTAACCAGGGGGTCACCCCAACCCCCCCATAACAATTTAAGTATGCTATTATATTTACAAAAAGGCAGGGGGGCATTCACCTTGATTACCAAACAGGAGATCATCGATGCAGCACACCAGATTGGTTTTGCAGATATCGGCTTTACCAGCGCTGAACCCTTTGATTCCCACAAAGCGATCCTCGAGGAGCGGGCCTCCTTTTATGACTGGGTATATGAACGGGGGATGGATCTGCTGAAGGGAACCGATCCTAAAGCAGTTTATCCAGAGGTCAGGAGCATCATCGTTTTGCTTGAAAACTATCATCAGGAAGGGTTCCCCCCGGACATGCTGGGTAAATTTGGACGCTGCTATATGGTGGATGACCGGATTACCAAGGACGATCTGGCCCAAAGAACCAAGCAGTTCCGCGCGTTCCTGTCAGCCAATGGCATCCAATCCAAATCCGGCGCCAGCCTCCCCCAACGCCTGGCAGCCGCCCGATCCGGCCTGGGCACTTTCGGCAAGAACTGCCTGTTTTATGCCAATAAAGCCGCCCGACAGAGTTCCTGGGTCTTTCCGGTGGTCTTGCTGGTAGACCAGGAATTTTCCCCGGATGAACCAACCGTGACTGTGAACTGCCCAACCTGGTGTAGAAACGCCTGCATCGCCGCATGCCCCACCGGAGCGTTGCGGGGCCCCAATAAAATCGATCCCCGCAAATGCATTTCTTATTTAAGTTATTACGGTGAAGGAGTCACCCCGATCGAATACCGGGAGGCCATGGGGATGAGGGTTTACGGCTGCGACCGCTGCCAGGAGATCTGCCCCCGCAACGAACCCTGGATGAATCAGGATCTGCCCGTCAGTCAGAAGATTTCTGCCTGGGCCAAAGATTTTGATCTGCGGGCAATATTGCACATGGATGAGCAATATTATATAGAAAAGATCCTGCCCCATATGTTCTACATGCCTCCCGGGGAAATCTGGCGTTTTCAGATGAATGCCGCACGGGCCATGGGGAACAGCCTGAACCCTGAATATAAGGAAGAACTTAAGCGCTGCCTGGCAGAAAACCAGGATGAAAGAGTCCGGGAAATGGCAACCTGGGCATTGGAAAAGTTAAACCAGGGGTAAACCCAGGGAATGTTAAACCAGGGGGACAGTTCGAGACCACTGAAAAAGCACCATAAATGTCATCCTGAGGAGCCACAAGCGACGAAGGATCTTCTTCGAAAGTCCGTATCTTGGGTTTCCAAGCAACTAGATTCTCACTATCGTTCAGAATGACACATAAAATAAGACTTTTTCAGTAGTCTTGGACGGTTCAAGTGGTTAACCAGAGGCATATTCAACCGCAAGTCAAACCGCAAGAACCGTCCCCCTGGTTACCCCCCCTGGTTACCCCCCTGGTTATTCTGGTTTTTTTATAGGCTTGTTTTCGATCCTGACATTTATAATCAGGGCAAAAGCAATAGTTCCATAGGCCACAAAACTGCGGAAATACTCACCCAGCGCGGCATTGCTGAATAGGTTTTGTCCAGCCTGGGGGGAGACGATAAACAGCGTGTGAAATAAAAATATGCCCAACAGCGCGTGTCTTACCTTGGCACTCCTGATGCTGGCCCCTCCGGCCAGAAGAGCTGCGCAGGAGATAACACCGGTATTCAGGTGGGCAGTGTAGACATCAAACATGCCGATATTCTGCAGGTATATGAGCTGTCCCAACGCCGCCAGTACGGTAGATAAGATCATAGCTTTAATCCTGACCTTATCTGTGTCAATGCCAAGCAGCGCACTTGTCTCGGCAGCGGACCCCACTGCCTGAACCTGACGGCCGAAACGGGTATGCAGAATATAATAGATCACCCCGGCAAACAACATCACTACCAGTATCATAAACAAAGGTATCTGAATCCCTCCGATTTCAAACAGCCAGATTTTTTCGATAGTATTGCGGTACATGCTTAGGTCAACTGTATTTCTCACTCCAATGCCCCGGGTGAGAATGATGTCCTGGTTGGGCACCGGAATGATCGTACCAAAACCCACCAGAAATATGAGCTGATATATGCTGTTGGCAAAGAAACCAATAATGATCGTAGTTATCATTTCCTTGCCTTTGACCCGGTTCAATATGCGGCCCATGGCATAGCCCAGCAGAACGGACAGAAATATGCCGATCACGATGACCGCCACTATCCCTGGAATACCTTCGATACGATAGGCTATCACCAGCAGCAAGGCAGTTTGAACTGCCATAGCCCCCACTGTAATAGCAAAATTCAGCCCCATGCCAGCCACCACTGGGATAATTAGAGCCAGCACCAATAGTCCATCCCTAATAAACCTGGTAATCACCTGGTTCAAAACAAAGGTGCCGGTAAGCCCGGAAAATTGCCAGGCGCAGAAAGAAAGCACCAGGAATACCGCGGGAACGATATGTTCGTGGTTAAAAGAGCCGCCAGGCGGCGATTTCATTTTCAACTGCTGTCCCTCCGCGTTTCCCTTAACAGCAAAGCATACAGAATTACGCCGTAAGTGATAAAACTCCTGAGAATCTCGGTCAGTTCCGGTATCAAAAGTTGGTTGGCGACGGGCACGGTCAAAAGATAGATGGACTGTAGCAGATACGTACCCAGTACCGCCTCAAAAACAAAAGCCCTTTTGCCAGTGCTGCCGCCGATCAATAGGGCCGAAATTGCAGGAAAAGCCATGGACAAGGGCTCATCATAAAGTTGGATAAAACCATAGCTCTGAGCGTAAACACAAATACCCACTCCAGCTATAACTGTCGATATAATGACAGCTGTCAGGCGGGTTCCGGATATGTTTATTCCCGACAACCTCGAAAAACCTTCATTTTCTCCCGTTGCAACGATGGCGCGGCCAATTTTAGTGCGGAAAAACCAGTAGAGAAACAAACAAAGCAGCGCAAAAAAGACGAGCAAGCCCAACGGAATTTCCAGATCGCCGATGCTGATCACGAAAAAGTTGTCCAAGACGCGGTTAAAATAATTCTCCAGGCTGATTCTGGGCCTTAGTCCTTGACCCCCGATGGGATAAAGCATTTCCCGGTTCTGAAAGGGAGCCAGGGTCCAGAAATAGTTCATCAAGGGTATAAAGGAAAAACCGATAAAAGTGCCGGCAATTTCTTCGCGGCCTTTGACCCGGTTGAGGATCAGGCCGTATATCCAGCCCAGTGCCACGCAAATCACCAAGCTAAACAACAGTGCCATGAAAAACCCGGGAAATCCGGTCATCCTGAAATTCACAGCCAAGCACATGCCCAGCAGCCCGCCGACGATTCCCACCGGAAGTCCAAAATTCAGTCCTGCGCCCGCGTTCAGCATGGGGATAAGCGACAGTACCAGTACCCCGTTCATGACCAGCTTGATCAGGGACTCGTTAAATAATATGGCCATATCCATCTGCAGCAGCCAGGCCATGGCGATCAAGGCTAGTAAAAAAGCGATAATGATCAGCTGCGGCATTTTGATCCGGTTATAACCCATCATTCACCCCTGCTTCTCCTGAAAGTGCCAGGCCGAAATCTATTTCCGGAGCATCTGGGGGTAGGATCTTAAATATTCTCCCCTGTACCATCACCGCGATCCGGTCGCACACCCGCTTCAATTCATCCAGTTCACTGGAAGCGAACACTATGGTCGTATTCCGGGTGCGATTTATCTCAATCAACATTTTCAGTATTTTTTCCCGGGCAGATATGTCCACTCCCCTGGTCGGTTCGGCTACGAACAGCAGCCGGGGCTGGACTGTCAAAGCCCTGGCAAGGCACACTTTCTGCTGATTGCCGCCGCTTAACTCTGTTACTTTTTGTTTCATGGAAGTACATTTTATATCAAAATCTCGGATCATTTTCTCAACGTGCGGGGCAGCCCGGCGCCGATCCAACAAGCTCAGATAAGGGAACAGGAATGGCCGGCTGAACATATTTTTGATTTGGTTGCCGGTAAAGACGATATTGTTCTCCAGAGACTGATCCGCCAGGATTCCCAGACCCTGCCTGTCATCCGGCAATACATACATCCCCTTAGCGATATTGGATCCGGCATCCATGCGGGTTATTCTTTCATTATCAAAACAGACCTCGCCTTCTACCGGATACATGCCCATCATACCGTAACCCAACGCCAGCTTGCCGTGACCGGGCAAACTGGTCAGTCCCATTATTTCACCTTCATATACGTTCAAGTCCAGGTTCTGGATTTCTTCTCCCGGCATGGCTACCGAAAACCGCCGGAATGTAATCAAAGGACGTTCCTCAATCTGTCTCTTTTCGGCCACTGCTTTTTTAACACTGTGGCCGATCATATCCCGAGCCAATTGGCTTATCTGAATGTGATCCCTGTCATACTGGGCGACCCGTTCTCCGTCCCGCAGCACGCTTACCCGGTCACAGACGGCTTGTATTTCCTCCAAACGGTGGGATATAAACAGGATCCCGATCCCCCGCCCGGACATTTCCCGTAGTATCTCCAAAAGCCGCAAGCCGTCGTTTTGGTTAAGCACCGCCGTGGGTTCATCCATGATCAGCAAGCGCAGATCAGTCCGGTTTATCTCCCGGGCGATCTCCACAAATTGCTTTAAGTTTATTGATAGATCCAAGATTTTTATATCCGGATCAAGACCTATGCCCAGTCTCTTCAATACCTGCCCTGAGCTTTCCCGATCATGCCTCTCATCAATAAAGGTATACTGCCGGCCCAGGAAACGGTCAGTTAAGGCCAGCGTATGTTCGCGGCCCAGCTTGATATTTTGCGCCACCGTCAGATCCGGGATCAGGGCAAACTCCTGATGTACCATGCCGATACCGGAGGCGATCGCTTGGGAGCAGTTTTTAATATCCAGCCTGCGCCCAGCAAAAATAACTTCACCCTGATAACCGCCTGTCTCATGTATGACCGAACGTCCGAACAGGATATTCATCAGAGTGGTTTTGCCTGAACCGTTGGCCCCTACCAAGCCGTGGATTTCCCCGGCCTTAACTGAAAGGCTAATATCCTTCAAGGCTGGAATACCGTTATAGCTTTTACTCAGATGGTTGATTTGCAAAAGATTTTCCATGATTTGCTCTCATATCTTGGCCGGAAACAATTCAGGCTGTCCGTTAAGACAGCCTGAATAATCCAGAAAGCAGTCGCCTAATATAGAATCGTATCCATAATCATGACAGCATAATTGTCAAGCTCAGGACTATCCGCTTTGGCTTTGAACTTGCTGAAGCTGACGTCATATCCAAATGTATCCTGAGCAAACTTGTTCAGGTTGTCGACATTCTTATAATCAAAGCTGGGATCTTCAATCATTTTCATAGCCAGTTCTACTGCATACTGGGGCATGAACACCGTGGCCGGCATGGGCCATCCACCCAACCTGCCGGTCATGCCTGCTTCGGCAGCTTTTTCCGATATCATCCCGTTGACTTTTTCAAAATTCCAGGCGTCCTCTTCGGAGATTTCCAGGCCTAATACAGTCGGGTAAGCCTGTAACGGTGTGGGGCAGCATTGTTCCGTTACCATAAACTTTAACTTGAAGGCTTCGTCAATGATAACATCGTACATAGGACAATTGCTGCCGAATATGTTGGTATCAGGCCCATATTTCTCAATCTGACGGGGAATGTCCTCCCTCAGGAACTGCAGCATCGGTCCAGTACCATTACCGGTCTGCGGATCAGGAGTAACCACCTCGACCCACTGCATGCCTAATTCGTTGCTGGTCTTTTGCATGGCGTCCTTTCTCTGGGCAATGACCTCTTTCGACAAATGGGTAGGGAACGAATAGTGAATCATGGTTTTGGCGCCCATCGCGTGGGCTTGGGTAGCGATAGCCTGACCTCTTCTTACCCAATCCGTATCCAGGTTAAGGTCGACGTACTGCGACATTAATACCGGATCATCCCAAATGGGGGCAGTTATGGTGATAATGTCGGGTCTGATCTCCTCTACCTTTTGCAGCGCCGGTAACAAGCCCGCCTGCCCGGATACTACGATAATGGCCTTCATCTGCGGGTCATCTGCCAGCGAAGTAATCTGACTCAGCCCAGTTTCAATCTCGGTTGAGAAATTCTCCGGCAGGGTTATGTGTTTGACTATGTCAGGGTATTGCTCGGCCATTTTCTCCGCCGCCCGGAACTCATCTTCGCTGGTGGATAATGTCGGAGTCACAATGCCGATTTTATAGCCTTCCGTCTTTTCTGAAGCCGCCTGACCTCCACATCCCGTCAGACAAGCGGTCATCAAGATGAACACTAATAGTAGTGCAATATGTTTTCTCAACTCCTCATGCCTCCTCATCACATTAATTGCTTTCCTCATTTTTTCTCATTCCCTCCCCGCCCTACTTGGATAAAAGATTATTCCAGTTATACCCACATGGAATAATTTTATATTAATTGCCCTAATTCGTCTAATTACTTAATGTTATATATGAAGGCTTGCTAAGCTTAAGTTGTCGAGGTTTGCTCTCATATGCAACTTGGAGAGACAAAAGGTGACTTATGAAAATACTGTTTCCAGCTGATTTATTTTCACTACAGATCTTCATTAGGATAAGTCATAGTGGCTTAGGTTTACTCTCCAACTCGATTTCCCGATCCCTATCTGAGCATGACCCTTTGCCCACGACAATTTGCAATCCTTGATCAATGTCAAGGCCGCTGCGTCAAATCTTTTCGGCATCGTTTGCCTATAAACAGGCCAACTGATTTCAGCACTCCTGTACCCTGCTGGGAAAACGATGCTCTAATAGCTGGAAAAACCCCTAATAAGTAAGCTATTATTAGAAAAGCGAATCTTATGAGCAGCTGGCTTTTTTCCTGCGTAAGTATATACGCAGGTATAAGTACTGGTAGAAAGGAGGAGGCCCTATGCCACTTCAATTGGTACGCAATGATATCACCAAAATGAAGGTTGACGCGATTGTCAATGCTGCTAATACCGCTTTACAAAGAGGCGGTGGTGTCTGCGGGGCTATTTTCTCTGCCGCCGGAGCTAAGGAGCTGCAGGCAGAATGTGATAGGATAGGGGGATGTAAGACGGGAGAAGCGGTCATTACTTCCGGCTATGATCTACCAGCCAAGTACATCATCCACACCGTCGGCCCCATCTGGCAGGGAGGTCATGCCAATGAGGCCCAGCTTTTACACAACTGCTATATCAATTCGCTGACCCTGGCCGTAGAGCATAAATGCCAATCTGTAGCCTTTCCCTTGATCTCTTCCGGTATCTATGGCTACCCCAAGGATCAGGCCCTGCACATTGCCGTGACTGCTATCAGTGAATTTTTGCTTACTCACGAAACAAATGTTTATCTGGTTCTTTTTGATAAAAATGCTATCACCTTAAGCGAAAAGCTCTTTACCGCCATTGAAAAATATATTGATGATAATTACGTTGAGGAACACCTGCTAAGGGAGCAGCATAGACGTATCGAGCATTTTGAAGCCAACGAATTAATAAGCCAAGACTATAACCTGTACAGCCCCCAGAGGTCTTTGGAGCATGTATTGGATCAGTTAGACGAATCATTCTCGGAAATGCTGCTGCGATTGATCGATGAAAAAGGCCTGACTGATGTGGAAACCTACAAACGAGCCAATATAGACCGGAAACTGTTCTCCAAGATCCGCAGCAGCAAAAACTACCATCCTAGTAAGGCTACCGCCCTGGCCCTGGCAGTTGCCCTTAAGCTGAACCTGGACGAAACCCTGGATCTGCTCAGCAAGGCCGGTTACACTCTGTCCCCTAGCAGCAAATTCGATGTGATCATCCAGTACTTCATTGAGGAAGGCAACTACAATATATTCGAAATAAATGAGGCCTTATTCTATTTTGATCAGGCCACACTAGGCTCCTGATTGTCGCCCGGCAAGCGACCATGGCTGCCCTAAAACTTGTTATCCTTCAATTATCAAAGGAAACGGAGGATAACAAAATGAAAACAAACCTAACTGAATTGGTATTTATTCTGGATAGGAGCGGTTCCATGGCCGGTCTGGAGAGCGACACCATCGGCGGCTATAATGCCATGCTAAAAAAGCAGCAGGAAGAACCCGGCGAAGCCATTGTCACCACAGTGCTCTTTGATCACGAATACACTTTGCTCCACGACCGCATCAACATCAAGGGCATCCGTCCCATCACTGAAAACGAGTACTTCGTAGGCGGCACCACTGCTCTGCTGGATGCCATCGGCAAAACCATTCATAAGATCCACAATGCCCAGCAGCATACCAGTCCCGAACACCAAGCCAATAAGGTACTGTTTGTTATCACCACCGATGGCCTGGAAAACGCCAGCCGGGAGTATACCTACCTAAAGATCAAGAAAATGGTGGAACAGCAAAAGGCCAAATGCGGATGGGAGTTCATCTTCCTGGGCGCCAACATCGATGCCATAGCTACGGCAGCGGGCCTGGGCATCAGTGCCGACCGAGCCGCCAACTACCTGGCCGACAGTCAGGGCACCCAGCTGAATTATGAAGCAGTCAGCTGCGCGGTCAGCGAACTGCGTGCCAACCGGGAAATCGACGCCAACTGGAAAGCCAGTATTGATGAGGATTTTGCCAAGCGGGGCAAAAAACACAAATGATTGGATGAATCATCATTGGTCTCCCCTTCCCAAGGGGCAGACCTTTTTTTGTGAGCGGTTGCTGTAAAACGTTTCTGCTCAAATGTCACCGCACTGTGAAAATGGGTTCTGACTGTGTCATCGCGAGGAGCGTAGCGACGTGGCGATCTCATAAAATGTCATGGAGACAGGGTTGTTGACAACTTTCTAGGCTTGCTGCCACTTTCTTTTTGTCAGACATGTAATGTGCTCGGTTCTGATATCACCCATCAAAGACCATGGGATATTCTCTTTGGTGTGGTGATATGTGAATCCGCACTTCTCCTGAACCCGCTGAGACTGTTTATTGCCACTGAAGTATCCGCACCACAGTTTTTGAAGGTTTAAATCTTCAAAACCATAACGAATAAGCTCATTGACTGCCTCAGGGATCAGTCCCTGACCCCAGAATGGTACGCCGATCCAATAGCCGATTTCGCCTTCGTCTTGAGGGAGTCCGATGTTACTCTCATCTCCGATCATGAGACCGATACTTCCTACCGCATGTCCTGCACTTTTTAGAACAACTGCATAAGTCTCCGGTTTAGAAAGCACATCCTTAATTATTTCCAAACTATTTTCCACACTGGTATGTACAGGCCATCCTGCGATCGGGCCTACCCGTGGATCACTTGCATATCTATATAGATCATCTG
>Ga0209612_1003048_pt1 | contig 11378 bp, 9 predicted proteins | sample BioC12SIPDNA_FD_185746 | JGI IMG/M metagenome (GOLD analysis project Ga0209612, IMG submission 185746) | Anaerobic biogas reactor microbial communites from Washington, USA - Biogas_R1_B C12 SIP DNA (SPAdes) (version 2) | ecosystem: Engineered > Bioreactor > Anaerobic > Unclassified | place...
CGGGGTGGATACACGGCCAGAAAGTCCTGCTGGGCAACCGGAACCTCATGGTCAACCACAACATCGAGGTGCCGCCGAAGAGCAGCGAGGAACGGTACAAGCACGACGGGCGAAAGGTGATGTATGTTGCCATCGCCAACAAGCTCGCCGCCCTGTTCGTCGTCGATTACGCGCCCGACGAAGCGCTCAAGCCGTATATCGAACGGCTTGAAGACAACGGCATGCAACTGCTTGTTCGCACCTGCGACCCCAACATCACCGACGACCTGCTTTGTGACAGCTTTGGCATCCCCGTCAACGGCGTGAAAGTCATCGGCGTGCTCGCGGGGAGGATTTTCAAGCGATACCGTGACAAAGTCCGGCAAACAGCCCCGGCGCGCGTTCTGCACGACGGCACCTCCTATTCGCTGTTCAAAGCCGTCGCCGCCTCGGCCGCGCTGAGCTCCGGCATACGCGCGGCGCAGGTGATTCAGATAATCGGCGCCGGCCTCGGTTTGATGGGGCTGCTGGTGCTGGTGTTTCTCACGCGCGAGCAATTGGCCGCGCCTTTATATGTAATTTTGTTCCAAGCGTTTTGGGTGGCTGTTTCGATTGCCGCGGGGCAGCTGAAAAAAATTAAATAAAGCGAAAAATTACCGTTCTCTTCCCGCTTGACAAAGCATTATATAATAGAGTAGTATATTCATAGACCGAATTGTTTTCTGTCTGTCATTGCGTTATGATTTCAGACGATTTGAAAGGAGTAAACTTATGAAGAAAAAACTGACCGCGCTTTTGGCAATGCTTCTGGCTGTATCATTCGTGTTCACTTTGGCCGCCTGCGGCGGCGACGACGGCGAAACGACCACGGCCGCCACGACCGAGGAAGCCACCGACGTTGACAACACCACCGCAGCAGACGAAACCACCGGCACCGATGTGTCCGAGACCGGCACCGATGTGTCCGAGACCGGCACCGATGTTTCGGAGACAGGTACCGATGTGTCCGAAACAGGCACCGATGCGTCGACAACCGTGAAACCGGACGAGACGCCGGCGAAACCAACCGTGATTACCGCTCCGGTTAACGGCAGCATGTCGCAGGTACTTACATTCTACAACAAATACGCGAACGCGATGAAATCCTACAAGGGCAAGGTTACGGTCACCAAGAAAAGCGGTACGGTTTCGACCATAAAATCCATCACCGGCGGTAGTGTCGTTAAAAACCTGGCTTTGAAAATGCTGCCGAACGATTATGAGCAAAAACCGACTTATACCTTTACCAACGGCAAATCCAACAAAGACAATAAAAGCCTTTCCAGTTGGCTGCCCCGCGACTACAGCCCGCTGATGAGCGAGCTGAGCCCGACCGGCGCCAACGGCGTGAAATCCGCCACCTGTGTCACAAGCGGCAGCGGCTGGAAGGTCACCATCGTGATGAAAGACGATAATACCTCCGGCGCCAACGCATTGAGCGATAAACCGAAGTATGTGTCGAAATGCATGGATACGCTCGACCTTAAAGCGAAAGACCTCGAGCCTTTTATCCTTGAAAACGCCAACGTCAACTACACCGGCTGCACTATCGTGGCGGTGTTCAACGCCCAAGGCCTTATGACCAAGCTCGATGTCACCACCCCGGCCAACATTACCGGCAAGCTGAAGTACGGTATCATTGGTATTAACGCCGATGTCACCGGTACTTACAAAGGCAACTATACCTTTACGTATTAATTCACAACGCAACGCAACTCACACGCCCCGCCCTTTTTCAAGGGCGGGGTTTTTTATGGGAAAAAGTATCTGAATTATTGCAAAAATTGACAGTATTTCAAGATAGTGATATACTTGGGGAAATAACAAAGGAAGGACGATTTCATGAAACGGTTCCAAAAACTCCTCGGCCTGCTCCTGATTCCGGCTCTTCTGCTTTCCCTTTTCCCTGCCGGCGCGCAAGCGGTTCCCGCTCCGCCGTTATCCCTGCGCATTGCCGCGGATAAGAACGAATACGGCGACGCGGGGATGGCGAAGATTCAGGTCATCGCGGAAAACACAAGCGGGGACGAACTCAATGTTAAGGCCGGGTTTAACCCGGACGACACGGCGCTGGTTCTTTCCAAAGACCCGGCGGTGTTGACGGCGGAAAAGCTCAAACCCGGTGAAAAAATCGAGCTGACCTATTTCGTCTGCCTCAACCGCGACAAAGTCAGAGTCAACCTGTTAAACAGCATCGTCCTGGCGCTGAAGATCGCTTTGAAGCGCATGCAGGGTTATAAGCCGCTTTCCATCGTACCCTTTGAAGAAACCGGCACCCCGGACGGTTCGCTGCATATCGGCGCCAATCTGCAGCTGGGCAGAACATCGGTAAACCTTCTGGCCGCGGCGCAATACTCGAAAGCGACCAATCCCGTGCCTTCAACAAAAGCGGAAATTCTCGCCGCGTACACGGCTGTGATGAACAAGGCGAAGACGGACGCTCCGGAATATAAAAAGAAGGAGTATCAAGCGATTCCCGAGGACAAAAGGGATATTCAAAAAGGCAAAACCCTTATTAGTGTCATGCTCAACCTGGCCGGCTTTTTTATGAAAGAGGAAGATAAGGCAGAGGTGGAAACCCAGAATAAGGGCAGCGACATGAAATGGTTTCCCGTTTATAAAGCCTTACCCGACAAGGTCAAATCGCCGGGCTGCTTGCTGACAAACACCGACGCGATTAAGTCCGCGAAGTGTGACCCGCTGGCAAACGGCAATTATAAAATAACCATCGTTTTGAATGACGAGATGAATCCCGAACCGTACAAGGAAGGCCAATTGAAAGCGACCAGCAACCACGGCAATATGTTCAGCCCTCTCGCCCGCTCCGAAATTGAGGACACTTTAAAGAATGACAGCAAAGTCAACTGGGCGGTTAAGGATCCGAACTTTGATCTCAAGTATTACGACTGCACCGCCGAACTTACTTATGACCCAGAAACAAACCAGATTATTACACTCAATCAATACGTGAATGTGAAAATCAATATAAAAGAACCGACGAAGGTAACCGGAATGAGCGTCGTGGGTTCCGCTGTTCTCGTCAATACCCTGAAAATCAAGGATGTCAAATATTAAGACCAATACAAACCATCACTATCGGAAGAGGGGGAGCGCCGCGGCGCTCCCCCTCTTTTTCGTTTACGGCTCCGCCGGGCTTTTTGCTGTTTGACAGGAAACAGAGAATATGGTAAAATTTCCATAAATTACTAATTCATACGGTGGGAAAGGACCGGTATCGTCTATGGATAAAATCACGCGTTTTTTCGGGATTGTCAAAGGCTGGCTCACCATTTTCATCGTTCTTATCGCGGTGCTCAACGGCTCCGTTCCGCGAATTCCTCTCGACACGGCCCTGCCCGGGTTTACCGAATGGGCTATGGAGACTTTCGCGACGGACTACACAAAAGGAGAGCTGCCCTATGAACGCCCCACGCCCGAGGAAGTGGACGCGAATTTCAAGAGGCTGCTTGAGGCGGGCGCCAACGGTGAGCTCGGTGATTCGCAAAACGAGATTTGGCGCGAGTTTTCTAAATCGCTTCTCATTCGTCTTTGCGACTCCGACGCGTACAACATCAATTTTGATTATGACCCGATCAGCGGCCTGATTTATGACGACGACTCGGAAGGGCTGGTCAAAATCGGCTTTGATTATGACGCGAACCAAGGCATCTTCTTCTCCGCCCAAAACCCGTGGATGAGGCAGATGGGCTATTGTTACGCGTACGACCTCATCGCGCCGCTCGCGGGCACGCCGCTGATTACGCACCGCTTTGAGTTTGACTACGCGGGCAAAGAATACCGGATTCAGCTTTGGAAAGGCGTTTACGGCTGGATTTCTTACGGCGCCGAAATGGGTATCTACGTGCGGGAGAAACGGGAAAACAACCTGTCGTCCTATTACAGCGCGGTGCCCGACGCGGAGAGGATCGAGATGGAAATGTCCATCTACAAAGACGGCGAGTACAAATTCACCCGCCCGCGCCAAAACACCTGGTGGATAACCGGGTTTGTTGTCAATGACGAGGCGCAACCCGATGACGTAAGCGTCGAAGGCCTGATGGTTATGCGCGACGAAGAGATGCTCAGCGCATTCACCGCCGCGATGGACCACGATGGATTCACGGGTTACCGGGTGGACGGGCTGAGCGTATACCTGACCTATTAAGCGAGGGCGAAAGCCCGGCCGCGCGGCGGCCGTCTCCGCGGTTTTTTATGAATAAAAACAAGAACAGCAAAAACAGGGGAGCGCCGCGGCGCTCCCCTGTTTCGTTTCAACGGCCGTCAATTAACGGTTAATCAAGCGCCACCGTGAATTCATACGCCGGATACCACTTCGATGTCGCGTAGTTGCGCGCGCGGAAGACCGCCTCGTCTTCATACACTTCCATCTGGAACCCGAGCCCGCCCCAGGGCACGCCGAACCGGTTGACCAGCAGATAGGTCGGCAGATTGACATAGGTCACGCCGTTGATCGTTTCCACACAGGAGAAGCCGAACACCGATTCGGTGAATTCGCCGTTGATACCGATGTGCATATGGCCGCTGAGGAAAAACACGTTCCGGTATTTTTCAAGGATCGGCCGGATTTTTTGGCTGTTTTCAATCCCGATGGACCCGTCCTCCCAAACCTCCGCCTGGCCGTTTGTTCCTTCCAGCGGCCAGTGGCAGGCGACGAACGCCGGCTTGCCCCCCGCCGTGCCCCGGGCCAGTTCGCTGTCCAAAAACGCGAGTTGGTCGTCAAAGAGCTCGGGTTCGTCCCAACTGTCGTCGCTCTGGTCGCTCAGAACGATAAATGTATAGCCGTTCACATCCAGGCTGTAATAGATTTGTTCGGTGTTCAAGCCGGTTACCTCGTTATAAAACCGGGTAAGCCGCTGCCTGGCTTCCTCCTGCGTGGCGTCTTCCACATGGCCGATATCGTGGTTGCCCGGCGCGATGACCAGGTGTTCCGCCCGGCAATGTTTTTGAAAGAGGGAATAAAACGCTTCGACGGATTTCCCGTCGCCGTAATTGGTCATGTCCCCCGTCACAACGACGGCGTCGACCGGCGCGGAAGAGCACGCCATATCGGTGAGCCCCCGGGCAAGCATATAGCGGCCCAAAGGCAGGCGGGCGTCGATGTGCGTGTCGGATACAAGGGCGGCGTTGAGCAGCACGCCGTCCGCTTTCGGCTTGTAACCGGGGTTCGGTTGAACGAGCAGAAACAGAGAGGATAACAATAAAACGAGCTTTTGAATGATTTTCATCTTTCCATCGCCTTTCCGTCTGTAATCATCAGCTGAATTATACCATGTTTCCCCGCCGGTGCAAACCCGAATTATTGAAATAACAGCCGGCTTTATGTATAATCAAAGCCCCTTCTTCTTCTCCTCGTCTATTATCCTAAAACCAACCGCATCATGACGGTGACCATGTCACTTACACCACGCTTGACATCGGCGGCAAAGTTTTCGGGAAGTACTATTCCGCGAAGACAGAACCGGAAATGGTTTACAGCGCGTTCGGGTTTCAATACTGAGGCCTATGCCGGTCAGCGGGGGCGCCAAAGACGCTCCCGTTTTTGCTTTTGGCAATCTTGCAAAACGCAAAAAGCCATGTATAATGGAAGTAATTTGAAACCTGTTCGCATAAACGGCTGACACCGGCCAAAACATAAAGGAGCGATGACGATGAGCGACCGAACTCTCGCGCTGACCTACGACATCGGCACCACCGGCGTGAAAACCTGCCTTTTTGAAATCGGCGACACGGTAAAACTGCTTCACTCCGCGATGGAAGGGTACGGTCTGTATGTGTACCCCGACGGCGGGGCCGAACAGAACCCGGCGGAGTGGTGGGGCGCGATTTGCCGGACGACGAAAACACTCATCGCCGATTCCGGCATCGACCCGGGCGGCATAGCGGGCATCTCGTTCTGCTCGCAGGCGCAGGGCCTCGTCTTGGCGGATAAAAACGGCGAACCCGTCCGCAACGCGATGAGTTACATGGACCAGCGCGCGCGGGAGGAACTCGCCGAAGGCCTCGGCAAAGGGCTGAAAATTTCGGGCATCAACGCGTTGAAACTGCTGAAATCGCTGCGCCTGACGGGGGCAGTGGCGGCGAGCGTGAAGGACCCGGTGTGGAAATACAAATGGGTGGAAAAGCATGAGCCCGACAATTTTAAAAGGGTCTGCAAATGGCTCGATGTCAAGGAGTATGTCATCCGGAAAATGACCGGTGAGTTCGTCATGACGACGGACTCGGCGTTCGCGACCCTTTTGTACGATATCCGCAAAGGGCACGAGGGCTGGAGCGAAGACATCTGCCGCATGCTCGGCGTCAACACGGACCATCTCGCGCCCATCATCAAATCGTCCGACAAGGCGGGCAGCCTGGCAAAAGAGGCGGCCGCTCAGCTCGGGCTTCGCGAGGGCACGGCGGTTTTCGGCGGCGGCAGCGACGCCTCGCTCATCGGCGTCGGCGCGGGCGCTGTCGAGCCGGGCGACACGCACATCTATTCCGGCACCTCGGGCTGGGTTTCGACGGTCGTCGAGAAAAGCATCGTCGACATCACCGCGATGATCGCGGCCATCGTCGGCGCGCAGGAGGGGCTTTACAATTATTTCGCGGAACTCGAGACGGCCGGCAAATGCCTCGAATGGGTCAAGGACCACCTCGCCCTTGACGAAATCGGCGTTTTCCTTCAAAAAACCCATGTGGCCGAATCGACGGAAGCGGTTTACACCAAACTTTACGAATACCTGACCACGGTGGTCAGCCAAATCCCGGCCGGCAGCGGCGGCGTCATTTTCACGCCCTGGCTCCACGGCAACCGCTGCCCGTTCGAGGACCCGAACGCCAGGGGCATGTTCTTTAACATCAGCCTGGAAACGGGCAAGACGGAGCTCATTCGCTCGGTGCTCGAGGGCGTGTGCATGCACATGCGCTGGTTTTTGGAAACGCAGGATAAAAAGGTCAAAACCTCCCGAACCGTCCGTTATGTCGGCGGCGGAGCGCTTTCGGATGTGACATGCCAGATCCTCGCCGACTGCACGGGCCGGACGGTCGAGACGGTCGACAGCCCCCAGAACGCCGGCGCGGTCGGCGCGGCGGTGCTTGTCGCGGCGGGCCTCGGCCTGATTCCGGATATTCTTACCGCAAAGAAACTCATTCCCGCCAAAAAAACCTTCGCGCCCAACCCCGCGAACAAGGCCGCCTATGACAAAAACTACGCGGTTTACACGGGGCTTTACAAGGCGAACAAAAAGGCGTTCGCCGCCCTCAACGGCTGAACGGAGGGCTTCGGCGCGCGGAGTCCGTAACAATTGACTTTTTTTACCTTCGGTGTTATACTGAATCGATATTGCCCAAGGAGGTCCGTATGGCTAAAAAACTCATCGCCGCGGCGCTGATACCGGCCATCATTCTGGCCTTTTTCGCCGCTTGCAAAAAAACATTCAAATACGGCCTGGTCATTACCGACAACGAGGGAAAAACCCGCGTCGTCGCGACGGATGATTCGGGCAAAGCCGTTATGGACGAAGCGGGAAACCTGATTGTCATAGAAACCGAGAAAAACGGAAAGCCCGCGACGGACAAGGACGGCAAGCAGGAGACGAACAAGGTCGCCCACCCCGATTATTATGTCAACGACGAAGTCATAGAGGGCAGCAAATTCGTGGTGCCGATTCCCGAAGGCTGGGAGCAGAGCGGGAAAACGGTCATTCGCCTGACGCATAAAGCCACCGGCGCGGAAATTGATTTTATGGTCAAGGAAGGGAAATCGCGGACCACCGTCGAGGCGGAAACCGAAATGCTTATCAACACCATCCTTGAGAACGACGATAAAGCCACGGTTTCCACCGCCAACGCGAAAATAGCGGGGGCGGAGGCTTTGAAATACACGCTGTTTTCTCCCAAGGCCGGCGACGGCGCGGGGGGGGACATTGTGATTTATGTGTTTGAGAAAAACAGCGTCGTTTACCTGTTCCAGGGAGTTGTGAAAGCGCAGTACCGCAAACAAATCGACTTTGAGGCGGTTATGAACACGGTTAAATTCAGATAAGCTCTTGAAAGGAGTTATGGTATGTTGTTCTCTCAGGATATCGGCATCGATTTGGGCACCGCGAACACTCTTGTCTTTGTCAAGGGGAAGGGTATCGTCATCCGCGAGCCCTCCGTCGTCGCGGTTGACCAGCGCAGCAACCCGCCGCGCGTCGTGGCCGTCGGCATCGAAGCCAAAGAAATGATCGGAAGGACGCCGGGCTCGATTACGGCCGTGCGCCCTTTGAAGGACGGGGTCATCGCTGATTTTGAAATCACCTCGGACATGCTGAAGGCGTTTATACGCCGCGCGAACAACAACGCGTTTTTCAGCAGGTCGAGGGTCATGATATGCATTCCGTCGGGCGTCACCGAAGTCGAGCGCCGCGCGGTTTACGACGCAGCTAAGAGCGCGGGCGCCAAATATGTCAGCCTCATTGAGGAACCCATGGCGGCCGCCATCGGCGCCGGGCTTCCCGTCAGCGAAGCGATGGGAAGCATGGTCGTCGACATCGGCGGCGGCACCTCCGAGGTCGCCGTGATATCGCTCGGCGATGTCGTGACATCGCGCTCGGTTCGCTTCGCCGGCGACAATTTCGACGAATCCATCATCGCCTATATCAAGAAAAAGTACAATCTGTTAATCGGCGAGCGCACCGCGGAGGACATCAAAATCAAAATCGGCTCCGCTTACCCTTATGACGGCGAAGGCGCGATGAATATTAAGGGCCGCAACCTTATGGACGGGCTGCCCAAAAACATTGAAATCAGCTCGGAGGAAATCCGCGAGGCTCTCGCGGACCCGGTCAACCAGATTCTCGACGCCGTCCGCGCGACGCTTGAAAAAACACCGCCCGAACTTGCCGCTGACATTATCGATAAAGGCATTATGCTCACCGGCGGTGGCGCGCTGCTCAGAGGGCTCGACAAACTCATCGCGGGCGAGACAAAAATTCCGGTTCTCGTCGCCGAGAGCCCGCTCGACTGCGTCGTTGACGGCACGGGCATCTGCCTCGAAAGCGACACGCTCAACCGGCTCGGCACAAAGACATACAATTAAAAAGCCGCTTTTCATGAATTGGGGAGAAACCGATGCGCCGTTTTTTTAAAAGCACGGGCTTTAAAATATTCGCCGCAGTCACGGCGGCTTTGCTGGCAGGCACGATAATCGCCGCGTTTTCACGCAACAACGCCTCGCCGGCGACATCCGCCGTAAGCACGGTTTTCGGTTTTACGCAACGAATTTCCTCCTTTATCGCCGATAAACTTTCCGCTTTTTCGATCAACTTTAAGTCCTCGGCAAGTTTGGCGAAAGAAAACGAGAAACTGGAAAAAGAAATCGAGGATCTCCGAAGCCGGCTCGTCGGCTACGAGCAAGCCAAGCAGGAACTTGCGTTGTACGAGGAGTTCCTCGAGTTAAAAGAGGTCAATCCGGAATACGAATTTGTCTTCGCCGCGGTCATCGGCCGCGATGCCGCGGACAAATTTTATTCATTCACGCTCAACAGAGGGTCTTTGCACGGTGTCAGCGTCAATGACCCGGTGATATACGGCAAGTATCTTGTCGGCAGAGTGATCTCGGTCCAGCCCGCGCAATGCGCCGTCGGCACGCTGCTGAACCCGGAAGTCCATGTCAGCGCCTATGAGGTGCGCACGAGGGAGGAAGGGTTTGTCTCGACGGCCGCCGCGCTTTCCGCGCAGGGGCTTAACAGCCTTGAAGGGCTCGACAAAAAGACATCCGTCGCGCCGGGCGGCATCGTCTGCACGTCGGGAATCGGCGGGATATATCCGCGCGACCTCATCATCGGCACCGTTATCGGGGTGTCGGACCAACCCGGGGACATATCGGCCTACGCCACCGTAAAAAGCGGCGTCGACATCCGGGAGTTGAAGGATGTCTCCATATTGACGGCGTTCGGCGTGGAAGACGGCGCCGGCAACGCGGGTGATTAGCCGTGCATTTAACAGCCGAAAGCAAAAAGAGTATCCTTCGCCGGGCGGTTTTCGCCGGATTGCTGCTGCTGACCGCTTCACTTCAGAATACGGGCGGCCTGTTCCCCGAAATATTCGGTGTTCGAGCCATGCTGCTGATACCCGCTGTCGTTTGCATCAGTATGTACGAGCGGGAGATCCCCGGGATATTTTACGGGTTGTTCGCCGGCCTTCTGTGGGACGCGTATTCGCCTAATCCGGGCAATATCAACGCGCTTCTGCTGACGGCGGCGGGTTTCGTTTGCGGCGCGCTGATCAATTACAGCATGAGGAACAACATCGTCACCGCGGCGCTGCTGACCGCGGCCGCCGCGCTTGTTCATAACACGGCGGCCTGGCTGTTCGCTTGCGTGATTCCGGGTTTTGCCGGCGCCGGCAGGCTTTATCTTACCTTTTACCTCCCCTCCTGCCTTTACACGCTCGCTGTGATGCCGGCGTTTTATTTTCTCACGCGGCTGATTATCAATAAAAGCCGGGAACAATAGAACAAACCGTCCCGCCGGGCGGTTTAGCCCGGAGGATCGAATCGCTTTCTCTGCCGCCATGCCGGAGGGTCGTCTATGAAAAAGAAAAAACGAAATATGAGAGGTTTTGCCGCGATTTGTCTTATTTTCGCGGCCTTTGGCGCCTTCTCGGCCGTTTTAATCAAAGTGCAGCTTGTCGACGGGGAAGCGTACGCGGCGGCAGGCAACTCTCTGACGCCGAAAACCGTTGTTGTCAAAGCGGCGCGCGGAGAAATCCTTGACCGCAACGGCCTGCCGCTGATTGTCAACCGGCAGGGCAACTCCATTATTTTTGAAAGCGCGTTTTTCCCGACGGCGCGTGAACAGGAGCAGCGCAACACCATTATCGCCGCCCTCATTCGCCTGTTTGAGGAAAGCGGCGCTCAATGGCAGGACAAATTGCCGCTTGTGTTCGACGCCAAAGGCAGCATCGCGTTCGCCCCGGACAGGGAAAGCGATATCGCCGCGATGAAAAGCAAGGATATGCTCAACCTCAACAACTACGCTACGGCGCGGAATTGTTTCGACGCCCTCATTGAACGCTACGGCCTGAAGTCCTATAAGCCGGAAGAAGCGAGAAAAATCGCCTCGGTCTGTTACGAGTTAAAACGCATCGGCTTCAGCGTCAGCAACCCTTACACCTTTGCCGAGGATGTCTCCGTCGAGCTTGTGGCAAAAATCAAGGAAAACAGTTCGTTTTACAAAGGCGTTGAGGTGGAGATCGTCCCTTACCGCGAATACGCCGACGGAACTGTTGCGCCTCACGTTCTCGGCATGACGGGAGCCATCAGCGCCGAAAATTATAAACAACTGAAAGCCAAGGGGTACAAACTCAACGACACG
>Ga0209612_1003050_pt1 | contig 11372 bp, 8 predicted proteins | sample BioC12SIPDNA_FD_185746 | JGI IMG/M metagenome (GOLD analysis project Ga0209612, IMG submission 185746) | Anaerobic biogas reactor microbial communites from Washington, USA - Biogas_R1_B C12 SIP DNA (SPAdes) (version 2) | ecosystem: Engineered > Bioreactor > Anaerobic > Unclassified | place...
CCCAAACAATTCAAGTCGGGCAGTTCGGTGCATAAGCAGACCCGTATCAGCAAACAGGGAAGGACAGAGTTACGCAGATGTCTGTATATGCCAGCTGTGGTCGCTTCAGAACACAACCCGATCGTGATGGATCTGAAAAGACGTATGTTGGCCAGCGGACATGCCAACATGGAGGTGATTGTGGCTGCCATGAAAAAATTGCTGCACCTGGCCTATGGCGTGCTGAAGTCTGGCAAACCTTTTGACCCGGATTATGGCAAACAATTCTGCTTCAACCCTTGACATTCAAGACGGTATCTACTCCAACATTGCCATTGAATATTGCAAAAATGATGGAGACCTAACGGTCAAAAGCCACGCTCGGTCAGGAGTCCCCGATGAAAACCAACGGGGCAGGCCGGCGCGAGCATCAAGAACAGATACGCGGGGCAAGCAGAAGCGGATGGACTGAAGCCCATCCGTTCGGGAGGGGCTTGCTCCTCCCGCTCATGCCGGCGGGCAGAGAGGACAACTGTAGGCCGGATTGTGTAAGCCTGCCCCGTGTGATTACATACGGGGTCAATCCGGCTCAATTAAATAGAAAGGATTATCAATTTCTACCCAAAACAATGCGCGTAGCCAATATAAACATGGCGCAGGGCGAGGGGGATCGTCAATACCCACCCAAAACAATGCGCGTAGCCATTACAGATAAATAGTGCTGCAAATAGTGGCTTGTAAACACAAGCTTCAGTCGAAGATCCCTGTAGCGAAGCGAACACGCAGTGTGCAGTGCAAGGAAATGGCGGAATTGAAAGGGGGTGGTCTTTGTAGGCCGGATTGTGTAAGCCTGCCCCGTGTGATTACATACGGGGTCAATCCGGCTCACTTCAATAAAGATGATCATCAATCCCCACCCAAAACATTGCGCGTAGCCAATGTAAACAATGTCGCAGGGAGAAAAAAATCGTCAATTCTACCCAAAATACTGCGCGTAGTCATTATAAATAGAGACATCGTTTAGAGGGGACTGAAGCTCATTCGTACGGGAGGGGCTTGCTCCTCCCACTCATGCTGGAAGGAAGGGTGGACAATTGTAGGCCGGATTGTGAAGTCCAATCCGGCTCACTTCAATAAAGAGGATCGTCAATATTTATCCATAACAATACGCGTAGCCTTTGCAAGTTGGGGACATTGTTTCCAGGGAATGGAATAGTACATCTTCCCAGTAAAAGAGCTGGATTGGATCACGCGAACAGATACACGGGGCAAGCGGAATGGGCTGGCCGAGCATGTGAATTGACCGTTAGGTCTCCAATCTTTTTGCCCTTTAAATCATGTAGGTGTGCGAGTGGGTCGGAATCAGACCACCCCAGACCCCTTTGGTTGAAATTTGCCTAACGTGGGCTCACTCCGAGAATCAAAGTGAATATATAAATTAACAACTGCTTGCTTCGCTCTGATCATAATGAGCTTTATCGTACGGCTGGGGCTTGTCTCCAACCGCTCCCCTGGATTAAACAATTCATTGTGGAGGGAGATGATGCTACTCGCTACGCTCCCAGTATCAGGGACCCCCTCAGTACGCAAAGATTATCGTATGGTTGGGAGCAGGCTCGCGTTATTTTGCCCAAGGGGCTTGTTACTATGCGCGTAGCCATTATATAGAAAAATCATCACTTGGGGCCAGAACGGAATATTTTCCAAGTAGAAAAGCTGAAATTGAGACCCGCATACACACAGGACAGATACATAATCTGTCCTACAACTATTAGCAATTGATCTGATCTATTGAGGCGACGAATCCCCTATGGGAAGATTTGCATTGCGCCACCCGTACCCCCGCCTTAAAGATTAGCCATCTTTTTTACTCATACTTCAGCGCGTTGACTGGCACGAGGGTGGCGGCGCTGAGGGCAGGGTAGAGGCCCGAGATCAGCCCGACCAGGGTGGCAAATACAATGCTGAACAAGGGCAGCCAAAACGGGATCGAAGTGGCAATGGTTGTGCCGCCCCCACTCTGGCTGGTCAAATAGGATCCGGCCAAAATATTGATGATGCCGCAGATAGCCCAACCGAGGATAAAGCCTCCAACTCCCCCTAAAAAGCCGATCCCGGCTGCTTCTCCCAGGAAAATGCTGAGGATATTGTTGTTGGTGGCCCCGATGGCTTTCATGATGCCGATCTCACGCGTGCGTTCCAGGATGGCCATGGCCATGGTGTTGGCAATGCCGATGGCAGCAACCAAGAGCGCGATGGCCCCAACCCCACCGAAAATGATCTGCATGATGGTAAAGAAAGAGTTGATGCCTTCCACGGCTTCCTGGGGGGTGTAAGCCATATAGCCCAGGTCGGTGATTTGCTGGGTGACATCCAGAACCACTTCCGGGCTGGCTGCCTTGACCGTCACGTTGTTGTAGCCTTCTTTGTTCCAATCGATGCGCTTTCCCGCCACCCACTCGTTGATCTGTGTGACCATGTCCCAGTTCAGGTACATGGTGTAGTCAGACTCGCCGCGGGTCTCTTCCAGCACGCCGGCCACCAGCAAGCGGTAGGTTTTGCGGTTTTCCCCGCCATCTTCGGTCCATTTGATCACATCCACCTTGAGCGTTTTGCCCATCAAATCCGGAAACTCGGGCGGCTCATCGCCCGGGCGCTGGTTGGGGTCAAAAAAATTGTTCTTGATGGCGGAGCCGACGATCACTGTCCCTTTGGCAAGTTCGGTCACGCCGCTTTGGGCTTCCAGCCCCATTTCGGCCAGGTCGTCCAGGTTCACACCCATCATGTTGGTCCAGGCGGTCAGTTTATCCAGCTTGATTTCCATACCAGCGTTGATGTATTGCTTGATGATCACCCGTTCAACACCCGGGAGGGCTTCAAAAGCGGCAATCGTCTCCGGTGTGATTTTTTTGATGTCGTCCTCGGTGATCTCAACCACCATCCTGCTACCACCCATTTCCGGGTAGCCGGGGTAGACCTCGATGCTGCTCAGGTCGTTGATGCCCCAAAGCTGGCTGGTGGCGTTTTTCTGCAAGCCGGCTCCCAGCGAAACCAGGGTGACCACCGCAGCCGTGCCGATGATGACGCCAATGGCGGTCAGAACGACGCGTCCTTTGCGCCGCTTGAGATTATCGATGATAAGCGTTACCAGGTCTATAAATCTCATCTCACACCTCTGTTTGCCACAGAGCCCTACCTCTTGAAGTTGCCCTCGGAGGGGAATTGCTCCACAGGCATTTCGTTGTATTTATCGCCGGTGCCGAAGCCGAAGAAACCTTTGATAGCGTTCCAGATCCTGGCAAAAAACCCGGGTTCTTCCACCGGTTCAACCGGCATATTGGGAAAATTGGGGTCGATCATGATCGGGTTGCCCCACTCATCCAGCACGGGTTCGCCGTTTTCATCCAGCATCGGGTAGCCGCTGGGCATCTCAATTTCCGGCATCACGTCAACCACCAGCTCGCTGTTGTAGGTGCGCAGCTGGTTGAAGTCGTCGGTATAGCGCACCTCAAATTTGATCACGGCAGGCCCTTCAAGCATGGGGGTGAACATGGGGTCGAGGGTGAAGTAGCCACCTGGATCCAGCGTCCCCACAAAAACCGAATTGTTCATCATGCTCCCCGCTTCAGAGGTGACAACCAGGTTTCCCAAAACCACGCTTTTGCGCGCCAGGTTGGTGATTTGGATTGGTAGCGTGCCGGGCATGTTGACGTTGAACATATATTCAACCGGATTGTAGAAAGAAAACTCCAGTTGCGGCAGGGCGTAGACCAGCAGGGTGATGATCTGGTCGTCGATCATGCTTTTGCCGCTTGGATCGACGTAGACAAAAGAGAGTTTGAGCGGGTACGCACCAGGAGAGGCGGTGACATTGACGATGAATTCCTGTTCAGACTGCAGGCTGCCGCCGGCGGGAATATCTCCCAGCAAGACCACATTCGACTTCCCGATTGGCGCGAAGACCGAAAGATCTCCGCCCGAGCCGGTTACTCCACCTGTTTGAGGGGTACCATCAGGGTTGGTGGTGATAGTGGAGCCGCCAAAGACCAGAGAGACGGCGCGCGCGTCGGCGCTGCCCGCGTTGCTCAGGTTGATGCTTAATTTAAAGGAAGAGCCTGGCTGAAGCGGATCGATATCAGTGCTGTAACTGTTCACCACGATCTGAGGGCTTTTCACAGTTGTGGGAGTGGCGGTGGCGGAAGTAGTACCGCTGGTGCCGGTCTGGTTGATGAAGATTGTGAACACAAAAGTGTCCGAGTAGGGCGTGCCCTGGGGGTCTGTGTAGGTTGTCAGCGCCTGGATCTGCCCGGAATACTTCCAGGTGGACATGTCGTTGACCTTGAAAGTGTGCGTGTGGGTCTCATTGCCCTTATTTTCGGCATCCACCTCATAAAACGTGATCACAGAGCCATCCAGCGGGTCAAAATCGGCACTGCTGAAGGTCATGACCACATTGCGGGCGTGGGCTCCGTCCCTACCGTTGTTGCCAATGGTGAAGGTCAGGCCGAAGGTGCCGTAAGGGTTGACACTTTTTCCACCTCCGTCTGTGTGGTAATCAGCCACATAGAGCAGAGGGCGCACAGGCGCGCCCGGCGTTTGCTCCTGCGTGATCTGATTCACCGGCACCTCATTTTCTGGCGACCAGTTCCAGGGCACCTGGGTTGGGGCGGGGGTTGGGGTTGGGGGGTCCACCCACTGCCCACTAGCTTTGCGGCTAAAAACCGGCAGCAAGATCAGGCCCAGGATCAGGGAAAAAAGGATGATTCGTCTTGTGTTTGTTTTCATATCGTACCTCTAAGCACCTACTTGAATAGATTCCATATATGTGTTTTCGTCCACCATGCGACCGTCCAGCAAGTAAATTTTGTGGGTGGCATAGTTGAGCATGCGCGGGTCATGCGTGGCAATCAGGATGGTCTTGCCGGCCTGGCGCAGTTCATCCAGCAACTTTATGATTGCCAGCCCGCTGGTTGAGTCCAGGTTGCCGGTGGGTTCATCCGCCAGGATCAGCGGGGGATCGTTGATCAGCGCTCGGGCGATGGCGACGCGCTGCTGCTGCCCGCCTGATAGTTCGGTCGGTTTGTGACCGATGCGATCTTTCAGCCCAACCTGGTCCATCAGTGTTTCCGCCCGTTCAACGCGGGCTTTCTTCTTGACGCCGGCAAAGCGCAGCGGAAAGGCCACGTTGGCTTCGGCGGTCATATTCGCCACCAGGTTAAAGCTCTGAAAAATAAACCCGACCTTGTTGCGGCGGTATTCCGCCAGAGCGTTCTCGTCCATCGTGGCGATTTCTTCCCCGCCGACCAAAATGTTGCCCGAGGTGGGCCAATCCAGTCCACCGATCAGGTAAAGCAGCGTGCTCTTGCCCGAGCCGCTAGGCCCCATCACCACAGTAAAGGAGCCGGCCGGGATGGTGACGTTCAATCCCGAGAGGGCGCGCACTTCCGTTTCGCCCATCGGGTAGATCTTGTTGAGATCCTTTGTTTCCACGAAACTATCAGTCATTTACCATTTTCCTTTAGAAATAGAAGCCGATTCCACCGGTGGAAAGCCCGCTGAGCAGGCTGCGCAGCAACCCCGGCAGACCCTGCAGCAGGAGCATGATCAGGACGCTGATGAGGGTAGTCCAAACGGCCTTCTTTTTCTTCAGCCCGGAGACAAGCCCCCCGCCGATGACCAGGAGGATGACAAAAAGCAGCCAATACAGGTCCACATTTGCCAGGATACTGCGTAAAAAGCTTATTAAACCGTTGGCTTCCGCGTCAACCAGGTTGGAGAGACCGGGTTGGGTCACCAGCTTTTTGGAAAAGCCCGCCACCAGTAATTTGACCAACTCGCGCAGCGCAAAGGGCAGCATAGCCCAGGCTACCAGGTTGCCGATTTTGAGCCGAGGGGCGCGGCTGCCGGCCAGCGTCAGTGCCAGGTATAGGATACTTGCCATGAGCATACTGAAAATCAGATAGCCTAAAATGCCGGAGAGGGCGGGTGTGAGGATCATGAAGATGGGCGAAGTTTGGTTTTGCTGCGCTTGCATGTACTCCATTTGCTGCTCCTCGGACCAATACTCAAAATTTTCTGGGAGGGTCGCGCCCATCTGCAGTTGCTGGGTTTTGATTGGTGCGCTGATCAGAACGGCCAGGATCACCATCAGGCTGATCAGCAGCAGGGGGGCGGCTTTGATGGAGGTTTCCTCCGCGGCAACTTTGGCGAGGGTTGTCCGGGGTTTGTAAAACATCTGGGCCAGCCATTTAATGACGCCTTTCCGCGCTTGTCTTTCTCGCTTTGGTTTTTTCTCTCGTGCCATAGACATGCCTCAATAATGCTGTAAGTTACAGGTATTATCATAACGCTTAATTATGCCCGAAAGTTCCAGCTTATACCTTTTGGGTCTTTCCCCTAGTTTATCGCAAATCAATAACACCAGCATTTGTGAGCTAAATGCTGCCGGTTCTACACAATAACCGGATTGGATCCCCTATGCAAGGCAGTACGGGTACCCCCTAGTGGTCACATTGGGCAGTGTTGCCCTTAAGAGGGAGGTGCCCTTGGGGCTGCCTGAATTTTCAAATATCAAGATAAGATAATCATTCGATTTATTTATATGAGATAAAAACAGAGGACAACAGTTGTTGTCCTCTCTGAAATTTGCAGTTTGAAAGGTTAGCGGGTAATCAGAGGCAAGTAGATTTTTACCTGGTCTGAAAAGTTTGCCGAGATGTGAGTATTGCCTGTAATGGTCAATATCAGCGGGTTACTAACTCCCGAAAAATCCCCACTCCAGTTTGTAAACCACCAACCCGAAATTGCAGTGGCGGTTAGCGTTACCTGATCTCCATAATAATAAATGGGCTTTGATGGTGAGATTGTCACTGATCCTTTCCCCTCAGGAGTTACAGACACAGCCAAAGAATATTCATCTCGCGTGAAATTGGCATTGATCACCAGATTGCCATCGATCGTTACTGTTATTGGGTTTTGTGTTCCGCTTTCATCTCCAGTCCAACTCAGGAATGAATAGCCGGGGTTGGGTGTTGCCGTAAGTGAAACCTCATCTCCGTAATGATAAGTTGGTTGGTCGGGCGAAAGACTCACAGATCCACTGCCTGCTGGTACCACTGAGGTGTTTATTGTCCACGCGTCAAGCCAGAAACTGGCGGTTATATGCGTATTTTTATAAATCGTTACTCTGAGCGGGTTGACCATACCGCTGGCATCCCCGCCCCACCCGTCAAATATCCAATCTGGACCATCCGAGGCAGTCAGGATGACCTCCTCTCCCCATAAATAACTCGGTTTATCGGGGTTTTTTGTGACAGTTCCACCCCCCAAGGTGTCTACTGTCAGTGAAAAGGTGGCTACAGAAGAGTCGTATTCATAAGCACCCATATCGCAGCGCGGTCCATTGAACCCATCTCCATCAATCGGGCGGATATAAGCGCGTGCATCTACAAGCGGACAAACCGAAGGGCTGCCCTAATCAATTGCCGGACTGCCAGTCATGAGAGCGGGGGTCGCCACAAAACCACCATTATTGGCTAAAGCGCTCAACAATGGAGGAGTACTGATATTGCCCTCGCCAGTGTAACCATCCTGGATGAGGCTGTAGGTCATCGTTACTGAGTTGAATGGGACCTGGTCGGGGGTATTCCCCCAAAGTATGGCATTAGTCAAAGTTGTTCCTTCACCATAGTCCAAAATCCCACCACCATAAGCACCTGAAAAAGAGGCTGAATTGTCAACAAATGTGACATTAATCAAAGAAGTATTAACAGAATTCTGGTCGTTATACATACCTCCCCCAAAAGCGGCTGTATTGCTTGAAACAGTCACATTGGTAAGGGTGGGGCTGCTGGAGCATTATAAATACCGCCGCCATGAACAGAGGCGATATTACTGTCAAATGTCACATTCATTAATGTTGGAGTAGACGATCCGATGTAGATTCCAGCGCCATAACCAGCAGTGTTATCCAAAATAGATACATTAGTAAGGAAGGGACTGCCCCCTCCAATGAAAATCCCACCTCCGACACCATCATTCGAACAGGAGTTTTCAGAAATTTCCACGGTATTGAAGATCGGGCTGCCATTATTAATGTACACCGCGCCACCGCAGCGAGCCCCATCATTATTCTCGAAGAGAATATTTCTCAGGGATGGGCTGCCGCCTGAGATATACATTCCACCGCCTCCATAGGAGGAAGTGGTTCCAGTTGCGGAATTGCCATAAAAAACGATATCGCTTAACAAAGGGTTGCTATTTAAGTTAAACATCCCGCCGCCCCTTGCAGCAGAATTGATAACAAATTCAGTTTCTGTAATGGTAGGGTTGCTGTTGTTGTTGAATAAACCACCACCATCACCCATACTTGCAGAGTTAGACTCAAAAATAACCTCAGTTAGAACGGGGTTGCTGGTGTGGTTGTACATTCCACCACCGCTGCTTGTTGTGCGCCCATACACGCTGTTGCTGGTGAAGTTGACGAAATTCAAGGTTGGGCTACTGTTGTTCTTGTTATACATTCCGCCGCCATCATTATATGCAGTGTTTTCCAGGAAGGTGACGTCAGTTAACGTGGGGCTGCTTTCATCATTAGTCATTCCGCCACCTGTGCCTGCTGTGTTTTCAGTAAAGGTGACATTTGTTAGCGTGGGATTGCTTCTTAAATTGAACATTCCTCCCCCGCCATCAAGACCAACAATATAAGCGGAATTGCCAGTAAATGTGACATCAATCAGGATTGGGTCGCTGCCTGAGTTATACATACCTCCGCCAGTACTATGGTTGGTTACTTCTGCTTTATTGTCAGTAAAGGTGACTCCTTTAAGGCTCCCACCACTATTCAGGTTGAATATTCCCCCACCATTTACGGTAGCCTTGTTATTAGAAAAATCGACATTTGTTAGAGTCGGACTGCTGTTGGTGTTATAGATCTCCGCGCCGGAATCTGAGGCAATATTGGAAGAGAAGACAACATCCTCAAGCGTGAGATTGCTGCTTTCGTGGTTGTACATCCCACCGCCAAAAGCAGCTGAATTTGCAGAAAATGTGAGGTTCCTGAGCGTGGCAGCTCCACTTGTGTTGTAAATTCCGCCGCCACAATTGTGTGGAGAGCTGCCATTGGCATTACCAGCCACAATGGTAAAACCATCCAGAATTGCAGCAGCATCGACACCGCTGCCGGTGACCACGTGGTAGCTGTTATCTCCAATTGTGGTTTCAACCCCAATCTCCCCACTTAGCGTGGTGAGGTTGGTTTGCCAGTTTCTTTGTTCCCACGTTCCGCCGGCAGCAGGGAAGCCGCCATAAATGGCGACACCCGACTTTAGTTGAAAAGTGGCGTCACGATTGGAGGATGCAGTGGGTTTATGCGTACCGGCTGCCACCCAAATCTGATCCCCAGTTGTCGCGTTAAATATTGCTATTTGTAGGTCACAGGCGTCACCCCAGGAGGAGCATCCGCCAACGCCTCCTGGCTTGACGTACAGAATGCTGCCCTGGGTTTGAGAACTAGTGGAATTAGCGGAAGCACTGTTCCAACCTATGCTGATAAAAAGAAAAACTGCGATAGAAAGCATGAGCAAAACTAAATTCTTCGTTTTCATAGGAAAAACCTCCAATACTTTTGAATGTGCAATGGAATCAAGGTGAATTGACAGAAATCAATTGACCTGTTTACGGGGTTTAAGTACTTCTTAAACCCTTTGCTGGATATGGCATAGACGTTATTAAGAAATTAAATACTATTATAGTTTTCTTTCACAAAAATATTACTATTTTCTACAAAATTTCTTCCCTTTTAAAGTTTTTGCATAGCAGGCAAACTGTAACGAAACGGCACTGCAAGAAGGAAAAACCAAATAAACATAAGGTCAGGCTCGTGAAATCAGGTTCAAAATTGGAATCTTACCTACGCGACTGTTGTGTTTTGCCGGGTTCAACCCTATTCGCTTCGCTCAGGGGCAGGTGTTACGCAACCCTGCCTACGAAAAAATCTCCCCTTGCCCATTCCACCCTAATGCAGCGCTAAAGCGTATATAATCCTACTACTGCAACTTTGAAAAAGGAGAATACCTGTGAAAGAAACGATTCGTAAACAATTGGATCTGCTGCATGCCAAGGGGGCGCATTACGTAGACGCGCGCTGGTATCCGCGGGAAGATACCAACTCTCTTTACATGTGGAACGGCAATCTCAAAGACAACAGCGCCTCCAGCCAAAGCGGTTTGGGTGTGCGCGTGCTCTACAACGGCGCCTGGGGATTTTCAGCCTCTTCCGACCTGACCAATCCCGATGCCATTTTTGCCAAAGCCTTTGACAATGCCCGCATCGCCGCCGAAAGGGTGACCTTCCCGGTCCGCCTGGCGGAAAAAGACGCCATCACCGATAGCTTCACTTCCCCCAGCCAGATCGACCCCTTTGAAATCGGTCTGGATGAGAAAGTTTCCTTCCTGAAAAGGATGGACGAAGCCCTGAACCAGGCAGGCGTGGCGCAACGGATGAGTTGGCTGGAATTCGTACGCAAACAAATCATTTTCATGGATTCTGAAGGCTCAGAAATCGAGAAAAACATCATCGAAGTCTTCCCCGGCATTCGCGTGATGGGCCTCGATCAGGATGGCGGCATGCAGGAGCTCAAATACCTGCCCGGCCGCACCGGTAGCACCCGCGGATGGGAAAGCATCGACGAAACAGACTTTCTCAAAAACGCGGATCGCCTGGTCAAAGACCTGAACGAACTTCTGGTTGCGCCCGACTGCCCCAAAGGCAAGATGTCGGTCATCCTGCTGCCGGGCATCATGTTCCTGCAAACGCACGAAACCATCGGGCACGCGCTGGAACTGGACCGCATTTTGGGTTACGAACTTTCCTTCGCGGGCGGCTCCTTTGTGCGCCTGGAAGACTTCGGCAGCCTGCGCTATGGCTCTGAAAAACTGACCGCCCGGGCAGACGCGACCGAGATCAACAGCCCCGGGAGCTTTGGATTCGACGATGACGGCGTGCCAGCCCAAAACAACTTGCTGATCGATAAAGGCATCCTGGTGGGCGCCATCACCGGCCGGCAGATGGTGGAAGAAGCCAACGCCAAAGCCAAACGGATCATTTTTGAAGGCTCCAGCGGTGCCAATCGCGCAACTTCTTTCTACCGCGTCCCCATCGAACGCATGACCAACATCAACATCGATCCCGGTGATGACGGCACCCTGGAAGACATCGTTGCCAAAACCGAGAACGGTGTCATCCTGGACGGCGAAAAAAGCTGGTCGATTGGTTCCAACCGCGAGCAGTTCCACTTTGCCACCGATATCGGCTGGCGGGTGGAGGACGGTCAGGTCAAGGGAATGGTCAAAAACGCCACCTACCGCGGGGAAACGGTGCCTTTCTACAATTCC
>Ga0209612_1003064_pt1 | contig 11345 bp, 5 predicted proteins | sample BioC12SIPDNA_FD_185746 | JGI IMG/M metagenome (GOLD analysis project Ga0209612, IMG submission 185746) | Anaerobic biogas reactor microbial communites from Washington, USA - Biogas_R1_B C12 SIP DNA (SPAdes) (version 2) | ecosystem: Engineered > Bioreactor > Anaerobic > Unclassified | place...
TACAATCCCCTGATCTCTAAACCTCGGAGAAGAGCAAGTTCCATAAGCGCCGGTGTATGACCGTCCTCTTGTATAATCATTATCACAAGTAACGAAGGGATCTTGACCACAACCATATCCAGCTGTTTTATGGAATCCCCAGTTGATCAGTGTCTGGCTCGGATTACTATATCCAGAAAATGGAACCCTAGAAGGTGTGTAATTTGGAACTGGATAATCCCAGTTTCCACATGCTGGTGGATCCGCTGTGATGGAGTTTTGACTTTTAGGCGCGGACCCCTTGTTTTTCATCTCTAGAAAAAAATTAGATAATCTAGGGAATCGACTTGGGTCAGGTGAGAAATTGCTGATATCATCTACTTTGTTATTAGTTTCCACAAGCATTGCATATTCGTTCTGAGATGCGACCATCTCCGAAGCGAGATCCAGTATGTCTGGTGAAAATCCTGCTTTAATTGCTGCAGGATAATCCAACTCTTGGAGGAAGATTCCTCCATCCTTTGTTGTGGTAATGTAAGGCTCTAATTCTGCCAGTTGAGAAGTAGTGCTTAGATCGGTGATGTCAGTTTGAGCAAACGCTGAGCTGCTAGCTACTAATGTGATTACTAAAACGATCACAAGCATAAACTTTCTGTTTATTTGTTTCACCTTTCAATAGATTGTATACTTAGCACTTTTTTGTTATTGCTAGATTATTCGTCAGCCACCTCCTTTACTAGTAAATCAGAAAATTCCTTATCGGTATTTCATTCATGAATCTGTATCTGATTTCTATTAAGATAAACGTTTTAATGGAGGAAATGTTTCATTACTTTCAGCCCCTAAAAAATCATAAATTGAAAGCAGAGAGCTCTGTAGAAGAATTGAAACAGAAGCAATGCTATATCTATGAGATCGTTAACTAAATGTCACAGTCGTTGAACAATAGCTTTGACCTTGTTTAGTGGTGCAACGATTTCATATTATGCTATCCCTATTCGATCTGGCTTCGATTGATTTCTATATATAGTTTTTCAATATGTAGAGTCTGATGATAATCATGATAAGTCTTTACGTAAATTCTCCTGGAGCCCATTAAACCAACAATCTTGATATTGATTCGTCGCATAGCTCTATGGCTTGATCAGTTAATAATTTTCTGTTTGTATTAAATTCCTTTGGTTGACTGAATGCTAACTTTGGATCGGCATCTGAATGAAATCTATGTCTGAATGAAATCTATAATTAGGATGCTCGGTTATGTTATTCTTTTCAGATAAAAAGGGCGTTCACCCCGATGTTGACGAATTTTCTAATACCGCCTGTCTATTCAGGCTGGTCCTATGCGATTTCTCTCGTCCTCGGTTCTCTGAAGTGTTATTCAGGTCAATCGTCTCTTGTAAGGTGACCATAGGGTAGTAGTGGTAAAATTACTAAGATTACAGGCTCTTTTATCGGGGATTAGTAGGAAAAGTGAAACGATTTTGCGCTATTCTTATTGCTATTGTAATACTTTTTACGAGTTATACATTTCAAGTTCAGTCCAAGGTTAAGAGCCATGGAAATCCGGAAGATCCAAATCTTGCTTATCCGATAATTCCTGCTCAGCAAGATGAAGATGCAGCACCACAGAGCATACCAGTAGATTCTCCTTTATATGCTTATCCAATTGAAGGCATGGAACTTCCAGCCTTGGTTGTACCAGGTGAGATTTTTGAACCAAACGAATTTGAGAATCCACTTCCAGAATCCTACAGCAGTGATGTGCCACTTTTTGAACCTATTTTATTGGAGACTTTTCCCCAAGATTCTCCTACCCCAAGTCTAAAACTCACGGTCGAACCTTCCATCTACATCCCTGGAAAACCTGTTTTTCTCCATTGGTCTATTAATAATGGCGGATCGCTTGTAGAAAATCCAAGTACCATGCTGAGCCTGCAATTTTCTGAAGGATTAACGCCTTCTGATGAAACATTGAATAATCAATTCGTGGAGTTAGGCCGAGTCAATCTCTCAGCAGGTAATAGCTTACAAGGTAGCATCGAATTAATCCAAATTAATGAACCTACAGAAAACCTGAGAATTTCTGTGTTTCTCAATGTGAACTCTGAGCTTCTGGATGCGACTTTTGTTAATATTCCATTCCTTTCAAACAATACACCTACTGATTCTTTGCTCTCTGATTGGGTGAGAATGATTGGTCACCATGCATATGCAACTTCCACTGATGATAATGTAACTCAAAACCTTGTCTTTGCAAGCAGTCAGATCAGCCCACACCTGCAGCCCGGTTATGTTCTGAGCAAAAATGCAATTGAAGTTGTTGCAGTGGATAAGAATACGGCAACTAATGTCAGTTACTTTTCAAACCCAATCACGCTCATTATCCCATATTCGACCGAAGAGTTAACTCCAGAACAGGAAAACGATCTTCAGGTTTTCTATTATGACGATAACGCAATGGATTGGTTTCCGATGCTTACTGAAGTCGATACAATCGCCAAGACGCTCACCGTTCAAACGGATCATCTGACGGTGTTCGATTACAAACCAGCTAACTGGCAATCCTACCTACCACCATTCCAGGACGCATTCAGTGTTGCTGAATATACAGGTGCAGCAACCTATAAAATGGACTTTCCTGTGATTTCCGGTACTGCCGGAATTCAACCATCTGTTTCTTTGCGGTACAACAGTCAGGTTATTGATGAAGGCACTCTTTTCAACCAGGCAAGCTGGGTTGGCATGGGTTGGTCACTGGACCTGGGCAGTATTACAAGAGATATGCATGGTACTGATTCAGATCTGTCAGATGATACCTTCTTTTTATCATTGAATGGGGCGGGAGGGAGACTCCTCCCTGTTTCAGAAGTAAACGACATTATCACCTATCGTCTTCAATATACTGAATCCATTATCGTTCAAAGAAATGTCAGCACTGATTCCTGGACCGTCAAAACACCCGATGGAACGACCTACTTCTTTGGATCAACTGCATCCGAAAGAGCACGCACGGTTACCGGGATTAACCCTTGTGGTACTGGTTTTACCTGGCAGTGGATGTTAAGCAAATCAACGGATCGAAACAATAATGAAATTGCATACATATACACCAAGCCAAATCCAGGTACATGCTCTGTAGACAGGAGTATCGTCCCGAGCCAAATTGATTATTCAGGCGTTTATTCGATTCGTTTTGTGACCAGTTCGCGTGATGACTACAGGGATTCCTGGAATACGACGGCTTCGAAGGTCCTTTTTTCAAATACCAAACTGGATGCGATCGAATTCTATTCGCACAATGTAAAAGTTAAGGATTGGCGCTTTTCTTACACAAACACGATCTTACCTCTGTTTATCTGGCGTGATTCCACTGCACGGACACTGACTCTTGCAGGCGTTCAGGAGATTGGATATGCTGTAGATGGAACCTCAAAGGCAATGCCTGCCACATCTTTTACCTATGGTAACAGCATGCACATCACCAAAATCAAAAACGGGATCGGTGGTGAGGTCAACCTTACGTACAAACTTGAAACCATGTTTTTAGAAGCACAATTAGGTCCTCGCACTGAAAGATGGGCTTTCAACACGCAATGTCCCTCCGGTCATAATCTTGGTTGGATTGGCAGGTATGCCAGCACTTACTGTACAACTGTAGGAAACGAAACGCTGCTTTATTTTCCTGCTGGTCCTGCAGAACATGGAGGATATGAAGCATTTGCAACGCATGTCATCGGTGAGAACATGCTCAAACCGGCTTCCCGGTTCCGCTTCCTGGTTGAAGGAAAAGGGTTAAACAACACTCCAACAGGTACCGTTTTTGGATTCAAGGAACCGAGGAATGTTTTTCCGGAGTGTGTTCTTGGAGCGAACATGACTATCTGTGAAGGCTCGCTCGATGTCGGGGTTGGCTATCCTTTGAGTGGAAATGTTTATTTGTTAAATAACAGCGGCAGTTATATAAAGAGTCTGGAGGTCGTTCTCTACCCATCACGTCACGTGGTTTCAATGATGACAGTTACTGACACATCCAGCCAGATCTATAAACCAGTGACATGGGAGTATACGTATTCCGGGTTTGCTTTCAACAATGCCAGTAATACGCTGCTTGACGGATGTGGTTTAAATTGTCTGTATACGCCTTTAAATTATGAATTTCGAGGTTTTAACACGGTTAGTAAAACTGCTCAGATAGATGGACAAACCATTACAGAAAAGAGCACTTACGATCAATCGATAAGTGGTAAAGGCAATCTTCTGCAGCACGAAAAATTCGTGAACGATCAGTTGGTGGAGAAGGTTATCTATACCTACGCCCCTTCAGATGCTTCTAAGCTTTATAGTTACACCGAGCTCTCAGATACAAAACTAAAAACCTATGCCGATCTGAATATCTATTGGAATCGTGTTAATACTGAGATTTATTATTCGTTTAACCCAGACGTCAACGGTATTTATCAACAGACGGCAACAGGAACATACTTGTACTATAACGGGCAGGAATTCACAAGTTTCGCTCAAGAAAATGCATTAAATAAGTCAGGTTATCTATCAAATGTGACAAAGACCAGGCATTCCTATCACAATGGCAGTTCCTGGATAACCCAATATTATCAAACTTTAACCTTCAAGCTATCGAGTGTGAATGATATCCCATGGTTGCCCTCTCTGGTTACTCTACAAAGCCTCAATGATGAAACTGGGGTAACTCTTTCTGAAAACCGTTATAACTATGACATCAGAGGAAACAAGCTGAACCAGAAAACATTAGCAGAAGGTTCACAATATTCTCAGACCTCCTATTCTTATACACCTAACGGAGACCTGAGCCAAACAAAGACATGGCAGAATTTTGCAACAGTTGGTGCCGATCCAACTGGTGAGGCATTGGTCACAGATTACGTAATGAGTAATGTCGCGCCTGGCAAAGCAGGATCAATGATTATTCATAGAGGCGATGGGATCTCTTTTGTAACGACAACTGATTACCTGCCAGAACTCGCCCTTCCAGTTAAGGTCACCCAACCAAATGGCGCAATTGAAGGTGCTGCCTACGATCCGCTCGGACGAATAATCTACATTTGCGCACCACTTAACTGGACTGATCCTACAACGCCTTGTGGACCGGGGAATAATCCTACTGCTTCAATTTCCTATAACTACGCGGATACACCCATCTCTATCACCGTCAATCGGCTTAGCACTGCATCACAAGTGAATTACCTGGATGGCTTCGGTAGAGAATTGCAGACACAAATCAGAGGTGCTGAGTTAGATGGCGTTGCTGGTCAGACATTGGTGCAAAGCGCTTTTATTTACGATGGTTTTGGGAATAAGGTTTTTGAGAGCATACCATTTAGTGCTCAAGAGACAGAATACGTACCTGTTGGAATAGATGTTAACCAAAGACAAGGGAAACTATTCACTTATGATCTTAGGGGGCGGTTACTTAACATTTCCCGGCGAGACGAAATTGGAAATATGGCATATGAAATTAACATAACATATTCAGCCATTCAATTGCCAGGCAATATGGGATGGGGACTGAATACAATCAGCAGCAATGCTAATAATCAAGCAACACATTCCTACTCAAACCCTCTTGGACAGGTTGTCAAAACAATCCCGCCTGCGGGACCGAGTGTGAGCTATACGTTTGACCTTATTGGCAGGCTGACAGAAACGGCATACGGAACGTCAACCACTGCTATAAGTTACAACCCTGCTGGTCAGAAAATTCAGATGGCAGACGCAGATATGGGCACCTGGAATTATACTTATGATGCACAGGGAAATTTACTGACCCAAACAACAGCGACCATCACCACAACACTCACTTATGATGGACTCAACCGAGTGATCTCAAAGTCGTTCAGCGATGGCTCTCCTGCAGTCTCTTTCACTTATGATGCCAACGGAGATACAGGCTATCGGACTGGTATGAATGATGGTTCTGGAACAACCGCCTGGGATTATGACCCCCGGGGCCGCCTGATCAAGGAAGATAAAACCATATCAGGGCAAGCTTTTACAACGCTTTACAGCTATGACAGCGCGGATCAACTGATATCAATGACCTACCCAAATGGTGAGACCGTTATTATCACCAACTTACCGCAAGGTGGCAATAAAACTATTGGTTCTTATCTAACAGGGACAGTGGTTAATGCAAACGGGAGAATCAGTGAAAGGTCTTTCGGTAACGGAACCACGACAAACCTGACATACAACGATTGGTTGACAGGAGGAAGCCAGCTAAGCACACTCCATAGCGGTCAAAGTGGCTCACTGTTAAACCTAAACTTTACTTATGACAGTGTCGGAAACATCACTTCCATCACAGACAATCTGAACAATTCTCAGGTGCAAACATTCACCTACGACTCTATGGATCGGCTAACGACGGCCAGCACGAATGCGGTTGGAGTTGGGCAATATGCACCTCAGACCTATACGTATAACCCTGCCACGGGAAATATAAGTAGCAAGAGTGATGTAGGCGCATATACCTATTCATCAACCCAGCCGCATGCAGTCACGCAGGCAGCAGCAAACACATATGCTTACGACCAGAACGGCAACATGACCAGCCGGACGGTTGATGGTGTGGAGTGGACATACACCTACAATGCAGATGGACAGCTCACTCAAACAAGAAAGAACAATCAATTGGTCAGCGAATATGGCTATGATGGCGATGGGAAGCGGGTCTGGGCAAAAGATTATGAAGGCTATTCAGCAGGGGAGTTCAAAGAAACTATCTATATCGGTAACTACTATGAGTTTGTGACCGAAGTCTTAACCCCTGAGCCAGGTGCAGGTGGGGTATGTACAGGCACCTATTGTTCCTACCTTCCAATGGTATTCAAAAGTCCGCAGGGAATATCGTATTATTACGCTGACGGGCAGCGGATAGCGATGAGAGATAAAAATGGTGTGGTGAGTTATCTGTATGGCGATCAGTTGGGCAGCGTCAGCGCGGTGGCAGATGCAAGTGGAAGCCTTGTCAGCAAAACCCTTTACGAACCCTGGGGAACCACCAGATATGAGAATGGGGATGACATAACCGAGTATGGCTACACCGGGCAAATGCAAGAAGGCGATATTTACTTCTACAATGCCCGCTGGTATGACCCTCAGTTAGGCAGGTTCATGCAGCCTGATACGATCGTCCCGCTGCAAGTCCAGGGCACCCAGGCGTTTGACCGTTATGCTTACGTCAACAACAACCCAATGAATTATGTTGATCCAGGGGGAGACTTTGCGATTACAACGGCTATCCTGATCGGGGTGGGTGTGGGGGCTTTAGTTGGTTATGGCGGTCAGGTAATCCATAACCTTAATAACGATATGAGTTTCAAGGAAGCGTTGACTACGGATATATCTGTTGGATGGATTGTCGGCGGTGCAGTTGCTGGAGGTGTATTAGGCGGTGTGGGCTTTGCAGCTTTGGCTCACTTTGGGATTATACAAGCAACAACTGCAACGACAGCGGTCGGTTCGAGCTTGTGTGCTGATGGTGATTGCTCAAATGAGATTAATTATTTGGCAGAAAGAAGCCTGAGCACTATTGATAATGTGGTTAGCACTGTTGAAAAAGCTCCATTGCGGGGACAATCTCACCATATTTTTTCGAATAGGGTTTGGAATGTGATGAGTGATTCACTCAAAGCCGCATTTGGAAACAACCGTAACTCCTTGATTGTTCAAGGAGTTGATTATGAAGCACACCATGGCTATCAGCAGTGGCATCGGGCGGTAGACAATGAGTTGGTCATATTTATTTTGAAATATTCCCCTAATAAAGAAGACTTTGTTAATAAGTTAGTGGAGTTGTATACTCCGCTTGTAGAACGCTTCCCGACAGTTCTTGATATTCTTAATAGAATTCAATAGGAGAAAGCATGGAAAAGTTTTATTTATTTGATAAACTTAATGACCTTTTTTCGAGAAAAGTATCTTACTATGAGATTATACAGCCAAAGATTTGGGCGCCACCTGACACCTGCAAAGTCTGTGGACAAGTTGTCAGCCAGGATTTGTGGCTTCCACCACAACGTGTCAGGTTTTCAAGCGCAGACACATCTTGTTGGCAGGATGTGATGTGGGGAGTCCCAGGATTGTGTATGATCTCAGAACGTTTTCGAAAGATCTACGAAGGGGAAGGATTAACTGGACTTAACCCCTTTGACCCACCTGTGATCATCGAGAAGGTGGGAAAGTATAAGAAAGGTGTTTTCCCAGTGGAACTACCGACGTATTACTTGATTACAATACCCTGGGGCAGAGGAGAGATTGACCAGGAAAAGTCTGAATTTGTGTATGAAACCCGAAAGAATGAAGTATATTGCCCGTTAGGCAGACATAATGGACTTATATCAAGTTATCAGCGTTATGTCATGAAAGAGGGGACCTGGCAAGGAGATGACTTCTTTACCCCGATCTCATCTGCTCGAATAAGCCTGTGCTCTGAGCGATTGAAGGAGGTTGTAAAGAAGTATCAGGTCACTGGTTTAAACCTGATTCCATCTGAGAAGATGATGTACAACTTACACGCCATGCCCAGTTGTACCGTTAGAGAATAAAATCGGAATTGGGAGTAAACCTGAACGGTGGTAATTCGAGCAGATTAATCAGGTAAGGAGATATTTACTTTTTCAATGCTAGGTGGATGGGAACATGACCAGCAAATCTATTGCAACAGAAGAATGGACCTGTTTTTATGACGCCGTAAACCAGCTGAGCGCGGTAAGGAAGAACAGCCAGCTTGTCAGCGAGTATGGTTATGATGGCGATGGGAAGCGGGTCTGGGCAATCGATTATGAGAGCTCAGTCGCACAGAAAGAGACGATCTACATTGGGAACTACTTTGAGTTTGTGAGAGAAGATGAGGCTGCGGGGCAAGGGGAGGGTGCACTATGAGAGCCCCGATTATTGCAGCTATCTTCCGATGATATTCCAAATGCCACGCGGTATATCGTATTATTACGCTGATGGGCAAAAAATTGCGATGAAGGATAAAGATGGGGTGGTGAGCTATCTGTATGGCGAACAGTTGGGCAGCGTCAGCGCGGTGGCAGACACGAACGGAAACCTCGTCAGCACAACCCTCTACGAACCCTGGGGCACCACCAGATATGAGAATGGGGATGACGTAACCGACTATGGCTACACCGGGCAGATGCAAGAAGGCGACATCTACTTCTACAATGCTCGCTGGTACGACCCAAGCATCGGAAGATTCATGCAAGCCGACACGATCATACCGCTGCAAGTCCAGGGCACCCAGGCGTTTGACAGATATGCCTATGTCATCAACAACCCAATAAACTATGTTGATCCGGGGGGAGACTTTGCGATCACAACAGCTATCCTGATAGGGGTAGGTGTCGGGGCATTAGTCGGCTATGCAGGTCAGGTAATCAGCAACCTTAATAACGATATGAGTTTCAAAGAGGCTCTGACAACAGATATATCTGCTGGATGGATTGTCGGTGGTGCTGTTGCCGGAGGTGTGCTCGGCGGCATGGGCTTTGCCTTAGGTTCTTATCTGGCAACCGGAGCGATTCCGATTACCAGCTCTTTGTGTCTTGGTAAATGCACTGAAGTTGTAAAAAGTGGGGTAGAAGTAACACAAAAAGCAGGGGAAGTAGTTAAAGAATTGTTTCCTGCGATCAAAAACACGATTTATACAGGTGCAAATTATGTATATCGTGTTGTAGAGAATGGCGTTACGGAATTTGTTGGTATAACCAACAATCTTTCCCGAAGAGCGATTGAACATTTGTCAAAAACGGGATGGGTAATTGAAAGAATCCCTGGATTGGAGAATCTAAGCCGGTTTGATGCCAGAGCAGTTGAACAATTTTTAATTGAGCAGTATGGCTTATCTAATCTTTTCAATAAGATAAATAGTATTGCACAGGCTAACCCTATTTATGAAAATGCTATTCAAAGAGCTGGCGAAATTCTTCGAAATATAAGTTTCATAAAATAAGAGGTAAATAATGAAAATGACCAGACTCAAAACAGGAGACATCCTCTTAATCCCTTTATCCGATTCACAAGCTGCCCTTGGGCAAATCGTGATGTTAGATTTACGTCCTAAAGCTCCGTTGAACCCATTACTTAGAGTGGTAAAAGGAATTTACGATCCAAATGATATTGACTTAGATAATATAGATTTTACGGACGGACTGTTTCCTCCGATAATTACAGGGGTTGGTGCGGCTGTTAAAACGGGATTATGGAAAAAAATCGGAAACAAACCGGTTGAAAATTTTAGTTATCCGAAATTTATTCAATCGTGGTATTCTGAGAAAAATGGAGAAGTATCAATCTGGTATCTGGTTGACGAAACAGGATCACGACCCATAGGCTCTAAATTACCAGAAGAGCATATGCAACTGGAGTATTTTGTGGTTTGGTCGCCATTTGATGTAGTTAATCGAATAAAGACCGGTGAAATACCTTTTCCATATGCCGATTTAATTAATCATAACAAATTTACGCCAAGAGAGTGAAAAATTGATTTGGATGGAAATAGTAAAGCTATAATGAAAAGAATCAGACTCAAGACAGGAGATATATTACTAATTCCCTTATCCGATTCACAAGCTGCTCTTGGGCATCTGAAGAATCATTCAGCAGTCAATGAATATCACTATTACTTTTTTCAACCTCATGTTGTGGAGACAGACGGAGCCAACAGCTATGCCTATGACCAAAACGGTAATATGACCAGCCGGACGGTTGAAGGGGTTGAGTGGGCATACAACTACAATGCCGAAAACCAGCTGACCAGGATAGAAAAGAACAGCCAGCTTGTAAGCGAGTATGGCTATGATGGCGATGGGAAGCGGGTCTGGGCAATCGATTATGAGAGCTCAGTCGCACAGAAAGAGACCATCTACATTGGGAACTACTTTGAGTTTGTGAGAGAAGATGAGGCTGCGGGGCAAGGTGAGGGTGGGGAATGTACGGGCACCTATTGTACCTACCTTCCGATGATATTCCAAATGCCACGCGGGATATCGTATTATTACGCTGACGGGCAGCGAATTGCGATGAAAGATAAAAATGGGGTGGTGAGCTATCTGTATGGCGATCAGTTGGGCAGCGTCAGTGCGGTGGCGGATGCGAACGGAAACCTGGTCAGCACAACCCTCTACGAACCCTGGGGCACCACCAGATATGAGAATGGGGATGACATAACCGACTATGGCTACACCGGGCAGATGCAAGAAGGCGACATTTACTTCTACAATGCCCGCTGGTACGACCCGCAGCTGGGGCGTTTCATGCAAGCCGACACGCTTGTGCCCTTGCAGGTTCAAGGCACCCAGGCGTTTGACCGTTATGCT
>Ga0209612_1003071_pt1 | contig 11315 bp, 9 predicted proteins | sample BioC12SIPDNA_FD_185746 | JGI IMG/M metagenome (GOLD analysis project Ga0209612, IMG submission 185746) | Anaerobic biogas reactor microbial communites from Washington, USA - Biogas_R1_B C12 SIP DNA (SPAdes) (version 2) | ecosystem: Engineered > Bioreactor > Anaerobic > Unclassified | place...
TATCCAGAACGGAAGGCTGCCTCTTGCCGTTCATAAGCATCTTCACGGAGTCTGCCTTTGGGTCGCAGCCTATCTGCATGATCTTCTTGCCCATGGTCGAGAGAGCAGCAGTGAGATTCTGGGTGGTGGTCGACTTGCCGATTCCGCCTTTGCCGTAAATGGCTATCTGCCTCATATTACACCTGAATTCATTTTAGCTAGAATCTGATTTTTTTAGGATTATGCCGGAGGGTTGGTTCGCCTCCGGATCTATGCCCGCCATAAAGTTGGGAGGAGGGCCCAACTTCGAAGGATATGCGCTTGAAATGAAATGCTCGTATTCTATAGTCGTGTCTGGTCGCCTCACCTCCAGGATAGCCGTGGGAGGCGGGGATATAAGGAACTATTTGAGAAAGATGGCGGAGGATATCGGAATTGTGCGGGGAAATTGTGAAAAGGTATGAAGGAGAGCTTAACCTGGGGTATGGAATCAAGGGTAGGAATGTGTCAACAATGATGCGTGATTTGTGCACTGTTCTTGTTGGAAAAACTGGTTGCTCCTCTATTTCATGCTACCATTACACAACCTTCAAAGAGATTGCTTTGGAAGATCCTTATATTCCAAGTATCCCAAACTGCTAAGATAATTTATGAGATCATCTGCGGCTTTCGCAACGGAGGCATCTTCACATTCTAAAATAGTCCCAAGGATGGATCTAATTTTATCTCTCCAAGTGTGTATTTGCCACTTATTTTGTTTGCCTTTTATAATTAATTCGAGACATTTAATTGTATCTTTGGGATTTTGTGAAGCGGATGCTGAGAGTTTATCTAACACTCTGAAATCTAATTTAGTTTCACCTACCAAACTAAGTGCATCAATAAGTTGTTTCATTGACCAATTTTCATCAAATTGACCAGATGCAAACCACCATCCAAATTCGCTTAGCTCATCAGGTTCAACATGACCCTTTTTAATGAAGTCAATGCGAGCCTCCCATAAATTTTTTAAGCGGTCTAATACATCTGGTGCAATGGGATCGTCGCTGTGATACAAATTAAATCCAATATAATTCAATGCATATTCTCTAAGACTGCCCGGCGCCTTACTCCAAAATTTAGAAAAAAGGCCATTGCGGTCGTCAGGATTTAGCTTACCCCACCAGTAGAGATACATTATATGTTCAGCGATCTTGCATTCTGGATGCTTATAGGGATCTACATATAATTCTAAATCACAGCTTACCAGTTCCAATCGATCAATCCCGATTGAATATTGCTCTTCTAGAATTTTGATAACATCGCTATTTGCTATATTTGTTTGGAGGTAGCTTCTCCAAGCAGCATTCCAAAGGCTAATTTTTGATTCCTCTATTGGAAAAATTTTATTTACATTCTGTGATGCCCATGTGGAATCAAGAAATTGTAAACGAGGAAACTCCACACCATAAATTGCACGAACAGCTAAAGAAGGATCGAAATTGAGATCTAAGTGAGCTTCCAGGATTTCGCGCACTTCTGGCATAAGATCGAATCCTTGATTGGAAATTTTTGGTGGTTCGGGAGAATTTTCAGTGCAATCTCGAACCCATAATGCATAACGGATAATTGCATTAAGAGCCTGACCACGGATGGATGAAAGCCAGAAAGGAGACAATTCAGCATAATCTTCTTTTCTTTTGTTTTCGCGATCAGGAGTCGGATCTGGATAGTTGCTCAATGCTTCCAGAATTGACCATACGCTAATCCGAAGATTGAACGGTATTTTTCCACACTTACTGCTAAAGCCCAAGGTTAATACATCTATGATATTTCGAATAGTATCATCTAGATATGGATCAATGTGATTGGAATTCGTCTCATGATCCATATTTCTAGGCAATCTCCCTATCACACATTTGATGAGATCAAGAACAGGGGTCCAACTGAATTCATCGCTCTTTTCTATTGATTTTATTAATCCTAAAAAAAACGCTCTTACATAAATTATATCAAAATCTTTAAAAATCATAGCATTAATAGCAAACCTATCTGGTTTTTCTGAAATTACATTGATCAATACAGCCCCCATCCCTTCTTTTGATGGTCCAGAAAAGTCCGTTGAAGGAATCCAATTCTCCAAGAAATCGACGATCTCAATCAGCGACATAGCTTTGAATTCTTCTTCACTTATTGAGCATCCTGATTCAAATCTGGCTTGTATTTGCAGTGGAGAATTTTCTAAGGAATTGGGTTCACCTATTTCTTTCACTAGGTTATCATAGAAATCTTTCCAAGCTGGTAATAAATTATATCGCACCAATGCCAATCTATCTCTTTGCCATGCTTTCCGATAAGTTGAAAGCTCTTCATCATCAGGCCTTAGACCGCCGATCCTTTCCATTGATTCCGCTTTTTTCATAAGGTCAGGACCTGCTTCGATCCATTTAAGAAAGATATCTTGCTGTTCGGCACTTAGGTCTCCAAAATAATCTTTAAATAATAATGTATATTCATGATTGATATGTAAATCATCAAAGAGAGATTTATCCGTCAGAAGGGTGCTAATTATGTTGGCAACGGCGTTTGGAAATTTTCTCAAGATATACATTTCTACGCGTTGGAATATCTTTGATTTTCGAGAATTAAAACATTGAACTAGAATGAGAATTTCAGCTTCATTCTTTTGAACGATTTGTTCTGCACAATCTCTAACAGTAGATGTTAAAATATCTCGTAAATCACCATGATAGCACTTAGGACCGCTGATAGAAGGGCGCAAGAAGACAGAATATATCAAATCACTATCTTGCTCAGAATATCTTCCATATGATGCTAAAGCAGATTCCAAAATGTCACAAAGTAATTCAAATGCTTTCAAACCTATTGATTCAATAAGCTTCGGAAAAACATCGTTAATGAGCTCACCATAATCATATATCTCAAATCGTGTAGTGGGATTTGGGATGAGATAACTGTTCCCTGTCAGAGATGCATTCTGAGTTCTTTGATCGGGCATTATCTCAAAAAGGATCTTGCCGAGGCCCAAAGCAGATTCAATTTTACCCCCCTTAGCAATATGGATAACAAGCTGGCAGAGCTTATCGGGTATTTTCTGAGGGTAGATTGCCTGAACCCAATCTATCACTTTATCTACCAATAGACTGGCTTGAGCAGGACTCATTTTAAGTGCTGCTTCTGCCAAATCCCCCAGAATCCAGACGTTTTCTACATATGGCACATCATTAATAAAAATGTCCGCAACCTCATCTGGATCATATTCCGCCATGCGTGAGAGGTAATTCGATTCGGGCCAAACATGAGAATGTATTGTTCCATCCGTATCGTTAAGAACTATCTCTGGGGGACGTTTAAAGAAACCCGTATCTCTCAGAGGTCTTAACCATCCTGGATTTTTCAAATTGTTAAAAAAATAACCCATGGTTATGTAATTTTGCGGTATTTTATCGCGTAATAGGTCTATATCTTGCCTAACAGGAGTGGGCTTTAAGAGCAGACTATCTAATAGTCCGATATAAGTCAAATAGCGAACTCTTACTCTATCTAATATGAAGTTGAATATGTCTTCCATAGAATAAAAAAATTCACGAAAATCGCTATCGTATTGGCGTGGAGCTGCAAGAGCATTACGATGAGCTTGCTTGGCAAGATTATAGTCGCTACTTCCAGCAATCTTTAGCCATGCTTTTGATATGGGTTCATTTTCTGATATTTCCAAACTTTTTAAGATTGATAAAATATCTGCCCTTTGAGCATCTTCTTTGTTTTTCTTTGTTTTGATACTGTTATTCTTATTAGAGATCGGCTCAAGTACATCCCTGAGAGAACTCTCAATTTCACGGAATAAATGGGCTATTACATGCGTCGTTGATTCAAGAGGAGGATTAAGATTGATTATTCTGCAGGCATCCTTATAGAATGCCGCTGAACCTTGACCGATTATGTTGTGCAAGTTCTGATAGATTTTTGCCTGTCTCTTATTTAAGCCAAGATACGAAAATCCCAGCTCATTCGGCTCATTCATAATCTCTCGACAAGACTTATTTCGTTTATACCTTATTGTTTCTCGCTAATTCATAAAATGAATTGATTTTTCAGACCACCGGTCATCATCTAGCCCACCTGGGCCCGAGATACATAGCAGTTACTCTTTTCCAAATGCCTTCTTTATGCGAAACATCATCTGGTCATGCTCTTCTTTGGAGACTTTCCAGAGTATCTTGCCGTGGATGTCTGTTGCTCCGCCGTAAGGCATCTGGTTATCATCTAAATCGTAGTACTGCTCTGGTATCTCTTCGGGAATGAGCGACTCCTCCTTCGAATAGGTGCATTCTTGTGAATTAGCCAACAGAAATCTAAATGATATGATTCATATTTAAATTGATCCACCACCTGCTAAACTGCGATGATGCCCCGGAGGCCCTGCCACGGGCGGAGCACCCTGGAGCGCGAGCCTTGGACCCGAGGCAAGGATGCAGCGCTCTCGATAGGCTGCCGGGCGAGGCTAGCCCACAGTCCGCCAGGATCGTCAAGCTGGAGATAGTCCCAGTCGTGAAGTCTCTGTGCGCTCTGTGCCTCTGTGGTGTGATCAGTTGTTGTTCTGTTATAATTTTCAAGAAAAGCCACCTAATCCGGAGGCAAGCGCCCCTGATACCGGACCCGACCGGCCCCCCAGGCGGCAAGCCCCACGCGGGCACGCGCGCCCATGCGAGAGCACGCACTCAAGCCTCTTTTTGGCAATAGCGTAAGGTATATTTCCATAACCGCTTAATAGACCTCCACATGTTCAGTGAGTATATCGAGGCTGCACTAGAACGGGCGGTTTACAAGATCATCGATGATGAGGAACCCATCTTCGTCTCAGTGCCAGAGCTTCCGGGCGCCTGGGCTACGGCGAAGACGGTTGAGGAGGCCCGCAAAGAGCTTATCTCGGTAATTGAAGGCTGGATAGCTCTCAGGCTCCGGATGGGGCGATCCATACCATCAATTGGCGGCCATACGATAACTGCATCAATTGAGCCGGTGAGCGTTATTGAGTAGACTTGTGCCGATATCCAGAGCCAAGCTTATCAAGCGATTGAAGAATATAGGATTTGAAGGACCGTTTCCGGGTTCTGACCACGACTATATGGTTCGTGGAGATAATTTTGTGCGCATACCGAACGATCATCGGCGAGAGATCGGTGCAAATCTCATCGTGGAGATTCTTCGGGAAGGTTCAATCTCTCGTGATGAGTGACTCTCCGTGGATTAGCGATCCTTTTGTTCGGCTGCATATCTAGATCTAGCTGTATCATCCAGACCTCAAAGAGCTGCCCCTCCCGGAGCAAGCCCCCCTGATGCCAGGCCCGACCGGCCTCCCGGCCCCCAAGCGGCAAACCCACGCGGGCACGCGCGGCCATGCGGGAGCACGCGTGCGGCCTCACAATAAGTCGAAGCTTGAAATGATATCAAGCTGCCGAGAGCCAATCATCTCTGCTAATTCCCGCTTCTTTTAGGACGATGAGCAGGAGCTTGACGCTGATCTCTTCGCCATGATGCGGATTTGGGATCATGACAAAAATGCCGTCCTTCACCATATGAAAGTGCTTTTTGCCGGGATAAGGGCCTGTAAAACCAAGCCTCGCCAATCGTTTGATCAGTTCCCGCCGTGAGATGGGCACAAGCTTAGTCGACAACTGTTATTGGCTCCTTTGAGGATTCAATGGTGTGACCGGAGATAGGTGGAATTGGATATCCCCATTGTATCCGGGCAACAATCCACTCCTCAATAACCTCTATGAGATCCTTGCGGCACTCTTCAAAGGAATCGCCTACCGCAATAACTCCCTGAAGTCCCGTAACTGTGGCAACATAAGAGCCGTCTTCCAGCGTGTCGTACTCAGCCCTCTCTAAGGCGGCCTGGATGTACTCGGAGAACATATCGATTTTAATTGTGCTTTATTGGGATTTAATCCTTACCGGGATAGATGGATCAACTTTAGCAGCGCCTTCCCTGCCATCGCTCCTCCAGCCCCCTTTGCCGCCAACCCACGCGTGCACCCGCGCCCGTGCCGCCACCCACACGAGCGCGCCAGACCGGCAGATCAGCGATCCCGCCCGGACAACCAGGCCCACGGGCAGACCCAGAGCGCGAAGCGTGCCCGAGGTAAAGATGTAGCACGGCCGATGGGCTACCGGGCAGGGACAGCCCGCAGCCCGCCAGGATCGTCAAGCCGGAGATGGTTTCAGTCGTGAAGTCTCTGTGCGCTCTGCGCCTCCGTGGTTGTGATCGGCAGTTGTCTGGTTATAATTTTCAGCTAATAATAAAAGTGAACACGCCATTGCTTCCAGAAATCCAGCCCCCTGAAGAGCCAACTATCCGGAGACAAGCCCCCCTGATATCAGGCCCGACCGGCCTCCCGGCCCCCCAGGCCGCAAGCCCACGCGGACATGCGCGCGCCCATGCGAGAGGCACGCGTACTCGCACGGGGCCCGGCAGGCGGCTGGCCATACCGGATCACGACGAATCATCGGCATCACTTTATAAGGCGTGAAAGCCATATTCATTTATCCATGGAAGACAATCATGATGTTGGTGAGACGATGGGTGCCGTGATCAGGGCTAGATACGAAGATAAGGTCCTCAAGCCCCTTGGGGAGTTGAACCTAAAAGAAGGTGATGAGGTCGAGATAAGCGTCCAAAGGAGCGCTACCAGAAGAATCTTTGGGATCGTAAAGTGTTGGGAGGGGCTAGAGGAAGCGCATGAAGATTACGAGACAAGTGTTCATTGATGCCAATATCTTCACCTACCTTCTGACAGGCCACCCCACCTACGGCAGAAGCTGCCAGAAGCTTCTGGAAAAGGTTGAACAAGGAACCATCGAGGCGTTCATCTCGCCTCTGGTCATCGATGAGGTTTCCTATGTCCTGATGGTCCAGACCGCCAGGAGAACAGGAAGCCCGAACGACGCAAGATCAATAAAAAAAGCGATGCTCTATGCCTGGCAAGATTGCCTTGTGCCTGTGCGTGAATTTCATGGCTATCTCGACGTGCTCATATCTAAAGGACATCTGAAGGTCCTGAGCCTGGATTATTCTATATCCAAAATCGCGCTGGAATGCGCCAGCGAATACCGTCTTCTTCCCAGGGATGCCTTGCATACCGCCTGCTGCAAGGCATTTGGGATAACGGAAATGGCCACAAATGATGCTGACTTTGAGCGTGTCGGCTTCTTGAATTTATGGAAACCCTGATCGTCAAGCCGGAGACGGCCCCGAAACTCTCAGCCGAGAAGCTTCTGTGCGCTCTGCGACTCTGTGTGTGATTAGTTATTGTTCTTTTATGATTTTCTGCTAATAATTAATAATGAACTGCCACTTCTTCCAAAAATCCAGCCCCCGAAAAGCTGCCAATCCCGGAGACAAGCCTCCCCTGACCGCACGCCCGACCGGCCTCCCGGTCCTCCATGCGACAAGCCCACGCGGGCACGCGCGCCCATGCGAGAGCAAGCACGAGCGCCCGACTGGTAGACTGCAACATTGCTCGGACAACCCGGCCCACGGGCAGACCCATAGCGCTAGCCATGACACGAGGCAAGGATGCGGGACGGCCGATGGGCTGCCGAGCAGGGCCAGCCCACAGTCAGCAAGGATCGTCAAGCCACATTCGCCATAATCTCTGCCAGGAATCTCAGCGTAAGATATATTTCTATAACCGCTTAATAGAAAATTCACATGTTCAACGAGTATATAGAAGCTGCACTGGAAAGGGCGGTTTACAAGACCATCGATGATGAAGAACCCATCTTCGTCTCAGTGCCAGAGCTTCCGGGCGCCTGGGCTACGGGGAAGACGGTTGAGGTAGCCCGCAAAGAGCTTATCTCGGTAATTGAAGGCTGGATAGCTCTCAGGCTCCGAATGGGGAGATCCATCCCACCAATTGGCAGCCATACCATAACTGCATCAATTGAACCGGTGAGCGTTATTGAGTAGACTTGTGCCAATATCCAGAGCCAAGCTTATCAAGCGATTGAAGAATATTGGATTTGAAGGGCCGTTTCCGGGTTCGGATCACGACTACATGGTTCGTGGAGATAATTTTGTGCGCATACCGAATGACCATCGGAGAGAGATCGGCCCAAATCTCGTAGCGGAGATTCTTAGGGAAGGTGCAATCTCCCGTGATGAGTGGCTCTCCGCGGATTAGCAATCCCTTTGTCCGGCAGCATATTAGCTGCATCATCCAGCTCCCCGAAAAAGCTGCCCATCTCGGAGGCAAGCCTCCCTGACACCAGGCCCGACCGGCCTCCCGGCCCTCCATGCGACAAGCCCACGCGGGCACGCGCGGCCATGCGGGAGCACGCGTGCGGCCTCACAATAAGTCGAAGCTTGAAATGATATCAAGCTGCCGAGAGCCAATCATCTCTGCTAATTCCCGCTTCTTTTAGGACGATGAGCAGGAGCTTGACGCTGATCTCTTCGCCATGATGCGGATTTGGGATCATGACAAAAATGCCGTCCTTCACCATATGAAAGTGCTTTTTGCCGGGATAAGGGCCTGTAAAACCAAGCCTCGCCAATCGTTTGATCAGTTCCCGCCGTGAGATGGGCACAAGCTTAGTCGACAACTGTTATTGGCTCCTTTGAGGATTCAATGGTGTGACCGGAGATAGGTGGAATTGGATATCCCCATTGTATCCGGGCAACAATCCACTCCTCAATAACCTCTATGAGATCCTTGCGGCACTCTTCAAAGGAATCGCCTACCGCAATAACTCCCTGAAGTCCCGTAACTGTGGCAACATAAGAGCCGTCTTCCAGCGTGTCGTACTCAGCCCTCTCTAAGGCGGCCTGGATGTACTCGGAGAACATATCGATTTTAATTGTGCTTTATTGGGATTTAATCCTTACCGGGATAGATGGATCAACTTTAGCAGCGCCTTCCCTGCCATCGCTCCTCCAGCCCCCTTTGCCGCCAACCCACGCGTGCACCCGCGCCCGTGCCGCCACCCACACGAGCGCGCCAGACCGGCAGATCAGCGATCCCGCCCGGACAACCAGGCCCACGGGCAGACCCAGAGCGCGAAGCGTGCCCGAGGTAAAGATGTAGCACGGCCGATGGGCTACCGGGCAGGGACAGCCCGCAGCCCGCCAGGATCGTCAAGCCGGAGATGGTTTCAGTCGTGAAGTCTCTGTGCGCTCTGCGCCTCCGTGGTTGTGATCGGCAGTTGTCTGGTTATAATTTTCAGCTAATAATAAAAGTGAACACGCCATTGCTTCCAGAAATCCAGCCCCCTGAAGAGCCAACTATCCGGAGACAAGCCCCCCTGATATCAGGCCCGACCGGCCTCCCGGCCCCCCAGGCCGCAAGCCCACGCGGACATGCGCGCGCCCATGCGAGAGGCACGCGTACTCGCACGGGGCCCGGCAGGCGGCTGGCCATACCGGATCACGACGAATCATCGGCATCACTTTATAAGGCGTGAAAGCCATATTCATTTATCCATGGAAGACAATCATGATGTTGGTGAGACGATGGGTGCCGTGATCAGGGCTAGATACGAAGATAAGGTCCTCAAGCCCCTTGGGGAGTTGAACCTAAAAGAAGGTGATGAGGTCGAGATAAGCGTCCAAAGGAGCGCTACCAGAAGAATCTTTGGGATCGTAAAGTGTTGGGAGGGGCTAGAGGAAGCGCATGAAGATTACGAGACAAGTGTTCATTGATGCCAATATCTTCACCTACCTTCTGACAGGCCACCCCACCTACGGCAGAAGCTGCCAGAAGCTTCTGGAAAAGGTTGAACAAGGAACCATCGAGGCGTTCATCTCGCCTCTGGTCATCGATGAGGTTTCCTATGTCCTGATGGTCCAGACCGCCAGGAGAACAGGAAGCCCGAACGACGCAAGATCAATAAAAAAAGCGATGCTCTATGCCTGGCAAGATTGCCTTGTGCCTGTGCGTGAATTTCATGGCTATCTCGACGTGCTCATATCTAAAGGACATCTGAAGGTCCTGAGCCTGGATTATTCTATATCCAAAATCGCGCTGGAATGCGCCAGCGAATACCGTCTTCTTCCCAGGGATGCCTTGCATACCGCCTGCTGCAAGGCATTTGGGATAACGGAAATGGCCACAAATGATGCTGACTTTGAGCGTGTCGGCTTCTTGAATTTATGGAAACCCTGATCGTCAAGCCGGAGACGGCCCCGAAACTCTCAGCCGAGAAGCTTCTGTGCGCTCTGCGACTCTGTGTGTGATTAGTTATTGTTCTTTTATGATTTTCTGCTAATAATTAATAATGAACTGCCACTTCTTCCAAAAATCCAGCCCCCGAAAAGCTGCCAATCCCGGAGACAAGCCTCCCCTGACCGCACGCCCGACCGGCCTCCCGGTCCTCCATGCGACAAGCCCACGCGGGCACGCGCGCCCATGCGAGAGCAAGCACGAGCGCCCGACTGGTAGACTGCAACATTGCTCGGACAACCCGGCCCACGGGCAGACCCATAGCGCTAGCCATGACACGAGGCAAGGATGCGGGACGGCCGATGGGCTGCCGAGCAGGGCCAGCCCACAGTCAGCAAGGATCGTCAAGCCACATTCGCCATAATCTCTGCCAGGAATCTCAGCGTAAGATATATTTCTATAACCGCTTAATAGAAAATTCACATGTTCAACGAGTATATAGAAGCTGCACTGGAAAGGGCGGTTTACAAGACCATCGATGATGAAGAACCCATCTTCGTCTCAGTGCCAGAGCTTCCGGGCGCCTGGGCTACGGGGAAGACGGTTGAGGTAGCCCGCAAAGAGCTTATCTCGGTAATTGAAGGCTGGATAGCTCTCAGGCTCCGAATGGGGAGATCCATCCCACCAATTGGCAGCCATACCATAACTGCATCAATTGAACCGGTGAGCGTTATTGAGTAGACTTGTGCCAATATCCAGAGCCAAGCTTATCAAGCGATTGAAGAATATTGGATTTGAAGGGCCGTTTCCGGGTTCGGATCACGACTACATGGTTCGTGGAGATAATTTTGTGCGCATACCGAATGACCATCGGAGAGAGATCGGCCCAAATCTCGTAGCGGAGATTCTTAGGGAAGGTGCAATCTCCCGTGATGAGTGGCTCTCCGCGGATTAGCAATCCCTTTGTCCGGCAGCATATTAGCTGCATCATCCAGCTCCCCGAAAAAGCTGCCCATCTCGGAGGCAAGCCTCCCTGACACCAGGCCCGACCGGCCTCCCGGCCCTCCATGCGACAAGCCCACGCCGGCACGAGCGTCCATGCGAGAGCACCCCAGAATGCCCGCCTGCCAGACAGCGATGCAGCCCGATCATTCCCGCACACTAGCGGAA
>Ga0209612_1003086_pt1 | contig 11289 bp, 8 predicted proteins | sample BioC12SIPDNA_FD_185746 | JGI IMG/M metagenome (GOLD analysis project Ga0209612, IMG submission 185746) | Anaerobic biogas reactor microbial communites from Washington, USA - Biogas_R1_B C12 SIP DNA (SPAdes) (version 2) | ecosystem: Engineered > Bioreactor > Anaerobic > Unclassified | place...
TCGACGACATGAAAGCCAACGGAGAAGCTGTTCCCGAACCGCTGAGCCGCCGGCGATACAGCGGCAAGTTCATGGTCCGTGTCCCGCCGGAGGTCCATCGACGCCTCGCCCTCGAAGCCGCCGAGGAGAACGTCAGCCTCAACCGCCTCGCCAGCGCCAAGCTCTCGTCCTGAGCAGCACCGAGGTTTGCATCTCATCTCCCGCATGTCACCTTTTCAGAACGACGCGATTACCCGTTTCCTGGCTGGAGTGCAAAGAAGCCGTTTGTAGTGTGCCCGTAAGGGCATACTTGTCCCGGCAGAGGTAACGCCTCACGGCGTCACTACGAACCAGACCCTGACCTCAAGCCAAAGCACCTGATCGCGTCTTCCGAACGGCTTGACCGGCGATGGCCATTGCGATATGATAGGGACGGTAGGCGAAGGAGACACTGGATTAGTATGCGAGGAGTGGAGCTACTACTATGAGAGGAACTGCAATAGAAAGCAGGTGTCGGAGCATTCTGGCGGCTCTGGTCTGCGCGGTTTGTGTGGGCGCGACGAGCGCCAGTAGTGCAGCGGACGATCCGAACGTTGTGGGACCGGCCTTTGGGAAGAGCTTCACGGTGGCAGTGGAATCGGTGGAGGTCTCCGCCAGCAGTGGCGTGGATATCGCTGATGACACAGCCGCTTGCGCGCCCCCCAGACGGACGATCACAATTGCGCTGCGATTCGAGATTCCTGACGCGAACAGGCCGGTGGCAATTGACACGTATCCGCCGGCGGTGCTCGGGGCGTGGGATGCGTTGGGGCAAGAGATCGCCTTCCAGACCGAGCGCACCAGCGACCTGCGCAAGTACGCGGATTCCCGGTGTATCTTCGCCGGCGAGGACGGACACTGCATCGAGGCACGCGGCCCTGCGGGCATCAACATCGAGTTGGTCCTTGATCCGAACCAGCCTGTGCCATCGGCTCTCTCCCGCCTGGAAGGCACGATCTGTGTTCTGTACGCCGAGGACGTGATCATGGGGGACGTCCCGTTCGAGGTCACCGGTGAGTGGATCGAGGTCAACGAGGATCTGCAAATCGCTGTCTCCCCGAAAACGCCGCCCGCACCGGGTCCGATCACGTGGGAGGTCATCCCCGGGATGGAAGACGATCCCTATCGGCAAGGATACCGCTCGGCAGAACCGATCGCATTGTGGACGTACGAGACCTACGCGCGGTCGACCATGGGCGGTCATGTTCTCACGTTGGATATGGCTTGGAATCCAGGCAGGACCGCGAGCAACTACGTCTTGATCGAGACGGGATTGACCGAGGCAGATGGGGTCTTTGCGATCCCCTTCCAGCAATTCGCCGCTCCGGTATCAGACGGTTGCGGATGCTCAGGAAGACTCGAACAAGACAATAACAACTATGATGCGATTCGCCACGTTTTCGCAGTCCATCCGGTGGAGGTGCGGGTTCCGTTTGCGTTGACGGATGTTCCGATTCCGGCGTTGTAGCGCGGGGAGTTTGAACTCGGAAGTTTCGAGTTTGAAGTACCTTCACGCTTAAAACTTCAAACTTCACACTTGAACCTTCAAACTTGAGGCCCTCGCGGGCCATTACGAACGGCCTACAGGTCCTTGTAGAACTGGAGGGCTTGCTCGGCGGCGTGGCGGGCGGCATGGCGGTCTTCTTCGAGGGCGAAGTTCGGGTTGGTGCCGAGCCAGTGCAGGGTGCCTTGGACGTACTTCTGGAGGTAGGCGATCGAGGCGGGCTCGCGGACCTTGCGGCCATCCTTGAGGAAATAGACCGGGCTGGTGTGGGCGAAGACGGACAGGCCCCTCGGCAGTATGCGATTGAGCAGGTCGGGATGATCGCTCACACGAGCGGCCAGCCAGGTGCTGTCGGTCAACTCGACGGTCGCCTCGACCTCAAGTGAGTAGATGCCGTCGGCGGGCGGGTCCTGCCGCAGCAGCGGGACCGTCTTGTGGCCGACCTTGCGGCCGTTCATAACGATGTCGATTGTGTTGATCGGCAGGATCGAGCGGACTCGCGCTCGGGCCTTGACCTGCTTGCGGCCCTGGAACTCGACCACGTCGCCCGGCTCGCTGCCGGCGACGTCGAACTCGACGATCGGCCCGTTGGTGACGAAGCCGCGACCGGCCTTGACCGCCGCCAACCAGGAGTCATAGTTCGGCGTCCCCGTCACGCGGGCGTACGTCCGGTTGCTGCCCAGAGGAATCTCCTCCTCGAATTTGTCGGTGCCGGCGGCAATCGGCAGGCGGAATCCCGCGTTGAGGAACTGGTAGTACAGGTCCATGCTCCGCATGACCGGAAACTCCGCCTGCGAGAAGCCCGAATCCTCCCACGGGCCCCAATGGTTGGGCAACTGCGTCGGGTCGCTCCAAGTGATCAGTTCGACCCCGTCGACGAGGCCCAGGGCCAGGGCCACGGGCAATTCGGCGCCGGGCAGCGACGAGATGTGCGACCAGAAGATCGTGCCGTTCTGCTCGCGCGTCGCGCGGAGGGCCCGCATCAGGTCCCATTGCGGAAAGCCCTTCCAGTGTTCGAGCGAGCCGCCGGCATGCGGGTAGCCGGGGACGAGAGATGTCAGGCCCAGCAGCGTCACATGGCCCATCTGCCATTCCTGAATCTCCTGGCTCACGTAGATCTCGCAGCCCGGCGTCGAGCAGGCATCGAGCTTGCCCGTAAAGCAGCGGTTCGTCGCAATCGGGGACTCGGTGTCCGGCAGGTACAGAAGGGTCAGCGTGTTGAGGTCCTCGGCCCGCATCTGTGGATGGGCAACCTTGGGGACAGGCAGATGGGCGTGAATGTCGCCATTGACATAGCCTTTGGCGCCCATGTCGATCCAGCGGCGAAGGCGGAAGGTCTTCTCGACCTTTTTCGATCCTCCGCCGGCGATCTTGGCCGTCAAAGGCAGGGTCTCGAACCCCCGGCGGATTTCAAGCGAGACGCCGTCGCTGGGAATCGTCAGGGCGAACGAGCCATCGACGTAGCACCATCGCTTGCCCAGGTACTCGACGTGCTCGTGCCGGCCGTGAATCTCGACGAACTTCCCATCGGCATCCGTGACCGCGACGCGCGCCGCCAGCGGCTGGCCGTTCGCATCGTCGACGATGCGTCCCTCCAGGCGGGTCGCCGCGCCCACCGCCGACGTCAGAAACAGCCACACGAAGGACGTGCAGAGCACTCGTGCGATCCAACGCGGCTGGATGCCGTTTCGCAGGTTCGTTGCATGATGCATGAGCATAGTCGACCTCTCCGATTCTGTGTGGCAGACCTTCGCAGGAGGGTGTCAGAGGGATTTGATCCGGATGTTCCGGTACCAGGCTTCGCTGGGCGGGCCGCCGTGGATCTGGAGCCCGATGATGCCGGTCTGCGGGATCGTATCGTCCGGCTCGGTGTAATCGACGGTCTGCACGCCGTTGACCCAGAGCTGAATCCGCTTGCCTTCGCAGCGAATGATGTAGTCGTTCCATTCGCCGGTGCGAACCACCGCTGCGATCTTGGCCGGCTCCGGGCAGGCCAGCACCTTGTTGCGGCGTGACTCATCGTACAGGCAGCCCCAGTACTGCTGGCCCATGTCGGCTTGATAGCCGCTGACCTCATGGTGGTCGGGCACGCGTTGACTGCGAATCTGGACGCCTGCATTGGCGTTCTCGCCGAGGAGTCTGAATTGCAGCCGCAACTCGAAATCGTCGTACGACGCCAGCGTGCACAGAAACTCATTGTGGGGAACGTTCGCGGTGAGCGTCCCGCCGACGATGGCGCCGTCCTCGATGCGGAAGACCTCCTGCGAGCCTTCCCAGCCCGCGAAAGTCTTCCCATCGAACAGGGCGACAAAGCCGGCCTGTTTCGGTGTCCCGTTTGAGCCGGTGCAGCCGGCCAGCGTTATCAGCGACAGCAGGCCGATGGCGACGAATCCTTTGCGTTCCAACACGTTCTTCTCCTTCATTGACAGGTTGTGTTGCCGGCCAGTTGCCTGGCGATATGGGCGAGCCAGTCTTCGGTCAGTGCGGCGTAGGGGCGGAACTTCTCCAGGCCGCCCTGTTCTTCACTATAGAGCAGGGCGCGGTGGAAGCCGAGTTGATTGGCGATGGGCGAATCGATCAGCGTGCTCGAATCCGAGGCGCTCATCTGGAACAGGATGCGATGGTCGAATTCGCGGATGGTCTGGCGATCGAACGTTCGCTCCAGAGTGCCGAGCGTATCGGCCCAGGTAATGACGTGAATGCCGACGGCGGCTCCTTCGCGCAGAAGGCCGGCAAACTGCACCTCCGGGCGTGGGGCCGCCTCTTCATCGCTCATCGAGAACCCGAAGGCATCCTCGTTGCGTCGGAGCATGCGATATCGCTGTAGGCCGTAGATGAGCAAGGCCACCGTGGCGTCGTCGTTTCGATCGGCTTCGACGCGCTGATTGGCCTTCCGGCTCAGTTCGCCGATGACGGCGGCGACGTCGTTCCAGGCGACAACACGGCAGGCGTGCGGCAGGGCCGAGGCCACGCGCTCGAACGTTCCGGCGCGGGGCGAGTCGGGTGGGCTGCCGTCGAGAACCACGAATTCGAGCGACGATGGACCTTGGGATGGAAGCTGGCTTGCCAGGCTGACCATCGCGGCGGTCATCAGGTTCATCGCCGCCTCGTCGCGCTGGCCGACCATCAGGACGTTGCCTCCGCTCTGACGACGGAGCACCACAGCCGTCGGCTCTTTGATCGTGACGGGCGAGCCCAGCCAGATCTTCGGAGCGGGTACGGGTGCATCTCGATTTGTCCCTATGCAGGCGACCAGCGGGCGGTTCTCGCGGATGTCGGCTGCCACGTTGCCTTCGAAGACGATCATGGGCTCGCCCGGCTTGAAATCGCGCGCCGCGATCCGGCTCAGGTACGAATCGCGAACCGAATCGCTCAGCCACGCCACCTGGAAGGGGCTGTTGCCTGCGACGGCGCCGCCGGCGTCGTTGTAGATGGCTTCGCCAGGTCGCGACAGCAGACGCGCGGCTGTGTTTTCGTCATCGAGCACGAGCTGCGAATCGACCTCGGAGCATTGCAGTGCGATTCGCACCGCCATCTGGCCCATCGTGCTGCGGGCCAGACCGAAGGCGCCGCCGAGCGTCTGCGAGCCGAGCACCACGTGGATGCCGAAGGCCCGGCCCTGGCGGACAAGCTGCTCCAGCAAAACGATCGCGTCCTGGGCGAGCTTGTCGTCCTCGGAGAAGAACACCTGGAACTCATCGACGATGAGCACCGTGCGGGGCATGGTCTTTCCGGTGGCGCTACGGTAGGCGGCGATGTCCTGCACGCCCGCGTCGCGAAACAGGTTGCCCCGATAGGCCATCTCGGCGTCCAGTCGCTGGAGGATGCTGAGCCCGAACTCGCGATCGCTCTCGATGGCGACGGCGCGGGCGTGCGGCAGGCGGTTCGTGACATAGGTCTTGAACTCGACGCCCTGTTTGAAGTCGATCAGGTACAGCTCGACCTGGTCGGGCCCATACCACAGCGCCAGGTTGGTCACCATGACGTGCAGCAGAGTGGACTTGCCCGATCCGGTCTTGCCCGCGATCAGCGCGTGCTGGGCGACACCGTAGCCGAGGCGGAAGCGTTGCAGCCGCGTCGCGCCCGTCCGGCCCAGCGGAACGCTCAGCTCGCGCGCGCTGTCGAGCGACCAGAGCTGCTCGTCAGTCGGCGCGATCGTCTGGAAGGGCACCTCCACGCGAGCGGAGCTGGCGCCCGCCTTGCCGATGGCGTGCATGAGGTTGGTCAGTACGCTCTCGGAAGGGGGCCTGTCCGGCGTCAACGGGAACCGCTTCAGAATGGGGTCGCGCCAGATGAATCGATCCTTGTCGTAGATGAGGTGGATGCTGCCGGCGCTGATATCCTCGATGTCGATCCCGCTGGGCAGGTCTTGTCGTGCGTCGTAGGCGATCAGGGTGTGGACGCCGCAGCGTGGTCCGCTGTGAATGATGCTGCTCAGACGCCGGGCCGATTCCTCGTTGAAGTTCACCGGGAAGTCGGCGATGACGAGAAACCGATACGGCTCGGCCAACTCGCCCGCCTGCTCGTTGTATTGCTCGATCGTTTCAAATTCGTTGCGGAGGTATTTCTGGATCACGTTCTCCATGTGTCCGGTCAGGTCCTCCAACTGCTGTCGGATCTGGGCCGCTTCGGTCCAGATGCGTCCGCCGACGAGCGATTCGAGGTAGTCGCCGGCGTGCATGAAGCCCGCGAAGCTCTCGCCCAGACCGACCGGATCGAAGATGGTGAAGCGGACCCGGCCCGGCGGAAGGGAGGTGAACACACGCACCATGGTCGCACGCAGGGTTTCGATGGCCTTCTCTCGTCCCTCGCGCTGCGATTGGAGCAGCATCGAGCAGTGTCGGGGGAATTCCAGGACAGCCGGAATCTCCGCGGGCGCAGCAGTGTTCAGCGTTTCGGCGGCACGGGCCCGAACCGATTTGGACAAAGGCGCCAGATCCAGTTCAAGCGTGCCGAATCGGACGATGCCCATGTCCTTTGAAGCCGGCGCATCCGAAAGCGTCGGGGAAGGATCGAATTCGGACGGACACCGCGATCGCAGTTCGCAGGCCCTGCTCAGCAGCGTTCGAAGGCAGGCAAGTCCCTCGTCCCATCGCCGTTCGAGACGCTGCCGGGACGCTTCGTATCGGTTGCGGCATTCCGCCATCTGGTCGTCGTATTGTCGCTGAATCTCCGCCATCTTCTGGCGGTATTCCTCCTCCAGCGCCGACTGCTGCTGTTCGTATTCCTGCTGGGCCTGATTCAGGGCCTCGTCCCGCTCTCTCTGGATCTGGTCCAACGTTTCCTGGCGGCGGTGCTCGATCTCTTTGAGCGAGGTGTGACGCTGCTTGGAGATGCCGGCTTTGGCGATTTCGAACATCTCGCGGGCCCGTTTGAGTTCGGCGTCCTTCTTCTCGACCGAGGTGCGCAGCTCGGTTTCGGTATCCTCCAGTGTGGATCGGTATCGCCGTTCCATCGCGTCCCGAGCGCCGGCGATCGCCTCCTGGAACGCGGCGTATGTCCGTCGCACCTGCGACCTGGCCTTTTGCCAGAGGAGTCGCTCGGCGAGACCGGCGGCGATCAGGCCGAGTCCGGCCGCGATCGGATATGCTACCTTTGCCGGCGGCAGCCCCGGAATCCTGAGGGCGTATAGAATCGTCAGCAGGATGAGGACCACGCCTACCACGCCTGCCGCCAGCAACGCGGGTCGCGCGCCGACGAAGACCTGGGCGCTCCACAGACGCCTCAGTGTCATGAGATGCTGTTCGGCCAGAGTCTGCTGAGAAAGGCAGTCTGTGTCCGGCGGCGGGGTGGCCGGTTCACCGGCTTTGAGAGGGCCTTGGCGATAGAGCCGCAGGAGCCTTGCCGCCTGCTCGGCCAGACCATCGAGGTGCAGGCGGGCGTTGGTGGCCTTCGATTCGGCCTCCTGGCGTCTCTGGTCGCCTCTGGCCATGGCGCCTTCGGCCACGAACTCGGCGACCATGACGCGGTCTTGGTGCTCCTTCTCGGCCTTCTGCTCCAGTTCGACGGCGGCCTGGGTGACTCTCTTGTGCCGGTGCTGCATCTCGACCTTGATCTCGCCGAATTTCCTGTCGTGATCGGCGCGGATTCTTGCGACGCGATCGTCATGGCGCTCCTGGATCTCTCTGCTCCGAGTCTGCCGGTGCAGTTCGAGACGTCCCTTGTCGGTCTCGAAGCGCTCCTGAGCCTTGTTCCTGGCGATCTCATATTCCGACTCGATCTGCGACTCGACGGGCTCGACCGTCTCGGCCGACAGATGGATCGCCTCGGCCAGCGCCCGGCGCTGAAGGTCGGTATAATTGTCGCCGGCCGTTGCCGGACTGCGAAGATAGGCTTCCAGGTCAGCGTTCATAGGCCGAGTTCCGAACTGTTCCTGCAATCGTGGCGGGCTCCTTCCAGAGCACTGTTCATCCGCTCCATCACGAGAGCGGCTGCACGGATGCTCGCCTCCAGAGGCTTCATGTACCTCTGTTCGAACTGCAGGGCGTTCTCATCGCGCCAGTTCTCTCTGGTCTGTTGCCAGTCGGCCAACATCTTCTTTCCGGCCTGCACCAGTTTGGCCCGGCCTTCAATAGCGCTCATCGCAGGACTCTCCTGAAACTCATCTCTGTTGTCCCGTCGGAGCGGGGGTTTGTAGCGATACGTTGTCGTCCGAGCCAAAGACCGTCACGGTTGCCTTTCGACGGTCGATCACCACGACCGATCCTGCCGGCAGGCTCAGGACATTGCGCCATTGCGTCGCGGCGCGCAACAGGTCTGCCGCGCGGATGGTGACATACCCTTTCGATTCCAGTTCACAGGCGCTGATGAACCAGCCCGAACCGCCATCGTCGCCCGCTACGCGAACGAGGAAGACCACCTCAGGACTGCCGTCGATGCGAGTGACCAGGACCCGGTCGTCCGGGGCGGGGACAGGTCCATCGTCCCGAGGAACATCGGGACGGGCCCGCAGGTCAGGCGGCACGATGCCTGATACCCATTCAGGCGGCTTCGACACCACGGGCGCTTCCGCCCAAACCTTCGATGCCGGCACCTTGTCCCGCAGCTTCTTCGGACTGTTCTGCAGATCCGCGTCGGGCGCAGGCCGCAACACGCTTTCCAGTGCGGTCTTCTCGATGTCCGCCGGCGTCTCGGGCGGCGCCAGTGCGATGTAGTCTTCCAGCGAGTCGATCATCTTGTCCAGTCGGGCGCGGGCGTTCGGGATATCCGCGTCGATTGCACTGACCAGGCTTTGAACGCCGCCGCGATAGTCCGACTGCAACTTCTCAATCTGCAGGATCCACGAGCGGGTCCGGGCCAGCTTGGACTCGGCCTCGTGCAGTCGCCGTTCCGCGATCGCCAGCGCTTTGCGCTCCTCGACGGCCGAACTGGTTGTCCCGGACAGGGCCCGGTCCAACACCTGCTTCTGCTTGAGGGCCAGCTTGGCCTGAACGGCCCGTTCGCGGCACACACGAACCTGTTCGGTCCAGTACCGCCTGCGGTCCTCGGTCAGCCAGGCCAGGGTCCGTTGGATGTCGGTGGCCACCTCGTCCAGCGCCACCCCCGCCGTGTCGGAAAACGTGGCCATCGAAGCCTTCAGAAGCTTCAGCAGGGCAACGGAATTGATTCTGGCGTACTGGCTCATCGATCGCTCTTAGCGCTGCTGCAGGTAGTCCTCGATGTGGCGGGCCTTCTTCATCAGAAACGATGCGTGCTGCGTCGAGGCTTCGAGAAAGCGGCTCAACGCCTTGACCGTCTGCTCGAACTCCTGTGTGAACCGTCTCTGCTCCTGGTCCATCCAGCTCTTTTCCAGCCCGTGAAGCCGGGTCTGCAACCCGCCCATCAGGGCCTCCAGATCGGAATTGAAGCGGCTCAAATCGCGTGCGAACCGCCGCAACTCGGCCGGGTCAACGTTGGCTTTGGCCATGTTCGCCTCCGTGTCACGGGACCTCTTGTCCCTTCAGAATTCGGCGTCTGCCGGGCGGGCTGATCCGCCTGCGGCGGACACCCTACAACAGTATACCCTATCCCACGGGACCTTGCCACTGGTCGGGGACCATCTGTTTGCAGTCTGGCTCCGGCGGGACTATAATGGGCCGCCATGAGCGATTCACAGGCCGGCCATGCGAGAATCCTGATTGGCGACGACCAGCCCGACGTGCTGCGGGCGTTGCGCCTGCTGCTCAAGCCCGAGGGCTACGACATGGCGGCGGCTGGATCGGCGGCCGAAGTCCTCGATGCCGTTCGCCAACGCGACTTCGATGTGGTTCTGATGGACATGAACTACGTTCGCGGCAGCACCTCCGGACAGGAGGGTCTGGATCTCCTGTTCAAGATCCATCAGATCGATGGCACGTTGCCCGTCGTCGTCATGACGGCCTGGAGCAGCGTCGAGCTGGCGGTTGAGGCCATGCGTCGCGGCGCCAGGGATTTCGTGACCAAGCCCTGGAAGAACGAACGTCTGCTGACGGTCCTGCGGACGCAGATCGAGCTGGGGCGGGCACTGCGAAAAGGGCGGCAGCTCGAACAGGAGAACCTGCTGCTGCGAGACGACGCCAGATCGCTCCTGATCGCCCGGTCGCGGGCGATGCAGCCGGTGCTCGAGGTCATCGCCCGGGTCGGACCGTCCGAGGCCAACGTGCTCATCACCGGCGAGAACGGCGCCGGCAAGGGTGTGGTGGCCCAGGCCCTTCACGCCGCCTCGACGCGAAAGGATGCCACGCTGGTGACCGTCAACAGCGCCAGTATTCCCGAGACGATCTTCGAGAGCGAGCTGTTCGGCCACGTCGCCGGGGCGTTTACCGACGCCAAGGCTGACCGGATCGGACGCTTCAAGCTGGCCGACGGGGGGACCTTGTTTCTCGATGAGATCGCCAGCATCCCGGTCAATCTTCAGTCCAAGCTCCTCCGCGTCCTCGAAAGCGGCCAGTTCGAGCCGGTCGGGTCTTCCAAGACCCTTTGCGTCGATGTTCGGATTCTCTCGGCGACCAATGCCGACATCGACGAAGAGGTGCGCCATGGGCGATTCCGGCAGGACCTGCTGTACCGCCTGCAAACGATTCGCGTCCACGTGCCTCCGCTGCGGGAGCGGCGCGAAGACATTCCGCTGCTGGCGGCGCACTTCCTCCATCGGTACGCGACGCGCTACCGCAAGGAGCTGACCGGCTTCGACGCTGCCTCGATGCAGGCGCTTCTGAACTGCACCTGGCCGGGCAACGTCCGCCAGCTCGATCACACCGTCGAACGGGCGGTTCTGATGGCCCAGGGACCGGTGGTGCGAGCGAGCGATCTGGGCCTCGAAGCGGCGTCCGACAACCGGCTGGCATTCGACGAGATGACGCTGGAGCAAGTCGAGCAACTGCTCGTCAGGAAAGCCCTGTCTCGATTCCAGGGCGACGTCAGCCACGCGGCCGAGTCCCTCGGACTCAGTCGCGGGGCCCTGTACCGGCGCATGGAGAAGCATGGAATCGATTGAGAATCTGAGGTGGGAATCCGGTAGGATGGGCTTTAGCCCATGCTGTATCGGCCGCATGGGCTGAAGCCCATCCTACTTGAAACCACGAATTTATGAGATACGAGCAGCGCATCTTCCTTCTGAGCCTCACCGCCGGGCTGATGGGTTTGGTCCCGGCCGTCATTCTCTTTCTGGTCTCCGACTACAGCGTCGGGACGCAGGTGACGGTGATCGTGCTGCTCGTGCTCGTCGCGCTGGGCATCGCTTCCAGCATCGCAGGCAGGGTCGCCTTTCCGCTTCGGACCCTGTCCAACCTCATCGGGGCCCTGAGGGA
>Ga0209612_1003124_pt1 | contig 11201 bp, 7 predicted proteins | sample BioC12SIPDNA_FD_185746 | JGI IMG/M metagenome (GOLD analysis project Ga0209612, IMG submission 185746) | Anaerobic biogas reactor microbial communites from Washington, USA - Biogas_R1_B C12 SIP DNA (SPAdes) (version 2) | ecosystem: Engineered > Bioreactor > Anaerobic > Unclassified | place...
GCGTCCGTCTGGCTTGAGGCCTGCGCGGGCTGCCATATGTCCTTTCTCGACATCGACGAACGGATAGTGGATCTCCTCGGCAAGGTGGAGCTCACCGCCACGCCCATCACCGACATCAAGACCTTCCCCGAGGTCGAGGTGGGGGTCATCGAGGGCGCCCTCGGCAACGAGGAGGAGCTTCATCTTGCGAAGGAGCTGAGGGAGCGGTGCAAGATCCTCATTGCCTGGGGAGACTGCGCCGTCTTCGGCGGAATTAACTGCATGCGGAATTTTCTGCCTGCCGGGCAGGTGCTGAAGGAAGGATACGTGGACACCGTCAGCACGGTGAACCCCGACGGCGTGCTTCCCCGGCAGGATCTTCCGGCGCTTCTGCCCCAGGCGATCCCCGTGGACCGGGCCGTGAAGGTGGACGTTTACGTCCCCGGATGCCCCCCCGACGCGGACACCATCTATTACGTCTTCAGCGAGATACTGGAGGGGCGGATTCCCACCGTTCCCACGGATATCATGCGCTACGACTAGCGGAGGAAACGAGTCATGGAGAACACGAAGAAAAACACCATTGTGGTGAATCCCGTCACCCGCATCGAAGGCCACGGAAAGATCACCGTGGACCTGACGGACGACGGCGCCGTCGACAGGGTTCGCTTCCACGTGACCCAGTACCGGGGGTTCGAGGTCTTCTCGAAGGGGCGGGATTTCCGGGAAATGCCGGTGATCACCCCCCGCATCTGCGGGATCTGCCCCGTGAGCCACCATCTCGCCTCCGCCAAGGCATGCGACGCCATCCTCGGCGTGACCCTCACGCCCACGGCGGCGAAGCTGCGGGAAGTCATGCACATGGGGCAGTTCATCCAGTCCCATGCCCTCTCCTTCTTCCACCTGTCGAGCCCGGACCTGCTCTTCGGGTTCGACGCCGACCCCGCCATCCGGAACGTGGCCGGGCTGGCCCGGGAATACCCCGATCTTGCCGTGGCCGGCATCGGCATGAGGAAGTACGGCCAGGAGATCATCAAGACTCTTGGCGGCAAGAAGGTCCACCCGTGGCACAGCATTCCCGGAGGGGTGAACCGCAGCCTCCGGGCGGAGGAGAAGGATGGCATGATCGCCGCCCTGCCGAAGCTCAAGGACGACCTCCGGAAGGCCCTCGACCTGGTGAAGAACTACCTGGCGGAGAACGCGGAACTGGCCGCCCGGTTCGCCACCCTCGAGACGTCCTACCTGGGCCTCGTGAAGGACGGGAACCTGGAGCTTTACGACGGGCGCATCCGTCTTAAGAGCCCCAGGGGACGGATCACCGACGAGTTCGACGACAGCGAGTACTGCGCCCACATCGGGGAGCACGTGGAGGAGTGGAGCTACCTGAAGTTCCCCTTCTACCGGCCCCTGGGCTTCCCCCACGGATCCTACCGCGTGGGGCCCCTGGGACGGATCAACGCCTGCGACGACATATCCACCCCGGAGGCATCGGCGGAGCTGGCTGCCTTCAGGAAGTCCACCGGTGACGGCATGGTCCACTACACCCTCTACTACCACTACGCCAGGCTCATCGAGATCCTCTACGCCATGGAGCGGCTCGAGGAGCTCCTGCACGACCCGGACGTCCTCGGCAGCGACCTCAGGATCACAGGGAACGTCACGAACCGCGAGGGTGTCGGCGTGGTGGAGGCCCCCAGGGGAACCCTCATACACCACTACGAGGTGGACGGCAAGGGTGCCATCGAGCGGGCGAATCTCATTGTGGCCACGGGGCACAACAACTACGCCATGAACCGGGGCGTGGAACAGGTGGCCAGGGACTACATCACCGGCCCCGACGTGAAGGAGGGGGCACTGAACCGCATGGAGCACGTGATCCGCTGCTATGACCCGTGCCTTTCCTGCTCCACCCACGCCGTCGGAAAGATGCCCCTGAAGCTCGAGGTGCGGAACAGCCTCGGCGACGTGGTGAGGACGGTCACCAAGGAGTGAAGGTCCTCGTCTGCGGCTACGGCAACCCCTTCCGCACCGACGACGGGGTGGGGCATCTTCTCGCCCCGGCCGTGGCTGAACTTTTCGCCTCCCGCGGAGGGGAGGCGGACGTCAGGCTGGAGCACCAGCTCCTGCCCGAGATGGCGGAAGAGTTCGGGGGATATGACCTTCTGGTCTTCGCCGACGCGCGGGTGCCCGGTACCGGGAGCGGAAACGGATACGACATCCGGGAGATTTCTCCCGACCCCGCCCTCGAGGGACTCAACATCCACTCGGTAGGCCCGGAGTGGATTCTCGCCCTCGCCGCGAGAATATGGGGAAAAGTGCCCCCGTCGCTGCTCGTCAGCGTGGAGGGGGAATCCTTCGATTTTGGCGAAGGCCTGACAGAGGCATGCAGGAGACGGATGGACGGTGCCCTCGCCGCTTTCGAAGAATGGCTGAGAGACAAAACTTTGCAATAGCAGGCAGCGCAGAGCCCCCGGCGGAAGCCGGGGGCTTTGTTCTGCGGAAAGATGAGTCCATTGGCGGCCGAATAACCGTATAATGGACGAAAAATGAAGTCCTGCCGGACAATGGGGGGAACCGGCAGACGGTACGAAAGGCGGCGAAGGACATGGAGAGAGCGGGGAAGAGATTTGCGGCGGTCCTGATTCTGGCGGCGGGATTGTGGGGAGCGCCGCTGAAACCGGCTTCCGCGGACGGCGGAGGCATGGGCCTTATGGAGGAAATAGAGTCCCGGATCGGCCACGTCAACGGCCTTCCCGCCGGAGAGCGGCTTGGCGCAAGGGGAACGGATGAAAAAGGAGCGGTGCCGGGAGGTGGGAAAATGTCGCCCCGGGAGGAGTTTTTCGCTTCCCTGGGGCTCGACAAGGTTTCCCTCAGCGGGGAGGACCTCCGGGAGATCAATGAATACCGGGAGGGCATGAAAAAGGCGGGGCTCGGAGCCGAACAGATCGAGGAGGCTGTAAAGGGGATTGAACGGGCGAAGAAGATGAGCGCCCTTGGCCCGGCGGCCATGATGCAGGCCGGCATGACCGCCGCGAAGAAGCAGGATTCGAAGAAGGAAACCAGGGAAATGGGTGCCGTGGGCGACGCGCCGCTGCCGCCTGCGGCGGAAGGATACAACGCTGCGGACGAAGGGGAAAAAGCCCGGTGGGCCCTCGGCCTGGCGGACCATATGGCCGTGGCCTCCTTCTACGACATCGCCGACGCGGGCATGATCAGGGCGGCAGGGCTTGCCGTCTCCGCCTACCCCCACCCCCTGCTCCTGAACAACTACGCCGGGATGATCGGGGAGATTGCACCCGACGACGCTCTCTTCTTCTACTTTTCCGCCCTCGCCCTGGAGCCCCGGAACCCCGTCATCCTGACCAACATCGCCATGTCCTTCCTTGACCGGAACGATTTCGGTGCGGCCCGGAACTATGCGGCCCAGGCCCTGTCTGAGAATCCCGAGTTCGGCCCGGCCTTCCAGGTGCTCACCATCTGCCATCTTCGGGACGGAAACAGCGTCCTTGCCGCCGAGACGCTCATGAAGTCGGCCAGGGACTGTTTCGACAGCCTGTCCATGCGTCTCTTCGATGATTACCTGGAGGAGGTAGGCAATCTCGACGTGACCATAGGGGAAAAATATCCCCTGGCGGAGGAACAGCTGGAGATTCTGTACCAGATCGCGAAGAAGTACGGCGACCCGGAGCGGGAGAACGGGGGTGCCGACACCCCTGGAGCCCAGATTCGGATCAACCCCTTTCCGGCCTTCGGAAGTGCGGACCACTACCTGAATTCCGAGGAATTTTTTCTCGGTGACGTCCAGCGGAGAACGGCAAAACTCACGAAACTGTCCATGGAACTGGGCCACCTCGAAAAGGCGGTCTTCGGGAAAACGGGGGACAGGGGAGCCCTGCCCGTGATGAAGAACATGCGCCAGTACTATGCCTACCTGGTGCTGGAATCGTTCTACCACTTCAAAATGAGGGAGCTCAACTGGAAACTCCAGGAGGAGGACCCCACGGACGACCTCCTGGAGGAATACGTGGACGCCTATATGACACAGTGCATGTCCTTCCGTAAACAGGAGCACGATTTCCACGAGGCTTTTCTGAAGCAGCCGAAGGGAACCCCGGAAGAGGAGGCGGAATGGTGCCGGAAGGGGATCCGCTTCTACTCGGCGTGCCTCGACCACCAGAAGATGCTGCTGGACATCACACGCCGGTATACCCTGGAGTACCTGAAAATCCCCAAGAGCAAGTATGACGAACGGAAAACCATCGTCGAGGAGTTCTGGCTGAAGGCGGGGGGGCTGCTGAAATACATGACGGACGGGAATGTGTACGATCTCGCGAACAGGCGGCGGGAGATGTTCGCCGTGGACTGGATGGATATCTGGCCCACAGCGGGCTTTTTCGTCCCCAACATGATGGGGCATTCCAGGATCAGGGAGACGGACGAAACCGGGCTGGCGATTTCGTCGCCTTTCCTGTGTTCCATTTCTCCTGTTGCCTTGCACGGTCTTCTCTCCGGCATCGAGCGATGCGAAGAGGAGATCGCGAAACTGAGCAAGAATCTGAACCGGCTGAACCCGCCCCCGAAGATCCTTCCGAAGTACGCCTTCGACGTTGACCCGGTGGAGATCGAACGGACGGCCCTCCCTCTGTTCAGGGAAGCGGGGGACCTGCCCCTCATCGGCTTCGAGGGGACCCTGCCCTTCTCGGACAAGCACACGGCCTACACCGACGGCTCGAAGAGCACCTGGGTCATCACCGGGGAAGGGGGCGCGAGGGGCTCGGTCTACGACGACACCTCCGGGACCATGACCACCTTCAGCGCCGCGTCGAAGCCCGCCGGGTCGATGTCGGTCTTCGATGTGGGAGCGAAGCTGACGGACGTGAAGGATCTGGGGGACCGGCTGGACAAGGCCACAGAATTCGTCCGGGAAAAGGTCTTCAGGCACAAGAGCGGGAAGGAAAGCGAAGGGTCCGGTCCCTTCGGAGGCCCCTTTCAGGCGGCGGACATGCTGAAGAAGGGGCAGGAGACCATCGGCTTCCTCCAGGCGGCGGCGAATGTCAAGGGCGCCGGTTCGAGGATGTACGGAGAATATGTCACCCGTGACAGGGACCATAGGGTGATCGACCACGGCCTGGTCTACATCCGCCAGGTGGGCGGGGCGCTGCCCATTGAAAACTCCCCGGAGCTGGGGAGGGAGGTTCTGGTGATGAAGTCCCGGATCACGGGGGTCTCCACGAAGCAGGAGTTCACCCAGTACAAGTTCAAGTTCGCCACGGTCAGGACACGGTGAACGGCATGGAAAGAACGGGGCGGATGTTTTTCCTGTCGGCTGTTCTGGCGGCTGTGTTGTGGGTGAAACCCTTTTGTCCGGCCTCGGCGGATGGCGGGGGGATGAGCCTTCCGGAGGAAATCGGGGCGCGGATCGGCCATGTCAACGGCCTTCCCGCCGGAGAACGGCTCAGCATCCCTGAAGAAGTCTTCGATTCTTCGGGGCTGGATAAGGTTGTGCTTGGAGAGGATGACCTCCGGGAGATCGAAGAATACCGGGAAACCATGAAAAAGGCAGGCTTCGGCCCGGAGCAGATCGAGGAAGCCGTGAAGGGATTCGAGCTTGCGAAGAAGATGAACACCATGTCTCCCGGGTCCATTATGAAGACCGGTCTCGATGCCGCCGGGAAACGGGAGGAAAAACCAGTCGGAGGTCCGACTGTAGGCGACGCGCCGCTGCCGCCGGCGGCGGAAGGATACAACGCAGGGGACGAACAGGAAAAAGCCCGGTGGGCCCTCTGCCTGGCGGACTCCATGGCCGTCGCCTCTTTCTACGACATCGCCGACGCGGGCATGATCAGGGCGGCGGGGCTCGCCGTCTCCACCTACCCCCATCCCCTGCTCCTCAACAACTACGCCGGGATGGTCAGGGAGGTTTCACCCGATGATGCGCTCTTTTTCTACTTTTCCGCTCTCGCCCTGGAGCCCCGGAACCCCGTCATCCTGACCAATATCGCCATGTCCTTCCTCGATCGTGAGGACTTCGGGGCGGCACGGAACTACGCGACCCAGGCCCTGTCGGAGAATCCCGAGTTCGGCCCCGCCTTCCAGGTGCTTACCATCTGCCATCTTCGGGACGGAAACAGCGTTCTCGCCGCCGAGACGCTCATGAAGTCGGCGAGGGACTGTTTCGACGACCTGTCCATCCGGCTGTTCGACGATTACCTGAGGGAAGTGGGGGATCTCGACGTGACCATAGAGGAAGAATACCCTCTGCCGGAGGAGCAGCTGGAGATCCTGTACGAGATCGCGAAGAAGTACGGGGACCCGGAGCGGGAGAACGGAGGCGCCGATACTCCGGGATCCCAGATCCGGATCAACCCCTTCCCTGTTTTCGGGAGCGCCGACCACTACCTGAATTCTGAGGATTTCCTCCTGGAGGAGGCCGAGCGGAGAAGGGTGCGGCTCTGGAAGATATACACCGAGCTTCCCCGGCTCGAAGATGCCGTCTTCTGGAAGCGGGGAAGCCGCGGAGCCCTGCCGGTGATGAAGAACATGCGCCAGTACTACGCCTACCTGGTGCTGGAATCGTACTACCGCTTCAAAATGGAGAAACTCAACTGGAAACTCCAGGAGGAGGACCCCACGGACGACCTGGTGGAAGAATACGTTCAGGCCTACATGAACCGGTGCATTCCCTTCAGGAAGCAGGAGCAAGATCTCGGAATGGCTTTTGCACATCAGCCGCGGAGAACTCCCCAGGAGACTGCGGAGTGGTACCGGAAGGGGATCCGCTTCTATTCTGCGTGTCTCGACCACCAGAAAATCCTCCTGGACATCACCCGGCGGTATACCGTCGAATACCTGAAGATCCCCAAGCGCAAGTATGATGAACGGAAAACCATGGTGGAGGAGTTCTGGCTGAAGGCGGGCGGCCTGATGAAGTACATGACGGACGGGAATGTGTACAACCTTGCTGACAAGAGGCGGGAGATGTTTGCCGTGGACTGGATGGATATCTGGCCCACAGCGGGGTACCCTGTCCCCAACGCGGGAGATTCCGTGTTCGTCAGGGCCGTGGACGAAGCTCCCCTGGGCATGTCGTCGCCTTACCTGTGCTCTATCTCCCCTCCTGCCCTCCAGGGAGCCCTTGAGAACATGCAGCGGTACCAGGAAGAGCTGGCGAAACTGAGCAAAGGGCTCAACCGGCTGAACCCGCCCCCGAAGGTCCTGCCGAAATATGCCTTTGACGCTGACCCCGTGGAGATCGAACGAACGGCCCTTCCTCTGTTCAAGGAACCGGGGGATCTGCCCCTCATCGGCTTCGAGGGGACCCTGCCCTTCTCCGACAAGCACACGGCCTACACCGACGGGGGGAAAAGCACCTGGATCATCACCGGGGAAAGCGGTGCGAGGGGGTCGGTCTACGACGACACCTCAGGGACCATGACCACCTTCAGCGCCGCGTCGAAGCCCGGCGGGTCGACGTCGGTCTTCGACGTGGGGGCGAAGCTCACGGACGTGAAGGATCTGGGGGACCGGCTGGACAAGGCCACTGAATTCGTCCGGGAAAAGGTTTTCAAACAAAAAGGGGGGAAGCAGAGCGAAGGGTCCGGTCCCTTCGGAGGGCCCTTTCAGGCTGCGGACATGATGAAGAAGGGGCAGGAGACCATCGGTTTCCTCCAGGCGGCGGCGAACGTCAGGGGTTCCGGGTCGAAGATGTACGGCGAATACGTCACCCGTGACAGAGATCACCGGGTCATCGACCACGGCCTGGTCTACATCCGCCAGGTGGGAGGTGCGCTGCCCATTGAAAACTCCCCGGAGCTTGGAAGGGAGGTTCTGGTGATGAAGTCCCGGATCACGGGAGTCTCCACGAAGCAGGAGTTCACCCAGTACAAGTTCAAATTCGCCACGGTCAGGACCAGGTAAGCTGCGGGGGAAGAACGCGTTTCCAAGGGTGATTTACATTATTCTGATTCTTCCATATACTCAAACCCGGATATTCGCGGAGAAGGGGTCTTCTGAGCTCCCGGCACCCGGGGGCCTGCCGGAGGGAAAGAGAGGTGACCGAAATGGCCATGCCGGGAGTCCGGAGGATCGTGGCGCTTGTTGTTGCGGTCTTTCTGCTGTCGGGGGTTGCTCCTCTTCAGTCGGAGGGGGCGGCGTGGTTTGTGACCCAGAACGGCGCGGGAACGAAGCACGGAGGCTCGTGGAACAACGCCATGGGGGAGAGCGAGTTCGTCCAGACGTTACAGCTTGTTCAGCCGGCGGGAACGGAATTCTGGATCGCCAAGGGGACGTACCGGCCCACCGTGGACCCAAACAACAGGGACGCCACGTTCATCCTGAAGAACGGGGTGGCCCTGTACGGCGGCTTCGCCGGAAACGAAACCCAGCGGAAGGAGCGGGACTGGAACGCCAACCCAACCTATCTTTCCGGGGAGATCCAGAACGACGGGTCTATCTTGAACAACAGTCTGCACGTGGTGTTCGCCGAGATAGGCACGGACGGGACGGCCGTCCTGGACGGCTTCGTGATCACGGGAGGGAACGCCGACGGAGGAGCCCTTCAGGATACCCACGGCGGCGGGATGATCAATTTCGGCGACACCAGAATCGCCAACTGCACCTTCCTGGGGAACCGGGCCCGGCTGGGGGGAGGGCTGTTCAACCAGGGCAGCGCCTCCGTAGTGACGGGATGCACTTTTCTTCAGAACACGGCCAGAGAGGACGGCGGCGGCATGTACAACACCGCCGGAAATCTTTCTATTGCAGGATGCACCTTTTACGGCAACATCGCCTATTCTTTGGGGGGAGGAATGAAGAACCAGGGGAGCAATCCCGTGGTGGAGTCCTCCACGTTCAGAGAGAATATGGCCTTCTTTGGAGGCGGCGGCATGAGCAACGAGGAGTGCGGCGCCGTGGCGGTGAACTGCACGTTCTACAACAACCGGGCGGGAGTTATCGGCGGGGGGATGCACTCCCGGGACGGTTCCCCCCGGCTGACAAACTGCACCTTCTACAAAAACACGTCGGACCTCGTCGGCGGGGACCTCGGCAACCTCGGGACGAGCAGCCCCAAAATAAAGAACACCATCTTCTGGGGCGCCTCCATCGGGGTCATCCACGACCATCCCACGGCATCGCCCGTGCTGTCCTTCTGCGTCGTGCAGGGGGGGTATGCCGGCGGAACCTCCATCATCACGGCGGACCCGAAACTTGCCGATCTTGCCGACAACGGGGGCCGGACCTTCACCTGCGCCCTTCTCGCGGGCAGTTCGGCCATAGACGCAGGCACCTCCGACAATGCCCCAGCGCAGGACCAGCGGGGCACGGCCCGCCCCCAGGGTTCGGGAGTCGACATCGGGGCCTATGAATCCTCCTTTTCGGCCCCCCCGTCACCTCTTTCGTCCTCGGGGGGCGGATGCTCGGCTGCCGGGGGGTCCATGCCGATCGGCCTTCTGCTGTTGCTGCCGCTCCTGCTTCTGAGACGCCCATAGGCTGAAAGGGAAGACGACGGTTAATGATGAAAATCGAGAGGGAGGTGCGGGCACCTCCCTCTCTTGTATGCAGCGCTTTCCCTGTCTGGTTGCGTTGTTCTGCTCCCCTTCGGTTACGGCTCTGCAGAAGTCCCCAGGAAGAGGGCCGGGTCCACCGTTTTTCCATTCCGGAGCAGGTGGAAGGTCAACCCCGGCCCGGTACCCTCCCCCACAAGCCCGATCTTCGTCTCCGATGTCACGGACTGCCCCGGTTTCACATAGAAGGTCCCCAGGCCGCCGCAGAAAGTGGCGAATTCGTCGCCGTGGCGGATGAAGACGGCGTTGCCGTACTCCTTCATCCAGCCGCTGTGGAGGACCGTCCCCGGAGCGGGGGCATAGACCGCCGTTCCTGGAGAAGCCGGCTCGAAGAGCCCGGCTCCCCTGGCTGTCCTGTTCCCGGCAGCGCTTCCTGCCCGAAGGGGCCATCTTGCCTGAAAGGAAGGTGCCGTCGCTGTCGGAGGAAGGACCTCTTTCTCCTCGGGGGCTGCCGGTTCATCGGCGGCTCCCGCTTTCCGCGGAAGGGCCAGGACGTCCCCGATCCGGATTATGGAGCTTTCAGTCAGGCTGTTGGCTTCCAGCAGGTCGGCAAGGGGAATGCCCGAATTTTTCGCGATCCGGTAGGGTGTATCCCCGGCCTTTACCGTATATGAATGCCCTTCAATCTTTCCGTTCCCGGCCGGCGATTCGCTCCCTCCAGTCTGCAAAGGAGAGGACGGTACTTCGGTCCGTTCCGCAGGCGTCGGAGGGACCGGAGTCAGGGGAGCGAGAAATGCTTCCGAATACCGGGGTTTAGGCCATCCCCCGAGGCCTCTCCGCTTTGCCTCGTAGAGGGTGGAGAGCACGTGCTCCGGCGAGCCGGGAATAAGCATGACCGTTCCGGCGGGAGGCAGTTTTTCCTCCCCGGCCAGTCCGTTGGCCGATGCGATGTCCCCCGGTGAAGCACCGTACCGGCCCGCGATTGCCGCAAGGGTTTCACCGGCCGCTACAGTATGGACGGAAAAGGGCTGTTCCGCGACCCCGGTTCCGGGAGCGGACAGCAGGATCAGGACGAGAAGAAAGAGTTTCATGCTGTTTCCTCCGTGTTTTTTTCCCATTATAGCTTCCCGGAAGAGGGTACGGGTATAATGTTCCCGACGGATCGTGGTTTTTCCGGTGCACAGCCGGGAAACGATGAGAGGAACGAAAGGGGAGAATGACATGAGCGTTGCGCTTTCAGCGGCTGACCTGTTCAGTGCGGCCATCCTCCTGGAGGAGAAGGGAGCCCGGTTCTATTCCGAAGCGGCCGCCAGGTTTTCAGGGGAAGGGAAAAAACTGCTCTCGGGGCTGGCGTCCATGGAACGCGTTCATGCCGGGCGCTTCCGGAAGGTCCTGGAAGGGCTGCCCCAGGCGGGGGAGATGACGGAGGAAAAAGAATCCTATCTCCGGATGCTGACCGGGGACCGCATCTTCACCCCGGAGGCGGAGATGGAGAAACGGGATGCCTACGGCGACATTCTTGAAAAGGCCATCACCGTGGAAAAGAACTCCGTCTTTTTTTATACGGCAGTGAAGGATTCCCTGGCGCAGTCAATGGACGGCACGGCGGTGGATCTCCTGATCAGGGAGGAGATCGGCCATTTCCAGTCCCTCACAGACGCACTCCAGAGGTGGCTGGAGCGGAAGGGAGAGGCCTAGCCCGTGGCGTCGTTCTCCTTT
>Ga0209612_1003126_pt1 | contig 11194 bp, 7 predicted proteins | sample BioC12SIPDNA_FD_185746 | JGI IMG/M metagenome (GOLD analysis project Ga0209612, IMG submission 185746) | Anaerobic biogas reactor microbial communites from Washington, USA - Biogas_R1_B C12 SIP DNA (SPAdes) (version 2) | ecosystem: Engineered > Bioreactor > Anaerobic > Unclassified | place...
AACACGCTCGTAAGCGAAAAGATAAAGAGCTTTGAAGTCCAGAATTTTGCCCCCATGGGGGCACCCCCAGGAAACATTAGTTAATGGAAAAGATGTGATAACAGAAGGAAAGATTTATTTGTCGTCAAGAGAAATTATAGTTGACGCTGGACATACCCGATGGCCTTGCCCATCGGACTTTTCGGCAGCACCTGATCCTTGTATTCCATCAGCGCCGCCCAGATCTCCTCGAAGATCGGCAACGCCTCGGCTTGTCGAGCAGCCAACAATTGCTCATCGGTGTACTGTTCGTCCTTGGCCCTTTTTTCAATCGCATACAACCGGCCCCATAGCACCAGCATCCGGGCCGCCCGAACCGGATCGCTGTCCAGCGCATACTCAAACTTCCGTCGGGCATGCGCATTGCATCCTGCTTCCGTCGCCTTAGAGGCACGGAACAGCTCATCGTATCCGCTGTAGGCATCGGCATGAACTTTCCCTGTATAGTCTTTGCCGATGAACTGAATCGGGCCTTCACGAGAGCGGGTCGGTGTAAAGTCAAAGACCACATTGCCCCGTTTATCCAGATACACCCATAAATACCCGTTATAGGTACTGCCTTTTCGGTTTTTGCTCTTGATCGGGATCCGGGTATCATCCGTGTGAATCACCGGCGACTGACGAATCAATTCATGCATCCGATCCACCAGCGGCTCCAATAAATCGGCGCTGACGCCCACCCAATCACACATATTCGAGACCGTAATCTCCACCCCATGCCGTTTGAAGATACCTTCCAGACGGTTCAAGGGGTTGTGGTCCGCGAACTTACTCGTAATAATATGCGCCAGCACGCTTTCGCCCGGCACGCCCTTGTCAATGACCATCGGCGGTAATGCGCCAATCACGATATTAGTGTCACAGGTCTTACAGCCGTATTTGGGCCGCACATACCGTTTGACGTAAAATGAGGCCGGACTGTATTCGAGCTTTTCGGTCACTTCCTCGCCGATCTTGTCTTTGTCATTATGGCATTCGGCACAGATCTTCTCCTCTGGTTCCGGCTCAATCACGATTGTTTCCCGCGGTAACGACGACGGCAACGGCCGGCGGCCATTGTGAGTGGCATTCGGACGGGATTTCTTTGGGGGAAGGGATGTCTTTTGCTCCTGTTGTTGCTGTTCTATCCTGGCCTGAACCTCATTATACAGATGCTCAAACAGCAGCCGCTGATTCGGATCGAGCTTTTCACTTCGTTGGCCGAACGAGAACGTATAATATCTTTCGCACTTTGAGAAGTAGATAAAAAGAGTCCTTTCTTTGGTCGATGGTAAATGAGCGATTAAAAACCATACCCATCAAAGAAAGGACAGAGCGATGCAGAACAGTGATTCGGCACAATCGGACAGAGACTTGAGGAATGTGATTAAAATTAATGAGGCTCAGATTCAGGATCATCTCGGTGAGATGGTGCGTTCAACGGTCGAAGAGACGCTCAATGCGATGCTGGACGCGGAGGCAGACCATCTTTGCGGGGCGAAGCGGTATGAGCGAAATGCCGGCCGCACCAATGGCCGGGCCGGTTACTACGGGCGGAACTTTCATACCAAGGCCGGCGAGGTCGAACTGAAGATTCCCAAACTCCGTTATGCCAAGTTTGAAACGGCCATTATCGAACGGTATAAACGCCGTGAGTCCTCGGTCGAAGAAGCCTTAATGGAGATGTATCTGGCGGGTGTCTCGGTCCGCCGCGTGGAAGATGTGACCGAAGCTCTCTGGGGCATCAAAGTCAGTGCCGGAACCGTCAGCGATCTGAATCAAAAGATGTACGAGCGGATCGAGGCGTGGCGCAATGAGCCGATCACAGGGACGTATCCCTACGTCTATCTGGACGGGATCAGCTTGAAACGCACCTGGGGCGGCGAAGTCCGCAATGTGGCGATTCTGGTGGCGGTGGGTGTCGGTGAAGACGGCTATCGGGATATGCTGGGCATTGCCGAGGGGTGCAAGGAAGATAAAGCCGGCTGGGGCAGCTTTATGGCCTATCTGAAAAAGCGGGGGCTGACGTGTCCGGAGCTGTTTATTTCGGATAAATGCATCGGGCTGATCGAGTCGCTGGCCGAGTATTACCCGGAGGCGAAATGGCAGCGGTGTACGGTGCATTGGTACCGCAATGTATTGAGCGTGGTGCCGCGCGGCAAGATGAAAGAGGTGGCGGCCATGCTGAAGGCCATTCATGCCCAGGAAGATAAACAGGCTGCCCAGGACAAGGCGCAGGCCGTGGCTGAGAAACTGGAAGACATGAAGCTTTCCAAGGCTGCCGAGAAGGTTCGGGAAGGAATCGACGAGACGCTGAGCTATCATGGTTTCCCGCGTGAACACCACCGGCACATCTACACGAATAATCCGCTGGAGGCGATCAATAAGCAGATTCGCCGGCGGACGCGGGTGGTCGGGGCCTTCCCGGACGGGCATAGTGCCCTAATGCTGGCGGCGGCGCGCCTGCGGCATATCGCCGGCACCCAATGGGGCGTGAAGCGATATATGAATATGGATCGACTGAAAGAATTCAAACGTGAACAGTTAGCCATCGTGGAGGGCCTATCCGGATAGACCGATAAAAAATCGACCCCCATGGGGGTCATAGGAAACAGATTAACCAAGACTATTGAAAGAACTATAATAAAAAGTGCGAAAGATTATTGACACTACCGGCCGAACAACTGACGCTTCAGGTAATACAACTGTCCCTGAAGGTCATCAATCTGTCCCAGTAGCGTCAGCACCATCTGCTGTAATGTGCTTACATCTGTGGGTAACTGTTCAGTTGACGAGGTCGCTGTTATGTGTTGTTTTTCTGCTGTCATCGAAAAAGAAATCCATGCAATATCATCATCCTTAACGATAAGCTCAGCATAATAAAAGTGGCAACAATGTCAAGAAGAAAATTCGAAAAAAGTGAACTATTCTTAAGCGAGAGGGCTTATCCTTGGCGTTTGCGCTGATAGCGTTTGCGCTGCCGCGACTTGAACAAGTCAATCCCTTCCAGTACCCAGGTCAGTTTGGCGATGTCGATCTCCAAGGAAGCGGTGCCCGGTGAGGCATTGAGCTTTTCAAACGTCCCTTCTTCGAGGGCCTTATACCAAAGCACAAATCCCGTCCTGTCCCAGAACAGAATCTTGCATTTGTCGCCGCTCCTGTTGAAGAAGACAAATAAATGGCCGCTAAACGGATCGGCACGCATGAAACTCTCGGCCAGCATGGACAGCTTACGAAAGCCGCACCGCATGTCCGTCGGCTGGGTATAGACGAATATCTTGACCGCAGATGGCAGCGTCAGCATAATCCGGCCTCGCCCAGCGCCGACAGCACCGCTGTCAAGGTCGGCTGGTCCACACCACCAGGAATCCGCAAGGTATGACCGGATGACAGGACAAACTCCATCACCGGAGCAGACGCAGTCGGCTGCGACACCTGAATAAACGGCTCCCGTGAACAATCCATGCTGTGATCCGGTTTCGCGTCAGCCGGTATTGCCAAGCGTTTACGCCAACTATAAAAGGACGGCTCCGACAACCCTTCCTGCTTACAGAACTGCCGCACCGACAATCCACTGACCTGCCACGCCTCAACGGCCATCTGCCAAAACTGCCGCCGATCTGTCTCTGTATTCGAATCCTTGCTCATGATCATCTCCCAATCAAATCATGAGCCGCATTATTAACTTTTCAATCAACCCCGCAAGGTGTCGTTGGCCGAGCGCTTACTTTTATAGAGCGTTTCTTTAAAAACAGAGACGTTGCACAACCGTTCTGACATTGTGCGCATCTGATGGGTAAAATCATATCTTTCGTTGACATTTCCGCGAAATCTCGCGTCACACACCACGCAAATTCGTCACTGCAACCGTTATATTCTGCCCATTTTAACGGCCAATGAATCGATGAGCCATTACACCCCTGGGATACCAACGGATGTAGTTCTCGAAAACCTCCACAGCTTTTGCATATTCACCCGTCGCATGGGCATACATGACACCGAGATCAAACGTTGACCTGGAACCATAATACTCATCGTTGTATAATTCCCGCTGCTTGAGAAACCAATACTCGGCCTGCTCATAATTGCCTTGTTCAAGATAAAGCAATCCCAATTCATTCGGAACACGATATGCCAGGGCGCATTGGGGATACTGGTTCATCACGATAAGGTAATATTCCAGTTGCGTGGTCTCATCATTAAGTTTTCTTGCACAATGGGCAATCATATAGACACAATCACCGGCATGAGAAGTGCCCGTTTCATGTTCAATAATTTTGAGTGCAACCTTTATTGCATATTCGTATTTATAAGCCGCAAAGAAATCCTCGGCTAACCCGGTCAACTCATTATACAAGCCAGGAACGTCGCCGTAATCCGTCACCAAGATGTTTAAAATCTCATTGACATCGAGGATATTGAAATCACTCTCAATATTCAGATTGTTTGACATGCTGTTTAGATCAATTACATTTATCAGCTCATTTGGATCAATGATATTATCTGTCAACCTCACTGACGCTTTGGCAATTCCAATATAAGCCCTTAAGTCATCTCTTTGCGAGCTTTCCGCCGCCAAGGTCTTTCGGTACATATTAGTTGCTTTGGCAAATTCTTTTTGGTTGCGATAGGTCTCGCCGAGGTCGTTGACAACGCCGGCATAATCGGGGCGGCTCTGGTAATCGCGTTCCAGCAAATCCACCAGTATATCCGCCTCATCCAGCGATCCTTTTTGAATAACGGCCTTCGTCAGGCCGGCATGAAAGCGAATCGCCCGGTCATGCTCGGGGTGGGTCTCCAGCAGTCCGGCATAGACTTCAATGGCCCAGTCGGCTTCTTTGCGGCCAGCAAAATCCGCCGCCAGATGCTGGGCCTGTTCCACAAATTTCGGATGCTCCGCGTAATCCGCAAAGAAGACGTCCAGTTCCCGACCGACAGCGTCCTGATCCCCCATGTCCAGGTAGGTCTGAATCACTGACCGCTGCACGCCCGGGGCACGGTCATGGCCGGGATACTGCTGCTTCAAGTCCGCGTAAATCTGTAATGCGGTTGAGTAATCTTTCTGTTTCGTAAACTCACTGCCCAATTCATGCATCCGGCTGACATAGTTGGCATCATTCTCGAATGCCTTCATCGAAACCAGGGCCGAGCGGGCTGTCTCAACCTGTCCCGATGCAAGCTGAGCCCGAATCGCAGAGTCCATGTAGGTCATGGCATTATCAGCGTCTGGATGCTGGTCGATATACCACAGCGCTAATTCAGCCGCTTTCTGATGATACCCTTTGTCTTTGCAGACATTGGCTATCGTGTTCAGATGCTCCTCCAGCCGCTTATCCGAACGGTACTGCTCGATAAATTGTGCCAGTGTTTCCTCGGCTTTTGGAAGCTGGTCGCATTTAATGTACCCGGTGATGATATCCCTCAGGGTGTCCATCGCCAGGGGATGATCCGGAAATTCCCTGAGGATTCGTTCGCATAGAGCGAAATGCTCGGGGTAATGTTTCTCTTCCCAATACAATGTCTTGATCTGGCGGGCATACTCGACAAATCGATCCGCCAAATGATCATGCGACCAGAACTCCTCCAGCTTTTCCGCGGCCTTGTCAAGGTCCTTATTATAGATATACCCTCGAACGATGTCGGCCCGCGTTACTACCGCCAGCGGATGGTCGGGAAAATCCCTGATAATCCTGTCGCACAGGGCGTAATGGGGCGCATATTGCTTCTTTTCCCAATAGAGGTCCTTAATCTGACGGGCATAGTCAAGAAATTTTTCATTCGATTGGCCATACGCCCAGAATTCATCCAGTTTTTCAGCCGCTTTATCTATATTCTCGTTATAAATATACCCCCTGACCACGTCAGCCCGCGTCGCTGCGGCCAGCGGATGGTCGGGAAAATCCCTGATAATCCTGTCGCACAGAGCGTAATGGGCCGAATATTGCTTCTTTTCCCATAAGAGGTCCTTAATCTGCCGGGCATAATCAAGAAATTTCTCATCCGATTGCCCATACGCCCAGAATTCATCCAGTTTTTCAGCCGCTTTATCTATATCCTCGTTATAAATGTACCCCCGCACGACGTCAACACATGTCGCTACGGCCAGCGGATGGCCGGGAAAATCCCTGATAATCCTGTCACAGAGAGCGTAATGGGCCGAATATTCCTTCTTCTCCCAATAGAGGTCCTTAATCTGCCGGGCATATTTAAGGAAGTTCTCATCCAACTGACCATAGTTCCAGAACTCCTCCAGCTTCTCGGCGGCTTTGTCAAGGTCTCCATTATAAATGTACCCCCGCACAACGTCAGCGCTCGTCGCTACAGCCAAGGTATGACCGGGAAAACCCCTGACAATCCTGTCACAGAGAGCGTAATGAGTCGCATATTCCTTCTTTTCCCAATATAGATCCTTGGTCTGACGGGCATAGTCGAGAAAACGATCCTCTATATGGCCATACGCCCAGAATTCATCCAGTTTTTCAGCCGCTTTATCTATATCCTTGTTATTAATGTACCCCCTGATCACATCAGCCCGTGTGGCTACGGCCAGCGGATGGTCGGGAAAATCCTTGATAATCCTGTCGCACAGAGCATAATGTGTCGTGTATTCTTTCTTCTCCCAGTATAAATCTTTGATCTGGCGGGCATAGTTGAGAAAATTTTCATCCGATTGGCCATAAGTCCAGAAATCTTCCAGTTTTTCAGCCGCCTTTTTAAGATCTCCGTTGTAGATGTACCCCCGCACGACGTCAGCACGTGTCGCTACAGCCAAGGTATGGCCGGGAAATTCCCTGATAATCCTGTCACAGAGAGCATAATGGGCTGTATATTCCTTCTTTTCCCAATAGAGGTCCTTAATCTGACGGGCATATTTAAGGAAGTTTTCATCCACATGGCCAAAAGTCCAGAACTCCTCAAGTTTTTCAGTTGCCTTGCCAAGGTCTCCATTATAAATGTACCCCCGCACGACGTCAGCACGTGTCGCTACAGCCAAGGTATGCCTGGGAAAATCCCAGATAATCCTGTCGCACAGAGCGTAATGGGCCGTATATTCCTTCTTCTCCCAGTATAAATCTTTGATCTGGCGAGCATATTTAAGGAAATTTGCATCTGAATGACCGTAGGTCCAAAATTCCTCCAGTTTTTCGGCAGCTTTTTCAAGGTTCTGGTTATAGATATACCCCCTGACGACATCGGCTCGTGTAGCTACCGCTAGTGTATCGCCCGGGAACTCATCAATAATCCTGTCGCATAGAGCATAATGGGCCGCATATTCGCCTTTGATCCAATACTGATCTTTGACCCGCCTGACGGCCTCCACAAACCCTTCCTTGCCGCCGTATTCGGCCCAGAACAGTTCCACCGCCGACTGCGCCAACGCGAGTTCTTTTTTCTGAATCAACCCACCGATTTCCTGAACCCGTGCGTCAAAAACCGATTCCGTTTCGGCCGAAAAAGAAGTGGTGAAACAGACCAATAATAATGCCGATAACAAAAGTTGAGAAATGTGCCTATGCCGCCTGTACATCATGACAACTCCTTTCCTGCCGGACAGATCTGCTCCGCCCAGCCGCTGGGAGAATCGCGAAGAAGTCGGGGTAATGCATCAATGGTGAAGCCTTCTAACGCTGTACTTTGCTCTTCAAAATTCTCCGTTTCTGTAATTTTCTTTACAAGCCCTCGTGCAACCCTGTCGATGTCCCCGGGTACCCATGCACAAGCATTAAACACAACCCTATGCCCTCACCCCCGTCCCGTCAAGCACTTTTTTTGAAAAATTCAAATAATTTTTTTGCGATCCGTAATTACCAAGCGAATCACCGAATTCCATTGACCCGTCTGTGGGGGCGGGGTATAATGGGCGGTATGTTCGCTGGGGGTGGTTTGCCCGGTTATCCGGGCGAATCTGAGAAAAAACCCTTCGAACCTGATCAGGCGACCGGCAGGGCGTACCGCCCGCAGGTCTTCCTGCGTAGGGAAGCGAGATTTTTAATCGACTAATCTTATCGAAAATCGCTTCCGGCCAACGAAGCGATTTTTTGTATTTACAGGAGTCTTGATGATGGCGACACAATTGGAACAGGCACGGCAGGGACAGACGACCGACGTGATGCGGCGTGCGGCCGGGCGCGAAAATATAGATGTGGACCTGTTGCGGCAGGAACTTGCGGCAGGACGGCTGGTCATCCCGGCCAACACCGTTCATCTGGCCGACAATCTGGAGCCGTGTGCGATCGGCAGGGCGGTCTCATGCAAGGTCAACGCCAACATCGGATGCAGCAGCGTCCGCTCGGCCCTCGACGGCGAGATCGAAAAGATGAAGGTCGCGCTGGAGGCCGGGGCCGATGCGATGATGGACTTGAGTACCGGCGGCGATCTGGACGACATCCGACGCAAGCTGCTGGCGATCTGCCCAGTGCCGTTCGGGACGGTGCCGATTTATGAGGTCATTATCGATCGTGCCGTTGAGGATATCGATTACGACACGATCTTGAAGGTCGTCGAAAAGCAGGCCCGGCAGGGCGTGGACTTTTTCACGATTCACGCCGGGCTGCTCAGGGAGCATCTGCCGCTGCTGAAGGACCGCGTCTGCGGCATCGTCAGTCGCGGCGGGGCGTTGCTGGCCAAGTGGATGACCACCCACAACAAGCAAAACCCGATGTTCGATTTGTTCGACGACCTGTGCGACATTATGCGGGAGTACGATGTGTGCTTTTCGCTGGGCGACGGGTTGCGCCCCGGCTGCATCGCCGACGCCACCGACGCCGCCCAGATCGCCGAGCTGCGGACGCTGGGCGAGTTGACCCAACGCGCCTGGGACAAGGGCTGTCAGGTCATGGTCGAAGGCCCCGGCCACGTGCCGTTCAATCAGATTCAGTACAATATGGAAATCCAGCAGGAAGTCTGCCACGGCGCACCGTTTTATGTCCTCGGCCCGCTGGTGACGGATATTGCCCCCGGCTACGACCATATCACCAGCGCCATCGGCGGCACGGCGGCGGCGTACTACGGGGCGTCTTTCCTGTGTTATGTGACGCCGCGCGAGCATCTGGGCCTGCCCAATACCGACGATGTGCGCCAGGGCGTGGTCGCCTCCAAGATCGCCGCACACGCCGGCGATGTCGCCCGCGGCTTCGGCAACGCCGCCCAGCGCGACCGCACGCTCAGTACCGCCCGCGGCTCCCTTGACTGGCAGACCCATCTGGACTCGGCCATCGACCCTGTCACCGCCCGGGCGATGTTCGATGAGGCCTGCCGCCAAAGTCGGATGCCCGCCGGCAGCAAAGGCGAGGACTATTGCACGATGTGCGGCCGGGAATGGTGCAGCGTCCGCATCAACAAAGAACTGCGACAAACCATAAAATAGAAAAACTGTTGGTATTCCCGGCGTATTTTGGTATCATACGCCCGCTTCTGGAGAGGTGTCGGAGCGGCTTATCGAGCAGCCTTGGAAAGGCTGTGTAGGGTTTATCCCTACCGCGGGTTCGAATCCCGCCCTCTCCGGTCTTTTTTTCATCCCCCAAGGCGACTATAAGCTATTCTAATTCAATACGTTGTGTGCTTATGCCATAATTTCGGGTCCACTGTCTCTAATTTCCGGGCTAAACGGCACATGGCCTAGGGTTGCCTGATGCCAAACGCCGTCGAGGCCCGGCACCACAGGGAGCCTCAAATTGCGTAAATCCCCCGTTTCCAGTATCCGCAACCTGTTTAGTACCACAAAAAATATATTTAATAGTTGAATCTTGTAATATTAAATGTTATTATGAAATTATAAAATGTTCGTTATTAATGGGGCGGACTTTGCTGAACAGAGGATATCGTATCTTGATTGCTGGTTTTTTGCCCGTGCTGGGACTTTGCACCAATTTGGCCCCCGCATGGCAGTCCGATAATGGTGACGGGACGTACACGAACCCGGTGCTTTATGCCGACTATCCGGATCCCGACATCATTCGTGTCGGCGAGCATTTTTATATGGTATCCACAACATTTGCCGATTCGCCGGGGCTTGTCGTACTGCGGTCAAAGGACCTGGTGAACTGGGAAATCCTCTCTCATGCCGCTTCGGCCCTCGATATGAATGCCGATTATGATATGGTCAACGGCAGAACCGTCTATCGCAAGGGTATGTGGGCATCGAGCATTCGTTACTATAACGGCACGTTTTATGTCGTCGTAAACCCGTGGGGCGCAAGCGGCGCTCGTGTCTATTATGCCGCCGATCCGGCCGGGCCGTGGGATTATCACCAACTGGATCGCGGGGCATACGATCCCGGTTTTTTCATTGATGATGACGGGACAGGTTACATTTTCTTCGGAGACGGATCAATCCATGTTTTGACCTTGAATTCAACCTATTCTGCGGTGGTGTCTCAGACCAACAATGTGGTGAACAGCGGGGGGGAAGGGTCGCATGTGGTTAAACGCGGCGGCTATTACTATCTTTTTAATGCGAATCCCGGGACTTGGCCGTTTCAGTTGCGGTGTTCAAGGGCGACGAATCTTTTTGGTCCATGGGAAACAGGGCATATCTGTCTGCTCGGGACAAACGGCGGCCATCAGGGTGCGATTGTGGATATCGATGATAATGACAATTGGTTTGGTTTCGTTCATCAGGACAGCGATGCGATCGGCCGCATGACGCGGATCGGGCCGGTTTTCTGGGAAAACGACTGGCCGGTCTTCGGTACGCCGAGCAATCGAAACGTAATCGCGGCCACCTATCCCAAACCGATCCTCGGCAAGCCGATTGTGCAGCCGCCGACTTCGGATGACTTCAGTGCTTCGACGCTGGGGCTTCAATGGCAGTGGAATCACAACCCCGATAACACAAAATGGTCACTTACCGAGCGCCCCGGCTGGCTTCGGCTGCGTCCGACGCAGGCGTCCGGGTTCTGGACGGCCCGCAACACGCTGACCCAAAAAGGACAAGGCCCCTGGAGCCGCGGCGAGGTCAAATTCGACCTGCAGAATCTTGAGCCGGGGGATATCTGCGGATTTGGAACCCTCGGAAAATACAGCGCTCATATTGCCGTAAACTGTGACACCGACGGAACCCTCTTCCTGAGCATGAACGTTCTGCAGGATACTTCAGCGGGCGTTCAAACCGATACGCGCGTCGCATCCGTGCCCTTTGAATCCGATACGATACGGCTGCGAATGGACTTGAATT
>Ga0209612_1003149_pt1 | contig 11137 bp, 10 predicted proteins | sample BioC12SIPDNA_FD_185746 | JGI IMG/M metagenome (GOLD analysis project Ga0209612, IMG submission 185746) | Anaerobic biogas reactor microbial communites from Washington, USA - Biogas_R1_B C12 SIP DNA (SPAdes) (version 2) | ecosystem: Engineered > Bioreactor > Anaerobic > Unclassified | place...
CCCGTCGGGGTTTCGTGCCGGGGCATGACCGCGGCCAGGTCCTGGTCGATGTGGCCACCATGCTCGCCGGTGGTGGGGAGGCGATCGGCGACATCGACACCCTGCGCCACCAGGAGGAGGTGCTCGGGTCGGTGGCGTCACCGCCGACGGTGTGGCGCGCCCTGGACGAGCTCACCCCGGCCAGGCTGCGGCGGGTCGAGAAGGCGCGGGCGCGCACGAGGGCGCGGGTGTGGGAGCTGGCCGGTGGGGTGCCGGCGGCGCGGGTCGCCGGCCGTACCCTGGACCCTGACCTGGTGGTCCTCGATGTGGATGCGACCATCGTGGTCGCCCACTCCGAGAAGGAGAACGCTGCCGCGACGTTCAAGCGCACGTTCGGGTTTCATCCGCTGGGTGTCTGGTGCGACAACACCTCCGAACTGCTCACTGTCGCGTTACGTCCGGGTAATGCCGGTTCGAACACCGCGGCCGACCACATCGAGGTCCTGACCAAGGCGGTCGCCCAGGTTCCGCGGGCGCACCGCAAGAAACTCCTCGTGCGAGTCGATGGGGCGGGTGCCTCGCACGCGCTGCTGAAGTGGCTCACCGCCGAAGACGCCAAACGTGGCCGGTCCGTACAGTATTAGCGTGGAGTATTCGGTCGGGTTCGCCGTCACCGAGACCGTCCGCACCGCCATCGCCGCCATCCCCGATGAGGGGGTGTGGTCCCCGGCGCTGAAAGCGAACGGGCAGGTCCGTGAGAAGGCGGACGTCGCTGAGATCACCGGACTGCTGCCGCAGTCTTTGCTGTCCGAGTGGCCGGTCGGGATGCGGGTGATCGTGCGCCGGGAACGACCGCACCCCGGTGCCCAGCTCTCGCTGTTCGAGGAGGCTGACGGGTGGCGGTACCAGGCGTTCGCGACCAACACCACGGTCGGCGCCTTGCAGTTCCTCGAGGCTCGCCACCGTGCCCATGCCCGCGTCGAGGACTGGATCCGGCACGCCAAGGACGTTGAGCGAGTTCCTCGGAACCAGCCACGGCCTGTCGCCGGCGACCATCACCCGGCTGACCAAGGACTGGCAAGACGAGGCGACCGCGTTCAACAAGCGGTCTCTGGCCGAGACCGACTACGTGTACGTGTGGGTCGACGGCATCCACCTCAAGGTCCGCCTCGAGCAGGACAAGGTGTGCCTGCTGGCGATGATCGGCGTCCGTGCCGACGGCAGCAAGGAGCTGATCGCGCTCGAGGACGGGCACCGCGAGTCCACCGAGTCCTGGGCCGACCTGCTCCGCTCGGCCAAGCGCCGCGGGATGCGCGCCCCGGTACTCGCAGTCGGTGACGGGGCGCTCGGGTTCTGGGCCGCGGTCCGCACCGTGTTCCCCGAGACCCGGGAGCAGCGGTGCTGGTTCCACAAGATCGCCAACGTCCTGAACGCGTTGCCGAAGTCGGCTCAGCCGGGCGCGAAGACGGCGCTCGCGGAGATCTGGAACGCCGAGGACAAGGACCACGCCAAGAAAGCTGCCAAGGCGTTCGCCGCCGACTACGGCGCGAAGTGGCCCAAGGCGGTCGCGAAGATCACCGACGACCTCGACGTGCTCCTGGCGTTCTACGACTACCCGGCCGAGCACTGGGTCCACCTGCGCACCACCAACCCGATCGAGTCGACGTTCGCGACCGTACGGCTGCGTCAGCGCGTCACCAAGGGACCCGGCTCGAGAGCGGCTGGGATCGCGATGGCGTTCAAGCTCATCGAGTCCGCCCAAGCCAGGTGGCGTGCCGTCAATGCACCACACCTCGTCGCGCTCGTCCGCGCCGGCGCGACGTTCAAGAACGGCGTCCTCGTCGAACGCGACGACGAACAACCCGGCGAGCACGACCACGAATCAGGAGGTGAGCAGCAAGTCGCGTGACACGCCGATCCACAGGTCTTGACTATTGCTCTGGCCGTTGTAGGGGTGACCTGTGGACAGTTGTTGTTTCACATGCCTTAGTGGACGATCTCGTGCCCACGCCCTTCTTCGCGCTCACCCCGCTCGCGATGCACGGGCGTGCGACGGTCGTAGTACCGACCGGACTGCGTGATCTGCCCGCACAAGGGGCTGCACGTGGGACAGTCGCGCGTGAGGAACAACGTGGGTCAGGCCGATGAGCCAATATCCTGCTACCCCCAGAGTCGAGCCTCTGTTGACTACTGACGTCCACGGTCAGGAGCACTATCGTAGGCGGACCTTGGCGTTTGGGATGTCTGAGTCTGCCGCATCGTCGGGCGCCGCGACCCAAGGACAGCCGAACGCTCCCTGCTCTATCAGCTGCTGGCCAACCCTCAATCGATTGATGTGACCGTTCCCGACCTATTGCTTCCGGAGCACCCCGCCAGGATTTCCGACAGCCACCGTCGGCTCTGTAGCGGGCCTGGCGTTCCGACCGTCGCCCCCGTGGGGAGAGTGAATCCGTCGCGGACCCCTGCTCGCGCCGCGACTCGGTGCCTTCATCCTCGGAGAGGCTGTTCCGATGGCCATGCGCCGTAGGGAACCGTCGCACGCTCCAGTCGCTCTTCGGCGTGACCGGCAGGGCGAGTGACTGCATTCGTCGTTGGCCGCCGACGTGCTGAGTCCGACTCCCCAGGAGTAGCGTGGCTGGAGCCGTGTTAGCAAGCGCGTACTCCGAGGAAGTGCCCAACACCATGCTGGAACGCTGTGACCTGCGGCTTGGCTGGTGGCCAGGGGCGGGGTCGAACCGCCGACCTTCCGATTTTCAGTCGGACGCTCGTACCAACTGAGCTACCTGGCCGAAACCATCACCTGCGACGCTCCAGGCTCTGGGAGCCTGAACCTTTCGCTCGTGAGGAGCGACCCCGACGGGACTCGAACCCGCGACCTCCGCCGTGACAGGGCGGCGCGCTAACCAACTGCGCTACGGGGCCTTGCATACGCAAGACGCGCGTATCCCCAACGGGATTCGAACCCGTGCTACCGCCGTGAAAGGGCGGGGTCCTAGGCCGCTAGACGATGGGGACCTAAACATTCGGCAGATCCTGCACTGTCTGTCGACCTCGTCCGTAGGTGACCACGGTCGGATCCGTCGAGGACGTGAGAACTATACGTGCTGGAGGCGCGCAGACCAAAACGACCGATCAGAGCGCCCCACGCCGCCACCACCGCGCACGGCCGGCGGATAGGCCGAACGGCGCGATAGTGGTCACATCACACACCGAAAGACCCCGGCAAAGCCGCACACACCCGCAGACTGGTTCCCGTGCCATCGATGGAGCAGGCTTTGACCCTGGGCGCCTACGCCGGGACTCTTGTGCTGCCCTTGGTGCGCGCCCATGCGGACCCTGCCACTGTTCGGGTGATCGACGGGATCGTCCGTGAGCTGTGGGCCGGCCTGCCACTCGTCTACGACCGTTCGTACTTCGACAGCTCAATGTCCATCGAGGCGGTCGAGCGCACGATGACGCCCGGCTACGGCGTGGACAAGGGCCGTTCTCCCGCCGTCCCCGAGGACCTGGTCAGTGAGGTCCTCGACATGGTCCGGACGGTCTGGCAGTTCGCACACCTGGGCAACTCTCGTGAGCTCGCCCAGGTCGTCAGGTTCCGCTCCGGTGAGCTCGCGGCCGGGATGGACAGTGTGTATGCGGTCACCCATGGCACTGCGCTCGGGTCGCGCCCCGGTCCGTTCGAGGCGATCGTGAAGGAGTGTCTCGAGCTGGTCCGGAACCAGCGCGGACAGGACGTCCCTCGGGCCCTCGGGGACCAGGACCTCTACGACCACGCGATCACGACCGGCACGCACCTGCTCGAGTGCATCGAGCGGGGCACCCGCATCCGCATGCTCACCCGGCCCCAGATGGACCTGCTGGCGCTCCAGCTGACCACCCTGCTCACCCTGTCCGGCTTCCGCTACGTCAGTGATGACGGGGTGCAGTACCCGGGCCTCCGGGTCGAGGTGGTCGACGACATCCACCTCGCGGACCGGCACATCGCGGTGTACTGGCACCCGGGCAACGCGGGCAGTGAGCACTGCGACACCGAGACGCAGCGTGGAGAGTTCTCGGCCGAGGCGCTGCACCGCTCAAGAGTCGTGGGCTCTGCAATGGCCCATGCCATGGAGGAGATCCTCGAGGCGGCCGGATTCGACGTCCGCATCGACCCTGAGGTCGGAGATAGCTATGCGCTCGTCACCGGGCTGCGGGAGCCGGACCTGTTCGCGTCCTTCATCGAGGACCTGGAGCCCGCACCGGGGCCGTAGCCCGCCGGCTGCGGCGAACACCCCAGCCGCAAACGTGAAGTTCCGCCCAGAGCCTGGGCCAGGGAAGGCCTTCGACCCCGAGGTCGGCGACAGCTATGCGCTCGTCACCGGGCTGCGGGAGCCGGACCTGTTCGCGTCCTTCATCGAGGACCTGGAGCCCGCCCCGGGGCCGTAGCCCGCCGGCCTCGACGGTGGACACCCCAGCAGGAACGTGAAGTTCCGCCCAGAGCCTGGGCCAGGGAAGGCCTCTGGGGTCAGGACCCGCCCCAGGTCAGGACACACCCCGACCTCAGCCTCGTGCGAGGCCCTCCGCGACCCAGGCCCGCAGCCGGTCGACGTCCCACGTCGTGATGATCCGGTCGGGATCTATCCCGAGCCGCTCAGCGCGCTCGGCGCCGTAGGCCTTCATCTCCAGCTGGCCCGGGGCGTGGGCGTCGGAGTCGATGGCGAAGAGGCAGCCGATCTCGTCCGCGAGCAGGATGAGCTCGTCCGGAGGGTCGCAGCGCTCCGGCCGGCTGTTGATCTCGACCGCGGTGCCGTGCTCCGCGCACGCCTCGAACACCGCCCGGGCGTCGAACTCGGACTGGGGTCGCACCCCGCGCGAGCCGGTGACGAGGCGACCGGTGCAGTGGCCGAGGACGTTGACCCGCGGATTCTGCACCGCGGCCACCATCCGCCGGGTCATCGGGGCCTTGTTCATCCGCAGCTTGCTGTGCACGGATGCCGTGACGAAGTCGAGGCGTGCGAGCAGCTCGTCGGTCTGGTCCAGCGACCCGTCGTCGAGGATGTCGACCTCGATGCCCTTCAGGAGCGTGAAGCCTGCGCCGAGGGCGCGGTCGATCGCATCGACGACCGCCATCTGCTGGACGAGCCGCTCCGGTGAGAGACCATTGGCGACCCGGAGTCGGGGGGAGTGATCGGTCAGCACCATCCACTGCTGGCCGAGCTCGATCGCGGTGAGGACCATCTCGTCGATCGGCGACCCGCCGTCGCTCCACGTCGAGTGGGTGTGGCAGTCCCCCTGGATGAGGGCGTACAGCTCCTCGCCGCCCTCGACGAGCGGCCGGGCCTTGCTCTGCAGCGCCTCGAGGTATGCGGGGACGCGCCCCTCGAGCGCCTCGGTGATGACGCCGGCCGTGGACTTGCCGATGCCCGGGACGCTCTGCAGGGTCCCGGCCTGGACGTGCTGCCGCACTGCCTCCGGGCCGAGCTCACGGACCGTGGCCACGGCCTTGCGGAACGCCTCGACGCGGTAGCTGCCCGCTCGCTCGCGCTCGAGGAGGAAGGCCACCCTCCGCAACGCGTCGTCGGGTTCCACCGGAGCGGTCAGGGGTGGGAGGGAGTGCACGACGTCAGTCTGGCAGGTGCCCGACTCGCGAGCCCCTCGCTTCGGTGCCCTGCGCCGGCTCAGGGCCCGTCGCATACCCCCTGATGCGCTGCCCGACCCGGACCGTGAGGTGGCGGCCGTCGAGGTGCAGGACCTCCAGCTCCTCCCCGGTGACGGTGACCGTGCGGCCGCCCGGCAGGGAGACTGTGGCGACGTCGCGGGACAGTGGCCACAGGCCGCCGCGGTGCACCTCGACGAGCAGCGGCTCGGGGGCGAGCGGCAGGAGCGGCCCGAGGTCCTCGCAGGGTCCAGGGACGGCGGCGTCGTCATCCCGCTCGATGGTCGGGTAGAGCGCCGTCACGCAGCTGCTGCCGGCGTCGTAGCGCACGAGCACTCCGCCGGGCGTCACCACCGCCTGGGCTCCGGAGAGGACCAGCTCGTACCGGGTCGCGGGGTCGACGAGGCTCACGCCCGACCCGGTTGCGATGGCGACGACGGCGGGCACCTCGCCGGCGGCGGGCTCAAGCGGCTCACCGTCGATGACCGGGGTGGACCAGAGCGTCCGGCCGGTCTCGCTGATCGCCTCGAGCAGGCACGCTTCGCGGTCACAGCGGTGGAGCACGGTCGTCTCCCCGTTCACCGCGAGCGGGACGACCCTCTCGCCCGCCCCGAGCTCCCTGCTCCAGCGCGGCTGCCGGCCGGCCGCGGCCGTCTCGACGCCCTCCTCGGTCACGACGAGAAGCCGATCGCCTCCGACGTAACGCACACCGCTGAGCGGGGTCTCGAGGGTGGCCGTCCGACCGGTTCGGAGGTCCACCATGACGTTCGAGTCGTCGGCGAGCCACGCACCGGCCACCACGTGCCCGGCCGGTCCGTCCGTCTCCCACAGCTCCTCGACACCCCTGTCCGCGGGCATCATCGACCACGCGAGGACGCCGTAGGTCACCACCGCGGCCGCGGCCGCGAGGAGCCACCGGGACCACGCGCGGCGCACGCCCGCCCCTGACTACCAGGAGGTATGCAGGGGCCGGCCCTCCGCATACCCCGCCGTGCTCTGGACACCGACCACGGCCCGCTCGGCGAACTCCTCGAGGTTCCGGGCCCCCGCATACGTGCAGGCGCTGCGCAGGCCCGCGATGATCGTGTCGATGAGGTCCTCGACGCTCGGCTTCTGCGGGTCGATGTACATCCGCGCGGACGAGATGCCCTCCTCGAACAGGCCCTTGCGGGCCCGGTCGTAGGCGCTGTCCGAGGCGGTGCGGCTCTGCACGGCCCGACTCGACGCCATACCGAACGACTCCTTGTAGGGGCGTCCGTCGTTGGCGACGTAGAGATCCCCGGGGCTCTCGAGCGTGCCGGCGAACCACGAACCGATCATCACGTTGCTCGCGCCGGCGGCCAGGGCGAGGGCGACGTCCCTCGGGTGGCGCACCCCGCCGTCCGCCCAGACGTGCCTGCCGCGCTCGCGAGCAGCGGCGGCGCACTCGAGGACGGCCGAGAACTGGGGGCGGCCGACGGCCGTCATCATCCTCGTCGTGCACATCGCGCCCGGTCCCACGCCGACCTTGACGATGTCGGCGCCGGCCTCGATGAGGTCGATCGTGCCCTCGGCGGTGACGACGTTCCCGGCGACGACTGGAACGTGCGGGTCGATGCTCCGGACCGCCTGGAGCGCGTCGATCATCTTCTGCTGGTGACCGTGGGCGGTGTCGACGACGATGCAGTCGGCACCCGCGTCGAGCACACCCCTGGCCTTGGCGGCCACGTCCCCGTTGACGCCGATCGCGGCCGCCACGCGGAGGCGTCCATCGGCGTCGGTCGCGGGTGTGTAGAGCCCGCTGCGCAGGGCGCCCTCGCGGGTGAGCACGCCGATCAGGTGACCCTGGTCGTCGACGACCGGGGCCATGTGGTGCCGCACCCGGGTCAGCCGGTCGTACGCCTCCTTCGGGGAGAGGCCGTCAGGGAGGGTGACCAGGTCGGTCGTCATGACGTCGCCGGCCTGCGCGAAGCGGTCCACGCCGGATACGTCCGACTCGGCGATGACGCCGATGGGTCGCTTGCCGTCGTCGTCGAGGACGATCGCCGTGCCGTGGGCGCGCTTCGGGATGAGGGCAGCGACCGACCCGACGGTGTCGGTCGCGTAGACCGTGACCGCCGTGTCGTGGACGAGGTGGGCGGCCTTGATGTCGGCGATCGCCTGGGCCACGACGTGGATGGGGATGTCCTGTGGCAGGACCGCCATGGCGCCGCGCCGGGCCACCGTCTCGGCCATCCGCCGCCCGCTCACCGCGGTCATGTTCGCGACGACGAGGGGGATGGTTGTGCCCGAACCGTCGACGGTGGAGAGGTCGACATCGAGCCGGCTCGACACGGAGGACCGGCTCGGCACCATGAAGACGTCGTCGTACGTGAGGTCGTGGGTGGGCTCACGGTCGCCGAGGAATCGCATGTCTCCAATCTACGTCGGTGCGGTGGGTGCAGCCCCGGGTGTGGAGTGAGGCAGGATCATTACCGTGAGCTTCTTGGTCGAGACGCCGGCGGATGTTGAGCGGCGCCGCGGTCTGCGGCGGATGCGCGCCATCGCCACCGCGCTGCTGATCGTCGCGGCCGTGATCTGGGTGGCCACGTTGCGGCTCGATCAGAGCGGCGTCTGGGGGTACGTCAACTTCGCGGCGAAGGCGGCGATGGTGGGCGCGCTCGCCGACTGGTTCGCTGTCGTGGCCCTCTTCAAGCACCCCCTCGGTGTCCCGGTCCCGCACACGGCCCTGGTCAAGAAGCGCAAGACCGAGCTCGGGAAGAGTCTCGAGGAGTTCGTCACCGACAACTTCATGACCGAGGACATCGCCCGGGACCGGCTGCAGGCGGCCGACGTGCCCAAGCGGCTGGGCGTCTGGCTCTCCGCTCCGGAGCACCGCACCCGGACGCTCGACGAGGTGGTGCGGGTCAGCAAGCGGGGACTGGAGCGGATCAAGGACGAGGACGTCAAGTCCCTCCTCGACGACCTGCTTCTGCCCCGCCTGGCCAAGGAGCCGATCGCCCCCATCGCGGGGACGCTCCTCGAGGGTGTCATCGACGACGGCGTGCACCACGGACTCGTCGACCTCACCCTCGAGCACCTCCACGAGTGGCTGCGTGACAACCCGAGCGCCTTCGCCGAGGTGATGGGTGAGCGGGCGCCGTGGTGGAGCCCGCCGTGGCTCGACGACCGGGTGATCCGGTGGACCTACAACCAGGTCGTGGACTGGCTCGGCGACATGCGCGGCATCCCCGGACACCCGGCCCGGGTGGCCCTGGACAACCTGCTCCGCCAGCTCTCGTCCGACCTGCAGAACGACCCCGAGGTCATGGAGCGGGCCGAGATGCTCAAGGCCCGGCTGCTCGCGAACCCGCAGGTCAGCGTCAGCCTCGTGGCCCTCTGGGACTCGTTCCGCTCCACCCTGCTCGGCGCGATGGACGACCGGACCTCGTACTTCCACACCCGCGGCGACGAGCTCCTCGAGCACCTCTCGCAGCGGCTGCAGTTCGACGAGGTGGTGCGCTCCCGAATCGGCGGCCACCTGGGCGATCTCGTTGGGTTCTTCGTCAACACCTACGGCGGCGAGCTGGCCCAGGTCATCTCCTACACGGTCGACCAGTGGGACGCCGAGGTGGCCTCACGCCGCATCGAGCTCTTCGTCGGCAGGGACCTGCAGTTCATCCGCATCAACGGCACCATCATCGGCGCCCTCGCCGGCGTCGCCCTGCACGCCCTGAGCAAGCTCATCGGAAGCTAGGTGACCATGCACACCGACTCAATCGACGTATCGACCTGCACCGGATCGATCCTCGAGCACGGCGCTCAGGTCATGACGTGGGCACCGCGTGGCGAGGCTCCGGTGCTCTTCACCAGCCGGGCAGGGGAGGCCGCGAGCAACACAGCCATCCGCGGCGGGATTCCCGTGTGCTTCCCGTGGTTCGGGCCGGGCCGCCATCCCGGTGCCCCCTTCAACCACGGGTTCGCCCGCACCACCACCTGGCGCCGGATCGGGGCGACCGGGGACGAGGTCCGGACCGTCGCATACCGGCTGGACCGGAAGGTGGCGACGGACGACTACTGGCCGTACGCATACGAGGCCGTCCTCACCGCCTCGTTCGGGTCGCGGCTCACCGTCGCGCTGCAGGTGACCAACCAGGACGAGCGGGCGTTCTCGTTCGAGGCTGCGCTGCACACCTACCTCGCGATCGAGGACATCGCGCAGGTGCGGGTCGAGGGTCTGGACGGCGTGAGCTACGTCGACAAGACGGCGGACGGTGCGGTGCGCCACCAGGAGGGGCCGGTCACCTTCTCCGGCGAGACCGACAGGGTGTATGCGTCGGCCGGGCCGGTCTTCGTCGTCGACCCGGTCGGGGGTCGGGAGATTGCCGTCTCCACCTCTGGTGCGTCAGGGGTGGTCGTGTGGAATCCGTGGGAGGAGAAGGGATCCCGCTTCGCCGACCTGGGGCCTGGCGACTGGCAGCGCTTCGTCTGCGTCGAGGCCGGGTGCGTGCTCGATGGTGCGGTGCACCTCGAACCCGGCCGGACGCATACGCTCTCGACGACCGTCAGCCTCTGAGCGGTCGCCGGTTCGAGGGGTCAGCGGGGGACGGCCGCGGCCAGCTCCGGGACCTCGACGGAAGGCTCGGCGACCGCCTTCTCGCGACTGATCGGCACCGACGGTGCCCCGGGGACAGGCAGGAGCCGCACGCGAGAGCCTTCGTGTACTCCGAGGTGCGCGACCTCGGGACGGGTCTTCGTCACAAGGACGAGACCATCCTCGGTCGCAACCTCGATGCGCACCTCGAAGCCGACCCGGTGCAGGCGCTCGACCGTGCCCGGCGTGCCCGGCCCGAAGTCACCGACCCGCAGATCGATGTCATGGGGGCGGACGAGGTGCTGGCCGAGGGTGGTGACCGGGCCGAGGAAGCGCATGACGAAGTCCGTGCTGGGCCGGTCGTAGAGATCGTCCGGACTCCCTACCTGCTCGATGCGGCCGCCGTTGATGACGACGATCTCATCAGCGACCTCGAGGGCCTCCTCCTGGTCGTGGGTGACGAAAACCGTTGTCACGTGGACCTCGTCGTGGAGGCGGCGCAGCCAGTCACGGAGCTCCTTGCGGACCTTGGCATCCAGGGCGCCGAAGGGCTCGTCGAGGAGGAGCACGCTGGGCTCGACGGCAAGCGCCCTCGCGAGGGCCATCCGCTGGCGCTGGCCACCGGAGAGCTGCGAGGGGAGGCGGTCCGCGAACTGCGACAGGTGCACCAGGTCGAGCAGCTCGGCGACCCGCTCGCGGATCTGGGCCTTGGGTCTGCGGCGGATGTCCAGGCCGAACGAGACGTTGCGGGCGACCGTGAGGTGCTTGAACGCGGCGTAGTGCTGGAAGACGAAGCCGACGTTGCGGGCCTGGGGCGCCACGTGGGTCATGTCCCGGCCCTCGATGATGACGCTGCCCTGGTCCGCGTACTCCAGGCCCGCGATGATGCGCAGCAGCGTCGACTTGCCGCCGCCGCTCGGTCCGAGGAGGGCCGTCAGTCCGCCCGTGGGGATCGTGACGCTGATGTCCTC
>Ga0209612_1003188_pt1 | contig 11042 bp, 3 predicted proteins | sample BioC12SIPDNA_FD_185746 | JGI IMG/M metagenome (GOLD analysis project Ga0209612, IMG submission 185746) | Anaerobic biogas reactor microbial communites from Washington, USA - Biogas_R1_B C12 SIP DNA (SPAdes) (version 2) | ecosystem: Engineered > Bioreactor > Anaerobic > Unclassified | place...
TCATCGTCTCCGCGGCGCCCGAGACCGGTTCTCCGACGTGCTGGCATACTCCTTGCGCCGACGGACCGCCAGCGGTCGGTTCCCCACCGACGACGAATTCAAAGAGTCCTTCGCCACCCGCAACCTCTACAACATCAAGGGCGAGAACCGCAGTTACCTGTTCGAGTGCCTGGAAAACAACTGGTCCAACGACACTCACGACATCGCCAAGGCGCTGGAGAGCCAGTCGATCAGCATCGAGCACATCATGCCGCAGACGCTGACCTCCGCGTGGCGGCACGATCTGGGCGCCGATGCCGAAGAGATCCATGCGACATGGTGCAACCGCATCGGCAACCTGACGGTGACCGGCTACAACTCCAGCTACTCGAACTCGACGTTCGCGGACAAGAAGAAGCGCGACAACGGGTTCGACGTCTCACCGTATCGACTCAATGCCCTGTTGAAGAGTTCCGACGTGTGGACGGTGACGCAGATCGAGGAACGCACTCAGGCACTGACCGATGTCGCGCTGAAATACTGGCCGCTACCGTCCACGGACTTCGAGCCCTACGTACCCCCGCTGCCGTCCGTGCCGATGGGCGACGACGAGTCCTTCACCAACCGCACCATCGTCGCGTTCGAGTTCGGTGACACCCGCAAGACGGTCGCCAGCTGGAAGGTCGCCTACGTCGAAGTGATCCGCCTTCTCGTCGACGAACGCCGCGAGGAGGTCTTCGCCTACGCCTCCGAATCGAACGATCTTACGGTCACCGAGGATTCGTACGAACTATCCGGTTGGGAATCCCTGGTGGTTCCGGGTCTCACAGTGCTGACCGGGAATTCCACCCGCGCGAAGCTGGCGTCCCTGCGGAAACTGTTCAACCATCTCGACGTGGACACCGACGACCTGGTGTTCACGCTTCGCAATGCCGAAACCTCCGAGGTCGAAGAGACCGTGGACGAACCAGGTCCCTATGCGGAACTGACGAAGTTCCTTCCGAGGATGACGGAATTCTCGTCCACCGCCGCCACCGAGGAGGACACTCGTGACCTCCGTGACGAGTTCGCCAAGGCGTTCACCGCGTTCACCGTCACAAACCCTCAGGCGGCACTTCCGGGGAAGCAACTCCCCGATCTGGAGACTGCGGGCTTCATCGAAAAGGCCACGGCCGACGATATTCTCGCCGCGCTGAGCATGATGTTCCAGGTCGAAGGCATGATGCCCCAGTTCCACCGCCTGATCACATCAGGAACTGTCGTGCGGTGGCTGACTGCGCTGGCATCGAACTCGCCGGGGGTCAGCGACGGACGTAGCGCCCCCACCGGAAGCCGCGATGACACCGGCACCCCGATCGCCGCCACACTCACCCCGCAGTGGCAGGCACTGTTCGACGCCACCGTCTCCGACGCCGAGAAACGGCTCATTCTCGCACTCGCCGACACAGGCGTGCCGGTGCCCGAGCTGAGTTACGAGACCGACGACGGCGAGGTGGTGGACATCGCGTGGGGCGAGCACCGCATCGGCGTGCTGCTCGAGCCGAACGACGACATCGTTCGTACGATGTCCGAGTCCGGGTGGACGCTGTGCCCACCGAACGCTGAACAGATCGCGGCAGCTTTGAAGAACGGAGTGTCGTAAGTGGCGAACCTGGTCATCGCATCGAACACCAAGGCGATGAAGAAGCTCGACAAGTCGGTCAAAGAGAAGGAGTGGGCGTTCCTCGACAAGCTCGCCGCCGACCACACCGCGCCGGGCCTCCACATCGAACCGCTCCAGAAGGCCGTCGACCCGCGCATCCGCACCGGACGTGTCGACCTGCACTTCCGCGCAATCCTGTTCAAGATCGACTCGAAGCTGGGCGACGATCCGACGTTCGTCTACATGGGCACGTGGCCGCACGACGAGGCAAACAAACTCGCGGAACGCTCGAAGCTGAGGGTCAATCCGATCAACGGTGTCCTCGAAGGCATCATCGGTGAGCTCGACGGCGACGAGGACCGAAAGAAGCGGACCGTCGTCCCGGATCCGCGGGGCGAACTGAATCGGGTCGTCACTGCCGCACCGACGTCGTATCTCGGTGCGACGTTCAGCCTCGCCGATCTCACGGAACGGCTCGGGTTGGACGCAGATCTGGCCGAACGCGCACTGGCTGCCCCCGACGAGAGCACCCTCGTCAACATCGCGGCAAACGCGGTGGAGTGGCAGGGCAGTGCACTGCTCGAACTCGCGACCGGCGCGCACATCGACATGATCCGCGAGAAGCTCGGGTTCTCCGACACCCCCGTCGATGAGACACTCGACGAAGACGAGCAGATCCTCAAGGCGCTCGAACAGCCGGCGTCGAAGATGCAGTTCACCTACGTCGAGGACAACGAGGAGCTCCGTCGGGTCATCGAGGGCGGTGACTTCACGGCGTGGCGGACCTTCCTGCACCCCGAACAGCGCAGGTATGTGGAGCAGAACTTCAACGGAGCTTTCCGCCTGTCGGGTGGCGCCGGCACAGGAAAGACCGTTGTCGCGATCCATCGTGCGCGTCGCCTGGCGAGGGCGGACCCGACTTCCAGAGTCGTACTCACCACATACAACAAGACTCTCGCAGCCGACCTGAAGGCCGCGCTGAAGACACTCGATCCCGGCATCCCCATCGCCGACCGGATCGGTGATCCCGGTGTCTTCGTCAGCGGGATCGACGCGCTCGGGCATGCTGTCCTCAACCAGGCCCGCGACATCGGTGATGCGGCTGAGGCCGTACTCGGATATCGCACCGAGTTCACTCACCAGCGCACCAACACCGACAAGGTGTGGCGTGGAGTCGTGCAATCCGTGAGCAGTGGCCTCGACTCGAAACTTGCAACACCGGGATTCCTCGAGAACGAGTACGTGACCGTAATCCTCGCCAACAAGGTGACCACTCTGGAGCAGTACGCGAAGGTCGCCCGTCCGGGCCGTGGCGTGCGGCTGACACGACCACAACGAATCGCAGTGTGGAAACTCGTCGACGCGTATCGACGTCGGAGCAGGATGGACGGGAGCCTCAGCTTCCCCGAGATCCTTGCAATCGCTGCCGAACAGCTGCTCTTGCGCGCAGAAGCCGACAAGGACTTCCTCACGAACCATGTGCTCGTCGACGAAGCTCAAGACCTCCACGCCACCCACTGGGCTCTCCTGCGTAACCTCGTGGCAGAAGGGCCGAACGACCTGTTCATCGCCGAAGACTCACACCAGCGGATCTATGGACAACCTGTCGTGCTGGGACGACTCGGAATCAAGATTGTCGGACGTGCTCGTCGCCTGACGCTGAACTACCGCACCACCGCCCAAAACCTGCATTTCGCCGTCAGCATCCTCTCCGGCGCCGACTACAAGGACCTCGAGCAGGGCGAGGAGAGCACCGACGGATACCGGTCGGCGCGCCTCGGACCCAATCCGAAGTTCCTCGAATGTGACGACGCCTCAGACGAACTCGACAAGGTGGCCGACCAGGTCCGCGAATGGCTCGCACCACCTGCCGACCCGAACGAAGCTCCCCTCGACCCGTCGAGCATCGCCGTGCTCACGCGCGGTAAGACCGACCGGACGCAGTTCATTCGCGCCCTGGGCGAACGCGGCATCGACGCCAGAGCACTCGACGACAACCCCTCCACCGCAGGATTCGTACAGGTACTCACCATGCACCGCTCGAAAGGCATGGAGTTCGCCCGAGTCATCCTCGCCGGAATCGACAATGCCCATGTCCCCTCCGCCGCGACCCTGCGCTCGGTTTCAGAGGGGGAACGGGCGGACGCACTGCTGCGAGAGCGTTCGCTGCTCTACGTCGCCGCCTCGCGCGCACGTGACGCACTGGTCGTGACGTGGAGCGGGAAGAAGTCGGAGTTGTTGGGCAGCCCCTCCGAACAGGACGGGTCGTCATGCCCCAGTTGAGGTTGGCCGGCGTCGACCTGCAGATCAACTTCGATACGGTTCAGCCAGCAACGCTCGATCCGGACGATGGGCGCCTGGGCTCGCGAGCAGGCCAGGCCCAATCCATTCGCGATGCGAAGGACTCGACCCTGCCGGCCCCAATGCACGAATCCACGAGTCACCCAACCACCTCTCGTCGATTCGGGCGATCGTCGTCCTACCGTGCTGCCAGGCCGTACACGCTGGGTCCGCGTTCCGGTAGTCGGTCCACCCTGCCCTGCGAGACGAGGTCCACGACTGTCGACTCGATGTGCTCGCGGTTCTCGCCGAGCCGGTGAGCGAGATCCGACAACGAGACCGGACCGGATTCGAGTGCTCCGAGAATCCTCGACGCCAGTGGGGACTCTGCACCCGGATCGGGTTCGACCGGTGTGGCGGCACCGAAGCCTGAGCCGACCTCGACGTCCGTGTCTTCGCCTTCGCCGGCGACCCGGTATTCGGTCCGCTTGCCCGGAACGGGGATTTCGTTGACCACACCGGCTTCGAGAAGTCCGTCCAGCTCGGCGAGCACAATCTTCCAGTCCATGTCGAGCCGACCTGCGATCTCGACGACCGGAAGGGATTCGTGCCCGAGCGTCGTCACGATCGTGTCGCCCAGCGGCGACACCGTCGGCCGCGCAGGAACCTCCGCGGGAATCAGCGGTTCGGTGTCAGCGACCTTCGACGTCTCCACCGTCGCAGGCTCGACCGCTGCCACCGTCGGTTCCGGTTGCACCTCCGGATGCTCGGCGATGTCGACAACATCGTCAGCCGAAGTGTCGTCGTCGACCAACTCGACCGGAGCCCAGTTCTCCTCGGGAGCGGCAGCTACGTCCTCAACCCCGACAACGTTGGGTGTGATCCCGCGTCGTTCGAGTTCGGCCCACAGCCCGGTCAGCGACCCGACCGGGTCGAGGTAGTACTCGGATTCGCGGATCCTCCAGAACTTCCACCCGCATCGCTGAAGCTCACGTTCCCGTTCGAGGTCGGCTCGCTGCTGGTCGGGGCTGCTGTGCCAGTGGTCGCCGTCGCACTCGACCGCGAGTTTGCCGGCCGCACCCGTCACCACCAGGTCGATGCGTCGTCCGTTCGCTTCGACCTGAGGATTCACGTGATAGCCGCGCGCCACGATGTCGAGGAACACGCGCTGCTCGAAGAGACTGTCGAACGCGTCGTGTCGCTCGTCGCGGGTGACGCCGTCGGGCATGGGTTCCGCCGGCGCCGGCGACGTCGACTGCATGTACGTGAGCAACGAATGACGCAGGTCCGTGGCCCGCAGCGAATCGGCGGTCCGGGAGTGGAACAGCCACAGCTGGTCCTGCGCGCGCGACGCCGCCACGTTGAACCGTCGCTGATACTCCGTCTTCGTCATCGCGGCGATGTTCTGCTCGGGCGCCACAACCATCGACAGGAACACCACGTGCCGTTCGTCGCCCTGGAAGTCCGGGGGCGTGCCGACGCGGAGCCGGCGCTCATCCCACTGGTCGGGGGTGAGGCGGTCGAGCAGTTCGTTCTGGATGACGTCGACCTGCGACTGCCCTTGCAGGACGACGACCCCGAAGGTCTTGCCGTCGTATGCTTTGTCGTCGAGGCACGTCGCGAGCGCATCGGCGAGCGCCCGCGCCTCGACCCGGTTGGTCAGCGACGCATTGCGGCCGGTGACGACACCGCCTTCGACGTAGGTGGTGCGCAGCGGCGGTAGCCTGTCGGCACCGAACTGCCGCACCGGTACCAGTGGGGCGTCCGCGTAGAACTGGTTGCTCGACCAGTTGATGATCTCCGGCATGCAGCGGAAGTGCTCGCGCAGTCGAATGATGCTCCCGAAACGGGAACGTAGCAGCGAGAACACGCTCGATCGTGGTGTGAAACTGTCGCGCAGATACTTCGGGATGTCCGACAGGTACGAGTCGAGCCGACTGAACACGCCGTCGAGCGCACCCGACGCGACGTCACTCGGCGCGCACTGCTTGTCGTCGCCGACGACGATCACGCGCGGCGCCAGCCACAGCAGGAACAGGCTGCTGATGTCGGCCTGGCTCGCTTCGTCGACGATGACGACGTCGAACGAATTCTGTTCGGGCGGAATCGATGCCAACACCTGCTGCAACGGCATCACCCACGCCGGGACGGCGCCCTGCGCGACCTGCATGGCTTCACGCGCACCCGCTCGGTACCGTTCGGCGTACTTGCCGGTGCCCTTGCCGATGCTGGCGACGTGGTCACGGTACGTCTGCAGTGCTTGAACCTGCGTCGCCGTCGTGCGGTCGAGGCATGAACTCCACGCTTTTTCGGCCGCGAGTTGCGCGGTGAGCCGGGCGATGTCCTTCTCCACGACGTCGAGTGCATGCTCGAGTGGGCTGTCCCGACGCTCGTGGTGGTGCCGCACCCATTCTTCGGCCCGGCGCCACGCCCACGCACTGTCGATGGAGGTGAGGCGCGCCGACCGGTCCGGGTTCGTCGGGTCGTCCGCGATCGCCTGCGCGAGCGCCGGTGCCGCATCGGCCAACCGGGTGTGCAGCGACTCGAGTTGCATTTCCTCGTGGTGTTCACGGACCGCGACGTCCCAGGCGTCGAGCGCCGCGCGGATACCGGCGCCGTCGGCGTCGTGCAGGGCCTGCGTCAATGCCTGGCCTTCGGGTGACGCGCCGCGGACGGTCGCGTCGCGCACGCGGGCGGCCACCGACTCGAGCCAGGATCTGCTCGCCTCGGCACTGCTCGCGGCGGCGATGGCGTGCGCCGAGTCGCCGACCGACCGTGCCTGGGCGATACTCGCGATCCGCGGTGCATCCGGGCTCACCGCCTGCAGCGCGTCGCTGACGTCGCGGACGCGCGCGGTGAGGGCATCGACGATCGTCCGGTCACGGTCGATGTGGGTGAGGATGCCGACGGCGCGGCTGCGCGACCCGTCGAGGGGGATGTCGATTCCGAGGTCGTGCAGGATGACGCCGACTGCTCGTGCGATGTCCAGGGCGCGGAGGTGTTCGGCGACGATCCGCACGGTCGGTGCCGTTGTGGCGGCCACACCGTCGACGGTCGCGAGTGGGCCGAGCGCCTCGACGGCCGATTGCTCGTCGCTTCTCCGGAACCGCGACAGGCCGGTGCGCCACGACTCCCCCGCGTCGAGTTTGTCGGCCAGCGCCTCGTACGCGTCGAACGCTGCCCGGCCGACCGCGGGTGTCTCCACCGTGTGGGTGTCGACGAATCGGTCGGCTTCCTGCGCCATCCGGACGAGTTCGGGAATCTGTGCGGTCTTGCCCCACAGGTGATGTGCCTGGCCGGACAGGACGTGATCGGCCGCGCGCTGGAAGCGCGGGTCGAGTTGGTCGACATCGCGTAGGGCGCCGCGCAACTGCTCGCAGAGCCCCTGGATGCGGGTCAGTGTGTCGGGCGATGCCCCCTCCAGCATCCGCAGCAGGCCCGGCACCTCACCGCCGGTCGCGGCGCCGGGTGCCTGCGCGATCACATCGCACGCGTTCTGAAGGTCCGCGATGGGGGGAAGGGAGAGTTCCGGGAAGACCTGGCGGCGACGTCGCGCGCGTTCGGTGCTGGACCGTTGGTGCAGGGACAGCAGGGTGTGCAGTTCCTCCGCGGTGAGCGGAGGTGTGTCGGCGAGGATCGGAACGGGCAGCCAGCCGTGCCGGGTGGCCTGCTCGTCGACCTGGCGGACGATCGACGCGGCCGTGCCCTGATAGCCGGTCGCGACCTCCGGATGAACGTAGGTCTCCGATTCTCGGGACTGCCGGATCTGTTCGGTCAGCACGGCCCGACGACTCAGTGCGTCGTCGCGTTGCGCCGCGAGTTCGTCGATCCGCTGCCTGGTGCGGGTCGGGTTGAACTGTGCTTTGCGGGTGGCGATCTCGCTGACGCTGCGATTGAGTTCGGCGGATCCTCCGCGGGCGGCGTCGGTGACCGACACGCACAGTTCCTGCATCTCGCGCGGAAGTTTGTCGCGCAGCACCCGCAGCGCCTGGGCTTTCTCGCTGGTGACGAGCACCCGCTGGCCGCGCGCCAGCAGCGCGGAGACGAGGTTCGCGATGGTGTGGGTCTTGCCGGTGCCCGGTGGGCCTTCCACGACGACACCGCTGTCGCCGGTGAGCCGATCGATGATGTCGCGCTGCTCCTGGTTCGCCGGCAGCGGGAACAGCGGGTCCTCGGCGATCAGCGCCGACGACGCCGTGCCCGACCGGTCGAGCCAGGCCACCCGGTCGGCGGGTTCGATCGCTTCGACGAGTTGTGCGAGCCCGAGCGGCACCCGGCTCGACTCACCGGCAGCCGCCTCGGTCATGCGGTCGTAGTACTCGATCAGCGCGTAGGCCCCGCGTTTGCGGAGAACCAGCGTGGGTGACGGCGTCAGGAGTTTGTCGGGCGACGATGCGTCCTCGGCGCGGTCGACGACGTCGACGCGCACGGTGAGGGCACGGTCGGCCCAGTCCTTGAGGAACACGGCGGCGGCCGGGTCGACGGGTGAGGCGACACGCGTCGCCAAGGATTCGTGCAGGTTGCGGGTGCCGGACGGGTCGAACACCTCGAGTCCGGTGAGGAGCTGAGTGTCCTCGAGCGACGGCCCGGCCTCCGGGTTCAACCGCACCAGCAGATCGCCGGAGGCGGCGTGTCGCTCGATCACCGTGGACTGCGTGATCAGGTGCGTGCGGACCTGGTCACCCGCCACCTGGGATGACAGCTGAAGCAGTCCCGACGCGATGACGAGTTCCAGCGACTCGGGTTGCGCTTCGAGATCGAGCAGTGCGCGCTGCAGGAACGTGTAGAGGTGCCATGCGGGACGCCGCTCCCGGTCGACCGCTGCCCACGCCCGCCACTCGTCGAGCCAGGTGTCGAAGCCGTCGAGGTCGGCGGGAGCGTCCGCGCCGAGCGTCGGTTCGACCGCGGAGTCGCCGATCGATCCCCGGAGGTACGTCGCGACCGGTGTGGGAGGCCGCGGCGGATCCTCGAGGTGAACACGCCGCGCGCGGAGGACGACGTCACCGGCCGCGGCGTCGGTGCTGAGACCGACGTCGAGGTTGCCCTCGTCGAGGGGCATGACGGCACGGTGTTTCTCCGCGACGCGGACCGGAGCGCTGCGGGCTTTGACCAGCTCGGACAGGAAGGCGAGCAGGCGTTGCACACGATCCTTCAGCTCGGGATCGTTCTCCTTCGACTCCACACCCACTCCACTCACCCTGCAGCCTCGACCGTGATCCGACGAAACGGACGAGTTCACCATAGGAAAGAGGGGGGACACGTGTGTGCCCGGCCCGCCCCTGGTGGCGTCCGCCCTTCCCGCTCGTCGCCCTCACCGCAGCTGTTTTGCGCGAACAACAATCATGCAGTACATCTCACAGCGCAGGGGAGGGTGTTACACCGTCGGCCGGTTGTCGCCGAGCTTCAGGGCACGCAACCCCTGGTCGACGCACGGCACCGCGTCCGCCCCCCACTCGTCGGTCCCGGTGGTCGGATCGGATCGGGGGGTGGGTACGGTTCGTCCGTCCACGTGCGGGAGGGGGTGCAGGTGGGCGCGCGCACGGCCGTCGGCGAACCCTCTCACCGGAGGACGAGACGGAGACCTGCGATGGCGAGAAGGCATGCCCGAACAACTGTGGCGGTGCTCGCGCTGGCGGCGACGGTCGCGGTGGTCGGATGCACGGGCGCGGGCGACCCGAGCAGCAGTGCCGCGGCGCAACCGCAGGCGCTGATCCCGGCCGCACCGGGTGAGCTCGATCCGGGCCCGTACCGCAGGACGCCGCTCGACATCGACGCACCGGTCGTGCCCAACGCGGCGGCGGGCAGCTACCGCGAGAGTCAACGCCTCGCGGAAGCCGTCGTTCTGCCCGTCGAGGTGGACGCCGAACTCGTCACACCGTCAGCACGCGACACCTATTCCATCCCCGACGGGAAGATTCTCTCGTTCGCGCTCACCGGGCAGATCGACGAGGCGATTCCCGCGATCGCCGAGAAGTACGGGTACTACGCGGGATTCACCACCCGGCGACGGACCGACCTGGGGTTCGAGGTGGGGACGAGACGCATCATGACGCACGCGGTGCTGCAGTTCCCGGACGCGGAGTCCGCGGCACACGCCGCCGCCGACCTGCACCGCGACAGCCTCACCCGGAGCTCGGTGATCATCCCGGACCTGCCCCCACCCACCGAGTATCCGATGGTGTCGCTGCCCGACAGTTTCGTGGGTGTCAAGACCGGGGACAGCTACGTGATCGGCAGTTCGTTCACCCCGTACGACCGTTACGTCATCCACACCGAGCTCGACGCCATGGCCTTTCCCGGCGCCACGATCGACCCGTGGTCGTGGGTCGAGACCACGATGGCGACGACCCTGGATCTGCAACGAACCCTGCTCGACGGATTCCACCCCACCGACCCGGCAGACCTGACGGCGCTGGAGGTCGACCCCGACGGCGTTCTTCGGCTCACCGTGCCGTACGGCCGCGACGACTCGGGGGACTTCAACGCCATGTCGGTGTTCGGGGTGCGAGGGGCCGCGCACCTCGCCGCCGATCAGGCGGGCACGCTCGACGCACTGACCGCCACCGGCACCGACCATTTCGCGGTCAACGCAACGAACATCTACAGGTCCGAGACCGTCGGGGGCGCCGAAGAACTGCTGGGCACGATGCCCGACCTGCTCCGTGCTCGCGGTAGCAGCATCGAGGTTCCCGGACCACCCGGGGTGCCGAACAGCCTGTGCTTCGAGATCGTCGACGCCCTGACGGAACACGTGACGTGTGCGGTGCAGCACGGGCCGTACGTCGCGGAGGTCTCCGGCGACACCGGGAAGCAGGCGCATCAGCTGGCGACCGCGCAGTACCTCATCTTCGAGGGCGATGCCGCCGGCGGCTGATCGGGCGCCCGCCGCGCCTACCCGCGCGGACCGTAGATACTCGGTCCCCACTCGGGCAGACTCTCGGCGCGACCGTGTTCGACGAGGCCACCCATCGTCGCCTCGATCTGCTCCCGCGGCTCCCCCAACCAGAACTCGAGATCGGCGAGGGACACCGTTCCGCGTTCCGTCAGCACGTCCACGATCCGGTCCGCGAGCCTCGACGGCTCCGTGGTCGCCGCGACCGGTCCCGCACCGACAACCCGGTACTCGGCCCTCTCCCCCGGC